>Ga0208826_1000067_pt1 | contig 121378 bp, 80 predicted proteins | sample AD_UKC115_MetaG_FD_184451 | JGI IMG/M metagenome (GOLD analysis project Ga0208826, IMG submission 184451) | Active sludge microbial communities of municipal wastewater-treating anaerobic digesters from Hong Kong - AD_UKC115_MetaG (SPAdes)... | ecosystem: Engineered > Bioreactor > Anaerobic >... | reverse complement strand
TCGGGCAATTTCAACTTTTTCTTCCTGTGTGTATCCACTTACTTCAATTAATTCCATTCTGTCAAGCAACGGACGGGGAATGGTATTCAGATTGTTAGCAGTAGCAATAAACATCACTTTCGACAAATCGAAATCGACATCGAGGTAATTATCGTGAAAACTGGTATTCTGTTCGGGATCGAGTACTTCGAGCAATGCAGAGGATGGATCCCCTTTGTAATCGGCTGCTACCTTGTCAATTTCATCCAGCACAAAAACCGGATTGGCAGATTGAGCTTTTTGAATATTCTGCATAATTCTTCCCGGTAACGCTCCAATATAGGTTCTTCGATGACCACGAATTTCAGCTTCATCATGCAAACCACCAAGCGAAATTCTTACATATTTTCTGTTCAGCGCTTTGGCAATGGATTTTCCCAACGAAGTTTTTCCCGTTCCCGGTGGGCCATAAAGACAAATAATGGGCGATTTCATATCTCCCTTCAATTTCAGCACGGCCAAATGTTCCAGAATACGTTCTTTAACGGTTTCCATGCCGAAATGATCGTGATCGAGAACCCTTTGTGCGTTTTTCAGATTAAAATTATCTTTTGTAAGCTCATTCCACGGCAACTCCAGTAGAGTTTCAACATAATTCAGTTGCGTTGTATAATCCGGAGAATGAGGCGTCATACGTTCCAGCTTTTTCAATTCTTTCTCAAACAACGCAGCCACATTTTCATTCCATTTTTTTTGCTTTGCTCTTTCTCTGAAATCTATAATGTCCTGCTCCGGTGAAGCTCCCCCCAATTCCTCCTGAATGGTTTTCATTTGCTGTTGCAGAAAATACTGCTTCTGTTGCAGGTCAATACCTTCTTTGGCTTTATTTTCAATCGAAATTTTTATTTCCAGCAGTTGCCATTCTTTATTTAACAAATCGAGCAACTGATATCCGCGATCCAAAATATCGTCAATTTCGAGCAACCTTTGTTTTTCCTGCACGTTCAGCCCAAAATTCACGCATACATAATTAATAAGAAAAACAGGATTATCAATATTACGTATGGCAAAAACTGCTTCGGGAGGCATCATCCCTGCATTTGCAATAATTTTAGCAGCCATATCCTTAATGGTTGAAACCAATGCCGGAAAAACGCCATCTTCTGCGTTCGGAATTTTTTCGGGAGCCAGGTTGATTCTGGCTTTCATATAGGGCTTCAACGTCTGAAACTCTCCCAGATAAAAACGTGATTTTCCTTCCAAAATAACGGTAGTAGAATTATCGTTCATTTCCAGTATCCGAACTACTTTGGCAACAGTTCCCATAGAATACAACTGATCAGGTCTCGGATCATCAATATTTTTATCTTTTTGCGTACAAACACCAATATAATGATTCCTATCTTTTGCTTCGTGTACAAGTTTCAAAGACTTTGGTCGTGCTACCGATACCGGCAATAATACGCCGGGATATAAAACCATGTTTCTTAAAGGAAGTATTGGTAATATATCGCCCGAGTCAAGAGAAATATCTCCATTTTTTTCCTCTTCGAAGGAAATAATGGGAAAAGCTTCTGATGGTTGCGTTAATTCTTCAATATTAAAATCTTCAAACGAATGTTTCATTGCACAATTTAAAATTATAATGACAAAATTTGTTATTTTTATGTCAGATTGACATATACCTATTCAACATCAACATAACGACACTTCTTTTTCAATTAAAAACCAATCTAAAAAATGTCGACGTTATTTTTTCAATAGCCATGCCAAAAAATATTTCTACACTTCCCAAAAATATTCTTAACCAGCTTATCAAGAAAAATTTCACACGAAATCTATAAAAAGAGAAGGAAACAGAAATAAAAGAGCAAAATGAAAGTTACAATATAATTAAGTAAAGTGAAAAAAATTAATAAAATCACTGAGGCATTTTAAAATTTTGACCAAAAGCTTTGGCTGTCATTTTTTCTATTTTAACTTTCCAAACTTTTACATTTCTCAAAGCCGGAACCGAGTATTTAAAGTCTGTTCGTTGCGTATATTTTTCCATAAACAAATTCATGGCTTGCTCCTTTTCTTCCAAATTATCGATAAAAGTTACCTCACCCTTTACCAAGACACTTTTCGAGTTCATGCTGTAACTACAAGCCACATCGGGATGTTGGTACATCAATTTTCTATCCGAACAAAAAGTTAAACAAACACGATTATCGTTTTCGAGCAATTGCAGATGTTTTCCTTCCGGTGCAGAGTGTAAAATTACTTCACCATGAGAATAAGCAAAATTCATGGGTATCACATAGGGACTTCCATCTAATTCCGTAATGCCGACAAAACAAATTTCACAGGCATTTATGATGTTTTCAATTTCAATTATGTCTTCAATAAAAAAAGTTCTCATACAAATTCTGTTTAAAAGACAAATATAACCAAATTTCTTTGTGATTTATCATCGAAATGAAACTAATATAGAATTTCGGCATAAAATTTGTTAATAAGCAATCGATTCACTTAAGCGAAAAATTTGAAAATGAAAATAGCAAAGAAAATTTTTTCGCCGACAAAAAAAAATTCAAATTACAACTCAAAAAAATTATTGAAAAATTGGTCGAAAAGCTGACAAAAAACAAGAAAAGAATAACCTTAACCCATTGAAAATGTTCGGTTTATTTTTTTTTGAAGAATTTGAAAATATCGAGAAAAATAATAATAAAAAAAATTGAAAAAAAATATCGCAATTACTTGCATCTATAAAGAAAAAAAGATGTAACTTTGCATCGTTTTTGAATTGTAAACAAACATGTAAAACTTTAAAAAAATCAAGAAAATGAAAAAGTTATTTTTAATGTGCGCTGTTGTATTTGCATTTGCAGCATGTGGACCAAAAGAAAACAAAGAAGCTGCTGCTACTGAAGATTCTACAGTTGTTGTTGACACAGTTGTTTCAGCTCCAGTTGACACCACTACTGTTGATACTACTGTAGCTCCTATGTAATAAGCTACAAAGTTTTTTCACAGAGCTGAAGTCCGTTAGTGTTAGCGGACTTTTTTTGTTTTATTAATCTCCCTAACATATATGAAAAACTGTCAAATGTGGCTTTTAATTTTCATCTGATTGAGAAATTATGTGTAAGTTTGTAGTCTGATTGTCAGGAAAAGAAAAATTTTGCCTATGTTACGAATTGCAGTACAAGCTAAAGGACGACTTTTTGATGATACCATGTCGTTGCTTACAGAAGCCGGAATCAAAATAGAGTTTGGAAAACGGCTGTTGCTGATACCGGCTCAAAATTTTCCTTTGGAAGTTCTTTTTTTACGTGATGATGATATTCCCGAATCTGTTGCTGATGGCGTAGCCGATATCGGTATCGTTGGAGAAAACGAATTTGCAGAAAAGAAAAAGAACGTCAAGATGATTCGGCGATTGGGATTCAGTAAATGTCGACTCTCGCTGGCAGTTCCCAAAGAAGCAGAATATTCTGATATTTACTGGTTTGAAGGAAAAACCATTGCCACTTCCTACCCTGAAATTTTAAGTGACTTTCTGAAAAAAAAAGGAATACATGCCGAAATTCACGTAATAACAGGTTCGGTGGAGATAGCTCCCAGCATTGGTTTGGCTGATGCTATTTTTGACATTGTCAGTTCCGGAAGCACGTTGGTAACCAATCATCTGAAAGAAGTTGAAGTGGTTATGAAGTCTGAAGCTCTGCTGATAGCAAATCCTTCGCTACCTGAAGAAAAAAATCAAATACTCAACGACCTGCTTTTCCGCATTGAAGCCGTAAAAATGGCTGAAGACAAAAAATACGTTTTGATGAATGTTCCTACCAATCAGCTGGAGAAAATTATCGAAATAATTCCAGGTATGAAAAGTCCGACTGTGATGCCACTAGCCAAAGAAGGATGGAACTCGGTACATGCGGTAATTGCCGAAAAGGAATTTTGGGATATTATCGGTAAACTGAAAGCTTGTGGTGCTGAAGGAATTTTAGTGTTGCCCATTGAAAAAATGATTTTATAAAGTCCTTCAGAAATATGAATCTTTGCATTGATCAGGGAAATTCAAGCATTAAAATTGGAATTTTCGACCAAAACAAGTTAGTGAAAACTTTTGTATATAAGAAATTTGACCGGAAATCTATTTTATCAACGCTTCACAATTTCTCTATCAATCATTGCATTTATTCCAGCGTTATTAAGAAAAATGCTTCAGCAATCGCATTTTTAAAGAAAAATATTCCGCATGTTTTGGTATTGACGCACGAAACCCCATTGCCGATCGAAAACAAATACCACACGCCCGAAACACTGGGAAAAGACCGATTGGCGGCTGTTGTCGGCGCAGCTTTTCTCATGCCCAATTTTGATGTTTTGGTAGTAGATGCAGGCACAGCCATAACTTTTGATTTCATTGACGCCAAGAAAAACTATTTGGGTGGAAACATTGATGCAGGTTTGGAACTGAGATTAAAAGCACTGCATACTTTTACAAAAAAATTGCCTTTGGTGAAACCGGTTAAAGAAGTACCTTTATTGGCTTCCGATACCGAAATGGCTTTGGCAGCAGGCGTACTGAACGGAATTATATTCGAAATCGATAGTTATATCGACACTTTGAAAATTGAATATCCTCGGCTTTCAACATTTTTAACAGGCGGAAGTTCCATTTTTTTTGAAAAAAAATTAAAAAATAGCATCTTTGCAGAGAAAAACTTAGTATTAATCGGACTAAATTATATCCTTCAGTACAATGCACAATAAAAAATTCTTTCTTTTTATTTTTGTTCTTCTTCTGTTTTCACAATTTGCATTTAATCAGAATAACACAAATTCACCCTACACGCGTTACGGATATGGAAAAATTAACGACAACCATAACGGAGAACAAAGAGCAATGGGAGGAATTGCATTGGGAGTTCGTTCTCCACTGAGTATTAATTCTGTAAATCCTGCCTCTTATAGTGCTGTTGACAGTATGACTTTCATGTTCGACTTTGGAGCATCGGCGCTTCGCTCCCAATTTAAAGACAATAATGGAAAAGCCTCCAGTTTTACTGCCAATCTCGATTACATTACTATGCAGTTCCCTTTCTCCAAAACTGTAGGATTCAGTGCCGGCATTCAACCTTATTCGTTTTCGGGCTACAACTTTTACACCACCGAAAACCTTACTCTTCCCAATAACAGCAGTACATCGGATACTGTTGAAGTAACCAAAAGTTTTACGGGTTCAGGCGGATTTAGCGAAGTTTATGCCGGTTTGTCGGTAGAATTATTTCATCACTTGGCTTTGGGAACTAACGCTTATTACATGTTCGGTACTATCAACAATTACCGAAGTATCAGCTTTAATCCTTCTACGGGATATACTTCTACAACACAGCTTAACTACATTGAAGCAAACAATTTCCGATTCAGATATGGATTACAATATTTTACCAATCTGAATAAAAAACAAAACATCACTTTAGGACTAATTTTTGAACCGAAAAAGAATTTCAAGGTAAATTCTTCAAAAATCAATTCCGGCGTACTCACCGATACAACTACTTACGATCTGGATTTTGATTTGCCCATGACACTTGGAGGAGGAATTTTTTACACTTACAACAACAAATTATCTGTGGGTGTGGATTATACACTTCAAAAGTGGTCGGATGCAAGATTTTACGGAAAAACCGACAGTTTGACCAACCGAAATAAAATTGCAATCGGCGCTGAATATATTCCAAATTCTTCAGGCAGAAAATATACTGACCATATTCGTTATCGTATTGGTTTCAATATGAATAATGCATACTATAAAATTGATAACAAAACGCCGGGGAACAATTTTGGTGTCACTTTGGGTTTTGGTCTACCGTTGCCTTACAGCAAAACAATGGTGAATACTGCCTTTGAATATGGAAAAATAGGAAGTTACGGCTCTCTAAAAGAAAACTACTTTAAATTTACCTTCAATGTTTGCGTAAATGAAAATTGGTTTTTTAAACGAAAACTTTAAAAAATCGTTTCTACTAACAAACATTCTTTCAAAAAAGAGTTCATGAAAAGTTTTTTGAAAACAAATTGTAAAACTTTGAAATTTAAGAATTTATTTGCTGTTATAACAATTTTGTTGCTGATAATCTCATGTAGTAGTCAGGATAAGCCCGATATTGTACAAATCGATTCCAATCGGGCAAATATTCCAACACTTCATGCCACAGATATTACTACTGTTATTTCTGATTCTGGTATTACCCGCTACCGCATTTCTGCTCCACAGTGGGATATTTACGATAAAGTTCCGGAGCCATATTGGGAATTTCCTTATGGTATCCATTTGGAACGCTTCGACATGAATTTGCATGTTGATGCTAATATTCACAGCAAATATGCCCGATTTTTTGTCAATAAAAAATTATGGGAATTGAAAAAAGATGTGAAAGCTACCAATTTGAAAGGTGAACTTTTTGAAACTGAGCAACTGTTTTGGGATCAGAACAGTCAAAAAATTTATTCCGACAGTTTGATCAAAGTTACTCAGACTACCCAAATAATAAATGCCATTGGATTTGAATCAGATCAATCCATGAATTATTATGTTTTCCGCAATGTTACCGGAATTTTCCCGGTGGATGAAAGCAAAGATACCATTACAACTCCCAAATAGGCAATGCCGGTACGCCGATAAATCCACTGAATACCAAGTAAAAAATTTACCACTAATAGCTCCGATTCAGAAAATTCAAGCAGTTGCGATGCGTCGAATCTCATCCATAATGGCTTTTGCAAAAGCTTCTGCCTGTTCTTTGGTCTGTGCTTCAGCATAGATTCTAATAATCGGTTCAGTATTGGATTTACGTAAATGCACCCAACCGGTAGGAAAATCAATTTTTACGCCATCTATATCATTAACTTCGTATTGACATTGATAGTTGTTTTTTATTGTGGTAAGAATTTTATCCACGTCAATAGACGGCGTCAATTCAATTTTATTTTTGGAAATATAATATTGCGGATATTCTTTTTTCAACGCTGACACTGTCTTTTTAGATTTTGCCAAATGAGTTAGGAAAAGAGCGATGCCAACCAACGCATCGCGACCATAATGGCTGGCGGGGTAAATAACACCTCCATTTCCTTCTCCACCAATAACGGCATTTACAGCTTTCATGGCTGCAACAACATTAACTTCACCTACTGCAGCAGCAGTATATTTTCCGCCATGTTTCTGTGTAATATCACGTAAAGCTCTCGAGGAACTCAAATTGGAAACCGTATTGCCGGGTGTATGCTGCAACACATAATCGGCTACAGCCACCAGCGTATATTCTTCACCAAACATGCTGCCATCCTCACAAATAATAGCCAAGCGATCCACATCTGGATCAACCACAAAGCCAACGTCGGCTTTGGATTCTTTGACCAGCGAGGAAATTTCGGACAAATGTTCGGGAAGCGGTTCGGGATTGTGCGCAAAAATTCCTGTTGGTTCACAATTAAGTCTAATGATTGTTTTAACTCCCAACGCTTCGAGTAAAGCAGGAACTGCTATTCCTCCAACCGAATTGACTGCATCAACAGCAACTGCAAAACCAGCTTCTTTTATGGCTTTAACATCAACCAAACTCAAAGACAATATATTATCTATGTGTTTCTGTAAAAAAGTAAAATTGTCGGAAATTTTCCCTAACTGTTCAACTGTAGCAAAATCAAAATTTTCATCGGCTGCAATTTTCAATACTGTTTCTCCTTCGAGCGCATTGAGAAATTCACCTTTTTCGTTGAGCAGCTTCAAGGCATTCCACTGCATGGGATTGTGGCTAGCAGTAAGAATAATACCACCCAATGCTTTTTCGTGAATAACAGCCAGTTCTGTAGTAGGAGTTGTTGCCAAACCAATATTAATTACCTCCAGCCCTTGACCTGACAAAGTTCCTGCCACCAAATGAAATACCATTTCTCCAGAAATTCTGGCATCACGTCCCACCACAATTTTATTGGAACCATTGTGAGCATTTTGTTTCATAAATGCGGCATAAGCAGCCGTAAAACGAACAATATCCAGAGGTGTCAATCCCTCACCTGCCCTACCTCCGATAGTTCCACGAATGCCGGAAATAGATTTTATCAGTGCCATAAAATTTGTAAATAATTAAATTAATGAAGCTTACAAAAAAAATCAATAACTCTTTTGAATGCCAACTATCTTAAAATCATACCCCAACGGAGTAACACTGTTCATATATTCACTTAAACCAATTTTGGAAGGGACAATAAGTTTTGCTTCCGAATTGTTGCGTTTCATATAGGAAACGGCTTCGTGCCATGCTGTACAAGCTTGTGTATAATCGAGATAACTGAAAGAGATCGGATAAGGATAGTCAATGGTATTCCAGTAATAAAGGGTATCAGGATCTTCCGTGAGGGTATATTGTCTGTAACGGATTACGACAACATCATTACTTGCCAGCGTATCGGCATTGGCAGCAGTATCACCCGGATTGACCAAATGAAAATACAATCCGCTGGAAGTTTTCACATACTTATTATCCCAATCACCATCGGCAGGGAAAGTTGTAACTACTTGGATATTATTACGTTTAATATAACTTGCTATAATTGCTTTTTCATCCTTTAAAAGTTCGGCATAGGTTTTAGTGTTGCTACATGAAGAAAAACTAAAAATAATCGACAAAAAACCTAAAAACAAAAATATTAATTTTTTCATAAAACCGTGTAAATTAATTTTATACAAATGTACCATAAAAAAACAGAAAGAAAAAGTTAAGAAAATAAAATTGAATTATTGACAGCTAATATTTAAAGTGAAATTTGTGAATGGATATAAAATCTGTTTTTAAACGACCCGATTTCATTGAAGATGAAGCTTTCAAAGATTTATTAGACACAATGATCACTTCTCAAAAAAGTAATTTTTTACAAATGCGGCAAAGGTAAGAAAAAAGTTATAAGAAATTTACAAAACAATTTCCACAAGGAAAAAATTTCTTTACACCAAATGAATTTTTATTTGAAAATTTATCAAATCTAATAGCTACATTTTTGACTTGAATTGAACAAATAATTTTTTTATAAGATTTGACTTTTGTTGCTTTGCAATATTTTCAAAAAATTATCCTATTTTTGCAAAAAATAATTTTTAACAGAATATTATAAATCTTCATGCTTTCAAAGAAATTCCTTTTTGTTATAAGCTGTATGGTGTTGATTACCAATTATTTGCCTGCAACCAACATTCAAGGGAAAGTAACCGACGAAAATCAGCAACCCATCGAATTTGCCAATGTCATATTATATTCACTTCCAGACAGTTTACTCATTACCGGAACAATCACCAACAAAAACGGAGAATTTTTACTCTCAGCCAACGACACTGAAAAGGGTTTTCTAAAAATCTCGTTTATTGGCTACGAAACACAAACTGTTCCTGCCATATCAGGTCAAACCATTGTACTGAAAGTCGAATCCCGACTTTTAAACGAAGTAGTGGTCCAAAAAAGTCTGCCAAAAATTCAACTAAAAAATGATGCATTAGTAGCTTCGGTACAAAACACGATATTAAGCAGCGCTGGTACAGCAAACGATGTACTCAAACGACTTCCTTTGCTGACAGGTGATAACGGCGTTTTTTCGGTTTTTGGAAAAGGGGAAGCTAAAATCTTTATCAACAATCGCGAAATGCGTGATGTTTCGGAGCTGGATAATCTCAATTCGGCAGATATCAAAGACGTAGAAATAGTTACCAACCCTGGCGCTCGCTATGATGCTACGGTGAAAGCAGTTATTCGCATTTATACCATACGTAAAGCCGGTGACGGTTTTGGTTTTGACCTTCGATCCAGTTACTATCAATCGAAAAATACTGATTTTGACGAACAACTGAACATTAATTATCGAAACGATGGCTGGGACATTTTTGGAACTGTAAAATATCACGATAACACTTCTTTTCAGGACAGTAAGATGTGGCAAAAAACTTTTGCAGATACACTTTGGAGACAGGAAAACACACTTTATTCGAGTGGTACCAGCAAAACATTAACTGCTATTGCAGGCATAAATTACGAATTTTCTCAAAAAAACTATGCCGGAATAAAATATACAATCAATGCTTTTCCATACAATAAATGGAATTCCACGATGAACAGTTCCGTTTTTGCGGACGAGGTTTTTTATGATAAATGGAGTAGCAAGGAAACCGATAATTTTCACAATAAACCGGCTCACCAACTTAATGGTTACTACAATGGAAGTTATGGAAAATTAAGCATTGATTTCAACACCGATTTATATGCGAACAAGTTACACTCAATAACCGAAACAACCGAGACGAGTCAAGAATACGACAACCGAAAGGTTAACTCTGAAAACAACGTTGAAAACCAATTAATTGCTACGAAACTAATTTTGACTTATCCATTATTGGGTGGACAATTTTTATTGGGAACCGAATATACCAATACGCATCGCACCGACGAATATCTTACAGAACAGAATATCGTTCCTTCTTCCAATACGACCATTCACGAAGAAAACAACAGTTTTTATGCCGAATATTCCCGAAAAATATCAATTGCCAATTTTGGAGCAGGATTACGTTACGAAAACGTCAACTCCGAATATTTCATCAACGACATTCTTAGCGAAGAGGAAAGCCGACGTTATCATCAGTGGTTTCCAAACGTTTCGTGTGGTGCACAAATTAAAAATGTAAATTTACAATTGAGCTACACGAAAAAAACCGAACGCCCAACTTACCGGCAATTGAGCAGTAACGTTTATTATGGAAACCGGTTTACACTGCAAACCGGTAATCCTTTCCTTAAACCTACCGTTGTACAAGACTTTACACTAATAAGTGCATGGAAATTTTTACAATTGATGGTTAGTTACAAAAGCGAAAAAGATGCCATTATTTACTGGACAGAACAGTTGGAAACAAACCCTGCTGTTTCAGTGATTGCTTACCGAAATTTAGAAAAGTTGCCCACTTTAACTACATTTCTAAATCTTTCCCCAACCTTCGGTATTTGGTCGCCACAATTGAGTGGCGGAATTCTTAAACAATGGCTCACAATTACAACCAACAACGAAAAGATAAAATTAAATCAACCTTTGCCCATCGTTTCTTTTAACAACTCTTTTCGTTTACCCAATGAATTTATATTTTCACTTGATGGAAGTTTTCAAGGAAAAGGAAATTATCAAAATATTTATCTTTCTGAAAATAAATTTATTGTCAACTTTGGAATAATAAAATCTTTTCTCAACAACCAATTGCGGGTGGAATTGAAAGGAAACGATTTGTTTTATGATAGCAAAGAAGGAAATTTACTTTATAACAAGCAAATGGAATTGTTCCAAGTGAATCGTTTCGATACTCGCTTTGTTGAGTTAACGGTTCGTTACAAATTCAATACAGCACAAAGTAAATACAAAGGAACAGGCGCCGGCGAAAAAGAAATGAATCGCTTATAGGAAACAATAATTTGAAAAGTTTCGACTATTTTTCCAATTTTACCTTGTAAACCAATGAGGTATAAGGAGGAACATCGGGTGGAAGTCCTTTCATTCCATAAGCCAAATACCAAGGAACGACAAAAACAGCGTTTTCACCTTTATGCAGCAAACGCAAACCTTCCTCTAAGCCGACAGGAATCTGTTTTTTCCCGATAATTATTTTTTCATGTGATTTTTCACCGAGTAACTTTCCGTCGAGCGAGAACATTTGAAACGAAATGAAGCAACTGTCCGAATTATTGAGTGCTGTTCCGTGAGTTCGATTTTCAATGAAATACCAAATTCCAATGGGTGATTTGACAAAAGTTCCGCTTAACTTTTTTACATATTCTTGTAACAAACTATCTTCTTTCAAAGCCATTTTTTCGTTTAATTCAACCAAAGCCGCCACCTCATTATTGTTGTTGTCCATATTTTTATTGGCGGGTAATTGGGGTGGCGTTTTTCTGCAGGCAGTGAAAAAACACAAAAAAATCAATCCAAAAAATAAACTCTGGGAGAATTTCATTCCTCAACGAATATTGGCGATGCTGATAATGTCCGAAAAAACGCCTGCTGCCGTAACGCTTGCACCTGCTCCATAGCCTTTGATCATCATAGGAAATTCATTGTAACGCTCTGTTGTCAACAAAATAATGTTGTTGCTTCCCTGTAAGTCATAAAAAGGATGAGTGCTGTCAATTTCCTGAAGACCAACCTGACAAACACCTTTATCCATAGAAGCCACAAAACGAAGGCGTTTTCCCTGCTTTTCCAACTCCTGTGTGCGAAGTTCAAAAGACTCATCCAACTCTGGAATCTGTTCCCAAAACTGTTCTAAAGAACCTTTAAAAAATTTTTCGGGAATAAACAGATTTTTCCTAACATCATCCTGTTCCACCTGATAACCGGCTTCACGAGCAAGAATCACCAATTTTCTCACCACATCTTTACCGCTTAGATCAATACGTGGATCGGGCTCTGAATATCCGTATTCCTTTGCCATCAACACGGCTTTACTGAAAGGAATATTACTATTCAGTGTATTAAAAATAAAATTCAACGTTCCGGAAAGTACAGCTTCTATTTTTAAAATATGATCGCCGCTGTTGGTCAGGTTGTTCATGGTGGAAATAATGGGTAATCCTGCACCCACATTGGTTTCAAAAAGAAATTTTATGCCTTTCTGACGAGCAGTTTCCTTTAATTTCAAATACTTGTCGTAAGAAGAAGAAGTAGCAATTTTATTGGCAGCCACCACCGAGATATTATGATCCAGCAAAGTCTGGTACAAATCTGCAATTTGTGCATTGGCAGTACAATCCACAAAAACGGAATTAAAAATATTCATATTGATAATTTCGTCGGCAATACGTTCGGGAGTAGAATCAACGCCATGCAATTTCAATTCGTCCTGATAATGTTCTATATCGATTCCGTCGCGCGAAAAAAGCATTTTTTTGCTGGAAGCGATTCCTACCACATTCAGTTTCAAACCTTTTTGATGCATTAATTTCGGCTGTTGCTGCTTAATTTGGTGCAAAAGATGGCTACCCACCTTACCAATACCCACCACAAAAATATTCAACACCTGGTATTCGGACAAGAAAAAAGAATCGTGTATTACGTTTAGCGCCTTACGCAATGAACTTCTATCGGTAACAAAAGAAATATTGGTTTCGGAAGCACCTTGCGCACAAGCAACCACATTTATTCCATTTCTGCCCAGCGTACCGAAAAGCTTTCCCGCAATGCCGGGTGTGCGTTTCATATTGTCGCCGACTATGGCAACGGTTGCCAAATCGTCTTCCGAAAAAATTTCATCAATTTCACCCAATTCAAGCTCATTGGCAAATTCTTTTTTCAGCACTTCTACTGCCAGCGCACTATCGGCATTTTTCACCCCAATGGAAGTGGTATTTTCCGAAGATGCCTGAGAAACAAAAAATACGCTGATACCATTTTTAGCCAATGTTCTAAAAATTCGGTAATTAACGCCAATAACGCCAACCATTCCCAAACCGCGAATGGTAATAAGCGAAGTATCATTGATAGAAGAAATGCCTTTTATGGCTTTTGATTTTTCTCCGGTTTTTTCTTGAGAAATATACGTACCATTGGCTTCGGGACGAAAAGTATTTTTTATTACTATAGGAATTTGTCTATGAAAAGCCGGAAAAATGGTTGGCGGATAAATAACCTTTGCGCCGAAATTGCTAAGCTCCATAGCTTCACTATAACTGAGGCGGTCGATAACGTAAGCATTGTTAATGATACGTGGATCGGCAGTCATAAATCCATCCACATCGGTCCAAATTTCCAAAATGGAAGCATTCAGTGCTGCAGCGAGAATAGCAGCCGTATAATCTGAACCTCCACGTCCTAAATTGGTTACCTGATTGGTATGAACATCGGTAGCAATAAATCCCCCACAAACTACAATGGATGGAGCATCCTTAAAAGTTTGCTGAATCAGCTGATTGGTTGTTTTAAAATCGACTATATGTTTATCAAACTGATTTTGGGTTTTAATAAATCGGCGCGAATCAAAATGAACAGCATCACGAATGACGTTGGCAACCAGAACGGAAGAAATCATCTCCCCATAACCGACAACCGTATCAGTAATTTTTACGGAAGTGTCCTTAATCAAAAAAATCCCTCTGAAAATATTCAACAAATCGGTAAATATTTTCTGTATTTGCAGTTCTACATCAGCCTGTTTTTCAGGAGAAACTGTTTCGGTGAGCATTTGCATGTGCCTGGCAAACATTTGATTGTATTCTTCGAGATACATTTCGTTGCCGGAAGCTGCCAACTGGGAAATTCGATAAAGTTGATCGGTAACACCTGAAAGCGCCGAAACAACCACTACCACAGATTCGTTCTGTGATTCAACAATTTTTTTTACATTCAAAACCGCTTCGGCAGAACCTACGGATGTTCCACCAAATTTCATTACTTTCATTCGTCAGAATTTTATTTTTTCTTCAAAAAAATTTAAGTTGCAATATTAGTGATTTTTTGGCAAATAAATTGCACCTCATTATGATTTTGAGCAAAAGTATTGCATCTTCATCAAAATTAAAGTACTTTTGCATCGCTTTTTACAAAAGAAATTCGGTCCCGTAGCTCAGCTGGATAGAGCAACAGCCTTCTAAGCTGTGGGTCGTGGGTTCGAATCCCGCCGGGATCACAAAAAGCAGGTAATAACAGACGAAAATTACCTGCTTTCTTTTTTGAGTAAAGAAACTCAGAAAATTTTTTAAGGTCTCATGATTACTCCAATATTCTTTTTCCCATCCACTTTCACCACCAATGGTTTATCGAAATGCAAATGACGAATGTATTCCGATTCATATACTGCCGGTTGCTGTTCCAAGAAATCCTGATCATAAAAACCAAGATGCTGAAAGGGTTGTACCGTAAAATAGGCTACGCCAAAAGAAGTCAAATTTTGGAAAAAATGAGTTCCCTGACTTGGATCGATTCTATAATGCGATAATTCTGTTTCAACAATTACCTTGGCATTGCTGATATTGGGCCACTTGACCGGAATGCCCAGCCACGGATCACTGGATCCCCATCTACCTGGACCAATCAACACATAATATTTTTCTTCTTTTACCATCTTCCGATTCAATTTCTCTATATCATACATAATCAACCGATTTTTTGAACCATTGAAAGTCTCCGGTTTCACGTAAATCAAATCGTAAATATCAGTCATGATGCCGTTACCCAAAGCATTGGAACTGTGAACAATGGTATCTTTTTCGGGAATGGCGCCAATATCTTCATTGATAATTTCCTTGTTGTCCACAATTGGTCTCACCTGCAACAAATAAAACGAATGTTGCTTTTTGGGTGAATAATCCAAATTTACCGCAAATTCAATTTCAACCGGTCGCCCCATGCCTTCCTGAGCTATTCGCAAAATTTCTCTCAGCAATTCGGCCAAAGGAAAAACATTGTGTTGCAATATATTGGCAAAAGTTATGATTTTTCTTCCGCCTTCATACAAACCATCATATACCATTTGATCCGATACATTGTAGGTTGAAGCCAAATATTGAAGTGTTCCATCTTTTATGGCATCCTGCACATTGATACGCAATAGGTTAAAACCATCGTCAACCTGCGGGACAAACTGAACCATATTCAAATCCAGTGCATTAAAATAAGTTTGCGTTTCGCTTAACATAAATTCCAGCGTACTGGTTTGCAAAACATTATTAGGATAGGCAGGTGAAAACCGAAGTGTCTTCCCTCCATCGACAATATATTTTCCCAATCCCATGGCAATATTGGCAATTCCATCTTCAGGTTTTTCATTCCCAATTGGATAATAATTCAACGAACGTGCAACTCCCGAAAAAGAAGGATAATATCGGTTATCGTAAACACTTCCACAGATTTCCTGCAACACAATAGCCATTTTTTCTTCATCGATCAAATTCTTGGTTGCTGCCATGTAAGTTTTACTGTCGTGATAAAAAACGGACGCATACACAGCTTTAATGGCTTCGGAAATCATTTGCAGCGTATGAGTTTTGCTGTTGACGTCAAAAGGCACCATATAAGTTGAATATACTCCTGCAAAAGGCTGATAATGTGAATCTTCCAACAAACTGGAAGATCTTACGGCAATAGGTTTGCTAACAGCTCCCAAGAAAGCATAAAGATCGGCTAAAAGTTTTTGCGGCAATCGGGCTTTTAAGAAATGTGCCAAAATTTCGTCGTCAGGTAGGTCGGACAAAGCAATGGGATAAAGTTGATTCATTTCCATAAAGTCGGAAAAAATATCGGTACACAGCACCACTGTTCTGGGAATAGCAATCTGAACATTTTCAAATTTATCCAGGCTTTCATTGCGCTTTATCATGGCATCCAGAAAGGCCAAACCTCTCCCCTTGCCTCCCAGTGAACCTTCGCCAATGCGGGCAAAATTTGAATACATGTCGAACCGGTCGCGTTGAAAAACAGCCACAATTCCCCGATTTTTAATTTTACGATAATGAACTATGGCGTCAAAAATAATCTGACGGACATTTTTCATGTTTTCGCTCATTCCCGGTTCAACTTGAATATTTTTTAAAAATTCTGCCAGTGGAAACATGGCTCTCGAATACAACCATCTGGAAATATTGTTGCGGGAAACATGGTAATACAAAGCTTCGTCGCTCACTTTAAAAATACTGTCCTGCAAACTTCTCAGATTATGAACGCGTGCTTCTTCCACACCGGTTTGCGGATTAAAAAATATCAAATCGCCAAACCAAAAATTATCAGTGATTTTTTCCCGCAATTCCATAAAAAGCGTTTTTGACATTTTGTTCAGAAAAACTGCATTCAATTCTTCTGCAATTTGTCGATTTTCTTCTTCTGTTGAAACCACAATCAACGGAATAAATTTGTCATTTCTACGAATTTCGCTGCATAAATGTAGTCCTGCTTTTTTGTCTTTCACATTTTTTTCCGGAAAACTCACATCCGTAATAACCCCAAGCATATTCTGACTATATTTTTCGTAAATGGAAACAGCCTCTTCATAAGAACGTGCCAACAAAATTTTTGGGCGTCCTCTCATGCGCAACATTTGCTCATGTTCGTTCAATGCTTCTGTCATAAAAGAACGCGACTGCTTAAAAACATACTTGTACAAATGAGGCACAATAGACGAATACCAACGTATAGAGTCTTCAACAAAAAGAATAACCTGAACCCCAACAGAATTGACATCTTCTTCCACGTTCATTCTGTCTTCAATCAGTTTGATAATAGCCAAGAGGATATCGGAATTACCCAACCAGCTAAACACATAATCGATAGCGCTCAAATCTTCGTGTGCCAATCGTTGAGAAACAGACGAAGAAAAAGGAGTAAGAACCACAATGGGAATTTCGGGATATTTTTTTTTAACATCTTTTGCCCATTCAAAAGGATTAATGCTATCGCCACTCGGCATGGAAATAATCAGTTCAAAAGTACGGGTGCGTAGCAGCTCATTGGCTTCTTCTTCATTCGAAACAAGCGTAAAACGTGGAGGATAACGCAAATTCAAAGCAGTATATTCATTAAAAATCTGCTCGTCAATTCGTCCGTCTTCTTCCAGCACAAATGCATCGTATTTACTGGCGTAAAGTAAAATATTATAAATCCGATGCGTCATTAAGTTGGCAAAAGAAGTATCCTTAAAATATAATTTATTAATGCTTAAAGTGTTCATATAGAATAAATTTCTATTTTTTTGAAACCAATTTATCTAAACAGAAAAAATTTTGGACTTCCAAAACTCAAGTTTATCAAAAAATTTTTTCAAAATTAGCTCAAAAAGTTTGATAATCACAAATAAAAACTTTAAACTTGCAAAAAAATAAAATGACAGAAAAAACAGTACTTATTTCAAAATTATCAAAAAAAACCAATATCTTTAGGCATTACTTCAGAACATCAGATGACAATATGTAAGAATTTTAAAAAAACAAGAACGTACAAGGGGATATATTTCAACAAAAACAAAAAATTAAAATCTAAGATTATGGACATAGAAAAATTTATGCAGGCTCTATCAGCAAAACATCCCAACGAAAACGAATATTTACAGGCTGTAAGAGAAGTGCTTACCACTATTAACGATATTTATTCCGAACATCCGGAATTTGAAAAGGCCAAAATTGCAGAAAGGTTGGTTGAACCTGACAGAATTTTTACTTTTAAAGTTCCCTGGGTTGACGATCAGGGAAACGTTCAGGTAAACATCGGTTATCGGGTGCAATTCAACAATACCATTGGGCCTTATAAGGGAGGTTTGCGTTTTCATCCATCTGTGAATCTTTCTATCATGAAATTTCTTGGTTTTGAACAAATATTTAAAAATGCGCTGACAACCTTACCTTTAGGAGGTGCAAAAGGAGGTTCCGATTTTAACCCGAAAGGAAAATCCGATGCTGAAGTAATGCGTTTCTGTCAGGCTTTTATGACCGAATTATGGCGATATATCGGTCCGGAAACGGATGTGCCGGCAGGAGACATCGGTGTTGGAGCTCGTGAAATAGGTTATCTTTATGGGATGTACCGCAAACTGGCCCATGAAAATACGGGAGTTTTGACTGGGAAAAGTATTGAATTTGGCGGTTCTCTTATTCGACCAGAAGCCACCGGATTTGGTGCTCTTTATTTTGTAAGAGAAATGCTCAAGAAAGCAGGCATGGATATACAGGGAAAAACCGTGGCGATTTCCGGTTTTGGAAATGTGGCATGGGGTGCTGCGCTGAAAGCTTCGCAAATGGGAGCAAAAGTTGTTTCAATTTCGGGACCGGATGGTTATGTATATGACGAAAACGGTATTTCCGGCGAAAAAATTGATTATATGTTGGAGCTTCGGGCAAGTTGTAACGACATTGTTTCTCCTTATGCCGAAAAATTTGGCGTCCCATTTATTCCAAACCGTCGTCCTTGGGAATTGAAAGTGGACATTGCACTGCCTTGTGCCACACAAAACGAACTGAACGCAGAAGATGCCAGCAATTTGATTAACAACAAGGTTTTGTGTGTTGCAGAAGTATCCAACATGGGTTGTACACCCGAAGCCATTGATTTGTTTATCAAAAACAAGATCATGTATGCTCCCGGAAAAGCAGTAAATGCCGGCGGCGTATCGGTTTCGGGTCTGGAAATGACTCAGAACGCCATGCACATCACATGGACAGCAGAAGAAGTAGACAAACAATTACACCAAATCATGAACAAAATTCATGAGCAATGTGTTAGTTTTGGAAAAGAAAAAGATGGGACTATTAATTATCTGAAAGGAGCAAATGTAGCTGGATTTATGAAAGTTGCCAAAGCCATGCTGGCTCAAGGAATAGTTTAAATTTCAACAAGTTAACAATTCAAAAAACAAAACTGAATTATTTTTTTGGCTAATGAAGTTATGACTTCCGTAAATTAAAAAAAGGAGGAAAAATCATTTTAGAATCTTTCCTCCTTTTTTACATTCCAAATTTTTCGTCTGCTACAACCTATTATTCATTTGCTGCCGAGCCTCAATTTCAATGGTTCTGATTTTATCCTTATAATGATTGTAGGTATTCAAAGTAACTATATCGAGTTCTGCATCGGAATTATCTCGCCAACGACGGCAAAGATAAACTGACTGAAAAATTCTGCCAATTTGATACTCGCGACTGAAATACAATCCTAAAGCATAATCTTCACCATAATTGGAATCAGGGACTTTTATTTTTCGAAGCAAAGGCGTATAAAAAGCTCTCGGTGCGCCCAAACCATTAATTCTGAGAGCATTGTTCCTGCCGTTTTCCGGAGTCCATTCCTGATGATCTATCAAGCCCGGCGGTATCACATTCATCTCAAAATCGGTAATGGTATATGATCCGATAACCATTCCGCAATTCTGCTCATAAAAAGCATTTACTATTATTTGAAGCGTATTTTCATCCTGATAAACATCATCACTATCCAACTGAACAGAAAATTTTCCGCAAAAAGCAGAATGAACGGCAACATTCCAACAACCCCCAATGCCCAGATCCTGACGCTGCGGAACAATATGCTTCACCCTACTGTCTTCTTTTGCCAATTTGCTTACAATTTCAGACGTTCCATCGGTAGAATGATTATCCACAACAATCACATTGAAAGGAAAAGTTGTTTTTTGCGCCAAAGCAGAGCGAACTGCATCTTCAATGGTCGTTACCCGATTTTTAACGGGAATTATCACAGAAGCTTCCACCTCAAAGTTTTTTTCATCAAAACGAATAGTTTTGAACTCCGGCTTCAGATAAGCTCCGATTTTTTTTAAATGCTCTGTGCAGACTTGCTCCATTTCCAATTGACGCTGGCGATTTTTCGGATCAACATAATCGAACAACTTTTCTCCACTTTTACGGGTATCCGATTCAACCTCCGAATACAAATACTCATCAATGTGTACCAATTTGGCTTTTTGTGAAACCCTTAACCTGACATCATAAAATCCGGCATAAAGAAAATTATCTTTTATTTCGGCGGCAGCATGTTTTAAAGTTTCTGCATTATAAAACAAAACGGAACCAAAATTAAAATCGTCACGTACACTTCCAAGTTGATAATCGATTAACGGTAATTTGCTGCGAATGTCTCCCGACACTTGATAATAGTCGGAATAAACCATACCAGCCTTTGTATCTTTAGCAATTTGAACCAAACGTTCTAACGCAAACTGCCCCAAAGACAAAGGTGTGTTTTTCAAATACACAAGTGAATAGGGCGCTTCGGATTTTTCGGCAATTTTCTTTACCGTATTGCTGCCATAAAGAGAATCTATCAAAATCGGATAACATTTTTCATTCATCTGAATATTTTCTTCTTTAGAAAGTAAATATACAGCGTTAACCAATTCCGACTGCAATAAATTTTCTATGGTAACTTCAGCCTGAACAGGATCATCGTAAACAATAAAGCAATTAATTGGCTTCATAAAAAGTGTTTAAAAATTAATTTGTAATTCTGAAAAAAAATCAAACAGGTATATAACGAACAAAGGCTTCAATAGCTTCGTAAGAGGCCAAACCTAATTGTGTGTACAATTCGGCAGTAGCGCGATTTCTCTCTTCTGACCGCTGCCAGAAAAGTCTTTCATCGTTTCCCAGGTAAGGAGCATTTTCCATTTGCGATTGATGACGTAAAATGGCATTCCTCTTGTTTTTCAACTCCTCGGGACTCAGAGGAACAGCCATTTCGATATGGTCAATTTCCCACTCCTTCCATGCACCACGATACATCCAAATTCTGCAATCTTTCATCCATTCTTCGTCCTTCAGTTCGTCAATAGCTGCCAGCACTGCATCCAAACAAATCTTGTGAGTTCCATGAGGATCGGCCAAATCGCCGGCAGCATAAATCTGATGAGGCTGAATCTGTTGAAGCAAGTCCTTTATAATATCTATATCCTTTTGCGATAAATCGTTTTTCTTTACCGTACCTGTTTCATAAAATGGAAGATTCAGAAAATGAATATTTCGGGAGCTCAAACCCAAATATCGACAAGCTGCTTTTGCTTCTCCTCTCCTTATTAAGGCTTTTACTTCAAGAATTTCAGGCGTATCCACATCATTTTCCTTTTTTTCGTACAAGAGAAAATTTCTCATTTCTTCATATTTCGACTGAATCAACTCATTGTTGCTGTCGAATAAATCTTTGAACCCTTTCACAAAGGAAAGAAAACGAATGACTTCGTGGTCGGCAACTGCAATATTTCCGGATGTTTGATAAGCTACATGAACGTTGTGTTTCTGATCGATTAACCTTTTGAAAGTTCCGCCCATAGAAATCACATCATCATCGGGATGTGGACTGAAAATGAGAATACGTTTGGGATACGGAAGTGCTCTTTCGGGACGATTGGAATCATCGGCATTGGGTTTGCCACCAGGCCATCCGGTAATGGTATGCTGTAGATCGTTAAAAATACGGATATTCACATTGTAGGCCGAACCATAAATAGCTAACAATTCACTGAGTCCATTGTCGTTATAATCCTTATTGGTCAATTTCAGAATCGGTTTTTTCAACTTCATGCAAAGCCAAACGATGGCACGACGAATCAGTTTGCTGTCCCATTCGCATGAAGTAACCAGCCACGGCATGCTGATACGGGTTAATTCACTGGCAGCATGAAGATCGATAACCATTTTCACGTTGGAGTGAAGCTGAAGATAAGATGCAGGAATGGTTTCAGACATAGGACCTTCAACGGCATTTTTTACGACCGTAGATTTATGTTCACCCCAAGCCACTAAAACAATTCTTTTCGCTTTCAGAATAGTTGAAATACCCAAAGTAATAGCAGAGACGGGAACCATTTCCACATTGCTGAAAAATTCGGCAGCATCTTCCCTCGAAAGTGTATCGAGCAAAATAAGACGTGTTTGAGAATTGGTCAACGAACCCGGTTCATTGAAACCAATATTCCCTGAGCGTCCAATTCCCAAAAGCTGCAAGTCGATGCCGCCAAAAGAAGCTATTTTCTGTTCATATGCTGCACAAGCTTGCATAATTTGATGTTTGTCCATAGTCCCATCGGGATAAAAAATATTTTCAGCCGGAATATCCACATGATCCAACAACATGTTTTTCAATTGTCCAAAGCTTCCCTGCAATTTTCCGGTAAGGGGATAGTATTCAAAAAGTAAAAAGACGATCACATTATTAAAGCTAACATTCTCCTTTTTGTGTAATCGAACCAGTTCGGAATAAATTCCCACCATTGATTTACCGGAAGTTAAACCCAAAACACATTTTTCATTAGCAGCCTGTTTTGCTTTAATTAAAGTTGCAATTTCTTCTGCTACTTTTGCCGAGCCTTCTCTTTCTGTATCAAAAATTTCCGTCGGAATTTTTTCATGACGGGTAACCCTCGACAGTTCGAAGACATCATCGGGTTGATAGTATCTTCGGGGTATACGCGTCATGGTTATTTTGGAGCTTAAGTTTGTTCTCATAGGTAATAGGATTATTATGAATTTGGTTTCAAAAGTAATACAATTCCAATTAAAATGCAAACGTTTGCGTTAAATTTTGTTTTTTTCTTCATTTTCTTTGGCAGGGTAAATTCTTTTGCTTTAATTTGTACAAAAAATTAAACATATACTATTAAAAAATGAAACTTATTGCCGATAGCGGGTCAACCAAAACCCACTGGTGTGTGATAGAAAGTGAAAATACTGTAAAGGAATTTTACACAAAAGGCATCAATCCTTTTTACCAAACCAAAGAAGAAATCCTTGCTGAACTGAAGGAAAATCTTTATCCCCGAATCATGCAAAATTCAATTGATAGCATTCATTTTTACGGAGCCGGTTTCGCCTTTGCCGAACAAAAAAAAATGTTGAGCGAAATTTTTAAAATTATTTTTGGAAAAGAGCTTATTGTAACCGTAGAAAGCGATTTGTTGGGAGCCGCCCGCTCTTTATTTGGAAAAGGAAACGGAATAGCTTGTATTCTTGGAACAGGTTCCAACTCTTGTTATTACAACGGAAAAGGGATAGAAAAAAATGTTCCGCCATTGGGATTTATTTTGGGAGATGAAGGCAGTGGCGCTATACTTGGAAAAAAGCTGATGTCCGATGCGTTAAAGAATCAATTGCCGCCCGATTTAATATCAATATTTATGAAAGAGTATGATTTGACGTTGGAAAAAGTTCTCGATCATGTGTACAAAAAACCTTTCCCTAATCGCTATTTGGCTCAATTTGTGCCTTTTATAAAAGAAAATATTCAATATCCGCCTATATATAATATTGTATATGGAAGTTTTAACGAATTTTTTACCAGAAATATTTGTCAATATCCACATAGTGAAGAAACGGCATTGGGATTTATCGGATCAGTCGCTTATCATTTTGCGGACATATTGCAAACCATAGCACGCGAAAGACATTTCAAAATAGTTGACATAGCACAGCATCCAATGAAAGGTTTGGTAAAATTTCACGCTGAAAAATCAAAAAATTAATTTTTAATTTGCATAACATGGCATTTGAAAAAATTACAGAACAAAATTCGCTGCACAACGATTTGGACAAAAAAGACATTCGCCAATTGCTCGTCGAAATGAATGAAGAAGACAAAAAAGTTCCTTTTGCAGTCGAAAAAGCCATTCCTCAAATTGAGCAACTCGTCGAAAGACTGGTAGAGAAAATGAAAATCGGTGGACGCTTATTCTATATTGGAGCAGGCACTAGTGGACGTTTAGGAGTTTTGGATGCTTCCGAAATTCCTCCAACTTTCGGCATGCCGCCACATTTGGTAATTGGCATAATTGCAGGTGGTGATACGGCTTTACGCAATGCGGTGGAATTTGCTGAAGACGATATCGAACAAGGTTGGGAAGATTTGAAAAGACACAATATTACTCCCATCGACACTGTTGTTGGAATAACCGCTTCAGGAACGGCACCTTATGTGATAGGGGCATTGAGAAAAGCTCGAGAAAATGGAATTCTGACAGCTTCCATCGCTTGCAATCCCGATTCACCGGTATCTCAAGAAGCTGATATAAAAATAGAACTTATTGTCGGGCCTGAATTCGTAACAGGAAGTACTCGTTTGAAATCGGGAACAGCGCAGAAATTGACACTCAATATGATTTCAACCGTTACCATGATAAAACTTGGCAGAGTAAAAGGCAATAAAATGATCAACATGCAACTCACCAATTCAAAGTTGATCGATCGTGGCACCAGAATCATTGTAGAAGAATTGAATATTGATTACGAGCAAGCCCGAAATATACTCTTAATTCATGGTTCAGTAAAAAAAGCGATAGATGCCTACAAAATTCAAAACAAAATTTAACATTAAATTTTTGTTAAATAAAAAACAAACGTTTGCAGTGATAGATTTTTTTTGTTTATTTGCAATCACAAATGTTTATTAAAAGCATTTATTCCAAATATAAAAGTCCGATACAACTCAGAGAAATTAAAACAATTAATTTTAGTACCTATGAAAAAAATTCTTTTAATATTTGCTGTTCCATTTTTTTTCATTCAAGTATCTTTAGCACAGAAAGTTACAGTAACCGGCACAGTAACATCCAAAGAAGATGGGCTACCCATCATTGGCGCATCGATTTTGGAAAAAGGAACTACAAATGGAACCATCACCAATTATAATGGTATTTACACCATTTCGGTTCCATTGGGAGCAACGTTGGTTTTCAGTTATGTTGGAATGGAAAAAGTGGAACGCAATGTTACATCAGCCGGCACAATAGATGTGGTAATGACGCCAAGAGCTATTGCAATCGAAGAAGTGGTAGTTACAGCTATGGGGGTAAAAGCGGAAAAAAAGAGACTTAATTTTGCCGTACAAAGTGTAAATGCAGAAGATATTATTGATAGTCGTTCTGCTAACTTTGTAACTGCATTACAAGGAAAAATTTCTGGCGTTAATGTAACTACTGCTGGTGGTTCTCCCAATGCAGGGTCACAAATTTTAATACGTGGTATTTCTTCCATTAATCCAGCTCAAAATAACGAGCCCCTGTTTATTTTGGATGGAATGGTATTGGCGGGTGGAGCAGCTGCAGCAGCTGATATTAATCCAAACGATATTGAAAATATAACGGTTTTAAAAGGTGCAGCTGCCGCTGCTTTGTATGGACAAAATGCTGCCAATGGTGCCATTATGATTACTACAAAAACTGCACAAGCTGGTAAAATGGCCGTAACAGCAAATGTGAGTTTACAATTAGATGAACCGGCCAATTTACTCGAATTGCAATCCATGTACGGACCTGGTACTTTAGGGTTTTATAAACCTGAACCGAGTGGTGGTTATGGTGGTTGGGGTCCTCCATTACCAGCAGATGAGCCGAGATATAATAATGTAAAAAATTATTTTAAAACAGGATTTTATCAAAAATATGATCTCAGCTTAAGTGGAGGAAGTGAGAAGTTTCAAGCTTATGCTTCGGTTAATTATTCAAGAAATGATGGAATTGTCCCTAAAGACTATCTGGATAAAATAGGAGTTATGCTGAAAGGAACTTACGAAATCAATAAAAAATTGTCTGCTACATTGATGGCCAATATGGTTAACAGCAGCTATCGAGGAGCAGGAAGTATTTCTTCTATCTATTCTTGGCCAATCAACGATGATATTAGAATTTATAAAACAGGTGAAGGAAACCCTCGTTATCGTTATATCAATGAAAACGAAAAAGAAAATTCACCTATTAGCCCATTATGGAGCAGATATATGGATTATGGTTTAAATTCGTCGACGAGAAATTTATTACAAGGCTCACTGGAATATAAACCTTTTAAAAATTTTAATATCACAGGACGTGTGAGTTTAGATCAAAACAATTACTCCTATGATGGTTACGCAGTGCCCCGATTTGATGACTCGGTAATTCTTCCTAATCCGCCAACAGCAGAAAATTATACTGACCCTAATGTATTAGCTCAAAAAACTGCCGAATACAACACTTACTATAATTCTGTACCTTACTTTAACGAAAAAGATTTACCAAACGTGGATAAAGATCTATTTGGAAATTATAGTTATTCCCAAAGTAAACGGCAACTTATCACAACCAACGTAGTGGCTACCTATAAAATTCCACTTCCAAAAGATTTTAATGTTGAAGTATTGGCAGGAGGCGAAATGAAAATAAATAAAAGTATTGGTTCTTCCATTGCTGGACGTGATTTTATTGTACCAGGTATATATAGCATATCTAATGTAAGTGAAATAGTAGGAGTAAACGATATTAGTTTAAATCACCGTGAAAACCGAAATGCAGGTGTTTTTGGTGAATTAAGAGGTGATTACAAAGGATTATTAAATTTAAGTGTAACTTCTCGTTGGGATTGGTCTTCAACACTGACTTTAAAATATAATCCTTATTACTATCCTTCTGTTACGGGTGGAATTGTTTTCTCTGAATTATTTAATATGACCAACGACTGGTTTTCTTATGGTAAATTACGTGGAAACTGGGCAAAAGTAGGGAAAGACGTAGCTTCACCTTATTTGTTCGACCGAAAATATACGCAATATCCTACTTTACCCGATGGAGGCTATGGAGCTGATCCAACTTTATCCGTCGCAAGTGTTTTAAAACCTGAAATGAACAATTCGTGGGAAGTTGGACTTGATGCTCGTTTCTTTAACAACAAAACAAGACTTGATATTGCCTATTATTCAACTACTGTTGACAACCAGATTGTTACCGTAAGGGTTTCTACTACATGGGGTTATATTCTTCAGACCAGAAATGAAGGAAGTATCCGAAATGAAGGTGTTGAATTTACATTTGATCAAGATTTATTGAAAAATAAAAACTTTTTATGGACAGCCGGTTTAAATTTTGGATTAAATAGAGGAAAAGTTCTCAGTTTGCCTAATGGTATAATGGAAATTCAAGGCACACAATATGGAGATATTTTCCCTACTGCTTATTTGAATGGTTCTACTACGGCTATCTCGGGAAAAGATTATTTACGTACTCCTGATGGTAAAGTAATTTGTGATAAAAATGGATATCCTCAAATTAATCCTACAAAAAGTATATTGATTGGTAATCGTGAACCTGACTTTCTAATGGGCTTAAGAAGTCAGTTTAAATACAAAGGTTTTTCTATGAGTTTCTTACTCGATGGCAGAAAAGGTGGCGATGTAATGAATGTAACAGGTCGTAGCCTATGGTCGAGTGGACAACATAAATTGTTAGAGTTTTATCGCGGACGGCAGGTGGTATGGGATGGCGTTGTAGAACAACCTGATGGCACTTATGTAAAAAATACCACTCCTATTGTGTTGGATAACCGAACTATTATAAATTATTATTATAATGTAAGTTCAAATTTTATTGAAGATGGTTCTTATATCCGATTAAGTTATGTTACTTTAGGTTATGATTTTTCTAAACTCATTAAAAAGAATTCTTATATTAATGGTTTAAGGTGTTCGTTAACAGGTACTAACTTATTCTTATTAACAAAATATTCGGGGTCTGATCCTCAAATCAATGCCTCTACCGGCGAAGGAGGTACAGGGTCAATGGGAATCGACAGTTACCCCGTGCCCAATACCAGAGGTTTTAATTTTACCATTACTGCTAATTTTTAAATCGTAACAACAATGAAAACAAATAAATTTAAATATTTAAGTATTGTCTTAACTGTTATCTTCGGCCTTTTATTAACCGGCTGCGAAGATTGGTTAGATATCAATACCAGCAAAGATAAACCTTCAAGAGTTCCGCCTGATCAGTCTTTGCCTTTACTCGTTTTTTATGCTTCACAACTTTGCTATGACCATGCTGAGTATGGTGTCTACTTGTCGCAAGCATTGACTACCGGCGGACGGGCACAAGTAAGTTCATATGGCTATAAAAGCGGTTGGGAGTTTTTATCCATGAACCGACATCCACAATGGAGACGACACTACTACGATATCGGAGTAAATGGTGCAGAGTTGATTAAAGAAGCTGAAAAAATTAATTCGAAAAATTTTATTCTCATTGCACGCACCATTATGCTACACTCAACTTTATTGACGACTGATGCTTTTGGTGATATGCCTGTAAAAGAATCTTATTTATTGTCTTATTTACCCAATTCACCTTTTTATAGCTTAACCAAATCGCCAGCATTTGATCCTCAAACTGATGTTTATGAATGGATGTTGCAAGAAGCTGATGAATTAATAAGTTTATATAATAATCCTGATTGGGTAAATAATCCTGACAATAAAACCATTACAAAACAAATGGATCGAATGTTCGAAGGTGATTTGGGAAAATGGAGAGCTTTTACCAAAGCGTTGAAAGCAAGAATCCTTATCAGAAAATTGCCTAATTGGGACAACACGCCCGCAACTTGCCAACAAATTATCGATGCAGTGGATGCAGCATTGAACGATCCTTCTTATCAGGATGCCATTTATAAATATGATGGTGGCTCGGCAGAAAAAAATTGTCCGTGGGGACCGGCTCAACCTAAATTAAATTTAGGCTGGGCACAAGCAAGAGACAACCTGCTAACAGAAGCTATCCCATCCAAGTTTTTTGCTTATGCATTGTTGGGGGCTTATACAAGTACTTATGCTTCAAGTGCAAGGGGACCTGCACTTGATCCAAGAGCCAAAGAATTAATGACTCCACGTATTTATGAGGTGGGGGATAACAAAACTACATTAATCCGCTATTTGGAGAACAACATTGGTATGCCAACCACCATGAAAATAACTAATTTCCCTGATCTGTATGCAAGCGAAGGGAAAAATCCTTATACAAAAAATGATGGCTATATTATGTTGATGTCTGAAGAAGAATTGTTGTTTATCAAAGCAGAAGCACAATACTGGAAAGGAGGAAACGATACGATCAATGCATATACTACAACGGTTGAGGCAGTGGAAAGAAATATGAACCGGCTTCAAGTACCGAATGATACCAAAAAAAATCTTTTCTTTCAGATACGATTACCAGGACCATCTTCCTTTACTATTGCTGATTTAATGCAACAAAAATATGTAGCCATGTATTTACAACCTGAACAATGGACAGATGTACGTCGATACAACTACAGCAGCGAGACCAATGGAATTAAATATGATAACACATATGTTTATACAGTAACAACTATTCACAATGGTGGTCGGACAACTAAGCCAGAAGATTTTAATGTTAAATTCTCACTACGACGTCCTTATAATTTGTATGAACCATATTGGTGTACTGCTGACAGTTATGCAGGCGAAGGAAGAAATGAATCACAGTTATCGCCCAATGCATGGATTATGCGACTGAATTATGACCCAGAAACAGAAGATAAATATAATGTAGAAACATTAAAAGAGTTAGGAGCTTATAAAAATCCTGATTGGTTGAAAAAACGAATGATCTGGGCGCAAAAAAATAACGACAAAGTTAATTGTTTAAATGATATTCCGTGGAAATAATTTTATAACTGATAATTATAGCTAATAAATATGAAAAAGATTCTAATTTTTATAACAGTCATCGGTTCTATTATTTTGATGACTACCTCATGCGAAAAAAATGATTCGCTCGACGATAATGCAATTATCGGTCCAATGGCACCTCACGCGTATTGGGAAATAGGAAGTTCAACTGTTAAAGCAGGTGAAAATGTGCCTTTCTTTGTACAGTATTATACTACCGGCGATACCCCCATTGACCATTTGGAAGTATGGTACAATGTGGTGGAAATTGAATCAAAAACAGTTTCATGCCCGTGGACTCAAACTTTTACTTACCAATACTCTTTTAATATTTCCGGCGAAAAACGGATTGCTCAAAAAGCTGCAGAGTACGAGCATCAGGAAAATTTTTGGAATGATTCTTTACGTGCCTATACTTTTAATAAAACTTTTCCAACGAGTCCTACACTAAGTTCCATTGATTGGAAAAAGCCAACAACTTTTGATAGTACCTTGATGATTAAATATTTTGGAAAGGACTTTATGCAGGATTTTAAAGATAGTGTGTACGTTCGGATGAAAGCTGTTGATTTTCAGAAAATGTATGAAGGTCTCGGTTTAGTTGATGATTTTAAAAAAGCTTACTTAGATTCTGTATATAATGATCGAACTGGCAGCTATGATTTCTTTTTTAAGGGTGATACTATTCCTCAAAAAATAAAAGATATTTATCGAGGGATTTCTTTTCAAGATTTAATCCTGAATGCATCCAATAACAACTATGAGGTAGAATTTTCCAGAAATTATGAATTAAATGCCCAATTAAAAGTTATTGATAGAAAAAGAGTAGCAGGTTTAACCGAAAAAATTACAATTACACTTAATTAAATAGCTTTATGAAAACAATACAAAAAATTAAATATTTAATTCCTATCTGCCTCATTGCAGTGTTTATGTGGAATTGTGAAGACGATCTGCCTAAAGTAGAGGAATTACCTTCTCCTGATATGGCTTTTACTTATGAGGTCGTTGATGAAGCTTTCCAATTAGATTATTATGTGGGATCTAACATCCAATTTATCAATACTTCTAAAGCTAACGGTGAACCTAATTGGGATTTTGGAGATGGGAATACAGCTCAGGGCGATACAGTGGTTCATCAATATGCTCAACCCGGTACTTACCAAGTAAAACTAACTATTGAAGGGAAAGGGAGTTTAACACAAAAAATTTTTATTAGTGATATCAAACCCATTTTAACTTTAAATCCAATTGAAGGTGGAATTTGTGAAGTATTAACCGGAAGAGTAAGTTTTAATGTAATCGTACCCAATCCTCAAAATTTACCGGTAGAATATAAGTGGATTTTTCCTGAGGGAACTAAAGATGAAAATGGTCATGATATTTCGATTTTTGAATACTCAAATCCGGGAGAAATCACATTTAGTAATGTAGGCTCACAAAAAGTACGTTTACAGGTAAAGCTTGGAGGACGTGAGCTTGATGAAACTTCGTTGAACGTTCCTGTTGGCTATAAAGAGCCTGTTTCTACTCTTTATTATGCTGCGAAAGATGGCAACATTATGGCTTTAAAACTGGTAACGGATGCACCTCAAGGCATGAAAATTTATCCTTTCGATATGGGGGTAAAATCAGGGCAGCATCCATTGAATATCTTGTTCAATGATACTTCTCTCTATATATTGGACTGTGGAAAACAATTCACTTATATCAACGATGTAGATGGGGTGCTGGGCGATGGAAGAATCTTGGTTATGTCCAAAGATGGTAGCAAAGTGGAAACCATGCTTACCAATAAAGGAGCTGCTTTTGACGATCCATTTTATGGATATATCGAATCGGGAAAATTGTATTTTTCCGACAGAAATACCGGATTTGCCAACATTTCTCTGAGCGAACGTAACAAATCATTTTCGCGTAGCGAATTTCCATATTATGTTCAGAATGCCACATTGGGATACTATGGAAAAGGATTAAGCTATGGTGCCATGAATGCTTGTTTTGGAAAAATCAACAATGTGTGGTACTGGTGCAAAACTTTTAATGGAAACGGAATTTTTAGATTTTTGGAAAGCGATATTCTTAAGGAACCTATAACAGGCAATGGGACGCCGCCAACTGCCGGAGTTGCTTTGGATGGGATGAGCCCAAAATCATTTGTTTGGGACAGTAAAAATAATGTAATCTATTTTTCTATATTCGATCAGGGTTATGGAGGACTTTACCGATGCACCTTAGAGCAGTTAAATGCCATCAAAACATTTCAGGATTTAACACCCTACCGTTGCCGGCTGGCAAATGGAAGAATGCTTCAGCCGGTGGTGGAAGCCGGAAAAGGAGAAGGTTCATCGGGTGAATTCATTGGCATTTGTCAATTGGCATTGGACGAAACAGATGGCTGTGTTTATTTCGGTTATCGCTCAAGTGATCCAGCCATCAAATCAGGGTTAATGCGATACAATCCGGCAAAAGGATATGTTGAACCTGTCATTGAAGGAGTAGAAATCTACGGAGTAGCCATCAATAAAACGCCATCAAAACTATTTTAATTCGGATATTTAAAGAAAATTTGAAAGTCAAGAATAAATAACATTATCAGAAAGAAATATAAGCATGAAAAAAAGCATTCATCTTTTTGTTTTAGTCTTCATTTTTTTGATTAGCTGTCTCTCCTCTGAGGCTCAATCACCAAAGCGGGAAATGCGGTCTGTTTGGTTGGCCACTGTATGGCAGCTCGACTGGCCGAGTATAACTGTTCCAAAAGCAACAGGTAGTAATGAGCCAGCCCGGCAGGCAGCTATCAATCAGCAGAAGAATGAATTGAAAGTGATTCTCGATTCACTGAAAAAAGCAAATATGAATGCTGTTTTTTTCCAGGTTAGAGGAATGTGCGACGCCATGTATACTTCTTCCTACGAACCATGGAGCGCCTATATTTCGAGTGAGCGCGGAGCCAATCCCGGTTATGATCCATTGGCTTTTGCCATTGAAGAAGCTCATAAACGCGGATTGGAACTGCACGCTTGGTTGAATCCCTATCGGTATTCTTCTTCGGTATATTCACATGGAAATACATCTATCGATTATGCCAATACTCACCCCGAATGGTTGCTCGACTATGGAGATTATGTCAAAATTCTGAATCCAGGATTGCCGGAAGTTAGAGAGAGAATAAAATGCATCATTGGTGAAATCGTTAATAATTACAATGTAGATGGAATAGTTTTTGATGACTATTTCTATGCTTATGGTGGCACTCCTGACAATTTGGATGCAGCCGCGCAAGCTCTATATAAACCTGAAAACCAAAGTATTGGCGATTGGAGAAGAGAAAATGTCAACAAAATGATTGCCGGAGTTTATGACACCATTCAAAATGTGAAACCATATGTAACCTTTGGAGTTTCGCCTTTCGGAACTTGGACTACCGACCAAAATGTAGCAGCTCAAAGAGGAATTCCTCTGCCAATTGGAATCGGAACGACAGGAAATATGTATGCCGAAATATATTGCGATCCGGTAGCATGGTTGGAACAAGGAACAGTCGATTATTTGTCTCCACAACTTTATTGGACAACTTACAGTGCCTACCCTTACGGTATTTTGGCTGAATGGTGGTCGAAATTAACCAATCGCTTTGGTAAACATTTTTATTCCAGTCATTCTCTTTCTTCGATGACTGCATCGTCGGCTCCTGCAGCAAGCAGAATAAAAATAAATAATGAAGAAACTCCGATATCAGCCTTATCCACTCTTGAACTGGAATTATTTCAGGCAAAGAAAGCCCCTTTATTTAGCGCTGCTCCGAGTGCAGTAAATTTTCTGTCTTCCGAAATAGGTCTTCAAATTGATTTCAACAGAGATTACGATATCAATGATGCCCCCGGTAGTGTCTTCTATGCTGCCAGCAAATTTATGAACACAACAGGATTTATTTCTTACCTTAGAACTCAAAAATTTAGTCTTCCTGCTTTGTGTCCCGCTATTGGCTGGAAAACACATGCTGATCTTCCCTTGGTAAGTAATTTGACAATTTCGGAAAATATCGTTTCTTGGGCTTATGAAAATGATAATGTTTGTTATGCTGTTTATGCTGTTCCCAACGAAAACAGAAACATTCCCGGAATTTTCACTTCCTCCAACTATTTACTTGGTGTAAGTTACAACAAACAATTCATTTTTCCGGCAAATATAAGTGAAAGTACTCATAAAATTGCCGTATCAGTAGTGGATAGATATGGAAACGAGGGTTCACCAAGAATTTATGGAGAATCGCTTGCACCTTCTACTGCAGCTCCACTTGTTTATCCGGAAAATAACACTGAGACTGTCATTCCTTGTATATTTCAATGGGAAACGGTTCAGGAAGCCGACAGCTACATTTGGCAACTGGCAGAAGATGAGCAATTTACTAATTTGGTTTGTTCCAGACAAACTAAAGATAATAGTTTCTTTTCCGGAAAACAAACAAATTTAAAGGACAACACCAGATATTACTGGCGAGTTAAAACCTTAAAAGCAAATGCTGAAGAAGTGTGGTCAGAAACCCTGAGTTTCATCAGTCATAAGTTTAAAATACTTTCTCCGGCAAACGGAAACACAAATGTTTCGCTTCTACCAGCTTTTAAATGGGATTCCATTAGTCCGACTGCGTCCTATACACTCGAGATTTCTTCTGTATGGAATTTTCTGGAAACCAAACGGATTTTCATAACAACCGTAAATACAACAAGTTTTGTAGTTCCTTATGGAACACTGATTGGAGGAACAAAGTATTATGCGCGGGTTATGGTAAATGATGGAAATATTTCTGCTGTCACCGAATCAGTTAGTTTCACCACCATACAGGAAACGATTCCTGTACCTCAGATATTGCAACCCATCGATGGCAGTAATATACAGGGAACTTCCATACAAATTTGTTGGGCAGAACAACCTGCCAGAGGATTCAGAGTTGAATTATCCACTTCGTCAACTTTTCCTCCACGCAGTACAACCGTAAAAACAGTTGATGCCTATACTTACTGCACAATATACGAACAACTGACAAACAATACTTACTATATCAGAGTTAAAGCTACTACTCCGGATGGCTTGACCGAAGCTTCCGATACAGTTATGGTAATACTTAAAGACAATACATCGATAGGTAACAATACCATTACAGCAAATTGGAAAGGGTATTTTCAGAAAAATGACAAAAATATCTATTTAGTATTGAATGCACCAACTTCAGAAAAAGTAAGGGTTAAAATGTATTCCATCACCGGCACCTTACTACTTCAAAAAGAAGAAAATTTGCAGGAAGGAATCAACCGGATTCCGATACCTTCAGAAAAATTGTTGCAAGGTATTTATCCATTGGAAATAACTGGAGAAAAAAACAGACTGATCTTGAAACTGATGTACTAAACTTTTATCAAGAAAATCTCTATTTTTTAATTAATTTTATATTTACTAACTTTTAAATTTTATTATGTTATGAAAAAACAAGTACTTTTCGGAATAGCATTGCTATGCAGTGCATTCCTCAGCAGTGCATGGGCAGCAACTCCGCTGCAGGACACCACGTACAATGCAATGGGACCAAACGGAGAATACACCCTGACCAACAAGTGGCTGTATTCGGTAACGCTGGGAAATTATGTTGCCGCCGCCGACAAAATCGGAACATCAGGATTTGTTCGTGGAATGGCGGTTAAAGACGGGAAAATGCTTTTCATCGATCGGGAAAAGAAACAAATCACGGTAGTAAACGGAGAAACAGGTTTGACAGAAGCCCCGATTGTATTGGCAAGCAACATCTTTACCTATATGGGAAGAAACAAAGCCGACACTGCCGATAGCATTTGGGTGGCCGGGTTCCTTCCTTTCAACGACATTAAAAGTGACAATGCAGGGAATGTATTGTTGGGTAATTGCATTATTTCATCTGCTGGACGTTTCCAAGTTTGGAAAGTTAATTTGACAGATGGAACAGGTACTTTAGTAATCGATCAAGCAAATTTGAAAGACTTGTTCCCTGATGCCACCATTCGTTTTGATGCTTTTGGCGTATATGGTGATGTTAACAACGACGCTATCATTATGGCTCAAAACGCATCAGCAATGGAAACCTACAAATGGACCATTACTGATGGTGTTGTTGCCGGTGATCCAGAAGTAATTTATATTGATAATGTTACTGCAGGAACTTACTTAACCGGCAAGGGGAATCCAGGAACTGCTCCTCAAGTTTTTCCTGTAGATGAAAATTATTATTATCTGGATGGGAATGAAACTTATCCTACTTTGATTGACATGGACGGAAATGTGATTGACGGTTTTTACAACAATCCTGATGCTCTGAAAGATTCTACCACCATGCAAGATAAAATTTTTACCATGAACAAGGGGCACAACGGTCTTGCTGAGTTCCAGGTTGGAGAAGAATATTTTGTTGTAATGGCTGCTACCAACACGGTCGGAACGCCTCCATCTTCATTCCGTCTGTTTAAGTTTGCCGATGCCAACAAAGCTTTCACAGGGTTGGACTGCTTGTGGACATTTCCAATGAAAGGAATGGGCGGATCCTCAAATGCCTATCGTACTGCCATGCCGGCTGTAGAAGTAAATGGCAATACCGCAAAAATTTATGTTTATACCGGTGAAAATGGATACGGAATGTATGAATTTAAAGTTACTCGGTCGGGGAAACCGGAAATATCGTTGCAACCTGTTACCGTATCCGTCAAAGGAAACACGTTAAAACTTTCTGAAACCGTGGCTAATCTTAACATTTATAACGTTACCGGCCAGTTAATAGGAAAATTTGCCAATGTTTCTTCAGTTGAAGCTCCGGGCAAAGGCGTATTTGTAGTAAAAGCTACAACATTACATGGAGAAACAGCTGTTCAGAAAGTGATTGTTAAGTAAATCTTTCCCATTTATTCAAACATGTGGCGAATTTAACGCCACATGTTTGAATTCCAAATTTATTTCAGTTAAATTTCTTTTTCTGTTTTCTCATACCTGCCTTGCCAAAAAAGTTCGATCAGTCTGTTTCAGAGAAAATGTTCATCTCTATTTTAAAGATTTTTCATCATTGCACTCCTTAAATTTTTAGTTTTTAGTGTTTGAAAAATTATCAAAAAAGTCAACAACCATGAATAAAAAATACTTTCTTTTCCTTCTTATCAGTTTTTTTTCTATTGTTGGATTGGCACAAACCATTGACATTGATGGAAAAATTTACAGCATCGACACCCTGGACAATTACCAAGTAGGTCCCGGTACTACTTATACTGGTCTGCGACTCAAAAGCAACACCCGACTGGATGTATATTTTTTAAAAACAGCTATCCATCATCCCTATGTAACGATAAAAACCACTTTGGCACGCGATTCCATTTATGGAACAGAAACTCCTTCTGCTATGGCTACCCGCAAAAGTAAAGAAGGCTCGGTGTATTTTGCCGGAACCAATGGCGACTTTTTTACCACTTCAGGCAGCTATCTTGGTATGCCGATTGGCGGTTGTATGGTAGATGCCGAATTGGCAACCATGCCTGTGGCCAGAAAAATTTTTACTTTCAACGAAAACAAATTGCCTTACGTTGGCGAAATGAGTTATAGTGGAATAATTCGTTTCAATCAAACAGATTATACGCTCCATCACGTTAATCATCTCCGTTCTACGAATGAGTTAGTTTTATATAACAGAAACAATGGAAAATATACACATACCAATTCTTATGGTACAGAAGTTTTGGTTGAATTGCTCGAAGGTGAACATTGGAAAACTAACAGCCCGGTAAAAGCAAAAGTTACCAAAATTGAAAAGAACAAAGGAAACATGCCTATTCCAGCAGGACAAGCTGTCCTATCGGGACATGGTACTTCCCAGACAATATTGGACAATCTGTCTATGAATGATACAGTGGAAATTTCTATTGGCCTAAAATTAAATAACGAAATAACCGCACTATTCACACAAATGGTAGGTGGAGATAATCGAAAAGAAATGTTAAAAGATGGTATGATTGAAACTTCAGAAGTTTGGAATGAACTTCATCCTCGAACGGCGATAGGATATTCACAAAATAAAGACACCGTGATTTTTTGTGTTGTAGATGGTCGTGGCGTTTCTGCCGGAGTTACAACCAAACAACTGGCCATTTTAATGAAAAGTGCGGGCGCTTACTCTGCCATTAATCTCGATGGCGGTGGTTCAAGTTGCATGTATGTCAAATCCTTCGGTATTATGAACTCTCCCAGCGACGGCAACGAACGTGCGGTTGCCAATGGAATTTTTGCCGTAGCCACTTCCCCAACCGATAATGTAATTGCAGAAATCAAATCCTACACGCCGATTATTCAGTTGCCCCGATATGGAGTAATTATGCCCAAATTTCTGGGATATAATCAATATGGCGTTCTGATAAATACCGACTTGAAAGGAGTAACCTTGAGTTGCACACCGGATGTTGGGCAAATTTTGGAAGATGGAAGATTTGTTGCAACCGGCACTGAAGGAGGAATTTTAACTGCTCATTACAATAACATTGAAACAAAATTGACTATAAAATTAGTTGGCTCTGCTGAAGTAGCTTTCCGATTGGATTCGGTTTTGGTAGATCAACGCAGCAATTATCCCATTCAAGTTCAAACTACAATAGGAATAAATACTATGGATGTTCTCCCTGCTGCTTTGAGTTGGACCATCCGTGATCCTGAAATTTGTTCCATTGATGAAAACGGGCATTTAAAAGGTTTGAAAAATGGCAGTACAACAGTAGTTGGCACTTTGGGCGATTTCAAAGATTCACTCAAAGTGATTGTTGAAATTCCAACTTCGGGAAGAATGATAGGCGATAACTTCAATATAGAAAACTGGACATTGACAGCTTCTGCTCCTTTAAATGCAGTACTTAACACGGAAAATTTACCCAGCAACTGGACACATGGAGCTGCCGTTAATTATGTTTATACTTCCACCAGAGCACCTTTTATCAAACTCTTGAGAAACGCTCCCATGTATGGATTGCCCGATACATTAAAGCTAATTGTCAACATTGGAGACATCAATATTACCAAAGCTCTTTTATCACTGAGAGCAAATAATGCAGCCTCCTTTGTGTCAAAAGAATTTACTACAATTCCAAAAAACACAGATACAGAACTATCGGTAGCCATGAGCGAACTTTTCGATGCCACAGATATTGCCATTTATCCTGTGTGGTTCGATAACATTAACTTTTATCTTGGGGCACAAACCTCAGGACAAGCTTATACACTGGCTCTAAAGGAAATTGTTCTTTGTTACCAGGGAGTGGAAATTTCAGGAATTCCTTCCGTATTGCTTTCTCAATATGAAGTTTTCCCTAATCCGTTGGATGGAACTATTTTGAACATACGAACAAAAAATAACGACGTCAATCTTCTACAAGCTCAACTGTTTCACTTAAATGGTCAATGTGTGGTTTCTCAACAACTGAACCCTGTGAATGGAATGGCTACTTTTAAGGTTGGTAAATTACCTGCAGGCACCTATTTGTTGAAAATCAGGAATAAAGAAACTTCAGAAACAATAAATCTTTTAATTAAATAGCATCTTATTAGCGATCAAAAGACATGATCAACTTAATATATTTCAACTAAATTTATATAATCATCTTAAATTAAAATCCAATGAAAACATTCAAAATTTGTTTACTGGGGCTATTTTTAATAGCAGGCTCATTATCAGCTCAAAACGTAAACATTGTGAAACGTTACAAGGTTAATGGGAACGAGGTGAAAGGTACATGCCCTGTATTAAGTCCTGCCGGAGATAAATTATTGTTTACATCGGAAAATCAGAAAGGACTATGGCTGTACGATTTAAACACAAAAGAACTGATAACTATTTGTGAAAGCGAAGGCGCAGGTTATGCTCCGATATTTAATGCTGATGGTACAAAAATTTTTTACAGAAAGACTATTTACCAAAACAGACGCAAGTTAGATGCCATTGAAAGTTTCGATTTAGTAAAAAAACAAAAAATTGAAATGATTTCACCACAGAGAAATTTAGCTCATCTACAAAATTATCAAAACGGATTTTTAGTATCTACTGACAGAAAACTACTGAAAGCCACTTTCGGAAAAACAAAGAATAATGTGCCTCCTTATGTTTGTACGGAAGACTTAAAATTGGTGGTATATGCCAATGGAAAAAGGACGGAGTTAAATCCGATTGGAGAAAACAATGCCAGATATATTTGGGTTTCACTCTCTCCCGACAACAAAAAAATTCTATTTACTGTTGCAGGAAAAGGAACTTATGTTTCTGATTTGGAAGGAAAAATCACGGCTTCACTTGGATATCTCAATGCTCCGGTTTGGTATAACAATGATTATGTGATTGGTATGCAGGATAAAGATGATGGACATTTTATAACAGCATCTAAAGTACTACTGGTTTCATTGAATGGAAAAATAAAAATGCCACTGAGTCTCGAAAACGAAATTGCCATGTATCCTTCGGCTTCGTCAAAAGGGAATAAAGTTGCCTACAATCAACTGCAAGGCGACATTATTATAGTTGAATTGGATGTTAAACCCTAAAATTGTTAAACAAAACTATGAATATTATCAAAAGATATTGCTTGTTTGTATTTTTAGCCAGTTTTGTTGTTTCAGCCCAAGCCCAAAATTTTTCGGACATAAAAATATGCGTCAATCCGGGTCATGGAGGTTATGACAGCGATGACAGAAATGTAGTTATAGCTTCTTATTCTTCGGGCGATCCTAACGGTTTTTGGGAATCGAAAAGCAATCTGGACAAAGGATTAAAACTTAAATCGATGCTGGAGAATGCAGGAGCAACGGTAATTATAACTCGCACTACCAATACTACGGCCGATGATTTGCCTCTGTCGCAAATAGTTGCAATGGCAAATGAAGCAAACGTAGATTATATGCTTTCTATCCACAGTAACGCAGGGAACGGTATTGCCAACTATGTTTTACAACTCTATGCCGGACTCGATCCTAACGACACCTACACTTATCCCACACCTACGCCTTTTTCTGATGAAAGCAGAACCATCAGCACAATTGTTGCCCAAAACCTTTACTCCAACCAAATAACCAATTGGTCGGCAAGTTATGCCGTGCGAGGTGATAAGACATTTGCCCGAACGGCCATGGGTTGGAGCGATGGATACGGTGTGCTGCGGGGTTTAAATGTTCCTGGTGCCATCTCCGAAGGCTCTATGCACGATTACATCCCCGAAACATATCGGCTTATGAATGGCGATTACAGATGGCTTGAAGCATGGCATTTTTTTAAATCTTTCTGTCAGTATTTTCAGGCAGGAACTATCCCTACGGGTAACATTGCTGGATCCATTCGTGACAGTCGAAATATTATTCAGGAAAGCTACTATAAACTGAAAGGCACAAGAGATGAGTTGCTGCCTCTAAATGGTGCAAGTCTAACAATTTTGGAAACCAACGAAACCTATACCACCGACCAACTCAACAATGGAGTCTTTGTATTTAAAAATCTCGCTCCCGGTGTTTACCATCTCAAAGCTGAAGCAGATAACTATCACGAACAAACTTTTGAGGTTACTGTGGCTGCAGGAAGTATTTCTTATCAAAATATCAATCTAAACAAAGTCAGAAACACACCACCTGAAGTAATTTCCTATTCCCCAAACATACTGCTACCCGACAGTGCTGAATGCTCAACCGATATAGTTTTGACTTTTAATTGGGATATGGATGTAACTTCAACAACTGAAGCATTTTCTATTACTCCAGCAGTAGAAGGTACTATTACTTTTGAAGACAGTCAGCGTATTTTGCGCTTCAAACCAAAACTTCCCCTTGAAAAAGCAACGCTCTACACCGTCAAATTGGCAAAGACTGCTAAACATCCAGACAATCTAAGTATGACTGAAGATTTTTCTTTCCAGTTTGTTACAAAAAACCGAAATCGGTTGCAACTACTCACTTCTTATCCTTTTGATGGAGCAAAAGGTGTATATACTAAACCCATGTTCCGATTGATTTTTGACAGGATATTAAATACTTCTAACTTACAGTCAGAAATTAAAGTTGTAGATAAAAATGGAACTGAACTGACCAAGAACACACGGAGTGTACTCAACAACAAAGTTCAAGCTCCCTATGGCTCAACATATTTTGAACTTAGTCAGTCTCTTGTAGCCAATGAAGATTACAAAATATTGATTTCCGGCGATGTAAAGGATGAAATCGGAATGCCGGTAGTTGAACCCATTGAGCTTAATTTTCACACTTCAACCGTTTTGGTTGAAAATCAACCAATTGTTGAAGAATTTGAAACTGCGGGAACTTATTCATTGTCTTCCGATGAAAGTATTGGAATAACAAATGCTACAGCATCCAGAAATACATCCAAAAAGCTTTTTGGCAATTCTTCGATGCTATTCAGTTATGCTTTTTCTCAATCTGACGCCAAAGTAACTTATTCAACATCAAATCCAAATTTTATAACAGGTAGCAAAAAAGTGATCGGAGTACATATTTATGGAGATTTGTCGGGCAACGAATTACAGTTGAAATTTGTTTCCGACAATGATATTCAATATGTTAAGTTGTGTGATTTAAATTTCTTTGGTTGGGAATTTGCAGAAGTAGCATTAAATTCGTTACCAGCGGACAAAAATTTTCAGTTTACAGGATTCAGAATTTTGAGAAAAAATGGTATTTTGTCTGCTTCAGGTGAAGTATATTTAGACAACATGCTTCTTTATGATGAACCAATTATGTCCATTCCGCAAGTATGGAAAAATAAAATACTGATTTATCCGAATCCGGCTTCCAACGTTGTAATGGTAAAAATCACCGATCAATCAATTCAGCATTTACAACTGTATTCTTTGGAGGGAAAATTATTACAAGAAACGAAAGAAACAATAATGGATATCACCAACGTAGCGTCCGGAACTTATGTGCTAAAAATAAAAACAGGTAAAGATATAATCAGTTATCCATTAATAATTGTTCATTAAAAAAAGAAAAATCAGTGAAGAGTTTGTTTTAAGCAGGCTCTTCACTGATTTTTAATTCAACTATCTGTTTCCAATCACTTTTCTCTTTCTCACCTTACCTGCCAAAATCTTCCCTGAAAAGTATTTCGCTTTATAAGTTGCTTTTCGATTTTCGAAGTAATTTCAAAATTTTTTGTTTTCCATTGGGGAGCTATTACCATCCCTTCAGGTGATTGAGAAACAAATCGCTCGATGGCAATATTGGGAGAAAGCCTTTCCAGAAAATCTACCACCAAATCGACATACTCGTCAACAGTAAATAGTTGAAACCACTCGGGATGTTGGCGGTATTGAGTAGCCATCACTGTTCCTTTCACTATCTGAAGTTGATGGAGTTTCAATGAAGTTAGAGGTAAATGGGAAATTTTATCGGCATGTGCAAGTATCATTTCCCTGCTTTCGTGTGGAAGTCCCAGTATCAAATGAGCGCCTGTTCTGATGCCTCTGCGAGCAGTTTCCTGCACTGCCAGTTCAGCACAAGCAAAATCATGTCCCCGACGAATAAATTCCAAGGTTGCATCCAAAGTTGATTCAACACCATATTCTACAAGAAGATAGAAATTTTTAGAAATTTCCTCAAAATAATCCAATAATTCTTCACTCACACAATCGGGGCGAGTACCGATTACCAAACCTTTTATCTTAGGATGACGCAATGCTTCTTCGTACAACGATATTAAATTTTCAAAACTATCGTATGTATTGGTATATGACTGGAAATAAGCCAAATAATACTGGTTCTGATATTTATGATGAAAAAATTCAACTCCTTCATCGAGTTGCTGTGTAATACTTTTGACCGGTTTGCAATATTCGGGCACAAAAGTCTGGTTGTTGCAGTAAGTACACCCGCCTCTACCTTTTGTCCCATCCCGATTGGGGCAAGTGAATCCTCCATGTACGGAAATTTTTTGAATACGTTCTTCAAATTCCGATTTCAAAACCTGATTATAGTTTAAGTATCGTTTTTGAAAATTTTTATCACTTTGCATTCTGTTAAAATTTTGCAGGAAGAGTCCAAAGAAAAAAGCGTCATTCGTTATTACTTTGATCGAATGACGCTTACACTCATTATTGTAATTATTCTAAAAATTCAGGATGTTAAATTCCTAACGAAGCGCGAACAGCATCAATTTTTTTCAAAGCTTCAGTCTCTGCCTTGTCAAAATCAGCTCTTGATTTCATTTCACCCCGAACTTCAATATAAAACTTTATTTTGGGCTCAGTTCCTGAAGGTCGAACCGAAATTTTTGTCCCCACTTCGGTAAAAAATTGCAATACATTCGATGTAGCCGGCATGTTCAATGGCGATTCTTCATTGGTTTTCAGATTTCTCATTTTTAAGGTTTGAAAATCTTTGATAACGACAACTTTTGATCCCGCAATTTCTTTGGGTGGATGATTTCTGAAGTTGCGCATCATTTCCTGAATTTCATCAGCCCCTGATTTACCTTTTTTAACAATGGAAATTCCTTTTTCTTTTCCGTATCCGTATTCCAGATAAATATCCTGCAAAAGTTCAAAAAGCGATTTTCCCTGATCTTTTGCCCATGCAGTTATTTCAGCCATCAAAGCGCAACAGGAAACGGCATCTTTATCGCGTACAAAATCTTCGGGCAAGAACCCGTAACTTTCCTCGCCACCACCAATGTAAACCTTCTTACCTTCGTTTTCGCGAATAACGGAAGCAATCCATTTAAAACCCGTATAACAATCGTAACATTCCACTGCGTTCCTATCGGCAATATTTTTGATAAGTTCAGTCGTAACAATAGTTTTTACGACATATTCGTTGCCAGTGAGTTTGCCCAGTTCTTTCCAGCGCCGAATCAGATAATACACAAACAAAAGCGCCGTTTGATTTCCATTAACCAATATCCATTCGCCTTTGTCATTTTTTACAGCAATTCCCATTCTGTCGGCATCGGGATCGGAAGCCATCACAATATCGGCATCCACTTCTTTGGCCTTTTTTACGGCCATTTCCATCGCAGCCGGTTCTTCCGGATTTGGCGAAACAACAGTGGGAAAATTTCCACTGATGACATCCTGTTCGGGTACATGAATAATATTTTTAAAACCGTATTCTTCCAATGCTCTCGGTATGAGGGTAATTCCTGTTCCATGAAGAGGTGTATAAACGATTTTCAAATCGCTATGACGACGAATAGCCTCTGGGGAAAGGGAAAGCGTTTTAATTGCATCGATAAAAGCTTTATCGATTTTTTCACCAATAATTTCTATCAGTTCAGGATTGCCTTCAAATTTAATGTCTTCCACCCGCGTAATTTTATTCACTTCGGCTATCACGTTCACATCATGAGGCGAAACCATTTGTGCACCATCGTTCCAATAGGCTTTATAACCATTGTATTCTTTCGGATTGTGAGAAGCAGTAATAATAATTCCGCTCTGGCAACCCAAATAGCGAATAGCAAAAGAAGTTTCCGGCGTAGGTCTTAAATTTTCGAACAAATAAACCTTGATTCCGTTTGCCGAAAAAATATTGGCAGAAATTTCGGCAAAACGACGACTGTTATTCCGGCAATCGTGTCCAATTACTACACTAATCTGCGGTAAATCGGAGAATTGAGCTTTTAAATAATTGCTTAAACCTTGTGTGGCTGCCCCAACCGTATAAATATTCATTCGATTGGTCCCCACGCCCATAATCCCGCGCAAGCCACCGGTTCCAAATTCCAAATCTTTATAGAAAGCTTCTATTAACTCTGTTTTGTCTTCGGCGGTCATCATTCGGCGGATTTCATTTTTGGTATCTTCATCGTAATTTCCATCGAGCCATTTTTGCGCTTTCGACATCACTTCCTTTAATAATGCATCATTTTCCATATTTCATATATTTTGATGTTAATTTTTTAATTTCTAAAATCCAATAATTTTTCTGTTCACTTGTTATTCTGTTCCTTTTTCCACCAAATTTCAATTGAAATTTTAAATTCACTCAAAAAACGGATTGAAACATTAAACATACCGACTTTTCTCCGACAAAAATAATAAATTTCAGTGAAAGAAATGGCTGCCGCAAATACAAAAAGTTTTTCTTTCAAAAGGAACGGTTAAAACGATTTTACCGGGTGAATCAGAAACAACAAATTGAAAGTGAAAAAAGTAAATTCTTCATTAAAAATTTTCATTACTTTCAATGTTTTCCTTTAAAAGGAACAAAACTGACTGGCAACAAACTATTGGAAGTAATTTTTCCATTGCTTTTGGTAACCAGCATCAAATGTTGTGTTGAATAAGGAAAACCAATCGGAATTACCATTCGTCCATTGTCTTTAAGTTGCTCAATAAGTGGCTCGGGAATGTCTTCCGAAGCAGCAGTTACAATGATTTTATCGTAAGGCGCATGTTCTTCCCATCCATAATAACCATCTCCAATTTTAATTTCGATATTGTTGTAATCAAGTGTTTTTAGTCTTTCTTTGGCTGAAAGTCCGAGCTCTTTTATGATTTCTACTGAATAAACTTTTTTAACCAGTTGAGCAAGTACTGCCGATTGATAACCTGACCCTGTCCCAATTTCGAGAACAATATCTTCATTATCAACACACAGACATTCGGTCATAAAAGCCACTATATAAGGTTGAGAAATGGTTTGCCCGTACCCAATAGGCAATGGCGTGTTTTCATAAGCTTCTTCCCGACCATGTTCGCCCACAAATAATTCACGTGGTAATTTTTCCATTGCTTTCAGTACATGTTCGTCTTGTATTCCTTCAAATCGGAGTTGACGCCAAAGATTTTTCATACCGAACTATTTCTTGATAAGAGTCTAATTTACTTGTTATCAATTAAAAAACAGATTTCTCCAGACTTTTGTTTGCTCTCCAAAGAAAAAAAGACAGCCGAAAAAAGAATTTACAGGCTGCCTTTTAAAAATTGAAAAATAACTTTTTATTTATTCTTTTTGAATATTTGGTAACTCCAAACCATAGTTTTTCGCTTTATCCTCCTTTTTCAGCAAGAAAGCAAACAGAAGCGCCAGAACCCCAAAAATCATAAATACCAAACTTGGACGCGTATAATCGTAACGCAAAGCAATTTTATTTTTTACGATTTCCGAAAAACCAATCTGCAAACAAGTATTTTCCACCGCTTGGAGTTTCTGATTTTTGTCTTTTAAAGAATTTAGTTTTTCCAACGGCAAAGCAGCAACATTTTCTTGTATCCATTTGTTTTTGAAGGCAGCAAAACCAACGGTATCCTGAACACCCTCATAATCACTTTTTAACAACACGTCATTGATTAAAGCCGTAGTAGTTTTATCCACTGCTTTCTCAAATTCAATCTTATTTAGTCCCAATGATGGTTGAAATTGTTCATAAGTTTGCATTACTCCAGTCTTAACCATTTCTTTCGCTTTGTAAACAGTAGGATTCGCACTGTTCAGCACCAATCCGATCAACAAAGGGACACCCATTAATCCCCAATTTTGAATCCAGAAAATCAATGCATAAGCAGTTCCCAACTGTCTTTCAGGAATAATTTTAGGAACAGATGGCCACATGGCAGAAGGTACAAGCGACAAGGCAATCCCCAAGATGATAGTCACGGCAATTGCCAGCACCCAATTATTCAGAAATGGAATGGAAAAAATAGCATGAACGAATATGAGCAATAAAGCACCAAGAATCATAATGGAAGCGCCTTTCCCTTTTCGGTCGTAAATATTTCCAAATAAGGGAGTAAGAAATAATGTTCCCAATGGAAGAACGCTCGGAATAAGTCCTGCCAAATCGGGATTAACCTGATACTTGTTGATAACCATGTCGGTAGCAAACTTTATCCACGGAAAAACGGCAGAATAAAACAGAACGCACAAAATGGCTATAAGCCAGAAACCTTTATTTTTTATAATAGTAAAAACTTCCGATACTTTAAACGGCTCTTCCATTTCCTTTTCATCATTTGCTTCTGAAGCTTCCAGCTTTTTGTCCATCTGAACGTAAACAATATAAGCGATAAGCCCGATGCAAAGCAATAAAACACCGAACAGGATAGGAACCGAAACATCGTTGAAATGTTTGGCAATGGGAAGTGGAATAGCAACAGCCAACAAAGTTCCAAGTCGGGCAGTAGCCATTTGAAGTCCCATGGCCAGCGCCATTTCTTTTCCCTTAAACCACTTCACTATAACACGCGAAACCGTAATACCGGCAATTTCCACCCCGACAGCAAATGTGGCATATCCCAACGCAGCTATAATTACCTGAGCTTTTATGCCGAAAATTGTACCTGCGTCATCGGGGAAAAAAGGTGATATGGCAAAATACTTGATGGCTGCTCCCAACACCATTACGGCTGTTGATGCCAGTCCGGTGAAACGTACACCCATTTTGTCCAAAATGATGCCGCCAAAAATAAGCATCAACAAGAACACATTAAACCAGCCATAAGCGCTGGTAAATAGCGAATAATCAATATTGCTCCACAGCAATTGACTCTCCAGCAATGGCTTAAGAGGACTCATGGCATCTGCTATGAAATATCCGCAAAGCATGGTAAAGGAAACTATTCCCAAAGCTGTCCAACGTGCCACCGGCGATTCACGTAAAGAAACTGATTTTATCTCCGACATAAACAATTTTCTTTAAAGGTTGTTTTTTAATTGAAATTATGTATAGTGTACTTAAAAATAAAGAAATGCAAAACTACTGAAAAAATTTTTGAAAACAATTCCATGCAGGTATTCCCGTTCATATTTTTTCTGAAACTGACAACAATACAGTCTCTGCTGACAAAATTTCAGAAGTTGTGAAAAATACAAATCGGTATTGTTTTTGATAAATGAAATAAAATTTTGGATAACAAAGTTTGATAAAATAATTACAGTAAACGATTTTCAAATTGAAATTTTACTTATTTCGGTAAGAAAAAACATCAGATGAATCGTTTTATTATAAAAAATTAAAATTTCTAAAGTCAAACTTCGAGTGTCCAATATCACTTTAAATTGTTTATTTTTGTAGAAAAAAGGAGAAATCAAAATATGACCGTCAACTATTCGGAACAATTACATAATATTTTACTTTACAGCCTACAAGAAGCTGAAAGATTGGGAAATAATTATATTGGCCCTGAACATTTGCTGCTTGGAATCATAAGAAACGGCAAAGGGAAAGCCATCGACATACTCAACTACACACAGATTGACTTGTCAAAAATAAAGCAGTCCATCGAAAGTCAGATTCGTACGGATAACGAGCCTACGGGTGAAGAAATATTAAGTTTGAAAAGCACAGAACGCATTAAAAAGATCATGGAGTTGGAAACTCGTTCTCTTTCATCCGAAACGGCCGATTCCGAACATTTGCTTTTGGCCATTTTGAAAGAAAAGAACAATTTGGCTGTGGAAGTTTTAAATGAAGAAAATCTGACCTACGAAATTGCCAAATCTTATCTTGAACATTCCAAAGACATCCAAATGAGTTCAAATTTTCAGGATGATGATGATGAAGATGAAGAACCGCGTCAACATCAGCGGAACGTATCTGGAAGTGGCAAACAGAGCGATACGCCAGCATTGGATACTTTTGGTACGGATATCACCAAAGCTGCCATCGAAAACAGGTTGGACCCTGTTGTAGGCAGAGAAGTGGAAATTGAAAGATTGGCTCAGATTCTTAGCCGTCGAAAGAAAAATAATCCCGTATTGATAGGTGATCCCGGAGTTGGTAAATCGGCTATTGTGGAAGGTTTGGCTTTGCGCATCGTTCAACATAAAGTTTCACGCGTACTATTCGACAAACGAATTGTTGCATTGGATATGGCTTCCATTGTTGCAGGCACAAAATACCGCGGACAGTTTGAGGAACGAATCAAAGCTATTCTCAACGAATTAGCCAAAAATCCGAATATTATTCTTTTTATTGATGAAATTCACACCATTGTTGGTGCCGGCGGCGCTCCCGGTTCACTGGATGCTGCCAACATGCTGAAGCCTGCACTGGCACGTGGAGAAATTCAATGTATAGGTGCCACTACACTGGACGAATACCGCCAAAGTATCGAAAAAGATGGAGCGCTGGAACGCCGATTCCAGAAAATTATCGTGGAACCAACTTCTTACGATGAAACGTTGCAGATTTTACGCAACATTCAGGATAAGTACGAATATCACCACAATGTGCGTTACACGCCGGCTGCCATAGAAGCATGTGTAAGACTGACAGAACGTTATATTACCGACCGCTGCTTCCCCGACAAGGCGATAGATGCATTGGACGAAGCGGGTTCTCGTGTACACATTGGTTCGGTTTCCGTACCAAAGGAAATTGAAGAATTGGAAAAGCGTATTGAAGAGCTTCGTCAGCAAAAGATGAAAGTTCTTTCAGAACAAAAATACGAGTTGGCCGGTCCTATTCGCGATCAGGAAAAACAGTGCCAATATCAGCTGGAAGACGCCATCAGACGTTGGGAACAGGAATCGCAACAGCATCCTGAAATTGTCGATGAAGAACAGGTTGCTGAAGTAGTTGCCATGATGTCGGGTATTCCCGTACAACGTATTGCTCAAGCTGAAGGTCTGAAATTGCGTCAGATGAAGGATGTGCTTCAAAGTAAAGTTATCGGACAGGAAGAAGCGGTCAACAAAATTGTTAAAGCCATTCAGAGAAACCGTATTGGCTTGAAAGATCCGAATAAGCCCATCGGTTCATTTATCTTTATCGGTCCAACCGGTGTGGGGAAAACTTATCTGGCAAAAGTACTGGCCGAATTTATGTTCGATAGTCCAGATGCTTTGATTCGCGTCGATATGAGCGAATACATGGAAAAATTCAGCGTATCGCGATTAATAGGTGCACCTCCGGGATATGTGGGTTACGAAGAAGGCGGGCAGTTAACTGAAAAAGTTCGACGCAAACCATATTCCATCGTGCTGCTGGATGAAATTGAAAAAGCTCATCCCGATGTGTTCAACCTCTTGCTTCAGGTGATGGACGAAGGAAGATTAACCGACAGTTTGGGTAGGAGAATAGATTTTAAAAATACTATTCTGATTATGACTTCCAATGTTGGAACGCGACAACTGAAAGATTTTGGTAAAGGTGTAGGATTCAATACCATTGAAACACCCGAAATGGACGCGGAATTTTCACAAGGCGTTATTCAGAAAGCGCTGAGCAAAACATTTGCTCCCGAATTTCTGAACCGTATAGACGAGGTTATTGTATTCAATCCGCTAAGCAAAGATGCCATTAAATCCATTATTGACCTTGAATTGAAAGGACTTTTTGGACGAATTACTTCCATGGGTTATCGACTCGAATTGACACCGGAAGCCAAAGACTTCATTGCCGAAAAAGGTTATGATGCACAATTTGGTGCACGACCTTTGAAACGGGCTATTCAGCAATACCTCGAAGATGAATTGGCAGATATTGTGCTTTCGGGAGAATTGGAAACTGGCGATACTATTTTAATGGATTTGGATAAAGAGAATGGGAAAATGAAAGCAAAAATAGTTAAACCGGCTCCGGTATTGAATCAAAACAACAATTAAAATATCAACCAAAAACAAAAATCTACCTGCTGTTGCATGCAATGGCAGGTATTATTTTATCTATGCGGAAGGAACAATCAGCCAATTTTTCTCCTTAAAACCACAGGCGTTGTTGTAGGATAAAAGAAAAAGAACTATATTTGCACCGCATTTTGAAAATGTTGGAGAGATGGCAGAGTGGTCGATTGCGGCGGTCTTGAAAACCGTTGAACTGAAAGGTTCCGGGGGTTCGAATCCCTCTCTCTCCGCCCAATAGCTAAGACATTTAGCGACAAAAAGGAGTCAAACCCTACAAATTCAGTGATTTGTAGGGTTTTTTCTTTGTTCTAAGTTTCCACAAAAAGGACACAAAAAAGACAAAAATCGACCTACTTTATTTCCTAATTCGTACCCCTTTTTCATTTTCCCAAAAAGGGGTACGAATTGTCCGAAATAGGCACTTTCCTGTCCGATATTGGCAGCCTGCATAACTCTCATAAACAATTTATTAAGTCTAACTTTGTAATTCAATTTGAGATTATGAAAACAACATTCAATGTACTCTTTTTTCTGAAAAGAGACAAACAAAAAAAGAGTGGTCATACCCCACTAATGTGCCGTATCACTGTAGATGGTAATGAAACTCGCTTTAGTATGAAAACCGACATTGATCCTGATCATTGGGATGTAAAATTGGGAAAAATGAGTGGTAGAAGTGTAAAAGCACTTGAAATCAATGCCTTAATCGATAACACAAAATCGGTTTTAAACAGAATCTACCATCAGGAACTGGAAAGAATGCAATCAGTGACCGCAGAGAAAGTCAAGAATATCTTTTTGGGGATCAATACAAAAGACCATACCTTGCTTGAATTATTCAAGAAACATAACGCAGATGTAAAAAGCCTTATCGGAATAAGCAAATCCAAAGCTACTTATCAAAAATATGAGGTAACACTGAAACACGCTACCAGCTTTCTCCGGAAAAAATACAATTTATCCGATATTTTTTTTGCAGAAATAAACCACATGTTTATCTCTGACTTTGAAACTTTTCTAATGGTAGACTGTCATTGTCAGGCTAATACTACTGCAAAGTTTATGCAGTTCTTCAAACGAATTATCCTGATTGCCCGTAATAATGGTTGGATGCTCCATGATCCTTTTGTAAACTATAAGATTAGAATTAATAAAGTTGACCGTGGATACCTGACTAAAGAAGAATTGGAATTAATATTCAAGAAAAAGATCGAGATAACAAGATTGGAACATGTACGTGATATTTTTGTATTTTCCTGTTTCACAGGACTGGCCTATATTGACGTGTATAATCTGAAAGAAAGCAATATCCGTACTTCCTTTGATGGGAACCTCTGGATTATGACCAAACGTCAGAAAACGGATGTAAACTCAAACATTCCTCTGCTTGAAGTACCAAGAAAGATTCTTGAAAAATACAAAGGTAAACTCCCTGAAGGAAAGATTTTACCTATAACAAGTAATCAGAAAATGAATGCCTACCTGAAAGAAATCGGTGACCTGTGTGAAATCAAAAAGAATCTGACTTTCCATTTGGCCAGACACACCTTTGCCACCACTATTACACTGTCGCAAGGCGTACCCATTGAGACAGTATCGAAAATGCTGGGACATACAAATATTAAAACCACTCAGATTTATGCCAGGATAACGGATAATAAAATCGGTCATGATATGGGCGTTCTTTCAGACAAACTCAAAGAAATGGAAAGTGCCTTCCAATTATAAATCAACAATCATCTTTATGGAACTAAAACTAATCCAAAACAAGATTTTTGAGGTCAGAGGACTTCGAGTTATGCTGGACTTTGATCTGGCCGAAATGTATGAAGTAAAAACAAAAGTACTGAAGCAAGCTGTAAAGCGAAATATCAATCGCTTCCCTCCTGACTTTATGTTTGAACTTACCAAAGTAGAATTGGAAGAGGTGGTCACAATTTGTGACCACCTACCCGAAAGCATTAAATACAGCTATATAAAACCTACTGCATTCACAGAACAAGGTGTTGCCATGCTATCGAGCGTGTTACGAAGCGAGAGAGCTATTGAGGTAAATGTCCAAATTATGCGGGCATTTGTTATACTGCGTCAATATGCTTTAGGTTATGTGGAACTAAACCGTAAGCTAGAAGAGTTTATGGTGGAAACCAATATGCAATTTAATGACATTTATCAGGCGTTAACGGAACTGGCAAGCCAAAAAGAATCAGATAACAGACCAAGAAATCCAATCGGATATATTCAGAAAGAGTAAAATAGGGAAATTCGAGAGGTTTTATTATGGAAAGCTGTATTGTTGCACCAATACGGCTTTTTTCATACACTATGTAGGGAGTTGGTATGCTTTATCCATACTTCATCCATACATCAAACACTAACCCACAATAAACGGGACAACCTGTTCAATTTTTAATCCGGTGTATCGGCAGAATTCATCAACAGTTACGAACTGATGTTCTTCTTTTTCGTTGCGTTCTTTTATCTTAGCAAGCAACAACCTTCCGTAACGTTCACTCTTTCCGGTGATACGCTGGATATCTTTCGGATAGATACAAATACGTTTCACTTCCATTTCTCTTACTATTTTTTGCAAAAGTACAAATTTTATGTATACTCAAATGTGTCAGTATAGGAAAAAACGGAAAGGATTGACAAAGGCGGAAGTACCTGTGCTACAAAATGATATTTGTGAATATACTTTTGTCCGTATAATTTTTAAAAAACATAGTATTATGGCACAACAAAAAAGTATTCTCAAATTGCGGGGAACCATTGGTGGAATTTCATTCTACAAGTCGAAAGACGGTTATCTTGCCCGTGAAAAAGGTGGTGTGGACGCTTCCCGAATCGCTAATGATCCTGGATTTGCCCGTACACGGGAAAATGGTGCTGAGTTTGGTAATGCAGCTTCAGCAGGAAAGTTATTACGCGATTCCGTTCGTGTATTAGGCCAAAATGCATCGGATGGACGTGTAACATCTCGTTTGACACAAATCATGGCTCAGATTAAAAACATGGATGAAGCTAATGCCAGAGGTGAACGAAGTGCAGCCGAAGGTATGGCGAAAGCCGAAGCTAAATTATTGTTGAAGGGTTTCAACTTCAACATTAATGCAGTTATTGGAGCAGTTTTGTATAAACCCTATCAATTGAACGCAGCTACCGGCGAAATCAGTATTGCAGCTCTTGCTCCTCAGAATGACGTTAGTCTCCCACAAGGAGCAACCCATGTCGTATTCCGTAGTGGTTTTGCAAGTATAAACTTTTTGACAGGTGAAAGCGAAATCACGGTTTCAGAACCTGTTCGAATTGCGACCAACGGAGTAGCACAGGCTTTGTCAGTAAAACCTGCTGAAGTTCCGGAGCTTGAAGGCACTAAGATTTATTTGCTGTCAATTGACTTTGTTCAATCTGTGAACAATGTAGATTATTCATTGAATAACAATGCTTACAACGTGTTGGCGATTGTTGAGGTGATTTAACCCCTAACCCCTCCCGACCTCATCCGCCCTTTGGGCACCTTCTCGACCTCACCTGCCCATTGGGCATCCTCTCCAAACGGAGAGGACAAAAGGAATTGAAGCTTTTGGAGAAGGAAAAAGGAAAATTCAGTTTGGGAGGGGCTTCAATTCTTAGAGAGGTAGTATTTAAAATTTAATTTAATTCAACGTTTATGGAAAAAGAAAATCTAAACACAACCAACCCGAATGAAATGACCATAGTTGAACGGGTTAAAGCTCCAACGCCGAAGTTCTTCAAAACTTTACGTACAATCGGTATCGCATTAGCCGCTGCCGGTGGAGCTCTTTTGGCAGCCCCGATTGCATTACCCGCTGCGGTGATTTCCATTGCCGGTTATATCGTACTGGCAGGCGGTGTAATGACCGCTGTAAGTCAAACAGCCGTTGATACAAATGATTCAACCAAACAAAATGAGACTCCTTGATACAGCCACTAACAGCAATGTGTATGCAGGAACATTCGGGGGAATAGTCCTGTCTGTTTTCAGTAATCTGTTTGTACAAGATTTGCTAAAAACTATTATCCTTGCCATTGTAGGAACTGTTGTGAGTTTTGTTGCTTCGTTGGTCTTGAAGAATTTTATCCGGCGTAAAAAACGCTAAAACAACTACTTTTGGGTTTATAACCATTTGTAGTAGTGAAGCCTCCCTGACTGGGAGGTTTTTTTTATGTGTGCAGGTGTTATGAATACTTATAAAACAACATTTGCTTTGCCTGAGAGATTAAAAGCAGGTTTTGCTTGTATTGCTTTTCCATGGCTTCCATACTGCGGAGAGCTGCCACAGCTTTTTCAAACTGAGCCGGATTTTTAGCCACTTTTTCCATCCCATCCAAAAGGCATGATTTTATATCCCGAAGAACTATAAACGGAATAACCGAACCCCTCAAAAACGGATAAAAGGCTTTTGACTGCCATAAGCAATATATTAGCCAGTAAATTTGTTCTTTTTCTTCTTCACATTGAAATTGAATTACAAAGCAATTTGGACATGGAACTGAAAGCGGTTTTCCGCTGTTATTTCCTTTGTTTAGGATAAAGAAATGAGGTTTTCTGATTTCTTCTTTCTGAATGTAAGACTTCAAAATAAAACTGCACATGAGGATAATGATTAAAGGGTGAATAAATGAGGTAAAATCCCTTCATTTTTTCTTCGCAAAAAAGCACTAAAGGGAAAAAGAAAATGTAAACACCCTCTTACTGCAATAAAAAGCGGAATGAAATGTAGCGGTGAGGCTGTCAAGGTTTTTTGGTAGAATACTACCCGAAGTGAAACGAGGTGTGGAGATTGTGACAAAAACCCGTAGGGCTTGACCTTCTATGTTGTAATCCAAATAAATTGAGTAATATTTTTAATATTTAATAAATATTCATTGTATATATCAGATAATGAGCATATTGATATATGATATTTTTATATTTATATGAGTTTTTAGACAATGAGATTTCGGCACTACATATCAATGTACTGCATAATCATAAAAATTAACCTGTCAATATCCCGCAAAAACAACCTTCTATCAGTAGTCAATTTGTATTTGCTACATTTCCTTTTTCAGTTATCGGGCGTAAAAGTGCCGTAATCTTTACTAAGCGATCATTGCCGCAGGTCAAGCCAACCGGTCACTTGATTTATATTATTGTTTTTACAGGTTTTGACCTACGATTCCCATTTGATAAGGACGTTTGTTTTTAAGGGTATAATACATTCGATTCAGCAGTTTTCTGGCAATGCGAATGATTGCTTTATTGGGCTGCATTCTTTTTATGTACGTGTTATAGCTGAGCGATAAAGCAGTATCTATTCTAACGGCTACCCAAGCACTTTCCACCAACATGCTTTTCAGTATTTTCTGTCCTCTGAAAGTCATTTCACCCTTATTTTCTTTTTCGCCACTAGAATGGCTGGTGGGAACCAGTCCCACATATGAAGCCAGTTCGTCAATGGTTCTGAAACGTTCCACGTTTTCTATTTGGGTGATAAAAACCACTGCATTTGTGATTCCTATGCCTGGAACAGTTTGAAGTAACTCGACATTTTGCTTGTACCTGTCCGAGCGACAAAGCACCCTAATCTTTTTATCTATTTCCAATAAAAGTTGCCGTTGGTTTTCGGCTTCCCTGATAAGCATATCCAAAGCTGCTCTCCCCGACCATGTTTCGAGTTTAATCTCTTTCAACCATTGCATAAAGTTCCTGCTCCAATGAGTTCTGGTATTTTCAAAATACTCGGGATAATTTATTCCGAAGAAAAACAGAAATGACTTAATCCTTACTTTGAAGCGGGTCATGTCTTTAACCAGTGTACTGCGGGTTCGTACTAGTGAGCGGTCTTCCATAGTTTCATTTCCCAGAATATGAATTGGGGTCAATAATCCAGAACGTAGTGACTTGGCAATTTTTCGACTGTCAACCGGATCATTTTTGTGATACTGTTCTTTTTGTGTAGTTGGCACGTCAGCTGGGTTTATTACGATATTGTTTATACCCAGAGACATTAGACGGTAATGAGCCCAAAATCCGCTAAATCCAGCTTCATAAGCTGAATGATAGCTCCCATTTGGAAAATGTTTCTCTAAATAGCCAAATAACACTTCCGGTTTTGGAGGTTGACTAAATGTTTTGTGTGGTTGAGTTTCGGTAAGTATTGTTACCGTCCAACTCTTTAAATGGACATCAATACCCACATAAATGTTTTGTCCATTAAAGTCTAATTCATTTTTTTGTTGCAGCATAAGTCATTGTATTTATAGTTGATAATTTGGATAAAAGCCAAATATGCATAGAATTATATTATACACGTCTGTTTTTAAAAAATATTGTTGCAAGTTTGGTTACTACTCGGACAAAACGGGAAATAACTTTTTTGAGTGGAGCCGTCCTATCGAGCTCAGACGATAAAAAGTTATTCTCGTTTTAGACCGCCAAGAGTAATTATCTTTTGAGAACGCGTTTACAAACATAGGGACTTTACAGACTTATTTTAGTGCTGTTATCTTTGTGAACATTTTTTTGTCGGCAATTATTTTCACTCAAAAAGTCCTTATTTTTTAGGTACTTTTTTTCTGTTAACATTGAGGACAATAAAAACATCGTATTTGTATAATAAATTCATTTTCTACAATCATTGCATAAAGTTCTTTCGGGGCTTACTCGCCGCAGGAACGAAGGCAACCGCTGGAAATGGGTGGGTAAATGGCATGGGTATGACTGAGGGAGCGGAATATCTGGAGTGAGAAAAGGAATACTTATGCCGCGGGGTGCTGAGGTGGATGCAGGAATACAGGCATAATGGAGCGTAGGGGTTCGGAGTGAGGAACGAACGTAGTTCCCGGAGCGCAATGGAGCCGGAATGAATGCACCGACCGCAAGCGCATGAAATAATAAACAATTGCCTGACGTGACTGCAACAACTAAAGGGCGGTGGGGAAATATTGAGGCTCTCTATTCTTTGGGGCAAACTCGCCGCAGAAAATAAAAATATACCATTGGATTAGCGTTGGAAAAGGGCTTGGGGAAAACGGAATGAATGAAGCTTGCGAAATGGAAATGAGTATTTCCCGAAGCCGAGCGGTGCAGAGGTGTATGCTTGTAATGTAGGCAAAATGAAGTGAAGGGTTAGCGGAGGAACGACAGCTGATCCCGGAACGAAATGGAGACGGAATGAAACGCATTTTCCGCAAGCACATGGACAATCAACTCGACATATATTTATTTTCTGCACAACTAATGGGTGGTGGGGAACTATTGAGGAAATGCACGAAGTGCTGAATAACTTTCAAGCTGCTTGAAAAGGAGCTTGACATCTGTCCCCATATTTAGAAAACCTTTTGTAATTTTCATTGTTACCCGAAATAGACCTTCAATGAAAATTACAAGTGGTTTTCGGGGCATTATTCTCGGGTTGGCGAAGCCTGAAAAATGCACCGATTAGGTGTAATAAACTTACCGCTCTGCCTGAAAGGTGCTTAATGGGGTGGACTCGTCGCAGTATGAAAAATAGTCCATTGGAAATGCGTTGGGAAAGGGCATGGGTGGATTAGGCGTGTAATGAAACAGGCGTTGGGGAATGAGATGGAGCTTTACTGGCTGTTTATGCGTGGATTTCTTGTGCGTGGATTACAGCCGGAAAGCGAAATGGAATGACTGCGTGGATTGTGGAATGGAACGACTAAAACACCTATGCTGTGCGGTGCTGAGGTGGGTGAAATGAACTGAACGCAATGAAGTGAAGGGTGGACGGCAGTGAGGAACGAACGCTGTCCCCTGAAACGTAATGAGTGAAGAGAATGAACCTACCGCAAGCATACGGAAATAAAACTCGACCTATTTTTTCTTACTGCAACCATTGAAAGGGAGGAGGGGAATATTGTTGGTCTTTCGGGCAGCGTAGCGGGGCAAAGCGTTGATTTTGTGCGGCTATTATACATAATTAGGTTATATTTAGCCCTATTGATTTGCCGTCAGGCAAGGGCTCGAATATAACTACATGTTATGTATAATAGCTTTGAGTTGTTTTTTTCTGGCGCAAGTGCAGCACGGTGGTGGCGGTTGGAGTGCAAACGTCTTTTTTGCCTTTTGCAAAAAGTGTGACAGAAAAAAACAACAGAAGGGTTGAATGTGCGGAAGCCACAAAAAAGACCGTGCAAACCATGAGGTACGAATGGTGGGGATTTTTTGTGGTTGGGGATTTTGCCCTGCGCAGATGCTCGTAATAAACAAACAGGCGAAGCCTGACCTTTGATACTAATAACTTTGTATTGGCACACTTTACAAAAGTGCGCCAGCAGGTGATGACAATACTATTTGTGATGATTACAGATAAAAAAATAATCCCCAAATTCAGAATCGAATTTTGGCCACATTTTTCTCAAATCTACAATGTTAAAGTGTTCTATGAGAATATTCTTCATTCTCCTTATAGATGTTTTAAATTCCAACTCAAATACATCATTAAAAAGAATATCAATTGTTGCTTCAACAACATCGTTAGATGCATTTTTTTTGATTGAGCTAATTAAATACTCATATCCAAGATTTGCGGCACAAAGCTTCCTTTCTATTTCAGTAGAATACTCAGCAATATAAGGATCAGCAAAAATTGCTGTACCATTCTTTTCGAGAAGATTAGAAGCTTTTTTCAAAAATATTTTTTTTTGTATTAAAGGTAAATGGTGTAAACTGGATATTCCGGATCAAAATGCCCGCCTTCTCCGGATGAAATTGACCACCCTTCTCCGGATGAAAATGACCAGGTCTCTCCGGTTGAAGTTGACCACCTGATTTAGCTATTATTTTCTTGTTCATGGCAACCATTTTGAGTAAGTTGGCCGTCCAAACCAATTTACTTCGAGATGGCAAACAATTTAATTCACATGAGCAAAGTAAAAAGTATTATTAAGTTATACACCCAAGGTGTAAGTAAAAGTTCAATCAGTGATCGCCTATCACTGCCCCGCAACAGTGTAAAGAAGTACATTCAGTTGTTCTTAGCATCCAATTTGTCTATCACCGATATTGAGACTATGAGCGATACCGATTTGGAGCATATGTTCCTTTCGATGAGCTCTCGGTTTCATTTAGAGAATGATCCTCGTTTTCAAAGTCTGGTATCATTCTTTCCCAAAATGGAGAAAGAACTCAAAAAGAAAGGTGTTACCAAGGAGCAACAATGGCGAGAGTATTTCCAATCAACTACAGGAGGTTATGGTCGTTCTCAGTTCTGCTATCATTATGCGCAGTGGTACAAGTCTCGTAATCATAAAATGCATATCGAACATAAAGTTGGAGACAAAATGTATGTTGATTATGCCGGAGACAAGCTATCAATTGTAGACCCTGCAACCGGTGAAGTAAGCTCAATCGAGGTCTTTGTTGCCATTTTGGGAGGAAGTCAGTTGACTTACGTTGACGCAAGCTATTCTCAGAAAAAAGAAGATTTTATTACTTCCTGCGAGAATGCATTGCATTATTTTGGCGGCTCTCCAACAGCAATAGTGACAGACAACCTAAAATCTGCCGTGATCAAAAGCAGCCGCTATGAACCTTCACTAAACGATTCCTTCCGTGATTTTGCCAGTCATTATTCCATGACCGTTCTTCCTGCTGCGCCCTATAAGCCGACATATAAAGCATTGGTGGAGCTATCTGTAAAATATGTATATAGGCACTTTTATGGAAAACTCAGGGAGCAAACCCATACGAGCCTTGAAGGATTGAACAGCGCTATTGGATTACTTTTAGAGGACTACAACAATAAACTCAGAAGCAATCGTCCTTACAGTAGAAGAGCATTGTTTGAGGATATTGAACGTCAGGCTCTTTCTGCACTTCCAACTAAAAAGTATGAGATTAAACGCAAAGCCCAGGTAATGGTGATGAAGAACGGTTACGTCTGTTTATCGGAGGATAAGCATTACTATAGCGTTCCATATCAGTATGTAGGTTCTCGGGTGTCGATTCTTTACAGCGCAAATGAAGTCGAAGTGTTTTTCCGATACGAACGTATTGCTGTTCATAAACGTAATCGGTATATGTTTCAGTATACCCATCAAGAGGAACATCTGGCTCCAAAGTTCCGTTATCAGAGCGATTGGAACCCACTTAAGTTTATAGAAAAAGCGGAGCAAGTCGGTCCATATACCAAAGCGTATATAACCAGCATACTAAACTCAAGGCAACACCCGGAACAAGCATATAAATCCTCACAAGGGGTGTTGAGCTTCGCTTCAAAAGCTGGCAATGAAAGATTAGAAAATGCTTGTCAACGAGCCCTTACCTTTGGAGAATTAGGATATAATGCCATTCGTGTTATTTTAGAGCAAGGGAAAGACAGAGATAAGTCTTACCTGGAAGAACAAGATGATATATCCCTTCCTGAACATCCAAATGTCAGAGGAAAAGATTATTACAAATAAACTGCTTGCACTCCAAGAACAATGTAATCAATAAACACAATTTTAAAAAATGCATATGAATGAACAAACGCTTCAAAAAATGAAACAAATGAAACTTCTGGGTATGGCACGAGCTTTTTCTACCAGCCTTGAAACAGGAAGTTTAAACGATTTTACAACAGATGAAATGATCTCACAGCTAACTATCGCTGAATGGGATGATCGTAACAATCGTCGGATTGAACGACAGGTAAAAAATGCACGCTTTAGATACAAAGCGCACATAGAACAGCTACACTTTGATGTGGATAGAAATCTGGACAAAAATCAGCTAATGCGACTTGCTGATTGCAATTTTATACGTAAACATGAAAATGTTTTGATAACAGGAAGTACCGGAATCGGCAAAAGTTATATCGCTTCGGCAATCGGTAATCAGGCTTGTATGCTTGGATATAAAGTTCTTTATGCAAATACAGCCAAACTGTTTTCACGCCTTAAAATGGCAAAATCCGATGGCTCTTACATCAAAGAAATAAGTAAAATAGAAAAACAAGAATTGCTTATTCTTGATGATTTTGGACTTCAACCCATGGATAACCAGATGAGATCTGTGCTTATGGAGATTATAGAAGACCGGCATGGAAATCGTTCAACAATTATCACATCACAACTTCCTGTTGCTAAATGGTACGATGTAATTGGAGATAGCACATTGGCTGATGCAATACTTGACAGATTGGTTCATGAGTCGCATCGGATAGAACTCATTGGGGAATCATTGAGGAGGAAACAAAAATTAATTTATTAAATACAAACATTATTAAGAAAAACCTATAAATTTGTAACCGCTATTAAGCTTGAAAATACTAGCTCGGGCTCAGTCTTGTGTGGGTGGTCAATTTCATCCGGAGAAGACTGGTCATTTTGACCGGAATATCCACTTAAGCTTATTTTCTATCTCATTTACAATGCTTTTCACGAGTTTAATTATTTTATTGTGTCGCAAATATAGTAAATAATTGCGACATAATATGTATGTATGATTTTTATTTTTAATAAATTTGATTCATCAGAATTTACTGCATGCTTAGTTGCTGATTGTTAGGAATTTTGCATGATATGTTAGATTGATTTTTCTTTCCTGTTTCGGCAAGGAATTAAGTTGATAAAAACCAATAGTGGTGGAGTGATTTCTAATTAGCGTTAATCGGTTTGTTCAATAAAATGAAGTGTTCATTGACAATGAACATGTGAGAATATTGAACATGTATAGTTGGTAATACATGTCAGATAAACTGCTCAAAATACTTGACAAATAAATAAAATGGTTGCGATAATAACCGATTATCGGATATTATCGCAACCAAAATATGAAAAAAGCTATGATTGTTCAACCCCGTCCGGGGTTGGGGTGAGAGGGTGTTGATATCCCCCAGTATCGCTACGCTCACTGGGGGTTACTCACATTTAGCCACTACGTGGCACAAGAATGATTTATTCTATCATGCTGACAATGGTGACAATAATGACTTCGTAAAATGGCGAAACATTAGTAATAGAAATATTTACCCGTGCCCAATTATAAAATAATTTGTCTTCGAAGGATCTTTGAGAATAATGTCTTTTTCACGCATGAATTTGATATAGCCTTTGGCGGTACGTTCTTTTACATCGAGGTATTCTTGTAGCTTATCGGTTAGTTCCTGATAGGTGAAGTAGCGTTTTTGTGAGAAGATTGTTTTGGCAGTGGCGGTAAGTTCATTCTCTTTGCGTTTTTCTTTTTCTTCCCTTGTTTTCTCGCCCAAATAAACATGCATTTCTTCTTTTTTGTCCCAAGCAAATTGAATGAGCGGAACATCCAACGGACTACCATCACGAACCTTCAGCACTTTTACAACAGAAACTCCGGGTTGATCGTCTTTTTCAATGGAGAGGATACCGGCGGATTTTCGCTGAAGTTCCGAACCTAAGTGTCCGCGGAGCTTTAACCCGTTGGGGATAAAGTGAAGCACACAGACAATGCAAGTCTGATATATTCCGGCCAACCGGTAGAGTTCGTCCACAATCCGAATACTTTCGGCTTCATCGTTGGCCGAATGGATTAAATCGGCAATACCGTCGATAATTACCAAATGGATTCCGCTAAACTCATAAAAGAATTTATCCATACTTTGGATAATTGCTTGTAACCTTTCTTTTCGAGACATTCCAGTGAGGCAATATGCTCTGAAACTCTCAGGAAAATGGTTCTGTTTTGCCCGTTTGAGGCTGTTCATGGTGTTTTTGTAAAGCTGTAGTTCGGATTGTTCGGTATCGTAAAGCAGAACGGCTTTATTTTGTCGGTTGGGTTTGATACGAGTTCCCAAGGTATCTATATCATCGTCTTCCGTATTCAACGTTCCAGCAACCAACCCGCAGATATAGTTACTTTTGCCTGTCCCCTCCCCTCCTGTTATACAGCATAAATTGCTTTGTGTGCCAAGCGGGACGTTATTAATGGATATTATCATTTCAGCTGATATTGGTGGTTTGGTAAAATCTATTTCGCATGATTTTAGTACTGCCATTGTTTCGGCATAAATAGTATCTAAAAATTGAATGAATAATTTCTGGAAACTTTCTCTTGTATTTCCGAGTTTGAAGAAATCGGAAATATCTTTCTCTTCTTTCGTTCCCTTTAGTGGGAGAACCATTCGTTTCACTCCTAGAGCCGAGAGTTGCTGCTCGTGTTTGGCAGATGCGTCCATACCTGTTTTGTCGCAGTCGTACAAAATAACAACGTGCTTAAATCGATAAGTCAGTTTCCGTATAGTGCTTTGGGGAATGTTGGATGTTTCGCTATTGAAACATATTGCCGCAAAGCCTTTTGAAACCAGACTTAATACATCCTTTTCACCGCCGGTGATAAAAAGGATATTTCCTTTAGGTGGCAGCTGCTCCAGACCGAAACAATATTTGTCGCCCAAATCACCGGCATACTGAAAGCGAACAGTCGAGAAAGGTCTGTAGAGTTTTAGGTATCGTTTTCCCTGATACGCAAAGATTGGTTCCTTGTCAGAGGGCGTAAGTTTGTAGGGTTTACCTTCGTTGTTTTCGGAAGCGAATTCTTTTAATGAGACAACCTGGTATTTCTTCAGTAATTCAAGCGAAATTCCGTATTGTAGCCAATAAGTCAATTCGAATTCAGAAAACGGTTTCACTTTAATGGAAAACGGTTTTATTGGTTTGAGTTGTTCAGGAGCTGATTCCATTATTGGGGACTTTGGGGACGACCCCCAACCCCCAAATGGGGGCTCTGAGTTTGGTGAATGATTGTATGAGCCATTTTCCAAACCGAGACATAAATCCTGATTAATCTTTTGGAGGATTTCAAGGAAACTATCTGCATGACGGCAGTTAGTTCCCAGTACTTTGCCAACAAAGTTGAAGCAATCCCCGCTGTAGTTGTCGTTACCATAGTCTTTTAGTTTATACTGATCATTTGTCCTATCGAAATAGACATTGCAGGAAGCTTTTTTGTCTTCGTACAATGGATTGAGGAAATTACGTCCGACACGAAACTGAAACGGCAGATAATGTTTAAAGACATTCAAACCTTTATCGGTTCGCGCGAGTATTTCTTCTTTGCTCAACATAGGTTTTGTGGCTTTCTATTAAGTTTTCAAGGGCTTCCTGATTGCTTTTTACCAAACGTTCTTTCAACATGCGTTTTACCTCTGCAATTGTGTAATAGGTTTTCCCCGAAATGATAGAATAAGAAATGAGCCTTTTGGTTCGAAGGCGTTGGAGCGTGCGTTCACTTATTTTCAAGAATGTGCAAACTTCATAACCGTCCACCCAAACTTCTTCTTCGTTGATTTCTTCGGGTTGATAGTTGACTACAAATTTGGCAATGGTATTGACCTTTTCCATTAATTCTTTAAATGCCTTGGATTCAATTGTTATTACTTCCATAAAATAATGTGCTAATTTGAAAATGAGTTAATCTGCTAATGGGAATCAAGAGCCAAGAACCAAGATTTAATATCTGGTTTAAAGCTAAAGATTATTTTTAATGACTTAATTTATCATGAATGGTATTCCAATGCGCGGATAATCCAGCCATAGAGGTATTTTTTATTGGCAGAACGTTTTTTGATAATGGAAATGTAGTGGGTTATTTTGGTAACGGTGAAAGCCGGTTGAAAGTAACCGAAATCCAACGAATTGAGTTTTTTGAGCGTTTGTTCTCCAATTATTCCATCGGTTTTAGTGCCTATGATCGATTGTACCATCTGAACGCTTGTTCTGATTCCGGCATTTACGGCAAAATCAAAAATTGAATCGGCCGTAACTTGATTGGCAATTAAATCACCTTTTAATGGCAACCAAAATTCATATAGATAAAAGAGTTCGACTTGTTTTTCCAAATCGGTATTGTTTGCCAGACTGAAAGGGAAATTGGGTTTGTTTTTATACTGATCGATAACGTACCAGCTTTTCCAATCACTATGGTTTGCACGTGAGATACCTCTATAGGTTTCCATACCTGTATCAACAGGATCGTTGACATATTCACCTTCATGGGCGAGTGTCTTTTGAAGTGAGATTTTGAATTCTGCCATAATATTAATGTGATAATTTATTAATATGCTAATGTGCAAATATCTTGAAATTAAAGATTTTGTTTTTGCAAAATTGGGAAAAATGAAAAATATAAAAACACAAGTTGGGAGAAGTTTTTTTGTGACTATGGCTAGGAATATAGTATGAAAAGGTTTTTTTAATAGGATTTCTTTCTGAAATTGGAATTGAACTTGGGAAAGATTCCTATAATTACCCCTAAATCCCGACCTCATCCGCCCTTTCCCGACACGTCGGGACAAATTGGGCACCTTCTCCCAATGGAGAAGGACAATTGAATACGTTTTGGGGAACTTTCGGACAATAAACCACGATTGATATTGCTCTAAAAACAAAATGAAACGGATATAAATCAGATTTTATTTATAAAAAAGAAATTCCCAAACTTGGGAAAAGCTTGGGAATTATTGAAACGTATTTTAATTGGATTTAGTCTTTAAATAAGCTGATATTCAGCCTGTAAAATACCATTTTCGAAAGATTGATTATTGATTAATTTCCATTTGGATTCTCCCAGATACTTGGGAAACAAGGGAATTCCGTCACCTAGCATGTAAGGCAAATAATTTATAATCAGTTTCTCAATCAGTTTATTCTCTAAAAGAGAAGCGGTTAAAATACCACCACCCAGCAACCAAATATTTTTTCCATCAAGCTCTTTTAGTTTTTTGATTTCGTTTATCGCATTTTTTTTTATTAAACATACTTCGTTGTGAAGTTCCATTGATTTTTGAGAAACGACATATATTTCTTTAGCCTTGAATGGCATTTCAACATCTATACATGACAATTCGAAATAGGTATTCCCACCCATGATAACCGTATCAATTGAATCATAAAACACATTCTTTCCATAATCTTCACGTTCCGGATTTAAAATAGAAGTCAGCATATCAAATCCGCCACAGATAGGAGCCAAATAGCCGTCCAACGAAACGGTCGTGTATAATATAAGTTCTCTCATGCTTGAAGGTTAGTAATTTGTATAAAAAAACGTGGACTCATAACTGTTCTTCACGAGGTATCGGCATACCCACAGACGAAACAGAAAAAGCCCACGCATACTTTAAGCATGCATGAACATTCTGCTTTTGGTCTCGTCTGTTTTTTGAAAATTGCCGATTTTCGTGAGAGACGTTCAGCGAACGTTATGTCAGAATCTTAATGTTATTTCAATATGTATTCTTATATATTATTTCTTTTTAATAGACTATTATTCATTTTTAATTATCATTATCCACTTCATCCATTCGTTCTATCAGTTTATCTTTTAGGCGGTCAAGAAATTGAGTACGACTTCCTTTGCGTTCCCTGATTTCCAAATAAATACGGTAGACATCGCCAATACCTATATTAAAAACATCCTCCAGATAAGAAGTAAGTGCTTTCAATTTTATATTTCCATGGTTTATACACTTTGAGGTATCCAATGCATAAATTAACTCCGCCAAATCCGTTTTACTTGCGGTCCAGGTCTCACGGGCTTTAAACTCTGTATCAATTTCATGTTCATTTACAGCATCTTCTTTCAATCTTACAAGTTGTGATTTGATATACACCTCTAATAAATCATTTGCCATAATTTTGGCTATTTTATAATCGTATACTGTGGAGAACCTGACATCACGCTCGAAATAGAAACAGGCAATATTCATCGGAATATCAGAATCCTGGTTTCTCAAAAAGTAAATCTTATCAAAATGAGTGCCACCCATGCGATAGTAATGATACATCTCAATATTGCAATCAAAGAAATGCTTCAACTGATCCAATTCGGTCAATAAATAGCTCTCTATAGTTGAATAGCTTCCTTTAGGGCGATTTATTTCAATCTTGTGAACAGACATGTAATAAATCAGTTTACTTATTATTTTCGGCTTTATTTCCTTAAAAAATAATATTTCCTCCTCTTCCGTATTAAATTCGTACTGTACAATGAAATTTTTTAATTCCTCCAGTTTATATTCAATAAACATTAAGATTTGAACTGATTTAGTTATTTTATTTTTTTCATCTCGTTCAATCTTTTGTATTTGTTCTTCTATTTCATCAAGGTATAGATTTGTGAATTTCTCCATAAAATCAAATTTGATATAAAAACCTCCTTTATGATATTTTTTTAAAGACACTATAAACCGGCAAAATCAATTCATTTCTATCTGAATCTACTAATGAAAGGTTTGTAATCGAAGTCAACAATTTTGGTAATTCAAAACCGGTATTATTTTTGTTTTTTATCTCTATTATGTCCGAAATGGTGAATCAGTTGAGTTAAAAAGAAAGAATGCCTGAAATTAACAGACACTCTTTCTTGCCTTAAAAAACAAATCAGAATATAGTGAACGTGAACTCTTTTATTTACATTATTTTTTAACTGAGCTTACAAGCACCATTGCCAATTTCAGCAATGTAGAACTCAGGCTTGATGCCGATTTTAGCTTAGTAAACAGCACCAACTTCTTTGATAAAGGTATCGATAACTTCGTCTTTTAACAATGAAACGGTGCAACCACCAAAACCACCACCGGTCATACGCGAACCTATAATGCCGTCGATTTTCCATGCTTCTTCGGCCATGCAATCCAGTTCCGTACCGGTTACTTCATAATCATCACGCAATGAAACGTGTGAAGCGTTCATCAATTGTCCGAACAAGAATAAGTCACCTGCTTTCAATGCTTTTACGGCATCCGAAGTACGTTGCACTTCACCAACAACGTGGCCGGCACGATTACGTGCAACAGGATCTGTAATGGCAGATTCGATAGATTTGGATTCAGCTTCAGTCAGTTCAAATTTATATCACGGACTATAGTTAATAGATTTCATATTTGTATTATTTTTTAATATAAATCCTTATCGTTTTCAATACAATACGTTTCATAATTTCGTATCCTTCTTTGTTAGGATGACACCCATCAATAGAGTATTTAGTAAGTATCCTGTTTTTTTCGTCTTTCATAGCCGAATGAAAATCAACATAAGGTATTCCGTTCTGATCGGCATATGTTTTAATCATGAAATTTAATTTTATTATGTCCTCTGCAGGTGCTAATTCCATATGCCAATTAAATTGGGAAACTGGCAATACTGAAGCAAGGATTGGATTAATATTATGGTATTTGGCCAATTCGCACATAGAAATAATAACATGCACTATATTTTCTAATTCAATAATTCCATTATTTTGTGCAATATCATTTGTACCTGCGCTTATTACTACAATATTTGGTTTGAGACTAATAACATCAGCTTGAAACCTTACTAACATTTCAGAACTGGTTTGCTCATCTATCCCTCGACAAACAATACCATTGTTTTCAAAGAATGCTGAATCCATGAGGTTTCTCCATTTATCTGGAATTGAAATACCTATAAAAACCACTTTTGTTAATTTCGATATTTTTTCATTTAGTCCTACATAACAGTGCAACTTCGCCCAATCAGTGTTCCATTTTTCTATTTTTTGTTTCTCTCTTAACTGCTCTTCAATCTGGTTTACTATATCATGTTTTTTCATATAAAGCTGCTCCTCTATGTTATAAGTTACAGAATCGTATAACATTAGCTTATCCTGAGCCTGCACATTATTAAATACAATAACAACAGAAAGTAAGTTTAAAAATAATCTTTTCATGTTTCGTAAATTATTATGTTATTAAATTTAATTTAAATGATAAATACTATCACTTGGGATTTGGAACAACTCTTACCAAAAGTTACTTTGGGAAAGCAAATCAAAAGAGAAATTATAAAATCTTAGAAGAGTTTGCTTATGTTTTAATAGAAGAAGCTCGTCACAGTTGTTATAAAAATGATTTTGAAATCAAGATTGATGGCAATGTCTATGCTTTCGATTCTTCTACCATAGATATATATTTAAGTATCTTTTAGTGGGCTGAATTTAGAAAAAAGAAAAGTGGTATAAAACTTCATACTTTATATGATGTAAAAACCTCAATTCCATGCTTTATGTTGATTACCACCGCAAGAATACGCGATGTAAATGTGCTTGATAATCTGCAATATTACATTCTTGATAGAGGTTATGTTGATTTCTCCAGACTACACAACATTCATTTACATAAAGCATATTTTGTTACACTTGCCAAAAGTAACTTTAGATTTACGTATATATTCAAATGTTGTTGATAAAGCCATCCGAGTGCTATGTGATCAAATAGGTGAATTGGAAGTTTATCTGTCGAAGAAAGACTATCCAATTAAAATTCGTCGGATAAAATATCACTATAAAGAATTGAATAGAGACTTCGTTTTTGTATCCAACAATATGGATCTCGAAGCATTTGAAATTGCTCTATTGTATAAGAACCGTTGGAAAGTTGAATTTCTTTTTAGTGGATAAAACAACACCTCAAAGTTAAAACCTTTTGTGGTACAATTATGAATGCTGTCAAAATTCAAGTATATTGTGCAGTCATTACTTACTGCTTTATTGCCATTATTGGTAACAAACTGAAAGTTGACCGTCCAATCTACGAAATTCTACAAATTCTTAGTATTTCTCTACTGGATAAATTCCCAATAAATGAGACACTTACAAAATACGATTACAAAAATGTCAAAAAAACTCGATTATAAACAACTATAAATCAGCTGAATCTAAGTGCCCAGCAATATAATTTTTTAAATACTGATTCGCACGAATAATTTAATATGTATAGTTTATGTTGATATTTTTTGAGTATTCTGAATATAACTTTTCATAGCAATCTTTTAATTCTCTGAACTCCTTAATTTCGTTACCTCTAATCTCATATAAAAAGGGACCGTTATAACCAGCTCTATCTAATGCTTGAAGTATGAGATTCCAATTATTTTTTTCCTCTTCCTGGAAGTACGTGGCATTCCTTAATACCATCTCCGTCGCAAATATGTACAGATTTTATTCTACTTCCTAATGCATTAATTAATTCTTCCGGATGTTGTATGTGGTTCATATCAATTGCAACATATATATCATAAGGCATTTGATTCATAATATTAATCATTTCTTCTTTTGTTCGACAAAGCGGTCTTTCTACTCCAGGAGATCTAAGTAATTCATATCCAAGCAAATTCTCAAATACCATCATACAACCTATTTTCTTTACCTCAACATTTATCTCTTTAGCTGAACGAATCAACTGTTTTATTCGTTGTGGACGTTCGTTTAATCCTAACCTCCAGCTTGGATGGAATAGAATTACTTTCGGTTTAAGAACTTGAACAATATCCAAGCAATTCTTATATAATTTTAAAGATTTTTGTCGTATTCTTTCATCAGTATGAGATGGGTCACAATCTTCTCCATATGGCATGTGTATTGACCAAATTTCAATACCTACTGCATCTGCATCTTTTTTAACCTGTTTATAAATCTCTTTCAATTCTGCATCGGCTATTGAATTTTCTCCGCTCACATATCCTGTAAGAGTAATCTCAATACAATCAATACCAGCTTTCTTTGCTTTTTCTAAATTCTCATAAGTCAATCCCTTAAGTCCACCAAATACACTTATAGTTGTTCCTATACGAAGTTTTTGATGAATCTTTGGTGGTCGCTTTCCGTAAGAAAACAGAATCACACTGATTAATAAAAAACTAGTAAAATACATTCTTTTTGCTTTCATATTTGTTTGTTTAATAAATTAATTACTCGTTTTGTTAAAATCAATCATCCTCATATCCATGACCTTTAGCACTCCATGCTAAGGCAAATACTAATGAGCCGATTACACCCGCACCTACAATGAATCCTAATGAATACGACCAGCCCAATTTATCTGTAATTAGTCCAACACCCCAACCCGTTACAATCACACTGAGATATCCCCAGAAACCATGAAATCCCACCGCAGTAGCTGCTACGTCTCTAGTCGCAATATTAGCAGAAGCAATTCCTCCCATCGCTTGTGCACCATAAATAAAAAAACCGGCGGCAATTAAAAAAAATAAATACAACCACACAGGAGCTGTCGTCACCTGCCAAAATAAAAATATTGATAAAGTTGCTAATACCATACAAATCAGACATACACGGGAAGAACGACTTCCAAAGAATTTATCAGTTATCCATCCTGCAGAAACTATCCCAACTAAGCCGGCAACTTCAAATGCAGCTACCATCCATCCAGCATGTGCTAATGATATTCCTTTCCATTCTTTTAGCATAGTCGGACCCCAATCCAATACTGCAAAACGTAGCACATATACGAAAAAATTAGCAATCGAAATAATCCATATAGTTTTATTTTTAAATACTTTTTTTACTAATAATTCTTTATATGTTGGTTTATTTATGCTGTTTTCATTTTGATTGGTTTCATTTGCATTAGACCCCAGCTCTGGTAATCCAACCGATTTGGGCGAATTGCGAATTGAAAACCAAGTAAATACAACTCCAAATAAAGCTAAAACGGCTGGTACAAAAAAACACCATCTCCAACCAAAAGAAACAAGATATCCACTGATAATTACAGCTAATCCTGCTCCGATAGAATGAGAAGTATTCCACCATGACATTTTTGTAGCTAATTCTTTTGGATGTATCCAATGAGTTAACAGATGCGCGATAGGAGGAAAACCGGCTCCTTGAAATAGTCCATTTAAAACCCAGAAAATTCCTAATACCAATAGAGATGAACTTAGACCAAAAAGGATATTACATAAAGAACAAAGTAGTAGCGCTACTACTAACATATGACGAGAACTCAATCTGTCGGCTGCAAAACCACTTAAAAATTTTGATATGCCATAAATTGCACCGTGTAAAGTTAGAAACAAACCCAATTGCGCTTTTGTTATCCCCAAATCAGCCTGTAAATCAGGCATAGCCATACTTAAATTCTTTCGCACCAAATAAAATGTTGCATAAATAATAATGGTTGAAATTATGGTTCTTGTTTGCCAGTATTTGAAGCTGGCGCTCTGTACTTTATTCATTTTATATTTTTCAGTTTTACAATTTTTATTTCTGTATTGCTGCCCATCCACCACCTGGTGCAAGTTTAATTTTTATTTTTCCATCAGCAGGAATATTTATAGTTGTGTTTACATAATCCTCTGGAACTTTCTCTGAGTTTTTACCATCAGCAAAAATTTCCAGGTTTGAAGTATGAGATATGATGTTTGAGATGTCAATAACAAGATCACGTGATGTCCAATTGTTTAATGCACCTATATACCATTTATCGTTCATGCGATGCGCTACAACAACGTATTCTCCAATCTTCCCATCAAGCGCCACTGTTTCATCCCACACAGTTGGAATCTGAGCGATGAAGCGAGTTGTTTCATCTTCTTTTATATATCTGGATGGCGAATCAGCAAGCACATTAAACGGGGAATCGAAAACTACAAATGCTGCGACCTGGTGAGCTCGTGTTCCCTGGCTCATGGGGTTTTTCTTGTTTGGATAATACATCCCCTTCAGCGAATTGCGCATTGCACCGGGCGTATAGTCCATTGGACCAGCTACCATACGCGTAAATGGCAAAGTCACATCATGCGTAACATGGTCAATAGTCGTTTTGGACCATCTCATCTGTTCCAGTCCAAATACGGCCTCATAGTTAACTACATTCGGATATGTACGTTGCATACCCGAAGGTTTGCTACATCCATGAAAAACCAACATAAGTTCATTTTTTGCACATTCCTCTGCAAACTTCCACATATAGTTCATCATCACCTGATCATCACGATTAAAAAAATCTACCTTAAATCCTTTTATACCCATTTGCGCATAATGCCTGGTTGCCTTCTCAAGGTCTCTTTCCAAAGAAAGGAAACCTGCCCACAGAAAAACACCAACGTTTTTAGAGTTAGCATAACTAATAACCTCCCAGAGATTAAGTTCAGGAGCTAAATCAAAGATATTGGTCGATTTAGTATCAAACCAGCCTTCATCAATGAGAATATATTCAAGACCATATTTGGCTGAAAAGTCAATAAAATATTTATATGTTTCAGTATTGATGCCTGCTTCAAAGTCAACTCCAAAGAGTGCAGAATTATTCCACCAATCCCAGGCAGTTTTTCCGGGTTTTATCCACGACATATTATCTAACTTACAAGGTGCTGCCAGCCGATAAATCATATCTGTTTCCACAAGCTGTCCATCATTTTCAGTAACGATAAAAGTACGCCAGGGGAAATTACGCTTCCCGGCTGTTTTTGCAATAAAGTCAGTCCTGCCCTTTACCAGTTGCTCAATGTTGCCATGACCTCCAATTGCTGTCTCAGTAGGATAACGGGCGAAAAAACCATTAATGGTTGATTGTTGACCATTCAGTGTCATAAGATACATCCCGGGATAGTCATTAATATCAGATTCAGCAATACATAATTTTTGTCCTTCATCTAAACTAATCACCAATGGTGAAATCATAAGTTTGTTCGCAGTGATATCAGATAGCTTCATGTGGGTATATCGACTCTGATGGTCAGTCCACAACTGTTCTTCTTGTGTACAATCATCTTTCTTGGTACGACTTGTTGCATAAGGTACCCATGCATTAAAATCATTTGGCAAAACGTATTCTGCTACTTCATTTTCAACGATTATCTCGCCCTTTTTCTTTCCTTGAAAACGATAAGCCAACCCATCATCATACATACGAAATTCAAGGTTGAAATCTTTAAAATGCAGTAAAAGTAAATTATAACTATCCTTTACTTCTGCCTTTTTATAAAAAGGTGATGAGATTACATTTTGAAAACTTTCCTTTTTTGCTGACAATACAACATCATTTTCACCCCACACGTCACACTTAAGCTGTAAAGCAATTCGTGACTCTTTCAGTATAACCTGCCTTGCGTTTTTCAGTGTAAAAGTTATGCCTTTACCGACTATAATTTCAGTTTGTAAATTCCCGTCAGGAGACTGCAACTGAAAATTTTTGGCAAAACAACCGAACGTCAGGAACAATGAGCCCATGACTAAAAAAATAGTTTTCTTCATAATAATTAGTATATAAAATCACATATTATTGGGAAATGATCAGATAGAAAAGGTACACCATAGGTACTTTTATCATGTGTTTCAAAATATTGAGGAGCAGCATTACGATAATAGATATGATCAATATTATGTGGCCAAACATAACTTTGAGATGCAAAACCATTAAAGCTGCTTTTATTATCTGTTTTTGGAGCCATATCTCGAGCTGACCAGAACCAGGAATAGAAAGGTGTTAGCGAATTACGATGCTTATCACTAAGGTCGAATGAAGCATTCATATCACCTGTGACAAAAACCGTTGCCTTTTTTCCTGCAATTTTCTTCATTTGCTTAACTATGAGCTCTGCACATTTTGCACGAGATACATCATCAACAGAGTCCTTCTTATATGGGAAATGAGTATTAACAAGATAAAACACTTTTTTTGAACCCGTTTCCCTCAATTTTATCCATTGAACACCACGGATATTCCCAGTATCTGTAGAACCGAATGATACTCCAGGTGTTGATACATCCTCATTAAGCCAAAACTGACCCTGTTTAAGAAGTGAAAATTTGTCTGTTTTGAAAAACATCATAATTCTACCTGTTTTATCCACATTCCAACCTTCAGGCACCTGCATCTCAATCGAAGTATAATCAGGCAGTGAGACCTTAATATCATTTATCTGGATATCACCACGGGGCTCCTGCATACCAATTACATCTGGACTAAGTACATGAATCATATCGGCACAAGGTTCTTTACGCATCTGCCATGACGTATGTGCAGTATCCTTAGGGTTATTAAACCTGATATTGAATGACATTATACGCAGTTGTGCCTGAGCAAACACCACCTGCAAAATAACAATAGCGATAAGGATAATTTTTTTCATAACATAAAGTTAATGATGGTTTTATTACGGATTGAACGTGATGGAATATCAATATAGCGGCGTTCTGATCCAAAACCACAAATCTCAAGTCTGTAAGCACGTTCAGGTAACTGTTCTTTGTAACTACCTTGCGTTGGATTAACAATAACACTGACTTTCTTTCCCTTTTGGATATAAGTGAGTGTTGTTTTGGCATATTCACCCATCTCATAATCACGACTCACACCATCATCCTCATAAAGCGTGAAGGTATTTACATCTCCATCCTTACCAGGATAAACACGCATTACAAGAGTTTTAAGATCAGAACTTGCAGGACGGCGGTTATAAGGTTGCATTGGCAAAACATATCCACCCTTGACAAATACAGGAAAACTATATATATCTTTCTCAATATCTTTAATCTCACCACCCACATGCTTTTCATCGGTGAAGAAGTCGTACCAGTCATCACCCTCAGGGAACCACACCTCCTGAGAAGCTTTCATAAATGGACCTTCTCCGTTTTTTGTGATAGGTGCTGCAAGAACTATATCACCAAACATGAACTGGCCATAACGATTATACGCATTCTTGTTTGTGGAATAATCTACAAACATACAGCGGTTAAGCGGAAGCATGGTCTCATGAGTGGTACGTATACTACTGTATATATAAGGCATCATCTCACTACGGAAATGATAGGCAGTACGAAGTGCAGTAGTTATTGTATCACCCCAAAGCCACGGACGACGGTCGAGGTCGGCACCACGAGCAGCATGAACACGAAGAGCTGCACTCAGAGCACCGAACTGACTCCAGCGAACCAATAGTTCAGGCACGGTACCACCATGAAACCCTCCGATGTCGTGAGCCCAATAGTAACAGCCCTGATTACCAGAGGTAGCAGAGAGTTTAACTTCAAATTTCAGCACATCCCAATTGCCACGGGCATCACCCGAGAAATTGATAGGATGACGATGATCGCCCCATCCACCCCAACGACTGTATCCTGCACCACGTAGATTATCTTTCTCGGTATCTTCGTAGAAAAGTTTGTTTATCCATTTCAAAGTAGGAGTCATGGTTCCGAGTACCATAGGATAAAGATAATCCTGCTGCCAGTCTACCCACCAAAAGGCAACACCGAGATCCCGGTTTTCCTCACGCGTATACTTTAAATAGTTTTCCATATATTTCCTGTCACCACAATCGAAAAGCAAAGATTCTTCTGTCGCAGGGTCCTTTCCCATAGCACGCATAAACGCTTCATAGCATTCTTCATGTGGACGAATACCATCGTGAGGATGTTCATTTAAAGTAGTATAAATACTATCGCGAAGCAATCCTTTTATTAGAGCCTTAGGATCCAGAATTAGCTTTCTGTTCCATGTAAACCCGGTCCATCCCTTTGTGAAGTTATGCCCGATACCCACTGTTGCTTCCTCCAGTGTATGCCAGTCCATATCCACAGACAATACATCAACAGGAAAGTCCTGCTCGTTATAGCCGTTTATCAGTTCATTGATATAATCACTATCATAAGGATACCAGCGTGAATACCATATTCCATGCTGATATTTGCGTGTCATAGGAACTTTACCGGAGATAACACCAAGGTCACGAAACGGAGCATGGAAATCATCACCATAGACGAAACAGTACTGATCCTGCACATGATCACGATCACGAGTAGCCAGCCAGTCATCTTTAAGCACGTCAGTTCCAGTGTCAACAATATAATACCATCCATCACTGCTTAGAATTCCGTCATTCGTTGGAATCTCTTTTGAGACCCCATCAAGAGTTGAAATGCTCCCCCCTAAATTAAAGTTCTGAGTTTTTGAATGTAGGTTACGTCCTGTAATCTTTTTCTCCTTACCATTATGTTTGAAAAATATCCACGTGTTAATCTGACCGAAAGGCAAATTGTCATTATCAACCAGCAAACGAAAACAGTCGGTTTTTATCTCATACTGTTTCCCTCCATCAAGAGCTGTGACTCCAATACCATTTTTCAATATATTTCCTCTCTCACGTGCGAACAAAGTAGGAAGATCAAGAAATTTTTGATTTTGCGCATACTCCAGACGTAAGAGTGTAGGGGTGATAACTGTAATCCTCTTGTTGCCGAGAACTATCGGATTCTGGGCAAATACTATATTAGTGGCACATAACAGTGCCCCTAATATAGCGCTAACTAATTTACAACAACACATTATTCTACAACCGTAATAGTTTTATAAAGCGTAACTCCATCGTATTTATACTTCGGATAGTCATACTGAGTATAAAATGCCAACTGCACAGTTCCTGCAGAGTTGATTGTTATCACAGAAGAAATAAATTCTCCTGTATCAACTGTACGGTTAACAAAAAGAATACGATCATCCTGTGTTGCCCCATCAGGATAATAAAACCATGCTGTTTCTGCCTTTATCTCGGAAGGAGTCTCGTTGAGCTGTCTGACAGTAAGCGTAATCAAATCACCAACATGGTAAACATCCTTTACAGGTGAAATTGTTATCTCACTAAACGTTGGCTTTGCCAGTTCAACATCTGAAGAACAATTAAACAACATTGAAGTTAATGCTAACGATAATGCGATAACCGATAACCGATAACCGATAAGCTTTATTTTTTTCATAACTTTTTTCATTATCTATTATGTATTTTATCTATTATGTATTTTATCTATTAATGTCATCCCAATTAGGATTCTGAGTCAGAGCGCCCTTAGAGAGTGCGAGTTCAGTAGTAGGAATTGGATATAGGTAATCACGATTTTCATCATGACGACGATAAATATCTTTAAGAGCTATAATATGTCCTTTCGCTCCCCCATCGAGGAAAATATCCTTGTCGATAGTAACAGAAGTTACACCAGGTGCTGTCTGTGGACGATCTCCTTGCTTGTTTACTACGAAGTCAATAAGACCGTCACCATCCATATCAAATTTACCAGATCCTGTTACATAGACACCCAGGAACTCATGACCATTGCTGGTGCCATCCGGATTCTGATTGTCGAAGCGAGTGAGTTCCCGCCAGCGGACAAGATCCTGATAACGGTTGCCTTCCATAGCCATCTCTATAGTGCGTTCACGACGAATTTCAAGGATCACCCCACAATTGCTACCTTTATCTACATTTTGATACCCAAATTTTGCTCCAAGGAGAATTGGATCAGGATTAGCATTGACTGCAGCCATATTCAAGCCCGGCATGCCAACGCGACTTCTTACGATGTTTATAGAGATATCTATATCCGACTGAGTGAGTGTACCGAGTTCCGCCTTAGCTTCAGCATAAGCAAGAAGAACCTCTGCGTAGCGCAATACCGGAACATCTACATTAGAACCAGAGATCTTTGTTGAACCCTCAACATATTTTACTATTGGATAACCTGTGAGCGTTACACCCTTGTTGAATGTAGCCATTGTCCCATCCTTGTATGCAAAACTCTTAGTGAGAAGCGTTTGTGCCATACGTGGATCACGGTCGGCATATTCTTGTGGATAAGTGAATGTTTCGTAACCCGCCTTATCGGTATAACGACTACCATCTTTCATCAAATAAGCAAGTGCCAACGTACGGGTAGCACCTGCCGCACCTTTTGATGAAACCAGCGCGTAAGCAGTTCCTTCATGAGTTGCCACTGCATAAGAACGTTTCAGTATATACTCTTTATTACTGGGGTCATTATTAACAAACAAATCATAATACGGTTTTATGCCATCTGAATAAAGGGCATATTTATTACTGTTAATAACTTCAAAAGCTGCATCAGCTGCCTTTTGCAGAAGATATTCATATTCAAGAGTCTGGTTATTCAGTTCAACTCTTCCATTATGATATTTGCGGAAAGTGCCTTCGTAGAGGTTAGCACGTGCCTGCAAAGCAAGAGCTGCATAGCGTCCTACAATCATATTACTTTCAGGAGTCTCTGGAAGCAATACTGCTGCCGAGTCAAGATCTTTATTTATCATATCAATTACATAATCGCGTGTATCCCGAGGTTTGTAAAGTAAATCATCGGCAGAACCAACAACTTTATCATACCAAGGCACCTCACCAAAACGCTGTAGTTTATCAAAGTAGAAATATGCACGGAAAAAGCGGCATACACCTTCATATTTATCACGAACTTTTTTATCTGCGCAGCGATCTATATTGGCGAGCATATAATTTACACGACGTAAGGCTGTAAAACTCCATCCTCCACCAGTTCCTGGAACAGTACGAGTGAAACCACGAACACTATTATCGATAGCCAATGTATTACAAACTAAATCTGACATCTCCTGATAATAATCAGATGCATCAGGTAACTGAATATAAAACTGATTACTATAGAGCCTCAATTCTTTCTCGTTCTTAAAGTATGTTTCCGGAGAAATAGAGTCTTCTGGATACTCATCCAAATCACATGATATAAATAGCAAACAGCTAAACAGCAGACAGTAAACAGCTATTCGTAGAATCACGTTGGATTCGATACCTTTTACTTTGTATTTTAAATTTATCTTTTTCATAACATTATTCAATTCATTTTTCATTATCATAAAGTAATGTCAATACCGACTGAAAATACTTTGCTGAAGTTGTAAACCTCACCAGAACCAATACCCTGATTCTTATCATCAGCATATGCAGACACACCAGAAACAGCCTGCTCAGGATCAATGTACTTGTTATACTTCTTCATAGGAGACCAATAAAAAATATTCTCACCTGTTATATAAACACGTAACCGTTCAATGTACTTATTGATTGGAAGGGTATATCCGAGTGTGAGATTTTTTAAACGTAGATAAGCAACGTTTTGCAAATAACGGTCATTAATTGCAGTCAACACAGCATTGTGAGAATAATTACCGGAATAAGCAGCATATCCGCGTGGACGTGGAAAATATGCATCCGGATTATCTTCTGACCACATATTATCAATCATCTGTTGTGAAAGGAAGGTGTTATGTGGACGACAATAGGATCCCCAAAACAAATTTGATTGGCCCGCACCAGGATACCAGTCGCGTTTACCTACCCCCTGAAAAAGAACAGAAAAATCGATACCATTATAAGAAATGTCACCACCGAAACTATACGAATAGCGTGGGAGTATATTGCCGATAACGGTACGATCACCAGGATTGGAGATAGTACTACTACCTAATGAAAGTTTATTGTCTCCATCCAGATCAAGATACTTAAGGTCACCTGCCATCCATCCGGTATAAGGAGGTTTAGCATCAGCAATGTATTTTTGCAGATAAGTAAGATCAACCGTAGAAGCATATGTCTGTGCTTCTTCATCAGACCGGAATAGTCCATCAGTACGCCATCCCCAAAGTTCCCCAAGTGTCTCACCTACATAGTGGTCCCCTATTTTACCTGTTTCATTATCAAAACGGGTAACCTTTGTTGTATAGTCACCAATATTAGCACGAATATTATAGGTAAATTTAGAACCACGGAGTTTAAAATTATCATGATATGTAATACCTATTTCCCAACCATTTGTGCGAATATCAGCTGCATTCTGTTTAGGGACTGAAGCTCCATATACAGCAGGCAAAGAGGCTCCTGCCACCATGATATCTGTCGTGTTGCGGATATAATAGTCGGCCGTAATATTAATTCTATTGAAAAAACCAAGGTCTACACCAACATCGTAGGTAGTAACCTTCTCCCATGTCAGGTTGCTGGCAACCGGTGCTGATTCTTGAGAATAGGCCAGAGGATTTGTTCCATCCAATGTATAACTTGGATTAGATTGTTTGGTATCAATTTCATCAATAAAAAGATAATCACTAACCTGTTGATTTCCCAAAGAACCGATAGAGAAACGTAACTTCGCATTGTTCCACCAACTACTCATTGACTTAAAGAACTTTTCCTCACTTGTACGCCATCCGAAAGACGCAGAAGGGAAAAAGGCCCAACGATTTTTTTTCCAGAAACGTGAGGAACCATCTGCCCGTCCCGATATTTCAACAAGGTAACGACCTTCGTAGTCATAGTTCAAGCGACCAAAAAAACCAAGTGTTTTATATCTGCTCTTTCCTCCTGATACCTGATACAATGTAGGAGCAGCAAGATTGAAGTCATTAAGATCTTCTGAGAGCATACCATTTGCAGTAATCTTGTTCTGATGGTAATAACGGGTATCATATTGCATACCAGCCATTGTCTTGAAATTATGACTGCTATTCCATGTTTGAATATAGTCGGCATATGTTTCGAATGATTGTTTGTATGTAGAACGATTACTCTCATTTAGTTCATTTCGAAATTTTGCGGATGGGTCATCAGGTGTCCACGTAATTACACCTACTTTAGTAGAATAAGGAGCGATAGTATAACGATTCTGATTAAAAAGACCAGCAAATGTGTACGAATAGCTACTATGAAGAGCCAATCCCTTCAAAATATCAATATCAATACCATTTTTAATTGTAATTTCGTTCTCTATTTCCGTATTCGAGTTTTTACCATAAGTAAGCATCAGATTGTAACCACCTGCAACATCGGCAGTCTGATTACTGTTTGGATTTTGATGAACAATTGTACCATCGGGATTCAGCGCAGGTATATAAGGTGCCGCACCATATGTAACCCCAGAGAAAATATATTGTGGATTCGTCATCCCCGGCCACCATGCTTTACCATAAAAATAGCTTATGTTATTATGATAGCGCAACCATTTGGTAATATTTACATCAACCTTACTGCGAATACTATATGTATCATAAGGGTCGTTTTGGATATTCATAATACCTTCTGAACCAAAGTAACGACTACTAACAAAATACTTCACCTTATCATTACCGCCACGTATAGAGACATTGTGCTCTTGCTGAGTACGGGAGCGTTTAAAGAAATAACCATACCAGTCGAAGTTTCCATAGTACTTGTAAGAGCCATCGCTTTGAGTTACTGCCCAGGGAAGAGTAGGATTTTCAGAAGAATCACCACGACGCATCCAAAGTTCAGCATAGTCAGCAGCAGTATACTTGGTATAATTGCCACTTTTATTGGATGCTGCCCAAAAAGTATCTACAGTTCGTAACCAATCGTAACCTGTAGTTACATAGTCTGTACTTGTTGTATTCTGGAGAACACCCAATCGACCATTATAGCTGACATTAACCTTTGATCCGCCACCACTCTTTGTTGTAATCAGCACAACACCAGATGAAGCTTTGGTACCATATACAGATGCTGCGGAAGCATCCTTAAGTATTGAAACAGACTCAATATCATTAGGATTAAGCCGGTTAAGTTCCATTTCAACACCATCGACGAGGATAAGTGGAGTGCCTCCATTCAGAGAAGCTGCACCACGAATATCAATGGTATAACCAGAATTTGCCTTACCAGAATTAATACCGATGTTAAGAGCCGGGTCAAGACCCTGTAAAGCTTGAGCAGCTGAAGTAACTGGTCGCTCATTGATATCTTTATTGCTAATAACAGAAACTGCTCCTGTTAAATTTACTTTTTTTTGAGTACCAAAGCCAACCACAACTACCTCATCAAGAAACCTGGAATCTTCTTCGAGCACAACTTTATAATTGTTCATTTCACCTACCTTTAAGTAAGTTTGTTTGTATCCAACATAAGAAATCGTAATCAGTGATTGCTCCTGAGTTTCAAGATTAAATGTACCATCGATATTTGTAATTGTTCCGGTATTAGAACCTTTTAGTACAACTGATGCTCCTACTATAGGTTCTCCTTTTTCATCGGTTACCAAGCCGGTAATTTTTTTTGATTTAGAGGGTGATACTTTTAATTCATCAGTCTTTTTTTCCACCAAATACAATTTGTTGTTTTCAATTTCAAAACTAAGGTTCGTACCTTTCAATAATTGCACTAAGGCTTCTTCAACCTGAATGGATTTTTCATTTATGCTAACCTTACGATTCAAATCAACAAGCTGTTCACTGAATACTAACATTAAACCTGTTTGTTGTTTGATGGACATCAACACTTTTTCAAAGGACTCGTTTTTAAACGTAAGTGTTATTTTCTGAGCAAGTGTATTCAATGAGAATATTGCTAGAAAAAAGGACAGCAAAATGACCTTTTCAATAGGTCTTGTTCTTTTCATGTTTTTGTGATTTTTAAGTTACATTATGTTCATTAATACATAATAAACACACCATGTTTAAAAAGGTATGAGTTTAGTCTTATGAAATAATTATAACCTGTTGATAGTACAAAACTAATTACTTAATTATGAGATATTTTTTACCATTTTGGATAAAGACGCCTTGAATTTTCCGGGGACTTGAAATTATTCTCCCGCTCAGGTCATAAATAAACAAATTTTCTGATCCGGGGATTATGTCAATTTCAGGAATGCCACTTGCATTTCCTTCTCCATACTCGTATGCCCCAGCACAGGAGGTACCGTCGGTTCTACGCTTTAAACCTCTCTGGTCTGTAGTGAGAGATTCATCGCCCTTGATTTGAGCATTGTGGTTTACATCACCAATATATCTATACTCAGCAAAATTGCTATTTGGTATAAATGTGATGAGTTTTGAACCATAAGACGGATCTTTTACCTTTATTGTTGGAGTATTTGCTTCGAAAGAAAAATTTGCAACAAACTTGTCTTCCTTTATATCTCCATCTAATATATTTGAAATTGCAGTTTGTGCTGCAGCGTATGTTGACATGTAAAGATCATTGCTTGATGGATTCAGTTGCATATTATCATTACATGAATAAACATTATGCTGCGTGTCAACATGAGTGGTATTAAAAAGATATACATCACCACCTGTTGAAGCTGTACTTTGATTTGCTGCGATGATGTTGTTATACAAACGAATAGTACAGTCCGATAATGTCTGTACAGCAGCACCATTAAAGTCTGAAGAAGGTTCATTATCAGTATAACAAGAAGCATAGTTGCCCACTATAGTATTGTTTACCAATGCTACATTGCTGCCTTCTCCATTCAGTTTTATCCAAATAGCACTTCCGCCTTTACTTGAACTTGAAAGTCCGGAAATAGTCGTTGCCTCTACAATATTATTTGCAAAAGTATTGTTCGCAAAGCATACATTGCTGTCGTAATTCGTACGCAGCACGTAAAAAGTACCTGAATTTGTAGTCTTGTTGTTATAAAAACTACAACCCGTTACACCAAGCCATGAGAATCCGCCATTATATCCTGCCCCCCCCATTGTGGCTTTATTACCGTAGAACTCGCTATCCTTGACCGACATTCTCCAATACAGTTCACCACTAAAGTTTACAGAATAGAATGCACCACCTGCACCATAAGATGAAACATTATTGTACATTTTACATTTATTTATATCCAAAGCTCCGGCACAATATATACCGGCACCATTACCATACGACATGTTATTATGAATCCAGCAGTTGTCGACCAATAATCTGTAACCAGAACAATATATCGCTGCGCCTTGTCCGGAAGATGATGCTAAAGGGGCATTCGCACCATGCAGATTGAAATTTGCGATTTCCAGTCCGCAAGTACTGTTTACTGTTATCAATCGATAGAGATTGTCAGATGTATTACTAATCGCAAAGTTTTCGTAAACATCATTTCCATTTAAGTCTCCATTCAGTTCGGTTAGTCCTGTTACTTCAGAAAAATCGTTATTATAACCTCCAATTATTGTTAGTGTTTTAGTAACATTAATTGTAGCGTTCTTACCACTGCCTGCTATATTTAGTTTACCTGCTTTTACAAAAATTGTATCACCGGACTGAGTAGTGGCATCAATGGCTTTCTGCAAATCATTGAAAGGATTCATTATTGTGCCATCTCCATCACCTCCGTCAGGATCAACATAAAAAGTATGTTGATTAACATAATCATTCAATGTTACAGTTGCCTGAATAGCTAAATGATCAGAGGGACATTCTGCATTTCCAAAAGTATCATCAATGTGACGATATTCGTTTGCAGTCATACCACGAATCCAAATATAATCCAGACGTGAACTGCTCTTATATGTAGGATCCCACACAACCTTTCCGTTAACAGTACGTTTATTCAGTGTACCATCACCACTACTAATATTTATTTTTGTGGTAGCTGCATTTCTACTGTCCTGCATATAAGAATGCATCATATTATAAAAAGGTATACGAACCTTTGAAGAATTGAAATCGCCAGAAACAATGGCAGGATGACTACCTGCAATCTTTCTCACTTGCTCCATAAGAATACGGGTTTGTTCATTACGGGCTGTTTCACCGGAATGATCAAAGTGAGTCTGAAAATAATATAAAATCTCTCCTGTTTTTTTAATCTGTAGTTTTGCGTATGATACAAAACGATAATTGCGAGAGTTATCCCAAGAAATAATAGGAGTAGTAAGATCAGTCGCATTTAAATAGAAAACATCTGATTTTAGCAAATTAAATTTGTCTTTCTTATAAAGAATAGGATTATAAGCACCTGGATTTTGCAAATCACTATACAATACAAAATTATAAGTATTATCCAACATTTCCTGTATATTAGTCAATTGCACACCTCCACGACATTCATTTAAGCCTATGATATCATAATCATAGGTTGTAATAGTCTGTGCCACATATGTCTTCCTCTGACTCCAGTCTTTCCATCCGGTGTCACCTGAAGAACCAGCAAAACGAATATTATATGTTCCTATTTTCAAAGAAGTAGACAAAGTATTTGCCGTAGTACAGACTGCGGCAAATACAAAAAGTAAAGATATAATACTGTTTTTCATTTTAATACCCTAGTATTTGATTACCCGTTTGATTAATAAGGAATTTTTTATTATTCTTTATCACAATCACCATTCCGCGATAGTTTTTGTCAACCCTTTGTCCTGCTAAGTTGTAAATAGCTGTTGGATGTTGGATGTTGGATGTTGATACGGTTTTTATGCCAGTGAAGGTAGAAAGGAAGTCATAAGCGCCTGGAGCATAGTCATCTTCAAGATCTATGTTACGCTTTATATTTCTTTGGTCTACAGAAAGATCAGGAACTGCAAAACCCGAAACAGAGAAAAGTTTATGATATGCAATTTCTGCAGCATATGTATTTGCATCATTTACATATGCAGGCCAGTATTTTCCATCCGTACTAAGTTCGTCAAAATACAACTTATTAGGAACTACAGTCATGGTACTACCTCCATTGTCACTAAGTTCTGCATTTCCGAATACAGAAGCCCAGGTATTTTCAGCATTCTGATAGTTATAATTGTCAAGATCAAAAGCAGGCAATTGCCCATCGAGGAGTGAATACATACTTCCAATTATATTAAAAGAAAGTTTGAAACTCTTATCTTCTGCTCCTCTGAGGCTATCCTTAACAACGAATGGGGCTTTTGCTATAGAGCCATCATCTTCCTTACCCACGATGATAGAGTTCCATATTTCGCAACTAGGATCGTTAGCCAAACGAATCTCACTACCAACCCAGGAACCCGGATTTGTCACAGTCCCTGTCAAAGGATCTGTAGTATAGAGCTCTGAAGGGTTCGCAGTACAGTTATTACCTGCAATAGTACAGTTAATAATATGTAAACGCCGGTCAGCAGTAGAACTACCGTTTGAAACAATACCTGCGCCTTCATAATAAGCTGTGTTACCTGAAATTGTTGAGTTAACCAAATACATTTCACCTGCAGTCAGTGCAATAGCACCGCCAAATCGGTCAGAAAGTGTGTTGTTATAGAAAGAACAACGTTCAACAACACCACGTGTATAACGGGAAGCTGCATTTACATTAATACGTAAAGCGGAACCAGTCTGTACAGCCACGTTGTTATAGAACTGACAGTCAGTAACTCTATACATTGAACCGTAGATATTTAAACCTGAAGCTTTTTCCGCATAAGTATCATGAATACTACAGTTGTAGAGTTCAATCCACGCTTGAACTGAACAAACTGCACCCCAGCCACTATGTGAATCTGCACTCTCTGATGCTGGGAAAGAATTGCCATTATAAGTACACTTAAATTCAAAACCATAAATTCTCAATGGAGCAAGTTCTCCATTCTTCCCAGTTGCCTTTGAAAGATCATATTGATCAGTTGCATCCAGATTCAGGTTAGAACCACGACGCATAAAAATAAGGTTTTGAGCATCTTCAGGGTCAGCTACACCATTGTCATTGAGATCTCCGGAAAAAATCGTAGGATTTGTAGATGGACGATAATCAGGTCTGTAATCAGGATCTGTAATCTCACCATCAGCAGGATCACAACCTCCAACAAACTTAAAACCACGATAAATACGACCTGCAATACCTCCTGCTGTTAATGTAGGGTAGTAAGTACCACCTGCAAAGAAAAACACATCACCATTTTTCCAAATTGCATTTTCATCTTTCTTTGCATGTGCCTTTTCATGTTCATAGATATCCCAGATGGTAATAGCATTTTCCCATGACTTACCATCCTTACCTGTCGTTTCATTCCCTGGAACTACATAGTAGATCGCAGGTTCCGCACTAACATTAGCAAAGATAACCAGCGCAGCCAAAATAAGTAAATTTTTTGCTTTCATAAAATTATTATTTTAAAGTTATAATAAGTAAACACATCAGATAAAACAAAGTATGAGTCTATTTATAAGAAAATAAAACCTGCTGATCAAAGCCCACCACAGACAGCTTGTAATCAACAGGTTACAAAAAAAAGAATCCAAAAAATTAACTTATCTCAACGTGGTTACCTTAAAACTATTATTGCCGTTTTTTGCAAATCTGATTTTTGAAACCTTCTCCAGCTCCTCAAATATTTCGATTGCATTTACCCTGCTGGTTGAAAAACTAAATTTATAATTCAACAGGGATGAATCATTCACTAAGAATTGTACATCATATTGTCGCTCAAGAGTTTTTAAAATTTCTTTAAGTGGTGTCCTGTAAAAATTCAGGCTTTTTGTTCGCCACGCTGTATGCAAGGTCATATCTTCAATCTCATTTACGGTACAAATTCCGGTATTTCGATCATAATTGGCAATCTCGCCTACATTTAACGGATATTCATTGTCGTTCTTATCCATTACAATAACGTTGCCCTCTTCAAGTGAAACTATAATATTATTATCGGTGAAGTATGCTTTTGCATTAAATCTGGTACCAGTCACTTTTACATCAATTTCATTCAGGTTCACAATAAATGTCCTCCCTCTTTCTTTTGCTACAGAGAAATAAGCTTCACCTGTTAGCTTCACTTTACGGGTAAAAAGACCAAATGATTTCGGATACTGCAACTGAGATCCAGAATTAAGTTGAACAGTCGTTCCATCCTGTAAAACTATCTGAACCTGCTCACCGTAGGGAACTGTCACTTTGGCCAATTCTTCACTTGAAAACACACCTGTGCGATTAACTACAAATATAAATGCACCAGCTAAAAAAACAAAGGGAATAAAAACTGCAGCTGCTACCCTAAAACGGAAAGTACGTATTCGCATTTTTAGATGCGAAATAAACAAGGTCTTCATTTTCTCCGTTGGAATATCATGATCGGACCACTCATTTATAATCTTTTCATTCAGCATGTATGATTCTCTATCATATCGTTGAGAAAAATATTCCTGCCCTTCATTAGTAGCAAACCATGCGGCGACCTGACGAGCCTCTTCAGGCGAAGCTGTTTTAGAAAGAACCTTATCAATAATTTTCGGATCTATCATATTGAAAATATATTATTAAATACCTATTAACACACTAATAAACAGTTATTAGGATAAATGGTATGAGTCTTATGCCGTAATTTATATAAAATACTTCATTGCCAGAACAACAATAATAATTTTATCCATTTGTGAACGTAACAGCTTGATTACTTGCGTATAATGAGATTTTACCGTTGGTACCGAAATATTCATGGCATCTGCCACTTCCTGGTTAGACATTCCCTGTTGTATCTTCAACAAGCAAACTTCTCTTTTCTGAGGCGCCAACTGATTTATTAACCGATATAAATGTGTTTTAAAATCATCATTTTCTAACTTATTCAAAAAGTCTACTTCCATCTCTTCTGATAACTGTGCCAATTCATAATTTTTTTGAATCACCAGATTATTATGCCTGATTTCATTCAGAATATAATTTTTCAGAATGGTAAATAGTAAATTTTTTATCCCTGACCTATAATCAAAAGTTTCCTTTCCTTCCCACAAACGCATAAAGGTATATTGCACAGCATCCTCCGCATAACTATCCGACATTAAATACCGGCAAGCTAACACATACAAGTACCTGTGATAAGTATCGAAAATAACAGAAAATGATTTTTCGTTACCATCCTTCAACTGCATTAGCAATTCGTAATCTATAGGAATATGATTTTTTTGCATATTTCTACACGACAGTATTATTCCAAAACTATCATTTGAATCTGCAAACTTACAAATATTTTTTTTAATTTGGTATTATCTGACTTTTTAATTAAGCCAAGTTGTATCGTTTATACTGATTGCAAAAAGATTCATTTGATTTATTTTATAGATTTCATGCTGCTAATTGGGATGGAATTTAAGCAAGCAATTAGTTAATTATCAATGACTCAAATTTTAGTGCAGGGTGCAAGCGTTTCTATATATAGAAACTTGCACCTTGCACAATGTATAAATATTTAATAATTTGATACTTGTGTATGTCAAAATATTTTTGTATTTTTGAACCTGAAAGTTAAGCAGACAAACGCAAGTCATTGACAGTCAAAAAGTGATCTTTTTAGTGTATTTCCTAATTCGTACCCCAAAAGGGTGTATTGAAGGATAAATAACTGAATTTCAATAGAGTAACATGAGAGGTTCACAAACCTCTCTCTCCGCAGAAAAGTCCTGAATTTCGGGACTTTTTTTGCATATATACCTGCTGATTTGATTCAAACGTCGATATTAAATTCCATTAGTCATACCATTTTAAAATAATTGTCTTTATTTGTTTGAAGAAAAACTTGTATTTTTCAAAACAAAAAAGTGAACAAACCAAATCGTATTAAAAGATGAATTCGAGTAAACTCATTGAAAAGTTGATGTTTGTTGTTATTTTTATTTATACTTGTGTTTCTCCATTTTCACTGAAAGCACAACCTATTTGGGACAGTATTCAAAGCAATGAAGAAAAAAACATTTACATGAATGAAGTTATCGTAACCGGCACCAAAACAGAAACTGATGTCAGGAATTTACCTATGAGTATTTCAGTAATTACTGACAAGCAAATAATTGAACGACAAAGTCAGTCTGTAATCCCAATACTAAATGAACTGGTTCCGGGACTTTTTATTTCAGGTCGTGGAGTTATGGGTTATGGAATTTCTACAGGAGCTGCCGGAACAATGAAAATGCGTGGGATTGGAGGAAATCCAACTACCGGCGTATTAATATTGATAGATGGCGAACCACAATTTATGGGTTTAATGGGTCATCCGATAGCAGACTTGTACCAATCTGTAATTGCTGACCGGATTGAAGTTGTTAGAGGACCGGCTTCGGCTCTTTATGGATCCTATGCTATGGGGGGCGTTATTAACATTGTCTCTTCAAAACTTTATAAGGATACCGTTCAACAAAATTTCCACATCGGTTACGGCTCATTCAATACTCTGGAATCATCTTTAACCAATCGATTCAAGAAAAATCGGATAAGCGGAAAAATTGCAGTTTCATACAATCGGACTGATGGACACCGAGAAAATATGGATTTTGATCAATTAAGCGGATATGCAAAACTTGGTTATCGGATGGACAAATATTGGAATATCTCCGCCAACATGAATATTTCTCATTTTAATGCTTCCAATCCGGGAACAATCAATCAACCAATTATCGACAACGATTCTCGAGTAACAAGAGGATGGACAATTGCTTCTATTGAAAACACGTACAAAAATACTTCAGGAGCCTTTAGATTTTACTATAATTGGGGTCATCATATTATTAATGATGGATACGCTTACGGAAAACAACCGATTGATTCTCTTTTCCATTCCAACGATCAAATGTCAGGTATATCGTGTTATCAATCAACGACTTTAAACCCCTTTAACCGAATTACTTTTGGATTTGATTATCAAAAATTCGGAGGCAGGGCATGGCACAGATTTACAAGTGGAGTGGAAAAATCAATTATCGATACTACGCTGCACGAAATAGCGGGCTATGCAGATATTCGGCACGAATTTGGCACGCTGGCAACGCTTGATTTGGGTATTCGTTTTGATAACCATTCAAAAACAGGTTCTCAATGGATTCCCCAAATGGGCTTATCTTTTCAACTGCCGAAAAATTTCGAAGCAAAAGCATTGATTAGTAAAGGATTTCGGAATCCTACCATTCGAGAATTTTTCATGTTTACCCCCAAAAATCCTAACTTACTGCCTGAAAATATAATGAATTACGAATTATCCCTTTCTCAAAATAATACTCCAATAAATTTGTTCTATGATATAACTGTATTCTATATTGAAGGAGAAAATATAATTCAGACTGTGATTTCAAATGGAAAGCCACTGAATGTGAACTCAGGGAAAATTGAAAATTATGGTTTTGAAGGCGTCATAAACTACCGTATAAATTCAATTTGGTCGGCAAATTTCAACTATAGTAGACTCGGTATGAAATATCCCGTGGTGGGTGCTCCCAAACAAAAAATTTTTGCAGGATTTGACTATTCAAAAAAAAGGTTGAAATTTTCTTCCGGAATTCAATACATTCAAGGACTTTATTCCTCCATTAACCCGGTAAAACAGGAAAATTTTATTTTGTTGAATGCCCGAACGTCATATCAATGGAGAAAATTTATCGATGTATTTTTAACAGGTGAAAATCTTTTAAACCGTTCCTATGAAATAAATGCAGGTTATCCCATGCCAAAAGCCACTTTTTTAGCAGGCTGCAATTTTCATTTTTGAAAAAATAATCGTTTGGAGCAGAAGATTTTAAAAATTTTGCCAAAATTCTTCAGATCACGAAAAACTTAAAAAAATCGAAATTTTTTCGATCTTAAAATTCTTAGTGCAAATCAGAATTTAATAAGACTTAAAACCTCAATATGAGTATGAAAATGCATATCAACATACAACTAAAGGAAAACCGATGGCTACTGATTGCCATTGTAATAGGTTCTTTTTTCAATAGCTTCATGTCTTCCTCACTGAATATCGCCATGCCTGTTATTGACAATGAATATCACGTAGGAATAGCCAAAGTTGCATGGATCTCTGAATCTTTTTTGCTGGCTTCTGCCGTAGGATTAATGTTGGCCGGGTGGCTGGCTGATCAAATTGGGCGACGCAAAACTTTTCTTGTCGGAAATTTGATTTTCGGTTTTATTTCACTTTTCATTTACTTTGTTCCCGGTTTTTATCCAGCTGTAATTTTACGATTTATACAAGGATTGGGAAGCGCATTGATAATGGCTTCCGCTCCTGCCCTGATTGCTTCTGCCTTCGACCCTTCCAGAAGAGGATTTGTGCTGGGCATTCAAACCACCTTTACGTATGTGGGACTTTCACTGGCTCCGCTTCTGGGTGGCGCTTTGACACAAATATTTGGATGGAGAAGTCTGTTTTTGTTTAACTTTATTTTTGGTCTCGCGGCTTTGGCTATCATGTTTTTTGGCGTTAAAAACGAATGGAAAGCACGAGAGAGAAACAAATTCGATTTTGGAGGTTATGTCATTTTTCTTGTAGCTATTGTTGCATTGGTATTGGCGCTCGACTGGATGAACAAATTTTCAATTATTATGTTGATCTTAAGCATTATAACAGGTTATATTTTTATTCGTTTTGAACTAAAAAAAGAAAAACCATTTATTTCTATCGCTTTTTTGAAATCGAACAAATACTTTACCAATTCAAACTTCGCTGCGCTCATCAATTATGCCACCACGTTTGCCATTAGTTATGTCCTTAGCTTGTATCTGCAAAATGTTCGTGGTATGACTCCTGTTGGCGCCGGTCTTATTTTGTGTTTTCAACCGCTCATGATGGCTTTGTTCTCGGCCTACGCAGGTCATTTGTCCGACAAACACAACCCTGGAAAAATTGCTTCTTACGGAATGGCCATGATTGCGTTTGCATTATTTGTCATAGGAATTTTCCTTAGTGAAAACCTTCCGCTTCCTATTATTGCCTTATTATTAGCATTTTTGGGATTTGGATTTGCCCTTTTTTCTTCTCCCAATACCAATGCCGTGATGAGCTCGGCTGATGCCGGTTCCTATGGTTTTGCTTCTGCTTTTCTGGCTTTCAATCGCCTTTTCGGACAATTTATTTCCATGGCACTGGCATCAGCATTTATTTTGTTGAGCAATCATTCCCATTTGGGAGCTATACCGGAACATGCTTTGCTAATGGCTTCAAAAATGATTTTTGTCTTTTTTGGCCTTTTCAGTTGTCTGGGAGTTTATCTTTCCTACCAGAGAATTCGCATGAAAAAATAGAACTACAAAAATTTTATACGAATTCCTGTTCACTTTGCCAATCTAATATTCTTAAAAAGAAAAAGTTATTGAATCACAACTTGTTGTCCTCCGGCATAGCTAATAAATTCCGGTGCATACTGACACTGAATGGACGCCGTCCCCCCATTGAATGTGCCACTGTTGTTAGCCCAAAGTTCGTATTCAAACACATAGGTTCCTTTTGGCAAAGACGAAAAGAAAAATGCTGCTGAAGTGTCTTTTATGGTCTGATAGAAACAAACACCCTGTTTCCACTGACATCCGGAAGTTTGGTTCACAGGCTCAAAACCCGCAGCCCGGATATCTTTCAAAGCTACAAATTCGAGATTTCTGTCGGTGGTAACTACCAACCGCGTAACGATTTTGTCTCCCAACGAAACCCTTACCTGTTCGATGGGAACAAGCGTTCGACCGGCGGAAGTTACTTTTTCCACAAACAATTTCTTGGAAACATTCAACGCCCCCGCTTGGCTTTGAACCTGATCCATTTTTTGTAAATATTGCCAGTAAATGGCTCCCCAACCAATTCCTTCCGAGTTTTTGCTAACAGAGATGCGACTTGAGGCAGACATTATCTGCTCAACAGGCAAAGATTGCTTGAAATATCCGGTTCCAGCTTCGGCGAACGAAGGTTGAATTTCTTTATTATCTATTTTGATGGTAACTTTATCATTGTTCTGCAACCAATTATTTCCTTTTGCAAGTAAAGCAAAAACCGCATCAACAGTAGAAATGGGTGAATCCCAGCGTTGCGTCTGCTTTTGTTTCAGCAACCAGATTTTCATTTCTTCTAAGTCGGAAGTATCAACTCCAATTTCCCAAAAAGCTTCCATAATGGCTGTTTGAACGGTAACCGGACGTTCGTTCCAGAAATATCCTGCTTTGTTCTTTGCCCAATAGATGCCCATCTCTTCCGATTTCAGTGCATTTTCTTTTAATGATTTCAAAATATCGCGAGCTAAAGCAGTTTTTCCGTCACGATGAGCAACAATGGCAGCCTGCGATTTTCCATAGAGCGAAAAATCCGTCCAATATTTTTCAGTCTGTTTACGATAAAATTTTATTGCTTCCTGAGAAAAATCGGGAACGGGAATTTCCGAGAAACCGGAACGAATATACAAATATTGCAATTGAAGAGGATTGACACAATTTTCTTTTTCAAAATTTTTACGGTTTTTCTTCAGTTGCTCAAAATCATTGGCAATTTCTTTGTCAAGATAATTCAACGCCAGCGTCATGGCCGACTCCAACCTCTTATCCATTGGTAAATCGGTCTTCTCGTGCAACTTTTTCATATTGCACAAAACAAGTTGAGTGATATAACGATTTTCCGTCATTCCTTCAAACCAAGTGAAAGCTCCATTTGAAAGCTGAAGTTTCAATAATTTGTCGAGATATTGCTGCGATTTGTCTTTCTGCATATTCAAATCGAAAAGTAAAGCCAACCGTTTTTTCTGCTCGGTTTCATTCTGAGCTGTCATCATCCAAGGAGTCTCCTTCAGTAAGAAGTTTTTCAGTTCCGGATTTTTCTCCAGATTCGATAAAAGTGCATTTTTGCCTGTTTCCGATTTCTCCCAAAGACGTAATATTTTCTCAATTTCCGGATGCGACTGAACGATAAAATTTGCCAACGTAGATGCATAATAAGCAGCAAAATAATCAACAGCGTTTTTGTTTTCGGGCTCGGCAAGGGTTGGCAAAGCCTGAATGGCGTACCAAACCGGCTGAGCAGCAAATTCCAGTGTCAGATTTTTCGTTTCAACCTGTGAGAATTTTTTCTGCAAACTTTCAAATTGAAAAGTTTTGGTTTGATGACCGCGTACCGTCATGGGTAAACTTTCGGTTACCAATATCCGATCGGGTAAAACCGGAAGATAATTTTGTTCTCCGTCGCTAAAATTACCTGCTGTTGCCTTCACCTTACAAATCAGCAGTTCATGCGAAGAAAAATCTTTCAATTGCCACTGCACGGTTTTTGTTTCGTTGGCGGATAACTGTACTTTTCTGTTTTCAAAAACTGCAACAGGCTGTTCGTTTGCTGCATCCAACAATTCAAAATGTGTTACTGCGGAAATATCTTTTCCTGATAGGTTGGTAATGTTGCAACTCAACATCAACGTATCCGAGCAACGAACAAAACGAGGCAAATTCATTTGTATCATTAAGTCTTTCTGCGTTATCGCTTGAGCCTCAAGTTGACCAAAATACAAATCGGGTGTGTGAGCCAACATTTTAATATTCCATCTTGTTAAACTTTCCGGTGCAGTGAAAGAAAATGTCACATTTCCGGCGCTGTCGGTATAAAGTTGCGGATAGAAAAATGCCGTTTCATTGAAATTTTTCCGAATGGCTGGAGAAGTTTCAGGTTGTATGATTTCATTCGTAAAATCGGTTTTTAATGTTTTTACTACAGAAAAAGCAGCGACAGTCCCATCTTCAACCTTCTTATCCATGATTGAAATTTCTTTGGATTCAGAAGTTGCACTTAAACTTTTTAAGCCTCTTATATAAATTGGCCCATTATACTTTCCACCTGCCATTAAATCCAGACCAAACCAGTTCAACCGATCCAACCGATATTCTTCTACTGGAATATAATTAACGGGAATATCAATATTATCGGAAATCATCCTGTTGTAAGATGCATCCCAGCGCGGACTTTCCATAAAATTTCCACGAAAATCAGGCTGAAATGTCCATTCATTCGGATGAATGACATCCAGCGAAGCATCATACATGTCCACCAACAATTCTGCTTGTTTTTGCATCTGTTTAATTTCAGGAATATTAACTGTCCATTCGGATTTTTCTCCCGGAAGAAGTTTATTGCGAAAAACGGTTAACGTCGGCTTCAGTTTCTTTTCAATTATTTTCCGGCGAATGGTTACCCTTTCACTAAAAAATAGTCCTTTTTTCATAAAGGTAAACATCACCGTGATACCGTCTCCGTATTCTGGTTTCAACAGCATCGGAAAAATTTTAATTTCGTTGCTCAAACTGATCCATTTACTTTCTAAAATGGTATTTCCCTTCATAACTTCATACAACAAGGAAATATTTTCGGCTGACGAACCAAAAATAACTTCGGCTGTTTTGCCCACTTCGCAGGTTATTTCTGTCTCTGGCAACCAAGTCATGGTTTTGATGGGAGGACGCTTATCGTTATTCCCGTAAAGAACAAAATTTTTACCTGATTCCACTTTTTCTCCCAACTGATCGAACGCAGAAAAAACAATACGATAACCACCCGATTCCCATTTACTTGCATCCAATTTCAACCGGCTATCTTTGGTGTTGAAAGTACCTTCCCATATTTTTTTAGCCGACTTCAGGGAAATATCTTCTTCACTTTCTTTTTCTTCCATTTCTTCCCATTCTTCATTGGTTGCAAAATCTTCCGAATTTTCAAATCGATAAACGGCAAATTTCACTGTGCCTTCCACCTTTTCTCCGTTCAAAGTTTCGAGCCGCAGCGGAAAATCAGTTTTTTGTTCCTTATTCCATTTTTCAGGAATATCTGCCAGAATAAACAACGACTTGTCGCCAACCGTTACAAACTGTTCACCTTGTTGCGTTTCGCCTTTGGTATCGGTAACTTCGGCATAAACAGTATAAACGTAATAGGCATCTTTTCTGAGATAATCGTTTCCCTTTGATTTTTCGGGAACAAACGAAAGCGTAAAATTACCGTTTGCGTCAGTCTGCGTTTCTCCATGCGAAATTTCATTCTCCTCACTCCTACTCCAACTCCAATACCAATGTGGACGGCGAACCACACGAAAAACAACTTTTGCATCAGCAATATTATAACCCGAATAAGCCTTTACATTTCCCGTCAGCGTAACTTTTTTCCCAAATTTTACCTCGTCAGTCGGTTTTTGAATTTTCACTTCAAAAGTGGGGCGTTTGTACTCTTCAACCCAAACAGTTTTTGAAAAATTTCCCGACTCAAACCTGAAAGCGCCATTCAATCCTTCGGAAGGCAAAACAAATTCTCCGGCAAAAGAGCCAAATTTATTGGTAAAAAATGTTTTTGAAGCTATTTTCTGATAATTGGCGTCAAAAAGCGAAACATCAAATTTTACCGATGTCGCCACTTCCTGACGTTGCGCATCTGCATAATAAGCTATTCCTTTTAAAAAAACTGTTTGACCGGGACGATAAACAGCACGATCAGTGAAAAATTCCAACTGAACAGGTTTTTCTTTATTTATATCTCTTTCCCAATAATAAGTATTTATGGAAGAACTAAAATATCGATCATCGCCTTTTTCGAGAAAAATCCATTTCGCGCCCTGCCTGTCGTAAGGAAATGTGCAAAAACCATTTTTATCGCTAACAGTCGTCTGTAAAAGATTCATTTGGTAAGAATTACCTGTCCATTTCTGTTCGTAAAGATTTATTTTCACCTCTTTTTGTCGCCAACCTGTTTCGCGATCCAGCACATACAACCCTACCTTTTCCGGCTTGTTCTGCCGCACCATAAAACTTAAATCGGAAACCACATAAAAACTTTTGGCAACCACATTGGACGTATCTCCTTTTACCGACAACCGAACTTCGTAAATTCCATATGTTCCTGAAGAAATTTTCAAAACAGTATCCACGGCAGCAAAATTTGTATCGGGCTTAATTTTTATTTCTCCTGTTTGCAACAAGGTGCGATCAGGAAAATCAAGTCCTGAATTTTTGGGCGTTTTCGTGAAAGAAAAATAATCGAGCGACGAAGCATTGACACGGTAAATTTGCAACTGCATCTCTTCTATATTTTTCGTAGAAATATTCAGTGCAAGTTTCGAATTTTTACCGACAACATGTGGATGGCTTAAAGAAACGGATTTTTGCGTGATTTGCCGCTGAATATTTTTCAACACGGCAATGCGCTGATAATCGGGAAAACGGCGAATTCCTTCGGAACAAATATCGTAAGCTTTTTTCGTAAAATTGTTGTTTTCCTCCGATTCATATACTTTGTCGAGATAATAGCGGGCCATTGCTGCCATAACTTCCACTACGTTTTCGTTGTTCCCATATTCCTTCGACAAGCGCTGCAAAGCCGAAAAATAGAGCTCATCGCTGTTCGACAACTGAGAATTTTCTCTGAGATATACCAACCGCTGAAGATCGGCATACAAAAGAGCCGATACATTTTTTTCCTTGAAGTGAAAAGAAAGCAATTGCTGATAGGTTTGCAGCACCTGATTTTCAACAGATTTTGAATAGATTGTATCCAATGGCAGAGAAACAAAACGGGAAACGTCCGAAAACAGTTCTTCAGATTTCAACGGATTTTTTACGGACTGTGCTTCTTGCATCGATTGCAGAATGTCGATACGGCGATAAGCCAGAAAATCGAAAAGCGTAGGTTGCAACTGATTATTGCTATCTCCTTTCACCAGCAGAATTTCAAATTTCAGCACATCTGTTTTCTGAAGAGTTTCCGCCGGTTCCAATGAAGCAGCCAGCAATTGACTGACTTTATCGAAGAAAATATTTTTTGTCCACTCGTCAATATTCTCAGGGACATAATCAGAAATTTCCTTACGTTGCCGAATGGAATAAGCTTGTTGCTGAAAATATTTTGCATACAGTTCCGCCGTCATGGAATAAAGCAGCGATTTTTCGGCTGCATTAGAGACATTGGCAGCATAAGTTTCAAATTCCTTGATCAGTTTGGGAGCTTGATCTGGATCTTTCTCCAATGTAAAACGCATTTTGTAAAGGGTAGATTTGATAACTTCCGTCGAATTATTTTGCTTTTTTGCTTCTTTCAGAATGTCATCTACTTCTTTTAGCGCTGATTCGGGCAACTGTTTTTCAGCCAGTTCTTCCACTTTTTTCCAACGTTCGTCAAAGTAAACAGTCGGTTGCTGAAAGGCTGCAAAAACCGCCATAAAAAAAGCTGCTGCAAGCAGTGTAAAAGAGATTTTTTTCATGAGAAGTAAATTTTAAACGGGAATTATTTGTGCGAAGCGAAACCAAAAACAAATATAGTACCAAAATCGGTAAGAAAAAATTTTTTTGAACAGAATTAGGCAGGAGAATTGCTTTTGGAAAGTGATGATGCGCAATGCAGCATAAAAGATTCACTTTGTCTCCATGCGTTGACCTATGGTTATGAAAATAATTGCCTTTCAGGCAAAGCGGCTTCGTCAAAAACAAATACTATTTATCCTTTTCAGCAACATTTGGGCTTGAAAAGCCAATTTTTTTAACCGCAGAATTATTCTACGAAAAAAGAGGACTCCTGCCCTACACACTGCCTGAAAGGCAGAACAATGAAAAGAAGCGTTGGTTCGGATTGAAAATTTTCTAATTTAAGAACAAGCCACCGATTACAAATTAGCGGGAGCGAGGGCTTTTCTTTCATTGGTATTAGTTTAAATCAAGGTGAATCTACAATATTCGGGAAACTGAATCTTGCAAATCTTCTTGTTTTTCCCATTCAGTATTTATCAGAACTCACAAATCATTAAAACACTATTGATTGAAAACTTTCCGAAATTTTATTGATATAGAAGGGGATATTGTCTGAAATTTTTATTATTGTTTTTGCAGTAAAATTCACTACCTTTGTGAAAATTCAATTCGAAGATTTTTAAAAAGTCTAATATTTATTCTGACTATTAAGAACCTAATTTAATCTACTTGAAAAATGGACACTCAAAAAAACATTTTTCAATATTGGTTTTTATTTTAATTTATTGGTTTCAGATAATTTGACGCAGGATTGATACTTAATTTCAATCAAACAAATGATTTTGAAAGAATCAAACGTCTTTTACACATTTTGAATTAAAATAAATATAGATATACCACTCCCTTAAATATATTTTTCGTTGTAACATGAGGCTATTCTTTCGTTATACCGATATTTTGATAATTTTTCTCTTTATTAATTTTCATGCCGAGGCTAATGGTTTGAAGTTTAATGGAAGTGAACATTTGATTGATGAACGAACATCATACAACGTTTTTTGCGAAAAATCTCCCTTGTTTACCAATAAACTCGATATTAGTTTTGATATTTCATTGTTAGAATCATCCCATTACGGTTATATTGTTCGAATTAAAAACAACGAAGCAAATAAAACTTTCAATCTTTCATACTATGTCGAAGGAGCTTCCACTGTTTTTAAATTTAATGAAGAAGGTGGAAAAAATCTTATTACGGCCAGTGTAAATCATGATGAACTCCAGAAAATAAATTGGTTCAGAATATCCATTATTTTTGACCTAAAAAATCATATTCTTTTATTGAACATTAATAATCAATTATTTAAAGAAAATAACGTTGTCCTTCCTCCAGAATGGAAACCTGAAATTTGTTTTGGACGAAGTGATTACCTCATTGATGTTCCTTCCTTTGCTATTAGAAATCTTTCTGTTTCAGACAAGAAACACAAATATATTTTCCCGCTTCAAGAGAGCAAGGGAAATATTGCCCATGATGTGAAAGGTAGAGAATTTGGCTGCATTACCAACCCCGTTTGGCTGATTAAAGACGCTTATTACTGGTCTTACAGGCAGACTTTCAAATCGGCAAGTGTTGCAGGTTGTAACTTTGACGAAAAAACAGACAACTTGTATATTTTCAACAAGGACTCACTTATAACTTATAATGTACGTACCGGAGCTTCAACAATGGAAAAGTTCCCTGAAAAATGTCCAGTAGATATTTTTTTGGGAACCAATTTTTTGGATAAAGAAGAAAAAAAATTGTATGTTTATGATGTTTATAACGAAAACAATAAATTGGGACCAAATGTAGCTGTTTTGGATTTGAAAACGAAACGATGGAAAGCACTGAGTAATGTTTCGCTCTATATGCAATTGCATCACCATAGTGCTGCCTTTGATGAACAAAACAAAAAATTTTACATTTTTGGAGGTTTTGGAGGGGTCGGCGGATTTGGAAATATGCAATACAGCAAAAGTTTATATTCCTTCAATTTCAATACGAATAAATGGGACTCATTGAAATTAAGTGGAGATAAAGTTAATCCTCGATATTTTTCGGCAATGTGTTACAAAAAAGAAGATAACTCTCTTTACATTTTTGGAGGCATGGGAAACGAATCGGGAGAACAAGTTGTGGGACGCCGATATTATTACGACTTCTACAAAGTCAGTCTCAATGACAACAAGGTTGTCAAATTGTGGGAAATCTCATGGAACAAAGAAAACGTCGTTCCAGTGAGGCAAATGATTTTTCAGGACGATTCCTGTTTTTATACTCTTTGCTATCCGGAACATTTTTCCAAAACGCATCTGAAATTATATCGGTTTTCTTTAAAAGACGGTTCATTTAAAATTCTTGGGGATTCTGTCCCTATCCGTTCAGAAAAGATTAAGACAGAAGCCAATTTGTATTATTCTCATAGCCTGAACAATTTATTTGCCGTCATTCAGGAATTCGATAATCAGGACATTTCATCCGTTATTAAAATTTACTCTTTAGCCTTTCCACCCATCAGTTATGAGGAATTGGTTATGCATGAACCAAAATCCAATAGAAATTCTGTAATAATAATTTCCTTCATTTTTCTGCTTCTCATGGTTTCCGCTTTTGTACTTTTTCGTAAACTTAGAAACAAACGAAAAAGAGAAAATCTTGAATTGGAAATTATTTTCTCTGATGACAACGGAAAAGAAAATTCTCAGGATAAAAGTCCAATAAGAAGCGATTTAAAACCAAACGGAATTTATTTGTTTGGCGAATTTCGGGTTCAGGACAGAAAAAACAGGGACATCACCTACATGTTTAGCAGCAAATTAAAACAGGCTTTTCTTATCATTCTTCAACACAGTTATTCAGGAGGAATTTCTTCCCAACGTTTAAGCGAACTCCTGTGGCCAGATAAACCTGAAGATAAGGTTAAAAATTCAAGGGGCGTAACAATTAACCATCTGAGAAAAATCATAAAAGAACTTGACGGAATCGAGCTCGTATATGAAAAGGGTTTGTTCAGAATTGAAATTTCTCAGGAATTCTGCTACTGCGATTACTTGCGTTGCATGGAATTAATTGATTCCAATATGGTTGAAGAAAATATCATGGAGTTTTTAAATATTATCAGGCAAGGTAAATTTTTGAGATCCATTGATTTACCAGAATTCGATCCATTTAAAGAAGATGTCGAAAAAAAGTTGGAACCAGTCTTGCTTATCGAAATTGAAAAAAATTTCAATAATGGAGCCAACAGTACAACGGTTGTATTGTGTGAAGCATTATTTAATATTGACCCAATAAACGATGATGCCATTTTCTATCTGATTCATGCGCTGATAAAATTAAGGATGAATGATGAGGCAAAAAAACGCTATTTTTTATTTGTAAGCGAGTATAAAAAAATGATGGGAAAAGAATATCCGGTTTCCTATAGCGAGTTATTAAGCGGAAAAAGAAGAATTCGTAAAATCTGAAATATCCTTCAATCAAAAAAATTTCCTGTTTTTTTTAATTTGATTAATGAAATAGCCTTTAAAATAACCGGAAAATAACCTCAAAAATAATCCATGTCTTTTCATATTTGTCTTTAGATATTTTTTGGATGTTTATAACTATTCAATTAAATGACCTTTCTTAAAAATAAAGTCAATTTATGAAAAACCGATTTATTTTTTTATTGTTGCTTTTTGAGAGCCTTACGCCCTCCTCCTTTTGTCAATCAATAGTTGAAAAAAACAATCGAGAAAAAACAGTGTTCCAGACTGCTCAACCCTGGCGACCAACTATAGATGTTAGAGGAGACGTTGCGGTGGTTTATGGCGTTGGTGGCAATCCATCCGATAGAAATAAAAATCAAAAATTTGAAGATAGAGTTAATTCGTGGCGTGAACATGGATATCAAACCCATTTCATGACAGGAATTGCTTGGGGTGAATACAAGGACTATTTTACAGGCTTGTGGGATGGAAAAAGTCATTTGGATGAAGGGCAAGTACAACTCAATGGGGACACAATATGGCATGGTCATTTGGTACCTTATATTGTGCCAACCAACAATTACTTGAAATATCTGAAAGAAAATCACATTAAAAGGGTAATTGATGCTGGCATTGACGCTATATATCTCGAAGAACCGGAATTTTGGGCACGAGCTGGATATAGCGATGCTTTCAAAAAAGAATGGAAAAACTTTTATCATTTCGATTGGAGACCACAAGATGCATCTCCTGAAAACACCTATCTTTCCAATAAACTGAAATACCATCTGTATTATAAAGCATTGGAAGATGTTTTTACTTATGCTAAAGAATATGGAAAATCGAAAGGAATGAATGTACGCTGTTATGTTCCAACACATTCGTTAATCAACTATTCCCAATGGATGATTGTAAGCCCTGAAGCAAGTTTATCTTCGATGAAATGTGTTGACGGATATATTGCCCAAATATGGACGGGAACTTCGAGAGAACCAAATTATTATAACGGACTCCCAAAAGAAAGGGTGTTTGAAACAGCTTTTTTGGAATATAGTTCTATGGAATCAATGACGGCTCCAACCGGTCGTAAAATGTTTTTCCTGACCGATCCCATCGAAGACCGTTCACAGGATTGGATTGACTATAAGAAAAATTATGAAGCCACTTTTACTGCACAATTACTTTATCCCAATATTGATAATTACGAAATCATGCCTTGGCCAGAAAGAATTTATGAAGGCCTCTATCCAAAAAGTAAAGGCAGCAGGGAACGTATAAAAATTCCTCAACATTATTCTACTCAAATGCAGGTAATGATCAATGCCCTCAATGACATGCCCATATCGCAAAATAAAGTTTCTGGCACACAGGGAATTTCTGTGTTGCTGGCAAACTCACTTATGTTTCAGCGATTCCCAACTCATAACGGCTATGAAGACCCACAATTATCCAATTTTTACGGGCAAGCACTCCCATTTGTTAAACGTGGCGTTCCGGTTAAAACTGTTCATATAGAGAACCTTCCTTTTGCCAAAACATTAAAGGACACAAAAGTTCTGTTAATGACTTATTCAAACATGAAACCCTTAACAGCAGAATCACACGATTTTCTGGCAGAATGGGTAAAAAATGGAGGAATAATTGTATATAGCGGTAGAGACAACGATCCTTACCAAACTGTTCAGGAATGGTGGAACACTGGTGATAACCATTATGAAGCTCCGTCGGATCATCTTTTTGACAAAATGGGAATTGGAAGATCTCCCAAAGAAGGGGAGTATAAATATGGAAAGGGTTTTATTTACATTTTGCGACACGATCCGAAAGAATATGTTTTAACAAATCAGGGAGATCAGGAATTTGTTGAAACAGTAAAAGAATTGTTCGAACAAAAGGCAAAATTCGAAAAAATGATTTTTAAAAATAACTTTTTTCTGCAAAGAGGAAATTATGATTTAGTTTCGGTGATGGATGAAAGTGTGAGCAATGAACCTTACGTCGTTTCTGGTTTATTCGTCGACCTTTTCGATCCTAAATTGCCAATTGTTTCCGAAAAAATCGTTCAGCCCGGTTCTCAGGCATTCTTATATGATATTAAAAAAATAAAAAAGGCAAAAAATCCCTGTATTCTTGCGTCTGCAGCACGGATTTATAATGAAGAAATCAGATCAGGAAAATACAGTTTTACTACTAAAAGTCCAATAAATACAGTCAATTCAATGCGAATTTTCTTGCCGTCAAAGCCATTATCGTGCTCAATTGAAGACAAAAATGGAAAAATAGTTGAAAATTCTTTTTATGAATGGGATTCCATTAGTAAAACCTGTTATCTTTCATTTGACAACAATCCTGAAGGAATAACGGTAATCATCCAATTTTGAGATTTTACTAATGTACCTTTAACCATGTCCTTTAACTGAGAACCAACCATAAATCGTGTTATTATAAATATAAAGAAGAATATGAATTAAAGCTTAGATTAAATTTAAAAAACAATTTTCTCCCGATTTCGTTGCAAAAAAGGTAAAAATAATCTCTGACAAAACAAGATAAAAAGAATTTAAAGCTCGATAAGCGTGAAACCTATAAAAAATGCCTTGATAACGTGGACTGCTACTCTGGTTAACAAAAAAAGCCGTTTGAAAAATTTATCAAACCAGTTTATCTTTTTGAAAACGAAACAACCGATCAGGTAATCATATCTGATTGGATTTATACAGACACGCCCAACCAGCTTGGATTTCAAGCAAAGTCGGTAGTCGGAGGATACTTGATAAAAATGTTAGAAAATAAATTAAAATAATCGTGAAAAAGAATCAGATAATTTTTGTTTTTTTATTCTTGATAATAAACAGCTCAAATGCACAGGAAAAAACACTTGTAGATTATGTTAACCCATTGGTCGGAACTTTTTCTAAATACACCATTTCAAATGGGAATACTTATCCCGCCATTGCCATGCCGTGGGGAATGAATTTTTGGATGCCGCAAACAGGAAAAATGGGCGATGGATGGGCATATACTTATGAAGCAGACAAAATTAGAGGTTTCAAGCAAACACATCAACCCAGTCCATGGATAAATGATTATGGCCAATTTGCTATCATGCCTGTAACGGGACAGCCTTTGTTTGATGAAGATAAACGTGCCAGCTGGTTTTCGCACAAAGCTGAAATTGCAAAACCTTACTATTATTCCGTTTATTTGGCCGATTTTGACGTTCTGACGGAAATTGTGCCAACAATGAGAGCTGCCATGTTTAAATTTACATTTCCACAGAGTGATAAATCTTTTGTGATTGTGGATGCTTTCGATAATGGCTCATTTATAAAAATTATTCCTGAAGAAAACAAAATTCTGGGTTATACAACCAAAAATAATGGCGGAGTTCCTGAAAACTTCAAAAATTATTTTGTCGTCGTTTTTGATAAGCCCTTTACTTATCAATCAACGGTAGACAATAATACCATCGTTCCCAATCGTTTGCAAATGGAGAGCACTCATGCCGGAGCAATCATCGGATTTTCCACCAAAAAAGGAGAAATCGTTCATGCAAAAGTGGCATCATCATTTATAAGCTTTGAACAGGCAGAACTCAATCTGAAAGAATTGGGAACAAATTCGTTGGATCAATTGAAAGAAAAAGGCAGGGAAGAATGGAATAAGGTATTAGGTAAAATTTACGTAGAGGATGACAACATTGACCATCTGCGTACCTTCTATTCCTGCCTTTATCGTTCTGTACTTTTCCCTCGCAGCTTTTACGAAATTGATTCTCAGGGGAACGCTGTTCATTATAGTCCATACAACGGACAGGTATTAGGTGGATATATGTTCACCGATACCGGATTTTGGGATACTTTTCGCAGCTTATTCCCGTTTCTTAATTTGATGTATCCGACCATGAACGAAAAAATGCAGGAAGGATTGGTCAATGCCTACAAAGAAAGTGGATTTTTACCCGAATGGGCCAGTCCGGGACACAGGGATTGTATGGTTGGAAACAATTCTGCTTCTATTGTTGCCGATGCTTATCTGAAGGGTTTGAGAGGTTATGATATCGAAACACTGTGGAACGCAGTAAAACATGGAGCAAACGCCGCTCATCCTACCATAAAATCGACGGGACGTCTGGGATATGAATATTACAATAAATTAGGTTATGTTCCTTACAATGTAGGAATTAAAGAAAATGCTGCCAGAACACTTGAATATGCCTATGATGATTGGTGTATTTATCAGTTGGGCAAAAAACTTGGTAAATCGGAAAAAGAAATTGCTATTTATGCCAAGCGAGCCATGAATTATAAAAATCTTTTCGATCCAAGCCACAATCTGATGCGGGGCAAAAATCTGGATGGCACTTTTCAGTCGCCTTTTAATCCTTTAAAATGGGGTGATGCCTTTACCGAAGGAAACAGTTGGCATTATACATGGTCTGTTTTTCACGATCCGCAAGGTTTGATAAATTTAATGGGCGGAAAGTTGATTTTTAACCAAATGATGGATTCTGTTTTCAATATTCCACCCATATTTGATGAAAGCTATTATAAAACTGTCATTCATGAAATTAGAGAAATGCAAATCGTAAACATGGGAAATTATGCTCACGGGAACCAACCTATTCAACACATGATTTATCTGTACAATTATTCGGGCGAACCGTGGAAAGCTCAATACCGGGTTCGCGAAGTAATGGATAAATTATATAACCCCAATCCTGACGGCTATTGCGGCGATGAAGATAATGGACAAACTTCAGCTTGGTACGTTTTTTCGGCATTAGGTTTCTATCCGGTTTGTCCGGGAACTAATCAGTATGTTATAGGTTCACCTTTATTCAAATCAGTGAAACTTAATTTTGAAAACGGCCATCACATGCAGATTACTTCCACAAACAACGGAAAACAAAACATTTATATCCAATCAATGTCGGTTAATAATGAGTTTTACGACAAAAATTTCCTTACTCATGAAACTTTGTTGAATGGAGGAACAATAAACTTTACAATGTCAGATAAGCCAAATAAAACAAGAGGAATAAAAGATGAGGATGCTCCCTACTCTTTCACCGACGAATTGAAATCAGACAGAAAAAATAATACCAAACATTTTTAACTAAAAACAAAATCAATGAAAAACAGTCAAATTAAAATTTTAGCCACTACAACTCTGTTAGCATTGGCTATTCAGCTTTCGGCTACTAATTTCATGCAGAAAAACGACAACACAGCCGTTCGTATACCTAGTAAAATGGAAAAAGTTGAAAAAATGTACCAACAGACCAAGCGTCCAGACGTGTCAACCAGATTATTTGTTTCCATTGCTATTGAAAACGAAATTTCAAGAATAAAAAGCCAGTTGACAAATCCCAAATTAAAGTGGATGTTTGAAAATTGCTTCCCCAATACGCTGGATACTACAGTGAAATACAGCACAATAGATGGAGAAGAAGACACTTTTGTTTACACAGGAGATATTCATGCCATGTGGCTTCGCGATTCCGGAGCTCAGGTTTGGCCATATGTTCAATTTGCCAATTCTGATGAACATCTCAAACGTATGATCAAAGGGGTAATTCATCGTCAGATAATGTGTATTCTGATTGACCCGTATGCAAATGCTTTCAATGAAGTCCCTGATCCCAATGGACCATGGATGAGCGATATGACTGCCATGAAACCGGAATTGCATGAACGAAAATGGGAAATTGATTCACTTTGCTATCCACTAAGGCTTGCTTATCAGTATTGGCTTATTACTGGAGACACCAGCATTTTTAATGATCAGTTTGTAAAAGCGGTAGAATTAATAGTGAAAACGTTTAAAGAACAACAACGTAAAGATGGAAACGGGCCTTATACTTTTCAGCGAAAAACGGAAAGACAATTTGATACTTTATGCAATAATGGATTGGGAAGCCCTGTGAATCCTGTCGGATTAATTGCATCTGCTTTCCGTCCTTCCGATGATGCAACTGTTTTTCAATTTCTTGTACCTTCTAATTTCTTTGCTGTTTCGTCTCTGCGCAAAGCTGCCGAAATTTTGACCAAAGTAAACAAAAACATTGAATTAGCAACGGAATGCAACGATTTGGCACAAGAGGTAGAAACTGCTTTGAAAAAATATGCTACATTCAATCATCCTCAGTTTGGAACTATTTACGCCTACGAAATTGATGGATTTGGCAACAAACATCTCACTGACGATGCAAATGTACCCAGCCTGCTTTCAATGGCTTATCTTGGTATTGTTGACATAAACGATCCAGTTTATCAGAATACCAGAAATTTTGTATGGAGTCAGAGCAATCCTTACTTTTTCAAAGGAAAAGCCGGTGAAGGTATTGGAGGCCCACATATAGGCTACGATATGGTTTGGCCCATGAGTATTATGATGAAAGCTTTTACCAGCCAAAAAGATGAAGAAATAAAAGCTTGTGTGAAAATGCTGATGGATACTGATGCCAATACTGGTTTCATTCACGAATCTTTTCACAAGGATAATCCGGAAAACTTTACCAGATCATGGTTTGCATGGCAAAATTCATTGTTTGGAGAACTGATAATCAAATTGGTAAACGAAAACAAAACTTATTTGCTCAACAGCCTTTAACCAATTTTTATTTTACAATTTCAGGTAAAAACTAAAAAGGCAAAAACAAAATTTAAAAAAAGAGGGTGTCTCAAAAGGGCACTTTCTTTTTATTCCATTAAACAGCTAAATGAAGGGTTAAATTCTTAGAGATACCCAGTTTTCCTGACTTCCTGCTTATGCCTGTTCAGGTTGAAAGTTACTTCAATCCTGAATTTCCTTAAAGTTTGTAACACAGACATTGCAATTGGTAAGCCGTTGAGGTTCTCGACTTCATAGATACTTATTTTTATAATATCTTCGGTATCGGCAAGATAATACCCTTAATATTTTCACGTACACCTACATTGGACAACTGAAATAATCTTCCTTTTGGTCGTAAAAAAATTTTTGAATATCAAAAGTATAGTTTGTAAACGTTATTTTCTGTTCTTTGAAAATAGTTGTTCTTGACAAAAGGTTCAATGTCTATTATTTGTCAATCTCTGAAGTAAATTGGCGTAACAAAGTAAGAAATTTCTAAAAAAAAATAACTCGAAACTTAAACCATCTCCAACTCCAATTCTTTATTTTCCCGTGCAATTTCTGCAAATATCAAACTGGCTGCGATTCAAGAGTAATTGTTTTCGAAAAGAATTTGCCTTATCGGAATGCCAGCAAGCATGAAAAGTAGCCATGCGGATATTCCCAAAAGAATATTCTGACTTTTTATCATAGCAACACGGCAATACTTCGCCCCTTGTATTAATTACTGCTCCTCCTAACAATCGACTGCATCGGTTGGGTTGCGAAAATTTGAGTTCAAATTTTCCGCATTCAGTTAGACGATATCGCGCATAACGACTGTTTTCCGGAATTTGTGAATTTCCATTTTCAAAATCACAAAACTGTGCAGATTTAAAACTGAGTTTGTCCACTTTCATCATTTTCGCTATTTGTTTCATTTCTCCCATCTGATGTTCATTGGACTTCAGAACCAAAAACTGTATTTCTATCATTGGAGTAAAAGACTTTAACTGTTTTTTCCAAACTGAAACTTTATTGATGCCATCAAACACTTTCTGCAAGTTTCCACCTTTGCGATACATTTCATAAACTTCCTGCGTTGTACCATCTACCGAAACAATCAACTTATCTAATCCTGACTGCACGACATTTCGAGCAGTTTTTTCAGTTAAGAATTGTCCGTTGGTCGAAACGGAAGTAAAAAGTTTCCTTTCATGGGCAAAGTGAATCATTTCTGTAAGTTGATTGTTCAAAAAAGGTTCACCTTGAAAATAAAATTGTACATGCAGCAAAGTTTCTTTCAATTCTTCTATTAAATTTCGGTAAAGTTCCAAATCAAAAAAATTTCCTTTCCTTTCTGTTGATATTGAATTTTTCAGACCAACGGGACATTCTGGACATTGCAGATTACAAAAATCGGCCGGCTCAACCGATATGAAAAACGGACTCAACTTCACAGTTCGATTCAAGCCCAAAAATGTAAATGAATAAGCGAACAGGAACCTAACAAAATTGACAATACGAGAAAAACTTAAATATGACAACCAATGAAATAAATGGCACGTTTTTTGAAATTTTAAATTCATCTTCTTTCTCCTTGTTAAATACTGTTATTTGCGAAAAGCAAAAACTTTTCAAAACTGAAAAATGTTATCATTATAAAAATTCTGAAAAGATTTTCTGCAAAATAAAGAATAATTGGACAAAAAATAATAACTTTGGCTTCTGAATATGATTTATATCGAAATATTTAAGGTTAACAATAAAAAAATTTAAAGTATGAAGAAACATTTATTTTTCGCCATTTCTGTGGTAATGGCAGTGTTATTAAGCTCTTGCAGTAAGAACATGGGAGCACTTGATCCCAGTAATTTTAAGTGCACTCCTAATCCGCTCGAATTAAAAGGTGGAAAAGTGGATGCCGTTATCAATGGAACTTTTCCGGTAAAGTATTTTAATAAAAATGCAACGGTTACTGTGACACCTGTTTTACGATTTGCAGGTCAGGAAGTTAAAAGCGCTCCGGTAACTTTTCAGGGAGAAAAGGTTGTAGGCAATAACAAAACCATTTCTTTCAAAGCCGGTGGTTCCTATACCATCAATGCTTCCTTCAACTATGTACCTGAAATGGCCAAGTCGGAACTTTATCTCGACTTTACGGCTACCGTAAAAAACAAAACTTATCAAATTCCAAGTGTTAAGGTTGCTGATGGAGTGATTGCTACAGCAGAACTTGTTGCAGTGAATGCCTCACAAATGAACACAGCCATAATTCCCGACAAGTTTCAACGTATCATCAAAGAAACGCAGAATGCTGACATCAAATTCCTGATTGAAAAATGGGATCTTCGTCCCAACGAATTGAAAAAAGATGAAGTAGTTTCTTTGGTTCAAAAAATTAAAGAAGTCAAAGATGCTCAGAATAAACAAGTTTCTTCTTTTGAAATTTTGGGTTACGCTTCTCCTGATGGCCCAATTGATTTGAACACTAATTTGGCAGAAAAACGTCAGGATGTAACTTCCGATTACATTAACAAACAAATGAAGAAACTCAAAACGTCCTTAAAAATCGATACTAAATTTACTGCTGAAGATTGGGCCGGATTCCAAGAATTGATGGAAAAATCCAATATTCAGGATAAAGATGTGATTCTTCGCGTACTGTCCATGTACACCGATCCTGAAGAACGTGAACGTCAGATTAAAAACCTTTCAGTAGCCTATACCAAAATTGCTGATGAAATTTTACCCGAACTTCGTCGTTCACAGTTGAAACTCACCGTTGACGTTATAGGAAAATCGGATGCCGAAATTATGCAGTTAGCATCAAATGATCCTTCAAAACTGAACTTGGAAGAATTGCTTTATGCAGCCACACTGACCAATGATGCCAATGCAAAAGCTGCCATCTACAAAAAGGTTACCGAACTTTATCCAAATTGCGTTCGCGGGTTCAATAATTTGGGAGCTGTTTACTTTCAACAAGGAAAACTGGATGACGCATCTGCCATGTTTACAAAAGCCATGCAGCTTGATCCAAATTCTCCCGACGTAAATTATAATTGTGCACTCATTGCATTGGCTAAAAAAGATCTTTCCAAAGCTGAAGAATTATTGGGAAAAGCTGCCGGAACTTCTGGCGACTTGAGCAAAGCGCTGGGAACACTTTATATTATGAAAGGTGATTATGCCAAAGCTAAAACTTCTTTCAAAACAAACGATGTCAATAATAACGTAGCTTTACTTCAGATTTTGAGTGGTGATTACAATTCGGCTCGTAAGACCTTGTCTGCCATTCAAACTCCGGATGCCACCACAGCCTATCTGAGCGCAATCATTGGCGCACGTACAAACGACAGAGAAACTGTTTATTCAAATCTGAAATTGGCTATCAGCAAAGACAAATCAATGGCTAAAAAAGCTTTGAATGACATTGAATTTGCAAAGTTTGTAACCGATCAAACTTTCCTGTCAATAGTTCAATAATGAAAAAAAGCTTGTTTTAAAAAAGGGGATGCCTCAAATGAAGCATCCCCTTTTTATGTATTTTATTATCCTACTCTGTTTTATTAAAAATTATCCAAAAAAATTAAACATTTACACCTAAGAGTTGATTTAGCACATACCCAATAAAGAAAGAAAAAGCAGCTACTCCCAAACTGATGGTTGTCATTTCGATAAAGCGTGGCTTAAAAGAAAGATTTTTTGCGACAGAAATATAATAATTGAAACAAAAAATAATCAAAACCGCAATAGAAAGCGTCACCACTAAGGCTCCAAATTTGCTGGGCATCAACAAAAATGGAAGTATCAACAAAATAACCGTCAGAAAATAGCTAATACCCGTATAAACTGCAGATTTTGCTGCACGACTGTCACCTTCAGCTTTTGTAGAAAGATAATCGGAAGCAGCCATGGAAAGGGCTGCAGAAATTCCTGTAACCAACCCGGCGAGTGAAATTATTCTGGTATTTCCCAAAGCCAGCGTAAAACCTGCCAAAGCTCCTGTTAATTCTACCAATGCATCATTTAATCCTAATACGATGGAACCCACATATTGAAGCTTTTCTTCATCCAGCATAGCCAACAACTGCTGTTCATGTGCATTCTCCTGCTCGGAAAACAATTTGGTTTCAGGATAAACAGTTGACAATTCATCATAGAGTTTTGAACCCGTTCCTTCTCTTTTTTCCATTTGTTTCAACACAAAAGAAAGTCCCAACAAATGCGCCATAAAAACCGTTCGACGTATTCTTGCGTAATCAGGTTTAACCTTTATTCCTGATTTGTTCTCCCAATATTTGGAATGTTCGAGTTCCTGCTCACCGATTTCTCGCAATATCCTCGCATTATTCTCATCCTTACAACTATCAGCCAGCTTTAAATAAATAAGATGTTCGGTGAGTTCTGCCCTTTGAGCTTCTAAAATTTGCTTTTGTGTTCTGTCCATTTTATTCCTTTTTTAATGATTTGAAATTGACAAAAATTCTATTTTTCTCTTAAACAATATAATTTGACAAATGTTTTTAAGTTGGTTGAAACTTTTATTCCTTAAAAAGTCTTTGCGGTATATCCTGCAAAATTGCTAAAAGTATTGGAAATAAAAAACCCTTATTTCATTTGTTAACGAAACAAGGGATTTAAAAATTGAGTGAAAAGAGATTTTATTTTTCTATTGAAAGTAATTCAACTTCAAAAATCAACATTGAAAATGGTTTGATTTTACCCTGATTGGCACTTCCGTAGGCCAATTGGTACGGAACATAGATTTTGAATTTAGAACCCACAGGCATTAATTTCAAAGCTTCAGTCCAACCTTTAATCACCTGATTAACATAAAATTCAGCGGGCTCGTTTCTCTCAACGGAACTATCAAATACAGTTCCATCAATTAAAGTTCCATGATAATGAACTTTTACTTTGCTGCTATCGGTTGGCATAGGGCCATTGCCTTTTTTGATAATTTCGTATTGCAAGCCACTTGGTGTGGTAATCACTCCTGGTTTTTTTGCATTTTCACGCAAAAAATTCTCACCGGCTTCCTTATTGGCTCCATACTGTTTTTCCATTTTCTTTTCCTGAAGACTTTGCATAGTTGATTGCAAATATCCACTGGCTTCTTGTGGAGTCATTTTAATATTAGAACCTTTCATTCCATTGATTAAACCTTGTTTAACCAAATCGATATTGACCGTTAAAGAAGAGTCACCCATCAATCCGCTTTTGCTTTGTTCTTTCAGAGAGGATCCGATCTGGGTACCGATACTGGCCAGTTCCATGTTTTCTTTGTCCACTTTCGATTTCAAACCATCGTTAATTCCTTTTAACAAAGAATTTAAAGCTTCTCCGGTTGAATCTCCTTGCAAATAGTAATTTTTGATTCCGTCACCATTGGCAACGCCAAAAGCATAATTCAAGCTATCGATTTGTGATTTTAGAGTCGGTTTACCGGGCTTATCGTTTTTACATGAAGAAAAAGTGAAAGTAGCGAAAATAGCTACCAGAAGAAATAAATTTAATTTTTTCATCTTACAAAAATTATATGAGATTTTATTGTAATGTCTTATTCATTGGAATTATTGAACACTGTCAGTTTTTTGATCACTGGGAGCCGGTTGAGGCTGGTTAACGGGTGCTTGTTGAGCTGATTTTTTTGCCTGCAACTGAGTCATTGTTTTTTGCAGATACTCCTGAGCCTGTTGAGGTGTCATACCGCCATCGAAACCATGAAGTCCGTTAACAAGACCAAGTTTAAAAAGTTTGGTATCGAAAACCAAAGTTGAATCGCCCATCAACCCGTGTTCTTTCTGATATTTCAGAGAAGTTCCAATTTGATAACCCAACTGATACATCTGATTTCCAGATTCTTTACTGGAATAAGCTTTGTCTAAAGCATTTATCAAAGCTTTGATGGCTTCATCTGAAGAATCTTTCTGTAAGTAGTAATTTTTTATCCCTTCTCCATTGGCAAGACCCAATGTGTAATTGAGACTATCATTTTGAGTTTTTAACTCGACATCTTTCGCTTCGTATTTTTTACTACAAGAAGCCAACACAAAAACGGCAAGAACCGTTATCAACATAAAACCGATTTGTTTTTTCATTTTGACTGACTTAATTTTTATGATACAAAAAATTTATAGTTTATTTTTTAGCTGGATTTATTTGCAATAATTCTACTTCAAATATCAGTGGCGAATAAGGGGGAATAACACCTCCGGCACCCTGTTCGCCATAAGCAAGCTCGTAAGGAATATAAAATTTATATTTTGAACCAACTGTCATCAATTGCAAACCTTCGCTCCAACCGGGAATTACCTGATTGAGAGCAAAAACGGCAGGTTCTCCCCTGTCAATAGTACTGTCAAACTTAGTACTGTCGGGAAGAAAACCTTGATAATTAACTTTTACCGTATCATTGATTGAAGGCTTTGGACCATTAGCACATGTTAAAATTTCGTACTGCAAACCACTTTCAGTAGTTATCACACTTTCTCTGGTTTTATTTCTTTCCATAAAAGCAATAGCTGCTTCTTTTTTCTTGGCAGACTCTGTAGCTTGGGCTTGTGTTATATATTCACGAAAATACTTATTTGCAAAAGCTGAAGTCATTAGGGTGGAATCTTTTTTCATGCCACTAATAAATCCTTGAATTAACCAATCTATATTGAACTGCCCACCGGGAATAGTTTTCAAATTTTTAATAAAATCTGCTCCTACGCTCACACCCAAAGCATAACTCATGGAATCGATATTGGTGGTAAGTTTTTGTACAGGAGCTTCTTCTGTGATTTTTTTTGGTTTTTTGGCTTCTGCAGAAGTAATCAAGAAAATTGCCGATAATGATAAAATAAGAATTTTTTTCATTTTTGTGGTGAATAATTGATTTTTAGTATATTAAAACTTCAAAAAGTTCAGCAAAGATAACTGATTTATTGCATTCCAACATGTTAATTTTTCAAAATTATCGTGCAGAGACCACAATTGGAATTTTTAACTGCTTTTTCTCTCCGGTTTCAGGTTGAATCATCTCAAAAAAGAGTACATAAATTCCTGCATTGGCTATTTTTCCGTTGTCGGTGCGACCATCCCAAGAAAAAAAACCTTCAGTTGAAAGCAATGCATTGGCAACCAACTGAAAAACTTTTGTCCCCGTTGCATTCAAAATTTGAGCATTTGCCACAAAACCTTCCGTCGGCGTGCGATATTTTATGAAACAGACATCATCTGTCCCATCGTTGTCGGGAGAAAAAGCTTCTGGTTCTGCCCACACAAATTGTCTGCTTGAAGAAATACTTTCAATTTCCCTATATTGAGAATTTTTATAGCCGGGTGTTCCGTATTTTACCTCGGAAGCTGCCGAGTGCCAACTTTCGGCAGACTGTGTGGGCAAATCAGGATTTATTCGCTCCAGTGCAACACCCTGTCGATTTTTTATCATGATGTGGTGCCACTTTTCATTATATGTCAATTCATCATAAACGGTATCGGCTTTTAAATTGGCAAGAACAATCGTACTTTGCTCATTGTTGAGCGTAGACCACGAAATGGTAAGGACACTCCCGTCGTTTTGCAGGCCAAAATAATTTATTACCGAATCGGCATCCTGACACACTGCCAGATAACTTCCGGCTGCCAAGAGTTTTCCGTCTGGGATATGACGCAATGTATTGAATGAACCATCGGATTTACGTGTTGTTAAGGTGATACCCGAAACATCCAACGTTTTAGCTGAAGCATTATAGATTTCGATGTATTCGGTAGCCAAGGGAGGAGCATTAAACATAACCTCGTTCAACAACAAATCTCCCAATACTAAAGGTTCAATAATACCCGTTTGTTTGATATTGTCAATCAAAACGTTTCCGGCCAAATCAGTTACTTGCAAAAGTTCAAACGTATAAATTTTCCCTTTATCGAAATTTTCATTCAGCGTCAACTTAACCGAATAAGGTTTGGTAGAGAAAACATCGATGTCTTTGGGAGTAATTTCATTCCCGTTCAAAAGAAAAATGACGTTGGATAAGTCAACCAGTTCAGAAAACTGCAACTGTAAAGTGTCAGGTTCAATTATGGAAAGTTTTTCCCAAAAAGGTGATTTTTTATCCACGGCTTTTTTCCCTGTTGCTGCAATATCATCGAAAAAATAAGCTGAGGTAGTTGTCGTCGTGTTGGAATAAAGCAAACCAACATACGCACTGCTTTCAATCGCTGTATCCTGAACAGTCCCTTCAAGCAAAAAATCACTTTCGCTGGGCAGTTTACTGAAAAGAGAAAAATTTCCCAGAGAATCACGCGTTACTTTTACCAGAATTTCTACCTGCGTACCATCGGTACGTTTGTCGGTACCATCAATAATTTTGATTTTTGAAGTGCCCTGCTGTCTCCACAACGACACATCGTCCTGCGTATCGCCAACTTTTACAAAATAAGCGTTTCCAACATTATCGGGAGAACTCGAAATAATATAGAAAACCGAATAATTGGAAGCAGAAGTTGAGTAATTTATTCGGAACCATGCTTTCCATTCGGCATCATAAAAAACTTCCGATGGCGTAAACAAATAAGAAACGGAAGTTGATGGAGCATTGGATTGTAACTGAAAATTATCATTGATTATAAAATTTTCTGTCATACCCGTCCATGAAGGATCTTCAGTAAAATTTCCATCAGAAAAGTTATCATATACTTGCCCGAAAGAAAAAAGAGGCAGGAAATACATAAAAATAAGGCAGGTTTTCTTCATTTTTTATGAAAATTCTATGAATTAGATTAATTTTGTACCGAAAAAGAAGATGAATTTTTTTTTTAAGACAACATGCTACAAAAATAAAAATTTCTTAACAAAGAAAATCACTTGCAAGCATATTTCTTTTTACCAAACATACAAATAACCAAAATTTTACAACAATGAGAGTAGCAATTGTAGGCGCCAGCGGAGCTGTTGGCCAGGAATTTTTGCGCGTTTTAGCCGAACGCAATTTCCCATTGACTTCCTTGAGCCTGTTTGGCTCATCCCGTAGTGCGGGCAGCGTATATGATTTTAAAGGAGAAAAACTCACCGTAAAAGAGTTAAAACATAACGATGATTTTAAAGACATTGATTTAGTATTTACATCTGCAGGAGCCGGAACCTCCAAAGAATTTGCCGAAGATATTACAAAATATGGAGCAGTGATGATCGACAATTCTTCCGCTTTCCGTATGGAGAACGATGTTCCGTTGGTCGTTCCGGAAGTGAATGCTTCCGATGCAAAAAATCGTCCTCGCGGCATCATTGCCAATCCCAACTGTACTACCATTCAAATGGTTGTAGCTTTAAAAGCCATTGAAAATGTTTCGCATATTCGACGCGTTCACGTGTCAACTTATCAGGCTGCCAGCGGCGCTGGGGCTGCTGCAATGGCCGAATTGGAACTTCAGTATCGTCAGGTGTTGGCAGGTGAGACACCAACGGTGAATAAATTTCCTTATCAACTGGCTTTTAATGTGATTCCTCAAGTTGATGTATTTACTGAAAACGGTTATACAAAGGAAGAAATGAAAATGTTCAACGAAACCAGAAAAATCATGCATTCAGACATAATGGTGAGCGCTACTTGCGTTCGCGTGCCTTCTCTGCGAGCACATTCAGAAAGTATCTGGGCTGAAACTGAACGTCCTCTAAGCTTGGAAGAAGTCAAAGCAGCTTTCGAAAATGCTGAAGGAGTGGTAGTGATGGATAATCCTGCCGAAAAATTATATCCCATGCCACTTTTCCTGTCGGGTAAAGATCCGGTTTATGTAGGCCGTATTCGCAAAGATTTGGCAAATCCAAACGGAATTACATTCTGGTGTGTTTCAGATCAGATAAAAAAAGGCGCAGCGCTGAATGCGGTTCAAATAGCCGAATATCTGATCAAGGAAAAAAATATTTGATGAAGAAGTGCTTTTCCCTCGACAATTTTGTCAAAAACCGTCATAGCATGTTGATATGGCGGTTTTTGTTTTCAACTTATTTAATTTTCGAAAGTGAAAATCAAAATTTTTCATGAAGTTGCGATAAAAAGGCAATGAAGAACTAAGAATAATTTTATTCCGGCAACAATTTATTCTACAAAAAAGAAATTTATCAAAACAAAATCAAACCTTTGAATGTTATCAAAGGTACTTATTGAATTTTGGATTTTATATAATTTCTAAAACCAACTTTTTTATTAATAGTTATTGTATGTCCGAAGATATAATAAATCAAGTTACTCAGGGAGAATACAAATACGGGTTTACTACTGATATCGATACTGAAGTTATTCCGATGGGACTTAACGAAGAAATCGTTCGACTTATTTCGGCAAAGAAAAACGAACCGGAATGGTTGCTCGATTTTCGTATCAAATCCTACCGCCATTGGCTGACAATGAAAATGCCGACATGGGCTCATTTGGAAATTCCGCCCAT
>Ga0208826_1000065_pt1 | contig 123832 bp, 120 predicted proteins | sample AD_UKC115_MetaG_FD_184451 | JGI IMG/M metagenome (GOLD analysis project Ga0208826, IMG submission 184451) | Active sludge microbial communities of municipal wastewater-treating anaerobic digesters from Hong Kong - AD_UKC115_MetaG (SPAdes)... | ecosystem: Engineered > Bioreactor > Anaerobic >... | reverse complement strand
AAGTTCCAAGGGCAGGGATAATTCCGATAATGAGGATGACTATGAGGGCAATTGCTATCAAAATCAAGGCAATATTGATCCAACCGAGGACAATGCCGGCGGTAGCCATGCCTTCGCCGCCGATAGTGCCGTTGCTCTTTCGGATTTCATCTTTGGCTACATAACCCGTGACTAATGCAATAATCGCGCCTAAAAAAGGCAAGGCAATGTAGCTGGCAATCCCGCTGATCAGGCTGACGACTGACCAAGGGGTTGTTGTTTGTGCTGGGGTGGTTACAGGTTCGGTGCTCATTATTTTTTCCTTTCGTCAGATGAATAGATTATTCTTATTATAGCGCAGCCCGTGCACGCTTTCTCCGGCGAATCCAAGAAGCTATGACAATTACAAGAATGATGATGACGATCAGCATCATGATGGGCAGCACCACGGAGAGTACTGAGATAAAACCAGCAGTAACATCTTCCGCAAAGCTGACAACCGGATCACCTGTCCCGGCTGTGGCAGCGGTAACAGCCGGCCGCACGAGCACAGATTTGACCGTATGGACGCTGCCTGCGACCAGCAGCCCGCAAATCATGAGGAGCACAGGGTTAGCTTCAGTAACCGAGCCGGCGCTAGCGGCAAAGAGGATCGCGCCGGCAGTCGGGCGGATGAAGGTCTGCACCGCATCGTTGGCGTGATCCACAGCGGGGATTTTATCGGCGACGGCTTCAATCAAGCAGAGCACGATGAGCACGCCGATGGTCCACCAGCTGGTCAGGGAATCCCAAGGCGGAGCGAGGTGGATGAGGTTGGTAAATTTCGCCAGCAATGAAACCACCAGCAGCGGGATGTAAGCATTCAAACCTGCTGATGCTGAGAGACCAAATGCCTCTAAAATAGTGGAGAATAAAGTGCCCATGCATTCCTTCCGGAGACGTTTGGATGAACTGAATTAATTATATCTGATTCCAAACCACTGGAGGTATGTATTAAAGGAAGTGTATGCGTAAGAAAGCGAAAAAGCTGACCTGTAAAAGCGCTGTCAACATGCCAACTAACAGCGGCATAAGTAGATCCCGCCAGGAGTTTGCTATGTTTTCACGCTTCAGGATGATTAGAGCTAAAGTGGTATATGCTAAGCAGAGCACCACAAGCACACCAAGAACCGAAAGCACTGCAGCGGGGTAACGCAGCACCTGCGGGCCGGCATAAACAACCAGGATAATCATAGCCGCAGCAGCCAGCAGCACGAGTAGAGCTTTGCTATCTGGCAAGGAGGATTTTCTGACCCAATCTGCCCAGGCAGTCTGGTTAAAAATGGGAGCAAGCACCGCACCAATAACAATCCCGGCGCCAGTGCCGGTGATAAGGCGGGACAGGTTGGTGGTCTCATAAAATTTCCACCCTAAACCCAGCGAGGCAGCCGAAGAGTTCAGCCCGTCCAGCGCAAAAGCTAAAAAGAGCAGTCCCAAAGGGATCAGCACTTTACGCGGCGGGAGGCTGCCCAGCTTACCCTGCCGGAAATGAAAAGCAAGTGAAAGCAGCGCTCCCAAATACATGCCGGTACAGCGGGCGCAGAGCGGCATTTGCCGCCCATAGACCAAAAAAGAATGCGTGGAATCTTGATGACAGACCGCTGAGCCAACCGCTATCAGCTTGTTCCAGAAGCCGGGCGGTGTGTGAGTGAGAAAGACTATCGCAAGCGCTGCTAACGCTGCCACTAGACCCCATGTCCAAGCGCAGTCAGACCGACGGACGGGATTTTGGCTGCTTAGCTCTGGTTGGGCTGTAGGAAGCTGTGAGCGGTCTTGAGCCATTCAATAATCTCGATATGTTGTGGGCAGAGCGACTCGCAGGTGCCGCACTCAATGCACTGGTCAGCCTTGTTTTCTTCATTGAAGAAGTTACAGTAAGTATAGCGAGAATGTTCTGGAGCCCCATACATCATAGCTTCGTTATAGAGCGCAAAGATATCCGGAATAGCGACGTCATTGGGGCAAGGCAAACAGTACTTGCAGTGCGTACAAGGGATGGGGGCTAAACCTTGGCGGACGTTACGTACTTGTTCGATGATTTGCAGGTCAGCCGGTGTAAGTGAACCTATACCGGAGCGTTCGGCGGCGGCTAAGTTTTCCTCTGCCTGCTGCAACGTGCTCATCCCAGAAAGGACCAGCGAAACTTCGGGTTGATTCCAGAGCCACTGCAGTGCCCATTCCGCCGGCGTCCATTGGCGCGGGGACTGTGCGAAGACTTGTGCCACAGCTGCAGGTGGCGGGTTTTGGGCTAACTGACCGCCGCGCAAAGGCTCCATGATTACTACGCCGAGCCCTTTTTGGGCAGCTTCTTGTAAGCCTTTCGTGCCGGCTTGATAATCTATATCCATGTAGTTGTATTGGATCTGGCAGAAATCCCAGGCATCGTAACCGTTCAGAATTTGCTCAAATACTCCAAAGTCATCATGAAAAGAAAAACCGAAATAATGAAATTTACACTCGGCGCGCTTGCGCTCCGCCCACTCGAAAACCTTTAGACGGGTCAGGTTCTCCCACTTTTCTGCGTTCATGGAGTGCAACAAGTAAAAATCGATATAGTCAGTTTGCAGACGGGTGAGCTGCGCATCCAAATAGCGCTCCATGTCATCCTGAGAGTGGATCAGCCAGGTGGGCAGTTTGGTAGCGAGATAGACTTTCTCCCGATAGCCGCCAGCTAACGCTTTACCGACAAATGGCTCTCCTTGTTCGCGGTGATACGACCAAGCGGTGTCCACGTAGTTTAAGCCCGCATCGATGGCACGGTGAAGCATTGTGGTGGCAAGTTTCTCATCAATGACAGCGCTATCATCACCTAAAATGGGCAGGCGCATCATGCCAAAGCCAAGGGTGGAGACTTTGACGCCAGTTTTTCCAAAGGTTCTGTATTGCATGGAAGTTTTGTTTATTCCTTTATCTATGATAGCTAAAATTTTACCGTGAAAACCTCAAAAATCCGATGAGACTGTCAATTAGGTAAGTGAAAAACGGCTTATTGGGGTCATTTTCGTATTCCCTAGAATAGGATTGCGATGGCGAGCGGTTTATCGAGCCCGGAAAAAGAACAGAGGCGAACATGTGCGATGTGAATAGAATAATGGGCTTGCATAAATCCTATGGGCAGGGAAAGCAGTGGATGATGTTGACTTGATTGTGGAAGAAGATCCAAGGCGCGCTTCTGGCGTTGGGAGTAAGCTCAGGGAAAGGTGCGAGTGCGGTGTCGGATTCGGGTGACCATGAGCGTCCTCAGCAGAAAAAGCGGCTTAAATCGACTGAAATCCGCTTGGAGGCCTTGTCCTAGGCATTACCTGCCGCAACAAGCCGCTGCCAGGTGGCGACACCACTTCCTCTGGTAGCGGCTTGATGTGTTCTGAGCCTATGCCTCGGCCTGTGGCCAGCAGGTATTACCCCGGATGTCGCCGGTGGACCAGCCTCATTGCTGCCCCGACCCGCGCAGTATGAGCAGCACGGAAGGCAGCGTGAGCGCTGAGTCGGGCCCCCGCTGCGTGCCCACCTTTATGTACTCCCGTTCGACGAACGAAGCGTTGGTGCCGCGCGGGATCACGAACTCTGTGTCTTCGACCGACATGCAAAAGCCGTGGGTCAGCTCCTCCAGACCTTCACAATTGCGGGTGAAGTAGTAGACGTAGAGCTTGTCCAGGTTATTCACGCCGGGGTAGAATCCCGGCGTCGCACTGCCGGCAAGCTTATTGTGGTCGACGTTCTTTGCGCCCAGCCTCAGGCGGGTGTTGTTGAGGGCAAGGCTCACGTAGGTGGCGTTGCCGGTTTCCGTGCCCAGTGTCCCTACCACTGCATAGACCTCACCATTGTCGAACCCAGGGGCGTACGTGAACTTGTAGCTCGCGTCCTGCGTATCGCCGAGACAATCCATCCCGATCTTGATGCACTTGGGTCCAAGTAGGTTGAAAGGCTCACTCTGTGCGTCGACGAAGGTCAGGGCGCGGCCCGAACAATCGTCGGCTTGGCAAGGCTGCCCCCACGTCTCGGCCACCTTGTGCACAAGGCCGGCGAGATCGGACTGGAGATAGGCTTCGGATACTCCGGTTCTGGGTTCTGGGCTGTCTTCGTCCCAGGCCGGGTAGCGCTGGGCAGACCTGTCCGCCCCCTTGAAGCGGATGCGCAGAACGGCCAAAGACGGATCATGTCTCCAGGTGTCGGAGGCGGTGCCAGGCCCGCCGCCGTCGGCAGGCATCGAATAGCGAATGAGTGTGAGAAAGTCGTCGGCGTCTTTGTCCAGGCCGATCCGCACGTTCGAGGGGATGGGCTGAGTAAAGATGTCCTTCTCCGCGACTGAAAGCTTGCCCAGAACTTGGCGGACTTGCGTCTCCGTCTGCTGGTCTGCGGTGACGATCAGGTACCGGAATTGCTCCCAGACACTGCCCGACTGCCGCTCGATGACGACATTGTTGGTGCTGTCGCTCAGGCTGTCCCAGGATCCGATGCGTTCAGGGCTCAGAGGCATCTTGTGAAAAAACAGGTCCTTGCTGCCAAAAGAGACATGGTACTCGTACGTTTCGTTGTCGGTCTGGTAGTCGCCTTTGCGTGTGAACAGGTAGGACTGTATGCCAAGGTAGGCAGCCTCTGGCGGAAGGTATCCGAGGAGTACGATGGCCTCGTTCGGATCCAGACGGAAGGTCGTGCCATAGCCGGGTCTTGTCTCACCGAATGCGCCCACAAGGCCGGGGTCGACAAACTCATCCGGCCAGTAGGGCACCGCAGGGAACAAATACGGTGCAGTCGGATTGTTAAAGTCGCAGCCCCCCAGCACCGGTAAGGAATTGGGGCAATCCTCGACTCCCCACAGTTGGACATAGCCCTCGTTCACTTCGAAGCCCTGTTTCTCCAACGCAGCCTCGAAGCGACGAGAGAACTTGTTGACTTCCGATGCCCGGCGCTCATGAGCATCGCGGCCGGTGCAGCCCACCAGCCCTGCGAGCAGCAGGACTACAAGCAGCACAGCCACCCAGCGGACACATTCTCTGCGAGCGATCATGGTGATCAGTTCTCCTTTCGATTTGCCTACGATCTTCTATAGCCTGCTTCATCTCCTGAACGACAAAGTAGACATCCACAAAATCCCCCGACCGGCCGCGTGTTAGCACGCGCATGATGTGCCGGCGGCGAAACGCTTCATCCTTGTGCTCAGAATCAGGTTTGTCGTGATCCCAGACAAAGTCCGCTTCTACAGGCACGAAGCCTTCGGTTCCGGTCATGGAGAGCACACCTAGACAGAGACCATTATACCGCATTTGGTGGAGCAGACAAGGGCGCCGATCTCATACGACAACTCGGGCCTTCTCGGGCTGTCCCAACTCCTCGTCCATCTTCTTCATCCACTCCGGGATTTCGATGCCCTGCGACCTACTCCTCGCTCATGGTGCCGACGCCGGAGCGTTCAGCGCTGGCTAAGTTTTCCTCTACCTGCTGCAAAGTGCTCATCCCAGAGAGGACCAGCGAAACTTCGGGTTGATTCCAGAGCCACTGCAATGCCCATTCCGCCGGCGTCCATTGGCGCGGGGATTGTGCAAAGACTTGTGCCACAGCTGCAGGCGGAGGGTTTTGGGCTAACTGACCGCCGCGCAAAGGCTCCATGATTACCACGCCCAGCCCCTTTTGGGCAGCTTCTTGTAAGCCTTTCCTGCCGGCTTGATAATCTATATCCATATAGTTGTATTGGATCTGGCAGAAATCCCAAGCATCGTAACCGTTCAGAATTTGCTCAAATACTCCAAAGTCATCATGAAAGGAAAAGCCGAAATAACGGAATTTACCCTCGGCGCGCTTGCGCTCCGCCCAATCGAAAACCTTCAGACGGGTCAGGTTCTCCCACTTTTTGGAGTTCATGGAGTGCAACAAGTAAAAATCGATATGGTCGGTTTGCAGACGGGTGAGCTGCGCATCCAAATAGCGCTCCATGTCATCCTGGGAGTGGATCAACCAGGTGGGCAATTTGGTAGCGAAATAGACTTTCTCCCGATAGCCGCCAGCTAACGCTCTACCGACAAATGGCTCTCCTTGTTCGCGATGATACGACCAAGCGGTGTCCACGTAGTTCAAGCCCGCATCAATGGCACGGTGAAGCATTGTGGTGGCAAGTTTCTCATCAATGACAGCGCTATCCTCACCTAAAATGGGCAGGCGCATCATGCCAAAGCCAAGGATGGAGACTTTGACGCAAGTTTTTCCAAAGGTTCTGTATTGCATGGAAGTTTTGTTTATTCCTTTATCTATGATAGCTAAAATTTTCCCTTGAAAAGAGTAAGGAATATAGATATGAAAAAAATATTCTTACTGGCACTGTTGGGTGCTTTTAGAGTTTCATTGATATGGCCTTAAAAAGCGGTATTCCTCCGAATGCTAACAAGAGAAGGAGGCAGACTTGCACATAATGATAAGGATCAATGAATAAGCTAAAACTTGTGGAGCCATGAAAGCAATCGATGGTGTTGACCTGCTTGTGGAAGAAGATCTGATGCTTTGGATGAATTGTTTTAAATCAAAAAATTCTCTCATGGGAAGAAAATATTCCTTAGACTATGCTTTTTAAGATTTCTCTTATTTGCTGTATAGAGGTTTTTTTACAAGAGTCTTTCAGTGTGTGTCAATAGGAATCAACAATATTGGGCATCTTTTTCTTGGACCAAATTTGACTTTTGCACCTTATTCCATTTCGGGCTAAAATTAACTTTATGCAAAAGGAAAATATTCCTGCCCAGAGCGAACCTGCACAGAATCCCCCTGAAACGTCAAGTGGTCCGCGTTGGTCTGGGACTACTAAGCTTGTGGTGAGCTTGGCACTGATCGCTGTGCTGTTATTGCTGCTGGTAGAATTTAAGTCTTATTTTGGACTGGTCCTTGCTTCATTTGCAGTTACGATACTTCTCTGGCCAATCGTCAAGTGGTTCAACCGGCGCTTAAAATTAAATTGGAGGCTTTCCACAGCCATAGTTTATGTTGTTGTTGCTATTGTGCTGATTGGATTAATCACATGGGGGGGTATTGCCCTTTTTGCCCAATTGCAAAACCTGATCACGCTCCTGAGCTCATCATTAAGTAATTTTATTCAAAACTTATCTCAATGGTCCAACCAAGAAATTACCCTTGGACCATTGAGTTTTACCGTGCCAGAGCTGACAACGAAATACCTTGGTGATCTGCTTATCAGTCGGGTTCAACCAATCTTAGAAGGTGCAGGTAGCCTGATTGCTCTAGCAGTTTCCGGTGGCGCCAACTTGATTTTCCGGATGCTGATGATGTATCTGATTGCCTTTTTTGTCACTTCTGAATCTGGCAGTACGAACAGTAAACCTTCGCAGATATTCAAGGACTATGAACAGGATATCCAACAGATGAAGGCAGAACTTTCCAGGATTTGGAGTGCCTTCTGGCGTGGAGAGCTTTTAGTTGTCTTCATTGCTTTTGTGGTATATGTGATATTTCTTTCTATTTTGCAGATGCCATTTTCATTGGGCATTGCAATTATTGTGGCATTGGGCCGCTTCATTCCCTATTTGGGCGCTTGGATTGGCTGGATTACCATGGGTATTGTGGGATTGATTATCCGACCGACGCCTTTTGGTTTGCTTCCAGCAGCTTATGCCCTCATTATTATTGCGATTGCCTTAGTGATTGATAATATTATCGATAATATTATCAGGCCTAAAGTGATGGGCGATACGCTTCGCGTTCACCCGGCAGCAGTACTCATTACCGCTCTGGTAGGTGTGCAGCTCTTTGGCTTATTGGGGATTATGTTAGCAGCGCCTGTATTTGCTTCTGGAAAATTGCTCTTCCACTATATTCTTTCCAAGCTCACTGACCAAGATCCATGGCAGGAGATCACCTATCAGCACCTCGGCAAGGAAAATTTGCTTACCAAGTGGCTCCGTAAGTTGGGGAGGAAGATTTCCAAGTGGATAAAGAAAGCTTGGCGGTCAATCCATTCAACAATTGAGCGATGGTTTTCGCCGATTAACGAGGGGATTAAGAAACGAAAATCTGACAAAAATATAACGGATGAAAAATAAACTTGTATCACTTCTACAATTAGTGAGATAATCCAGATTTAAAGGATAAGGAGCCAACTATGGATGACGAACGAGAACCTATAACTACAACGATTGCTGAAACTGAGAACTATTTGGCATGGCGGGCGGATGAACCAGATGGTGAATCCACCTATCACTTAGAGCTCAACAACGTCACGCTGCATTTCTTCAAAGAAGAATGGCAGGAATTTCTCGATCTGATTGAGACGATTGTAGACGAAGAGCTTTAGGAGTTAATTGAAGGAGGACTGCCACACAGAGCGCAGTCCTCTTTTTTTATCAGGAAAGGCAAGTTCGTTATTCAGCTGGCATTATGGTTGCAGCTTTTCAAACCGCATCCAATCCAGACTGCGGGCAAGGACGAAGCCCGCATTTTGAATCCCGCGAGTCGCACGCCCAGCGGGATATTCTAAGTGAAGATCGCGCATTGGTTTGAGATGTTCGATAAGATAACGAAGTAGAACATCAGCTGAATCGTCTTCGTTGGTGCTTTGAGGTAAGGCTAAAAAGATTTGGTCAGCGTTTGTGGCAGTCTGCTGCCAAGTGAGCACACCTGCCAAATAACCCTTAGGACGTAAGGCGATGTGTTGCAGATTGGGTAATTCAATCCAGTTTGCGGGGTTGAGCCATGCCCAAGGTGAAAAAGCTGCAAAATTCACATTTTGATACCAACGCGTGTCTTCTGGGTAATTGGCATTTAACCAGGTTGACTGCTCTACCCAATCCGAAAGCCGTCGTCGAGAAACGTGGTGGAACGGCGTAACCTTGTCGGTTTTTCTAAATAAGGCATTTATTGCTGGAGAATACCGCCATTGGGCGATGGCATGCTCAAACTTAAATCCATACTTGGAATAAATATGAATTGCCTGTGCATTATCTGAGCGGACTTGCAACCAAATTTCCGCTTCTGGCTTGTTCTGAAGATAGCGCATAACGTAATCGGTGAGTGCGGTTGCAATGCCCAACCCTTGATAAGCCGGCGCAACAGCAACATTGGCGATTAATATGCGCGGCTTGCTTGATTTATGAAAGTGCATCAAGGTGATGTTGCCGACGATTTCATCATTCTCGACCCAAACAAAGCCTTCGGTAGAACTGCGTAATGCGCGGATGGTTGCTGGAGTTCGTTGACGAGCAGCTCTGCGCATCTGGCGAATAACGACTTGCCCCTCAGGGTCACCCTTGAGATCGAAAGCTATTTCGATTAAATCGGCAACAGCTAAGAGGTCCGCAGGAGTTTCGACTCGGCGGATATGTTCAGATTGATTCGGTGTTGTGGGAGACGACATAGAATGGATTGAATGAGATGCAGAAAATAGCCCCCATTTTGTGGGGGCTATAACGGTTGATGCTTTTAAGCTTCTTCCAAATTGGAAGATCCTTCGCGGCGTTGACGGTAGACGATGCGGCCGCGGTTCATGTCATAGGGGGACATTTCCACTCTGACTTGATCTCCCAACAAGATGCGGATATAGTATCGGCGCATCCTGCCAGAGAGATAGGCAATAATTTCGTGGCCGTTATCCAGGCGCACACGGAACTGGGTTCCGGGTAGAGCTTCTATAATTGTCCCGTCGACGAGGATCTTCTCTTCCTCTTTCGCCATAAAACCTCTTTCTAACTATAGGCTAACTTGGGTACGCCTTGTTACGATAAGAGCGGCGTACCGCCTTTTTCTTATCCATGCGTTTTTGTTCGCCTTTGGAGATGAACCAGCGTTTTCGTCGTACAGTGCTGAGCACACCGCTCTTTACCACTTTCTTGCGAAAGCGCTTCACCAAGGAATCCTGAGATTCATTGGGTCTCAATGTTACACTTGCCATTAGCATTCACCTCCAGTCCGGCTATAAGATAGAATTGATCCATAACATTTTTGCACAACCGGCTATTATACTATAGTTTGTGTTTTGAAAATTTAAAGATGATAAAATTCGTCAACGTAAAAGAATATTCACTAGAGATCTTTACTGGAATTTGTGATAGAATTTTGCATCGTACAATCAATTTGAATTGACTCATTAATCAGATTGAGATATACTAAAAATTTGCGTTGTAAACTTTTACTTTGGCGTGGTAGCCTTGATGTCACCACGCATTTAATGTTTAGGAGAACTGAATGACGGATTTGATGCCTCCAAAAACTTATGCTCGTATCCCTGTAGGGTTAGAGCTCCCTCAATTAATCCAAGTGCAATTGGATTCTTTTCAGAGGTTGAAAGAGGAAGGGCTTAAGAGCCTGTTTAACGAAATTTCCCCAATTGAATCGTATGTGGGTGATCTACGGCTTTACTTCCCCAGTGATGACCCCATCGCTCAAGAGTTTGGATTGAAGTTTTGGTTCGATGAACCCAAAAATTCAATCGATGAATGCTTGGAGCGCGATTTGACCTATTCCTCGCCGCTGTACGTTTCGGTGCTGCTCGAAGGCCGCAGCAGCGACTTCAGCGAGAAAATCAAGCAGGACCTGTTCCTGGGTGACTTCCCTGAGATGACCCCTAAGGGCACCTTCATTATTAATGGAACCGAACGCGTGGTCGTTTCGCAATTGATCCGCTCGCCGGGTGTCTATTTTGAGGCTGAACTGGACCGCGCGACTGGCCGGCAGATGGCTAGCGCAAAACTCATTCCGGACCGTGGTGCCTGGATGGAGTTCGAGACGCGCAAAAATGACAGTATTTCTTTAAAATACAATCGCAGACGCACTGTCCCGATTACCGTCTTTTTACGTGCACTGGCTGCTATCGATGATGGTATTCCTGATTCGCCGCTGACCAGTGGCACCGATGAAGAGATCTTAGCGCTTTTCCAGGATGTTGATAACAACCCCGATCATTCCTTTATCGAATCTTCTTTTGAAGAAGAACCCGAATATGATTTGAGCGGTGGTTTGACAATTGCCCAAGCAGCGTTGATTGAGCTTTACAAGAAGCTGCGCCCAGGCGAACCGCCTACCTTGGATAACGCTCGCAATCACATCATTGAGCAGCTGTTCGATCCGCGTCATTACGATTTAGAAAAAGTTGGGCGTTACAAGCTCAATCAAAAGCTGGATCTCGAGAGTGAAATCCCGATTGAACACCGCACAATTACCAAGTTTGATGTCATCCGATTAGTTCGTCACATGATCCAGATTAATAATGGCGTTTTGCCTCCCGATGACATCGATCATTTAGGCAACCGTCGGGTTAAAACTGTCGGTGAGCTTATTCAAAACAAGTTACGCGTTGGCTTGCGCCGTATGGAACGTGTGATCAAGGAACGCATGTCCTTGCGGGATACGGGTGGCAGCCTTTCTCCGGTGAGTCTGGTGAATATCCGCCCGATGGTGGCTGCGCTGCGGGAATTTTTTGGTTCCAGCCAGCTTTCTCAATTTATGGAAGAGACCAATCCGCTCAGTGAGCTGCGCCATAAGCGCACAGTTTCTGCTTTAGGCCCTGGCGGCTTACGGCGCGAACGCGCTGGTTTCGATGTGCGCGACGTGCACTTTTCGCACTATGGGCGTATTTGTCCCATCGAGACCCCTGAAGGTCCAAATATTGGCTTGATCGGCAGATTAGCATCATATGCCACAGTCAATGAATATGGTTTCATTGAGACGCCATACCGTAAGGTTTACCGCTCGATGAAAGGTTCCGACCCGAATTTGGTCAATCACCTGCTGCGGCAGGATATCAAAGATCCAGAGACGGGTGAAATCATCTTTCCCACTGAGACACGGGTTACACCAGAGATGGCAGCGAAGATTCGGGAGTTGGGTATCAAGGAAGTATTAGTACGCCCCTATGTGAGCGATGAATATGTTTACCTCTCGGCGGATGCGGAAGATAAGTATGTTATCGCCCAGGCTAATGCGCCGCTAAATGAGTACGGGGAATTTCTCCGAAGGAACTCTTGCCGGTACTACTCTACGTTTGCTATCTATGACTATGAGTATATTGATTACATGGATGTCGCTCCTAATCAGGTGGTCGGTATTAGCGCAGCGCTGATCCCCTTCTTAGAGCATGATGATGCCAACCGAGCTTTGATGGGTTCGAACATGCAGACCCAGGCTGTGCCTTTACTGCGCCCAGAGGTACCGTTGGTCTCGACCGGCATGGAGGCTAAAGCTGTGGCTGATTCGGGCCAAATCATTTTGGCTGAACAGGACGGCGAGGTGATTAAGGTCACTGGCGATACCATCGTAATTCGCCAAATTGATGGAACCGAAAAAGAATATAAACTGCGCAAATATCAGCGTTCCAATCAAAGCACCTGCATCGATCAGCGCCCGGCGGTGAGCAAAGGGCAAATTGTGCATAAGGGTGATGTAATTGTCGATTCCTCTTCAACCGAAGATGGCAAATTAGCCTTAGGGCAGAATGTATTGATCGCCTTTGTACCCTGGGAAGGCTACAACTTCGAAGATGCAGTCCTGATTTCGGAAAGATTAGTGGAAGAAGACCGCTATACCAGCGTACATATTGAAAAGTATGAAGTCGAAGCGCGTGATACCAAGTTGGGTTCCGAAGAAATTACCCGTGAGATTCCAAACGTTGGGGATGATGCCATCCGCAACTTAGATGAAGAAGGAATTATCCGCATTGGCGCCGAGGTTGGCCCAAACGACATCTTAGTTGGCAAAATTACCCCCAAAGGCGAGAAAGAGCTGACCCCAGAGGAGCGGCTTTTGCGGGCAATTTTTGGCGAGAAATCCCGCGATGTCAAAGATACGTCGTTACGCATGCCGCATGGTGAGCACGGTATTGTGGTGGACGTTAAGGTTTTCACCCGTGAAGAAGATGCCGATCTATCTGCTGGTGTGGATAAAATGGTGCGTGTTTCTGTAGCCCAGCGCCGCAAAGTGATGGCTGGCGATAAGATGGCTGGGCGGCATGGGAATAAGGGTGTGGTTTCGATGGTCGTACCCGTCGAAGATATGCCTTTCTTAGAAGATGGCAGACCAGTAGATATTATCTTGAACCCGTTAGGCATCCCTGGGCGTATGAACATTGGCCAGGTTTTGGAGACGCATTTAGGTTGGGCTGCAAACAGTTTAGGCTTCCGGGCTATTACCCCCGTTTTTGATGGCGCTTCTGAAAGTGAAATCGAGGCTGAGCTCGCGCGGGCTTGGTTGATCGATGAAGCTTGGCGCATCACTGCAGAGAAAGCGTGGGAATGGTTAAATTCCGTTGGCTACGAACCCGAGCAGATAAAAGATGACGAGGAAGCCCGCCTGATTTACTTAGCGAATCGCTTAGGGGATAAAGGATACGATATTTTCACCTTGCAGGAAAATGAGGTTGTTGCCCGTCGCACTGCGATGAAAGAATGGTTAGAGAGCGAAGGATACGATCCAAAACTGATCACTGCATTCCCTGAAGATAATATTTCAGTGAAGGAACGCGGAGCGCAGGACGAGCGCGCAGTGCGCGCCTGCTTAGAGCTCTGGGCAAAGCGCCTTGGCAGAAACCTGCCCAAAGGCTTGAGCACGGAAGAACTTAAGAAAGCTGCGCAGACCATCACGGTGGAAACGAATACACCCACGCCGATTATTGGAAAGCAGATCTTGCGCGATGGGAAGACTGGAGAGACTTACGACCAACCAGTCACTGTAGGATATATGACCTTTTTGAAGCTGCACCACTTGGTCGAGGACAAGGTGCACGCACGCTCGACTGGTCCATACAGCCTGGTGACGCAACAGCCCTTGGGTGGAAAGGCACAATTTGGCGGACAGCGCTTTGGCGAGATGGAAGTTTGGGCGCTGGAAGCTTATGGTGCTGCCTACACCCTGCAGGAAATGCTCACCATTAAATCTGACGACGTGGCGGGGCGCGATGCAACTTACCAGGCTATCGTTTCCAACAAACCGATTGAAGCCCCGGGTTTGCCCTCGGCATTCAAAGTGTTGGTTAAGGAGCTGCAGAGCTTAGGTTTAGAGGTCGAATCCATCTTGGAAGATGGCGAGATCGAGACTTATGGTAAGGATAGTGACAGACGCGATACGCGTATCCCGACGGGTTTACTTGACTCACCATTTGGGGCATGATAAAATCAATCCTCGCCCTGCCAGGCAGGGTTTCGTAAGCCTTGTTTGGCGATAGTCGTAATAAACAAGGCCATCAGGTTAAATTGATGGCCTTGATTGATGAATAATTGGTAATTTATAGAAACTGGACGGAGGCAATGTGCCAACAATTAATCAATTAGTTCGCAAAGGTCGTAAGACTAAGCAACAAAAAAGCAAGTCGCCTGCTTTGCAATATACGCTCAACGCTAAAAAGCAGCGGCGTACACGCCAACCCAAAGGCGCCCCACAGAAACGCGGCGTTTGCACCGTAGTGCGCACGATGACGCCTAAAAAGCCGAACTCAGCTTTGCGGAAGATTGCTCGCGTGCGTCTTTCCAATGGGATGGAAGTTACCGCTTATATTCCAGGCGAAGGTCATCAGCTGCAAGAGCACTCGGTGGTGTTGGTGCGCGGCGGCAGAGTGAAAGACCTGCCAGGCGTACGTTATCACGTTGTGCGCGGCGCGTTAGATTCGACAGGCGTAGCTGACCGCAAGCGCGGGCGTTCAAAGTACGGCGCCAAACGCGGTAAATAGCACTGGATGAAAATGAGATGAGGCAAGCGCTCACCAAGTGACTGCGATTGCCCTGTACATCTTAATGAGGAGCAATTATGGCAAGAAGATTTAAACCCGAAAAACGCGAAGTTCCGCCGGATGTGCGTTACAACAACTGGCACATTCAGAAGTTAATCAATCACATCATGCTGGATGGAAAGAAAAGCACGGTTACCACCATAGTTTACGATGCGATTGATATTATTTCTGAGAAAACCGGTAAAGACGGCGTGGAAGTATTGGAGCAGGCTCTCAAAAACGTCAGCCCAGTGATGGAAGTGCGCCCCCGCCGTGTGGGTGGTGCTACTTATCAGGTGCCGATGGAGGTTTCTCCAGATCGTCGGCTCACTTTAGCTATCCGTTGGATCATCGCTTCATCCCGCGCTCGTAGTGGCAAATCGTTCTCGGAAAAGTTAGCCGGTGAACTTATGGACGCCGCTGAGAATCAGGGCGCTTCTATTCGCCGCAAGGAAGAAACACACAAAATGGCAGAGGCAAACCGAGCCTTCTCCCATTTCCGCGTATAATTTTGCACTTTACCAATTGGATTATTAATGGAAGCATTTCCGCTCGAGAAATATCGTAATATAGGCATCATCGCCCATATCGACGCCGGTAAGACCACGACGACCGAGCGGATTTTGTTTTATACGGGTAAAACCTATCGCCTCGGCAACGTCGATGAGGGAACGACGGTTACCGATTGGATGGTCCAGGAACGTGAACGCGGTATCACCATCGTATCGGCGGCAGTGACTGCCGAATGGAAAGGTTACCGCCTTAACCTGATCGATACACCAGGGCATATTGATTTCACCGCTGAGGTGCAGCGCTCCTTGCGCGTTTTGGATGGGGGCGTGGTCGTCTTCGATGCTGTGCAGGGGGTCGAGCCGCAGAGTGAAACCGTCTGGCGCCAGGCAGACCGCTATGAGGTGCCGCGGATATGCTTTGCCAATAAGATGGACCGCAAAGGCGCTTCTTACACTCGTACCATCGAAAGCATTCGGAACCGATTGGGCGCTAAGCCATTAGCCATGCAAATTCCCATTGGCGAAGAAGCAGCCTTCGAGGGTGTGATCAACCTACTGGAAGAAGAAGCAATTTACTTCGAAGACGAATTAGGCAAAGAACCAATCGTCAAACCCATCCCAGCTGAATATCAAGAAGAGGCTGCCCAAAAACGCCAGGCTCTGATCGAGCAAATCGCTGAGCTGGATGATGAGCTTCTACAGAAATACTTAGATGATGAACCTCTGAGCTTGCCTGATCTAAAAGCGGCTTTACGCAAAGGTGTGATCGCCAACGTAGTTACCCCCGTCTTTTGCGGTACGAGCTTACGCAATAAGGGTGTGCAGCCCCTTTTGGATGCGGTAGTGGATTACCTGCCCTCACCGTTGGATATCCCCCCTGTAAAAGCCACATTGCTTAAGGACGGCAGCGAAGTGCTTCGCCACGCAGACCCGAGTGAACCCTTGGCTGCATTGGTTTTTAAGATTGTGACAGACCCTTACATGGGCAGGTTGGCTTACGTCCGTGTGTATTCCGGGAAAATTTCCCAAGGCGGGGCTGTCTATAACTCCTCAAAGGATAAAAAAGAACGCATCGGGCGGCTGCTGCGCATGTACGCCGATAGGCGCGAAGACATCCCCGAATTAGGTGCCGGCGATATCGGCGCAATATTAGGGCTAAAGTTTAGCTTTACCGGCGATACGCTTAGCGATCCTTCTGCCCCCGTGTTGTTGGAGAGCATCACCTTCCCCGACCCGGTCATCTCGGTGGCAATCGAGCCCAAAACCAAAGCCGACCAAGAGAAGATGGCTGAATCGCTGCAGAAGCTCTCGGAGGAAGACCCCACCTTCAAAATCCGCCAGGATGAGAATACTGGTCAGACGGTCATCTCCGGCATGGGTGAGCTGCATTTGGACGTGTTAGTTGACCGCTTGCTGCGGGAGTTTAAGGTGCAAGCCAATGTGGGTAAGCCTAAAGTGGCATACCGGGAGACTATCCTTCGACCAGTGCAAGAAGTCAACTACAAATACACTAAGCAGACCGGCGGGCACGGGCAGTATGGCCATGTGGTCATTAATATGGAACCGTTGGCTAATGGCGCGGGGATTCAGTTCGAAAATCAAATCCGCGGGGGTGTCATCCCCAAGGAGTATATCCCGGCAGTAGAAAAAGGGATCTATGAAGCTGCTGAAAGCGGACCCTTAGCCGGCTACCCCATGACCGACTTCAAGGTAACGTTGGTGGATGGCTCTTATCACGAGGTGGATTCTAGTGAGTTGGCTTTCCGCATGGCGGCGATCTTCGCCTTCCGCGAGGCTGCCGAAAAGGCATCTCCGGTTTTACTCGAACCCATTATGAAGGTCGAGGTCACCGTGCCGGAAGAATACACCGGGGATGTGTTAGGGCAGATTAATGCCCGCTCTGGTAACGTTTTGGGCATGGAGCAACAGTTTGGGAATGCTCAGCTTATCCATGCCGAAGTGCCGCTCTCGGAAATGTTTGGGTATGCCACGGAACTACGCTCTGCTACGCAAGGCAGAGGCGTGTTTACGATGGAATTTAAACACTATGCCCAAGTTTCGGAGAGCAAGAAGAAAGCCATTTTAGGCGAGAGATAATTGAAATAGGCTAACGCCTCTGGCAGGAATCTGTTGGAGAGAAGCAAAATTTAGAACTGATTTAGGAAGATTATGGCAAAACAAAGAATTCGTATTCGTTTGAAAGCTTATGACCACCGCATCCTGGATCAATCCGCTAAGCGGATTGTGGAGACGGCTGAACGCAGTGGCGCTCAGGTGGTTGGACCGGTACCGTTGCCCACGCGCATCGAGCGCTACACGGTGCGCCGCTCCACCTTTATTGATAAGGATTCCCATGAGCACTTCGAGATCCGCACACACAACCGCTTGATTGACGTGCTGGACCCCGACTCCAAGACTATCGATATGCTGATGCGCTTGAACCTGCCGGCTGGCGTGGATATCGAAATAAAGATTTAGGGTTGCCAAGGGCGCACGAGCGCGCTGCGGGAATCGTTACAACTGAGCAGGGGGCTGAGCGTTTGCCGATGGCAAGCGCGCCGAGTTTGCATTAGAAGCTGCCGAAGGGCGGCTTTTTTGATTGGGGGAAAGATAAATGAAACCTATCCATGTTAAAATGGTGATACTTAGCAGATGAAATAAAGAGAAGGTGTTCTGATGATCAGGAATGATAACGATAATAGAACAATACAAGATTCACTCCCTGAATTGGCTCATCGATTGGTCACTGGAACACAAAATTTACTCAGAGAAGCAAAAACCGAAGAAGATTTACGGATTGGCTTTGAAAAACTCTTAGATCCTATCAAAACACAGTTAGGTTTACATACCAACCCCAAGTATGAAAAATCTGTATATAGCGGTCGTTCTGATGCAATTCATGGGCAAGTCATCATTGAATACGAGCCACCCAAGTCGTTTTCTTCAAAAAGAAATATAGACCATGCTTTTGAACAATTAGTCAATTATCTTTCGGATGAAGCTAAAGAGGCAAAACTCTCGCAACTGGTAGGTGTAGGTTTTGATGGCGACCAGATTTTCTTCGTGAAATATCAGGATGGAGATAGCAAAGAAATAGATAGAACGAAGTTTGTGATGCGTGGTCCTTTCTACTTCAATCCTGAAAGTGCTAGAACTTTCTTAATAAATCTGCGCGCATTATCTCGGCTGCCGCTTACTGCTGAGAACTTGGCTCAAAAGTTTGGCCCTCAGAGTGAACTTGCTCCAAAAACCGTTTCTGCTTTTGCTAACGCTTTGGAATATTGGGGAAACCAAACGCATATGCGAACTTTCTTTAATGAGTGGAAAAGGATATTCGGAATTGTTTATGGTGAACAATTCACCGATGGCAGCCAAGAGAAAGAAGCTGAGGCTCTTTCAAAACTTTATCATGTGGGCAAAGAAACTGATTTTCAAGAACTTTTATTTTGTGTTCATACTTATTTTGCGCTTTTAATGAAACTTATTGCAGCTGAACTCCTGAGCTTGAGGGAGACAGCATTTACTTCTTCGCTTACTTCAGATCTTGTGCATGTTTCCGATGATGAACTCAAAAGGCAAATTGAAGATATCGAAAATGGGGGCATCTATGCGCGTAAAGGCATCACCAACTTTTTGGAGGGTGACTTCTTCCGTTGGTATTTGGATGCTTTCGATTCACCAGAGCTGAGAGACGCGATTAGGGAAGTTGCCAGGGGTCTTTCCGAATTTGAACCGGCAACCAGTACCATCGATCCTGTTTCAACCCGTGACCTTCTCAAGAAACTTTACCAATACTTAGTCCCGCAAGAAGTGCGGCACCGCCTCGGTGAATATTACACGCCAGACTGGTTGGCAGAATTATTACTCAATGAAGTTGGCTATAACGGCAACACACGTAAGCGATTTTTAGACCCTGCTTGTGGTTCTGGTACCTTCCTCGTCCTGGCTATTCAGCGGGCAAAGGAGCACGGGCAGAAAGAAAAATTATCCCCTGGTGAAATTGCTAAGAGAATCGTCAATAACATCTGGGGATTCGATTTGAACCCCATGGCGGTCATTGCAGCACGCACGAATTACCTGTTTGCAATGGGTGATCTTGTTAATGAACTCTCACAATTAGAAATCCCTATTTATTTAACCGATTCAGTGTTAACGCCAACGAGCACCAAGACAGACCTATTTGGTGAGTCTCTCGAAGTCTCAACTTCGGTTGGCCTATTTAGAATTCCAGGCGAATGGGTGCGCAATGGCGGGATGTTGCTCGCGATTGCAGCGCCGCTGGTCGAAGAAATGGTAAAAAACCAATTTTCTACGGAGGAAGCGCTAGAGCGGTTTAAAAAGGAAGGCTTGGTTTTTTCGTCCAATGAAGATGTTGTAAAAGACTTTTATGATCAACTTTTGAAATTAGAAAAAGAAAATAAAAACGGCATTTGGGCAAGGTTTTTGAAAAACAGTTTTGCCCCCATGATTGCTGGTAAATTTGATTTTGTTGTTGGTAATCCGCCTTGGATCATGTGGCAATACTTGTCTAAAGAATATAGAGAAGCAACACAAGATTTGTGGAAAAATTACGGGCTAACTAAAATACGTCAGGATCGAAATGTATTAATCAGAGGAAGACGAGATTTCTCGATGCTTTTTGTGTACGCGACAGCTGATTATTATCTAAGGAATGGTGCAAAACTAGGGTATCTTATAACTCAAGAAGTGTTCAAATCAAAAGGCGCTGGCGAAGGATTCAGACGATTTCAGTTGGGTGAAGGTACACACCTTAAAGTCCTGAAAGCCCATGATTTGGTTTCAATTCAACCATTTGAAGGAGCAACTAATAAAACAGCAGCGATTATCATTAAAAAAGGAGAGAGAACAATTTATCCAGTTCCATATATTGTTTGGAATAAGAAAAGGGGTGTTGGTAAAATTTCAACAGACGAACTTTTTAATGACATTTCTCTTTTGCTAATTAAGAAGCGATTTTATGCTAGACCTATAGGCTCAGATATAGGGATGTGGCAGACACAGATTGCAAAAGATAAGAAATCGAATATTGAAGGCCAAAATCATTATAAAGCGCATGCAGGAGCTTATATTTCCCCCTATGGAATTTTTTGGTTAAAAATTAAAGAAGTACGATCAAATAATCAATTATTAGTTGAAAACTTTACTGATAATTTAAAAGTTAAAATTCCCAAAACTGAGGCAGTGATTGAAAAGGATTTAGTTTTCCCAGCTGTACGTGGGTCGGATATTCGTCGATGGAATGCAGTTCCGGAAATAAATGTGTTAATTACCCACGGCGCTTCACAAACCCCATATACTGAAGATGAAATGAAAAAGAAATGGCCTAGGACTTATAGTTATTTAATTAACTATAAAGAAATTCTATCACAGAGGTCACTTTATAAGCATTTTCATGAAAAATCTGGCAATGCCTTCTATGGCCAGCGCCTCTTTGGTGAATATACATTTTCAAAATATAAAGTGGTCTGGAAACGAATGACCAATGATCTAATCTCTGCAGTTGTAAATCAGCATAAAACCTTATTTGGCTATAAAACCATAATACCTGTTGAAACGGTCTCATTTTTTTCATTAAATGATGAAGAGGAAGCTCACTACCTTTGTGCTATTATCAACTCCACGCCCGTTCGCGATTTTATCAAATCCTTCTCCTCGGCTGGTCGCGGATTTGGCACACCTTCTGTTATGGAACACGTCGGAATTCCAAAATTTGATCCCCAAAATTCGCTCCATCTGAAATTAGCTGAGATATCCAAACAATGCCATCAGTTAAAACTTGAGGGCAAAGAAGAAGAAATCAAGAAGCTAGAAAAGGAAAATGATGCCTTGGTAGAAGAATTATTTGGCATCAGCCACGAGTAAATCTCATTGCATCAACCAAATTACTCTGACCTTCTAAAATCCTAAGCTATAATTAATTCATAAGGAAGGCAGCCATGTCTCTTAAGCCTCCGAAATATGTTGATACCGTGCGGCGCTTTATTTACTGGCAATATGCTCAGCTCATTGCCAAAGCGGCTGGTTTTGAAAACAACTGGGGGTTTGTCATTTCAAGGTATAAAAAGCTTGAGTCCGGAGAAATGAATTGGTCCTCTTCCATTCGCGATTATGAAAAAGAATTGGAGAAGGGCAGGATTTGTGTCTATTGTGGTGCCACCACGAATCTAACCACTGATCATATTATTCCGATTTCTCGTGCGGGGGTTGACACACGCGTGGTTGCGCTGCTCAACTCTGCAGAAAACTGTGTTTGTGCCTGTAAAAGCTGTAACTCAAGTAAAAGTGACCGCGATATCTTTGAATGGTATGGCCCAGAAGGGCTGGATGACATCCCGCAGCTAGCTCTTTCGAAGTTCCTCAAACTATCCTATCGCGTACATGAAATGCAGGGCACGTTAGATCTGAAAGATCCAAACATGGATGGGGTCTTGAACATCTATGATTTGGGGGTAGTGATCACCAGCCTGATTGAAAAAATGTCGGATAAAGCACAAAAAGGGAAAGAACCACCGCCTCCAAAACCCAAAGCGGGCTAATCTGCATTAGATTGAAGCGGCCCATAGAAAAGACAACCTGAATTTGGCACTTCTCATGTAAATATACGAATAATTTTCTGAACATGATTCAAGTACAATTAATTAATGAAATGAAATAGAAATTAGAGTTAATCTTATAAAAAGAGATATTAGCAACCAAAAACATTAGAACGAGGAGAAATGGAGATAAAACTCAGCATCGATACATCTGGTTTAGAAAGCTTTAATAAAATATTCAATTTCAGTGAAACCATTAGCAGGGAGCGCATAGATCAACTTTTTGATACTCCTATGTATATCCAATTCGTCTACGATTTTGGAGAGAATATTATAGAATTGGCGCAAAAAGATACATGGGTGGACTTGTTCTGGGAAGCATATCGGTTATTCGAAAGCGGTTCGGTAAATGTTACCGCGGAAGATCCGTACAAAAGAAATATTATCGCTTCGGTTTTATGGGCTTTAGAGCATCGCGAAATTTTACCTGAACGGACCGAGCGGTTAATCGCGAACATAAATGGAAGAAGATATCTGGAAAAATCTTTACAATATCTGCCAACGAGCAATATTGATATAAATATTAAAGTAAATCTGTTAATGTTCATGAATAACGCTTTTGTACAAAATGGACAAATTTATGTTGATGTGGCATTTGCTAGTCAATTAACTGATGAGCAATTCGATGATTTGCTAGCTCATGAAATGCATCATTTCCTAAAAGATTACTCTGGATGTCAGTATCCCAGAGCTAAACAGGGATATGAAGACCTTGCGTTTTCTTTATTCGCCTTGGAAAATGAAGGCATTGCAGATATGTGCAGTTTTGAGGGGTTAAGTTTTATTTATGAGTGGCTTGGATTTACTGAAAAAGGCTTCATGAAAGTTGTTTTAGGTAATGTTACAAAATATTTACGAGATTATTTTGAGATGGTGAAGACAAAGTTGGATCAAAAGGAATCGCCTTTACAGCTTCATCAATATTTAATGGAAAATCAAATTGTTCATCCATTAGGATATTCAATGGCGAGTGAGATTGAGAACACTTTAGGGCATGGAGAATTATTGAGTTGCGTTGGCAAACCGATTGAATTTGCAAGAAAATACGTTGAAGCAGTCTCCAAAAATACTGGAGAAATTTTATTAGATGATGACACCTTTAGCGGCTTAGAAAACATCTATCAGAATAATTAGTCGATTAATTTCAGACTCGTCCCATTTTGCCCTTGCATTCTGCAAAGGAGGTGTGGTATATTTGCAAGGTTGCCCCTTTAGGCAATACAAGTAAGTAGGCAGTTTAAGAATATGACCCGCGTGGGCAGCAAAGCTACACAGGGCATATTAACTGAATTGCGCGGAGATGATGCAGCCAGCCCATGCCGACAGTCTCGCCAAGATTAACTAACAGGAGAATAGTATGTTCAAAGGGCTAATTGGAAGAAAGATCGGTATGACCCAGATCTTCGATGAGAACGGCGCTGCCGTTCCGGTAACGTTACTCGAGGCTGGGCCTTGTTTTGTTTCCCAGGTGAAGACGGTTGCGACCGACGGTTACAACGCGGTGCAGCTTGCCTTCGGCGAGGTGAAGCCTAAGCGCTTGAGCAAAGCGCACTTAGGTCACCTGGAAAAGAATAACCTCCCTCCTATGCGGGTTCTGCGTGAATTTCGCATCAAAAATGTAGAAGATATCAAAGCTGGTGATGTGCTGAACGCCTCGGTGTTTGAGGCGGGAGAACACGTGGACGTCGTTGGCATCAGCAAGGGGAAAGGTTTTGCGGGTGCAGTCAAGCGCCATGGTTTCCGCGGTGGTCCCCGCACGCACGGTCAATCAGACCGCTTGCGCGCGCCTGGCTCTTCATCCTCGACGACGACCCCTGGCAGAGTCTTCAAGGGCAAGCGCGGTCCGGGCAGGATGGGCAATGAGAGTGTAACCTCGTCTAACATCCGTGTGGTCTTGGTGGACCCTGAGCGCAACCTGATTGCTGTGAGCGGCTCGGTTCCAGGGCCCAAGGGCGGCACCGTGGTTATCAAAGAAGCCCGCAAGCAGTAAGCCGGCTTGTGATAATGGAGAACGCAATGATGAAAGTTGATGTTTATAACTTACAAGGTGAAAAATCCAGCACAGTGGATTTGCCCGAAGAGATTTTCGCGGCGAAGGTCAATGTGGACTTGATGCACCAGGCATATTTACGCCAGATGGCGAATGCGCGCTTAGGCACGCATAGCACCAAGCGGCGTGGTGAAGTGGCTGGCGGCGGCGCCAAACCTTGGCGCCAGAAGGGCACCGGACGTGCCCGCCAAGGCAGCACGATCTCTGCCCAATGGGTCGGCGGCGGCAGGATTCATACACCCAAGCCGCGGGATTATTCCCAAGCGATGCCTAAGAAGATGCGCCGCGCGGCGCTGCGCTCTGCATTGACGGTCAAAGTCAATGAGAACAGCGTGATTGTGGTCAGCGACCTTGCGCTGCAAGAGCCCAAAACCGCGGAATTGACCAAAGCGATTAAGGCGTTAGCTGGCGGGAGCCGCGTGCTGATTTTGATCCCGGATAAAAGTGAAGCCAATCAGAATGCGATTAAATCGGGCCGCAACTTAGCCGATCACAAGTTGTTGTTAGCGAATTATTTGAATATTCGGGATTTATTGCAATATGAAAAAGTAATTATCCCGCTCGCCTCCCTTGAGGTGATCAAGAGTTATTTGGGATAAGGAAGGTGAAGCAGAATGAGCTACTCTGTTTTTGATATTTTGAAACGTCCGGTTGTGACTGAAAAGTCCAACTATCAGGCGAGCAAGCTGCACCAATATGTGTTCGAAGTGGCAGATTATGCCACGCGTGAGATGGTGAAGACTGCCGTCGAAACCGTGTTTGATGTGGATGTGGTGCGTGTAAATATTATCAATCTTCCTGCTAAGGCACATCGCACTTCGCGAAACCGCCGCTTAGCTTTACGCACCAGCGGCTATAAGAAGGCAATTGTCACCTTGGCACCGGAAGATCGAATCCCGATTTTTGAAGGGGTGGACTAATGGCTGTAAAAATTTATAAACCGAAAACCCCTGGTCAACGCCATAAGACCGGCTACTCTTTTGAAGAGATCACTAAGGACCGCCCAGAACGCAGTCTGATCGTACCGCAAAAGAAAACTGCGGGACGCAATGCGTACGGTCGTGTTACGGTGCGGCACCGTGGTGGTGGCGAAAAACGCCACCTGCGTGTGGTGGACTTCCGCCGGGAGAAGCTTGGCATTCCTGCTAAGGTAGCAGCGATTGAGTATGACCCCAATCGCACCGCTCGGTTAGCGTTGCTCAACTACGTCGATGGCGAGAAGCGCTACATTCTCGCTCCCGTTGGCGTGAAGGTGGGTGATACGCTGGTCTCCGGCCCACAAGCCGAGATCCGACCCGGCAATGCCTTGCCGCTGGCAAACATACCGGTTGGCACGACCATTCATGCGATTGAGCTGAAACCTGGCAAGGGCGCTCAAATTGGCCGCTCTGCAGGCACATCTGCGCAACTGTTAGCTAAGGAAGGCAAGTACGCTCATGTGCGTATGCCTTCAGGTGAGGTGCGCTTGGTTTTACAAGAGTGCATGGCATCTATTGGGCAGGTTGGCAATGTGGACCACAGCAATGTGAAGCTGGGAAAAGCCGGGCGAGCGCGCCACATGGGCTTACGCCCCGAAGTACGCGGTTCAGCTATGACTCCACGCGATCATCCGCATGGTGGTGGTGAGGGCCGCAGCCCGATTGGTATGCCCGGTCCGAAGACGCCTTGGGGTAAACCCGCTTTAGGTTATAAAACCCGGCGGAATAAGCGTACGAATAAGATGATTATTCGCCACCGTTCAAAGGCAAAGCGCCGTTAGAAATTGGTGATAGGTAGAAAAGGATATTAACATGACGCGATCATTGAAAAAAGGGCCGTACGTAGACCCAAAACTTTTGAAACGCATCGAGGAAATGAACGCTAAAGGCGAGAAGAAGGTGATTCGCACCTGGAGCCGCTCAAGCACCATTTTCCCCCAGATGGTTGGTCATACCATTGCCGTGCATGACGGTCACCGCCATGTACCGATTTACATAACCGATAACATGGTTGGTCACCGCTTAGGCGAATTTGCGCCTACCCGTTATTTCCGCGGGCATGTGCAAGAGAAATCGACCAGGTGAGGCTGAGATGGCACAAGAAATTAAGGCAAAACTCTCAAATCTCCCTTGCTCAGCGCAGAAGACGCGCTTGGTGGTTGATCTTGTTCGGGGAAAACCTGTTAATGAGGCGATGGATATCTTAAGCCTGACCCCTAACAAAGCTGCCAAGCCGGTACGCAAGCTGCTTTATTCTGCCATTTCTAATGCAGAGGAAAATTTTGGCGTCAGCCGCGATGATCTAGTGGTCTATCGGATTTATGCCGATGAAGGACCCACGCGCAAGTGGCGTAGATTCGGAGCCCGAGGCCGCTTTAAGCCGCAGCTGCGACGCAGCTCTCACGTAACCGTAATTTTGCGTGAAAATGAGTAGGACTGGAAAGAGAGTTGAGGAGTAATTATGGGTCGTAAAGTACATCCAATAGGTTATCGTCTGGGGATTAATAAACCCTGGTTAGGCCGCTGGTACGCCGAAGGAGAGGATTATACCGATCAGCTTCATCAAGATTTACGCATTCGCGAATTGGCGATGAAAGACGGCGAGCGTGCTGGCGTTTCGGCAGTAGAAGTGGAACGCTATCCGGGCAAGGTGAAGGTTACCTTGCACACCTCGAAGCCGGGCGTGTTGATCGGCCGCAAGGGCGAAAACGTGAAAATCTTACGTCAGGAGCTCGAAGCACTTACCGGTAAAAAAGTTGATTTAGATGTTAAAGAAATCAAATCTCCAGATACGGATGCTTTTTTGGTAGCGGAAAATATCGCTGGTCAATTGGAGCGGCGCATTAGTTACCGCCGTGCGATGAAGCGCGCTATTCAGCAAGCCATGAACCATGGGGCTGAAGGGATTAAGATTTCGGTTTCAGGCAGGCTTTCTGGCGCTGAAATGGCACGCCGCGTGACTTTGCGGGAAGGGCGTGTGCCCCTGCAGACCTTGCGCGCGGATATCGACTTCGCCAAGACCGAGGCTTTGACGACATACGGTCAAATTGGGATTAAGGTTTGGATTTATCGTGGCATTGCCATGGCTCCTGCTGAAGAAAAAGTGGAAGCCACCGAAGGCGTATACGTCAGCGAGTAGTTGAGAATTAGTGGTGAGGTATTGAATTATGTTAATGCCAAAGAGAGTTAAGTACCGCAAGCAGCAACGCGGCCGCATGAAAGGCAAAGCCAGCCGTGGGGTTGAGGTCAGCTTCGGTGAATATGGTTTGAAGTCACTGGAATGTGGCTATCTGAGTGCTCGCCAGATCGAAGCGGCGCGCCGTGCTATCGTGCACGAAATGAAGCGGCGTGGCAAAGTATGGATTCGGGTTTTCCCAGATAAGCCTTATACCAAACGCGCGGCTGAAACCCGTATGGGTAAAGGTAAAGGCGCAGTGGATCACTGGGTAGCAGTCATCCGCCCTGGGCGAATGATGTTCGAAGTAGGCGGCACCGATGAAGAAACCGCCATCCGCGCACTTACGCGTGCTCGCTATAAGTTGGGTTTCAAGACAAAAATTGTTGCCCGTGAAGGTGTAGGAGAAGGTTCATGAACGCTAAAGAAATAAGAGAACTTTCTACAGAAGAAATTAAAGAACGTTTAATGGATTCCCGGCAGGAACTGATGAATCTTCGCTTTCAGGCGGTGACCGGTCAGCTGACGGATACCAGCAGATTTAAAGCCACCCGGCGTATGATCGCGCGATATGAGACCATTCTCAACGAGCGCGCAAACGAGGGGAAGGAAGGTAAAGATGAATAATAGACGGCGACTTATCGGCACGGTTACCAGTGCCAAGATGCCTAAGACTGTGAGCGTAGAGGTAACCCGCACCTATCAGCATCCGCTGTATCACAAGGTGGTGCGTGGGAGCAAAATTTACAAGGCTCATGACGAACTAAATTGCCATGTTGGCGATAAGGTCCGTATTGTTGAATCTGCGCCGCTTTCGCGTACGAAACATTGGATTGTGGAAGAAATCCTCAAGGTTGAAGTTCGTGAAGAAGACGACCTCAGTCAGATTTCTGAAGGAGAGCAAGCATGATTCAGCAGGAGACTCGTTTGGTTGTTGCCGATAACACAGGCGCCAAAGAGCTATTGGTTATTCAGGTAGTCGGTGGTACCCGCCGGCGCTATGGATACGTAGGTGACATTGTGGTAGGCACGGTTAAAAGCGCCACACCACAGGCGTCTGTAAAGAAGAGCGAAATTGTTAAAGCCGTGATTGTGCGCACGAGCAAAGAATACCGCCGACCAGATGGTTCCAGCATATCTTTTGATGATAATGCTGCGGTAATCCTTGACTCTGATGGTGTAAATCCACGTGGGACGCGTATTTTTGGCCCTGTGGCACGTGAACTGCGCGAAAAAGGCTTTATGAAGATTGTTTCATTGGCTCCAGAAGTGCTGTAGCCGTTGATGTCAGGAGTGTCTAATGAAGATGAAGATACGTAAAGGTGATCGCGTTCGGGTGGTGCGCGGCGATGCCGAAGATAAAGGCAAAGTTGGCGAGGTAATCCGGGTGCTGCCTAAAGAGAATCGCGTTGTAGTGCAGGGTGTAAATCTGGTGAAGAAGCACCAGCGGCAAACCCAGTCTGGCGGCAAAACAATCCCATCTGGCATCCGCGAGTTCGAAGCGCCAATTCACATTTCGAATGTGCAATTGGTCACTGAGGCAAGTGAGAAATCAGCCGGCAAGGAAAAGAAAGCTGCCAAACCCGCGAAAAAACCTACTGAGAAGCCGGCTGCTGCCAAACCTGCGAGGAAGGCTGCCGAAAAGCAAGCTTCAAAAGCTGCGGAAGGCAAACCAGCGGCTCGTAGACGCAGCGCTGCCAAACCTGCCGCAGATGAAAGCGGTTCTGAGAATTAAGATGCAGGTGAGCATAAATGAATAGATTAAAAGAACAATACAAAAATGAAATCGCTCCGGCGCTTTTCAAAGAGTTGGGTCTGGATAATGTGATGCAGACTCCGCGCATTGAAAAAGTGGTCGTAAATATTGGTGTAGGCGAAGCTTTGGACAACCCCAAGGCACTTGAAGCCGCTGTGAATGATCTCACGATCATCACTGGTCAGAAACCAGTGGTAACAGCAGCCAAGAAAGCCATTTCTAACTTCAAATTGCGTGAAGGTCGCCAAATTGGCGTCAAAGTTACTTTACGCGGCGAAAAGATGTGGGCATTCTTGGACCGGCTGATCAATATCGCCTTACCGCGTGTGCGAGACTTTCGTGGTGTCTCTGCGGAGGCGTTCGATGGGCGAGGTAACTACACCTTGGGCTTGCAGGAACAGTTGATCTTCCCTGAGATTCAGTATGACAAGATTGATAAAGTTCGTGGTATGGAAGTGAGCATTGTGACGACTGCAAAAGATGATGAGCAAGCACGCTTACTGCTCAGCAAGTTCGGCATGCCCTTTAGGAAAGGAAACTAATGGCTAAGAAGTGTATGATGTATCGCGAAATGCGGCGGGAATACCCTAATCAGGTGAGAAACCGCTGTCGAATTTGCGGGAGACCGCGTGGTTATATGCGTAAGTTTGGTCTTTGCCGAATTTGTTTTCGAGAATTAGCGCTCCAGGGAAAGATCCCTGGGGTGAAGAAATCATCTTGGTAATTGACCTGGAGGTATAGAGATGACAGTTTCAGATCCAATTGCCGATATGTTAACCAGAATTCGCAATGGCGCTATGGCTGGGCACAGCGTAGTTGTCATGCCGAGCTCTAAGGTCAAGGAAGAGATCGCCCGCATTCTGCAGGAAGAAGGCTATCTGGAAGGCTATGAAGTTGTAGATGGAAAAGCCAATGGTAGCAAAGTATTGCGCTTGCAATTGAAATACATTGGTGAGCGCCGTCACCGCCGCCCGATTATTACCGATTTGCAGCGCGTCAGCCGGCCTGGCTGCCGTGTTTACACCTCAAAGGATGAAATTCCTTGGGTGCTTTCCGGTATCGGCATTGCTATTTTATCTACCCCTAAAGGGATCATGACCGGTCAGCGTGCGCGTAGAGTGGGCGTCGGCGGCGAGATCCTCTGCAAGGTTTGGTAGGAGGCATACAATGTCACGAATTGGAAATTTACCCATCTCGGTCCCTAAGGGCGTCGAGGTGAAAATCGAAGGAAATAAGGTGAGCGTTAAGGGACCAAAAGGTACGCTCGAACAAACTTTTGACCCTGCGATCCGGATAAAACAGGAAGGCAATACCATTATTGTGGAGCGTCCAAATGACGAACCGCGGATGCGCGCCTTGCACGGCACCACACGTGCCCTGCTCAACAACATGATTGTTGGCGTTGATAAAGGCTTCGAACGTGTGTTGGAAGTGAACGGTGTTGGTTACCGCGCTGAGCTCAATGGAAAAGATTTGGTGCTCAATGTGGGGTATTCTCACTCCGTCAACTTCCCAGCGCCCGATGGGATCACTTTTGAGGTGGATACAAAGACGCGTCAAATTAAGGTAAAAGGACGCGATGTCCAACAGGTTGGGCAAGTGGCGGCAAATATCCGCAAGATCCGACCACCGGAGCATTATAAAGGTACTGGCATTCGCTACTTGGGTGAGGTCGTCAAGCTCAAGCCCGGTAAAGCTGGTAAGACTGGTTAGTAGAGGAAAAGAATATGGCAAAAAAATCAAGAAATGCAGCACGATTACGCCGCCATACGAGAGTTCGTAAGAATATATTCGGCACCCCTGAGCGCCCGCGGATGAATGTGTATCGCAGCCTGAATGAAATCTATGTTCAAATCATAGATGATCATAGTGGAACGACATTAGTTTCAGCTTCCACCATTGATAGTGGATTACGTTCTGCCGTGTCGGGAAAAAATAAAACCGAACAGGCGCGCATGGTTGGCGAAGAAGTCGCTCGGCGCGCACTAGAAAAAGACATCAAGACCGTTGTATTTGACCGTGGTGGTTTTTATTACACTGGCAGGGTTAAAGCATTAGCGGAAGGTGCACGTAAGGGCGGGCTGGAGTTCTAAGCTGAGGAGATTATGGACGATTTTCAATCTTTAGAAAAACAATTTGACGAACGCGTCATTGATATTGCCCGGGTAGCCAAAGTGGTTAAAGGCGGCAGGCGTTTATCTTTCCGAGTGGCTGTCGTTACTGGTGACAATAACGGCAATGTCGGTTTAGGTATTGGTAAAGCCAGTGCTGTGCCCGATGCAATGAACAAAGCAGTCCAACGCAGCCATAAAAACATGCGACCGATTAATATGATGGGCACAACGATAGCCCACGAAGTTGTGGGCACTTGCGGTGGCGCAAAGGTCCTATTAAAGCCGGCTTCACCCGGTACGGGTGTTATTGCTGCTGGCGGTGTCCGGGCTGTTTGTGAAGCAGCGGGTATCAAGGATATTTTGACCAAGTCTATGGGTAGCAGCAACATTCTCAATATTGTGCAAGCCACCTTTGATGCGCTTTCCCAACTGAAAGATCCATCTGATGTAGCCGTTGAACGCGGCAAGGACGTAAGCGAAGTGATGCCTTTCTGGGAACGGAGGAAGAATGGCTAAATTGCGCATAACCTTGAAGAAAAGTGGCATCGGATATTCCGAGCGCCAAAAAGCAACCCTTAAAGCCTTAGGTCTTCAACACCTCAACCAAACCGTTGAGCAAGAAGACACAGATACGGTGCGAGGGATGTTGAATAAAGTCTCCCATCTCGTAGAGATTGAAACAGTAAATGAGGAGAAATGATGCAGATTCATGACCTAAAACCAAACGAGGGCGCCAAAAAACCTCGCAAAAGAGTTGGCCGCGGCATCGGCAGTGGGGCAGGTAAGACCTCTGGTCGCGGAACCAAAGGCCAAAATGCCCGCAGCGGTGGTGGCGTGAGACCATACCACATGGGTGGGAACTTGCCGCTTTATCGCAAACTACCCTTCTTACGCGGTGAAGGCTTTACCCCCCGGAACCGCACACGCTATGCCGAAGTCAACTTAGACGCGCTGCAAGGTTTTGCTGCTGGCAGTGAAGTGAACCCGGAAACATTGGCGCAAGCTGGTGTTCTCAAGGATAAGAACAAGCCCATCAAGATCATGGGGCGAGGTGACGTAAAAGTTGCGTTGAAAATCAGCGTACATAAAGTGACTGAAGGCGCCCAGCAGAAAATTGAAAAAGCTGGCGGCAGCGTGGAACTGATTAAATAGCCTGATTAAAGGAGCAAAGCCAATGAAACGATCTTCATGGCGTTATTTGTGGAAATCAGAAGATATTCGTAACAAGCTGTTGATCACGCTGCTATTGCTCGCTATTTACCGCTTTGCAGCGAATATCCCCGTTCCAGGCATCGATCGGACGACCGTTAATATGCTCACTCAGTTGAGAGGCACGCAGGGTAACCTGATCAACCTGCTGGACATGCTCAGTGGTGGCGCGGTTTCGAACTTCTCGATTCTTGCCATGGGCGTTTACCCCTACATTACTGCTCAAATTATTTTGCAGCTGCTGACCCCTATCATCCCTTCGCTGGAGCGGAAGATGCAAGATGATCCGCGTGAGGGCCGCATCTGGATGGAAAAATGGACTGTCATTTTGACCATCCCAATGGCGCTGCTCTCGGCATTTGGGCAGATCAACATCTTCAATCAGATGTTAGGCAGTTCGGTGATCACGAACTGGGGCTTTACGGCAGATAAACTCTTACCCACAATCACAGCGATCGTGGCTATGGTTGCCGGAACAATGCTGGGCGTTTGGATTGGCCAACTGATTTCAGAGTTTGGTCTACGTAATCAAGGGCTTTCGTTGATTATTTTTGCAGGCATTGTTTCCCGGCTGCCCGTCTCCTTGGTCCAAATGATTAACAGCCAAGAGCCTTGGTATATGTTCTTGATTGTTGTGCTAATTTTGCTCATTACGATTTTTGCCATTGTGTACGTGCAGCAGGGTCGCCGTAACGTTCCGGTAATGTTCCCTGGACGGCGAATTGGCAATCGTATGTCGATGCCGGTGCGCAGCAATTTGCCTTTAATGGTCAATATGGCTGGCATGATCCCGATCATTTTTGCGCAGTCATTCTTGACCTTCCCAGCAATTTTGGCGTCATTCTTTGTTAACTCACAGACGACTTGGCTGAGGAATGCTTCGTTGTGGGTTACAGATGCCTTTAATGCCGAGACGGCTTGGTACCCGGTGATTTTCTTTATCTTGGTGGTGCTGTTCACTTACTTCTATACGGATGTGATGTTTGCACAACAAAATTATGGCGAAAACTTGAAGAAGCAGGGTGCGCAGATACCTGGTGTGGTGCGAGGAAAGCCCACACAAGACTATCTTACTCGCGTTCAGCGCCGTATCACCTTGCCTGGGGCATTTTTCCTCGGTTTTGTGGCTGTTTTGCCCTATATCTTTAGTGCATTCTTACCCGCAGGCAGCTCAGCAAACTTACTGCTGTCTTCTTCGGGCTTGCTCATCGTGGTCGGAACCGTGCGTGAAACGGTGCAGTTGATTGAAACTGAATTGCGCATGCGCGGCTATGACGACACCTTAATCAATGCCTGAGGCTGAAATGAACGAAAAGGCTACCTACATCGTCATGTTGGGTCCTCCCGGAGCCGGTAAAGGAACACAAGCTGAAATTTTGGCGCAAAAATTAGGGTTGGTGCATATTTCTAGCGGCGATCTATTCCGTGAAAACCTAAGCAACCAGACAGAGTTAGGTAAATTAGCGCAAACGTATATGACCAAAGGTGAGCTTGTGCCGGATGATGTGACCATCGCGATGGTGAAGGAGCGCCTTTCTCGACCGGACTGCGCTAAAGGGGCAGTGTTGGATGGATTCCCCCGTACACCAGCCCAAGCCGAAGCACTGAATAAAATCTTGGCAGAAATGAACGCGAAGGTTGATTTAGTTCCGTTGATTAGCGTGCCTAACGACGTACTGGTGGAACGCTTGAGTGGTCGTTGGATGAGTAAGAGCGGAAGGGTGTATCATGCGCTCTATAATCCGCCCAAGGTTAAATGGGTGGATGATATTGATGGTACACCACTTTATCAGCGCGAGGATGACAAACCTGAAACGGTGCAACGGCGGATTGATGTTTATTACGAACAAACGGCACCTCTGATTGATTATTATCGTCAGGCTGGGCTGTTAGTCGAAATTGATGGGACGCAGGAAATCGAAAAGGTTACTGAGGATATTCTGAAAGCTATAAAATAAGATGTTTGGTGTAGAAGCAAGTATTAATCTTAAATCAGAAGCAGAAATTGCTTTGATGCGGGAAGCCGGCAGGATCAATGCCGAGACTCTCAACGCTGTGAAAGCCGCTATTGCTCCTGGGGTAAGTACCGCAGAGCTGAATGAGGTGGCAGAAGCAGTACAGCGCAGCTATGGGGTATATTCGCCCTTCAAAAACTACCCGGGCCCTTATCCCTTCCCTGCCAGTATTTGCACGAGCATTAATGAAGAAATGGTACATGGCATCCCCAGCAACCGCAAACTGCGTGAAGGCGATATTATTTCAGTCGATTGTGGTACGGTGTATGAAGGCTTTGTGGGTGATTCTGCCTTTACCGTGGGCGTGGGTGAAATTTCTCCACTCGCCCAAAGCTTAATTGAGGTTACCAAACAAGCTTTAGAAGTTGGCATTGCCGAAATGGTACCCGGAAATCATTTAGGTGATATTGGCGCCGCTATTGAAGAATTTGTCACCAAACACGGTTTTTATGTGACCCACTTGTATACTGGGCACGGTGTTGGGCGTGAGATGCATGAGAACCCGCAAGTGCCTAATTTTGGCAGGCGCGGTGAGGGTGTTTTGCTGCGAGAAGGCATGACCTTAGCTATAGAACCAATGGTTCTAGTAGGGACACGGCATACGCGCGTTTTACGCAATGGTTGGACGGTTATTTCACGAGACCGGTCGCTCACAGCGCACCAAGAACACTCGGTCGCAATCACGGCGTACGGTCCGGAGATATTGACGAAACTGTAAAAGCAGTTGGACTTGTCAAAAAGGCGAAAATAGATATAATAAACGTTTTGTGGCTATCATAAGGAGTGATTAATGAAAGTTAGTGCTTCAATTAAAAAACGCTGTAACAATTGCAAGATCGTCAAACGCGACGGTCGGCTTTACGTCATTTGCACGAATCCAAGACACAAACAGCGACAAGGATAAGGAATTAAACTATGGCTCGTATAGAAGGTGTTGACCTCCCGCGCGACAAGCGCATCCAAATCGGTTTACGGTATATTTACGGCATTGGCCCAACCACCGCAGACAAAATTTTAGCGGAGACAGGGGTTAACCCTGATATCCGCGTCAAAGATTTAACCGAGACAGATCTTGCCAAGCTGCGTGATTACATTGCAGCTAACCTGAAGGTTGAAGGTGATCTGCGCCGTGAAGTGCAAATGAATATCAAGCGTTTGACGGAAATCGGTTGCTACCGAGGAATGCGTCATCGCCGCAATTTGCCGGTCCACGGGCAGCGTACGCGTACGAATGCGCGCACGCGCAAAGGTCCCAAGAAGACCGTTGCTGGTCGCGGGCGCCGTCGTGGAGTGGCTAAGAAATAGCATTGAACTAACAGGTGTAATGTTGAGGGTGGGGTTCCCTTTCTCCCCAGCGGCTACCCGAACCATTACTCAGTTAGACAAGAAGAGATCGAGTGAGGAAGAATTATGGCTAAACAAGCACGTACAGCACGAAGAACAACCAGTTCTCGCAAAGTTAAACGCCAGGTTTCGGCGGCACAGGTGCATATTTATGCGTCCTTTAATAATACGATCGTCACCATAACCGACATGCAGGGTAATACCATTTGTTGGGGAAGCACGGGGACAGCTGGATTTAAGGGTTCACGTAAGAGCACACCATTTGCTGCCCGCTTGGCGACGGAACAGACCATGAAGACAGCCCAGTCGATGGGCGTGCAGGAAGTAGAACTGTACATTAAGGGACCCGGCCCAGGCCGTGAAGCTGCAATTCGTGCAATACAATCAATGGGTGTGAAAATCACAAAGATTGATGATGTGACTCCGGTGCCGCATAATGGCTGCCGACCGCCCAAACGCCGCCGCGTATAGAAAAGGAAAAGGAATAAAGAATGGCTAGATATACTGATCCAGTATGCAAATTATGTCGGCGTGAGGGAGAGAAGCTCTACCTGAAAGGGGAGCGTTGCTTTACTCCCAAATGCGCCTTTGAAAAACGCCCATATCCACCTGGAATGCATGGCAAATACCGCTCTGTCCGCCCTGGGCGTGAGTCGGACTATGCCAAGCAGCTGCGTGCCAAACAAAAGGCACGCCGAATCTATGGTGTGTATGAGCGACAATTCCGCCGTTATCATACTGAGGCATTGCGTATGCGTGGGATGACAGGTTTGAACTTATTAGTTCTTTTAGAAAGCCGCCTTGATAATGTAATCTATCGGCTTGGCTTTGCTGCCAGCCGCTCTCAGGCGCGCATTTTGGTGAGCCATGGCCACTTCTTGGTCAATGGAGAACGCGCAGATATTCCATCTTATGGCATTTCAGTTGGAGATGTGATTAGCGTGCGTGAAACCTCAAAAGATAACGTCTATTTCAAGAACTTACGGGAAGAAGCTGAAAGCAGAAACGTTGCCCCATGGTTAGAGCGCGATCTGACCAACCTAAGGGCTCGCGTGCTGCGCCTTCCTGAGCGGTCTGAAATTGATGGCAACCTCAACGAGCAGTTAATCGTTGAGTACTATTCGCGCTAAACCGATATTTAGTTCAGTCTTGCTGATGAGGAGACTGGTAAGGGGCTAACCGTGAGTGGAACAATAGAAATGGTAACACCAAAAGTAGAACGCGAAAACAATACGCGTGAGTTTGGCACGTTTATTATCGGCCCGATGGAAAGAGGATTTGGGCTCACCCTGGGGAATGCGATTCGGCGCGTGCTGCTTTCTTCATTGGAAGGGGCAGCTATCACCGATGTGCGTATTACTGATGTGATGCACGAATTCAGTACAATTCCGGGCGTGAGGGAAGATGTCATCCAAATCATGCTGCAAATCAAACAAATCCGCATGAAGTTGCATGGTGTGGATACTGCCCAGATTCACTTGGAAGTAAAAGGTGAGGGTACGTATACTGCTGCGGACATCGTCTGCCCTCCAGAGGTTGAGATCATCAACCCTGAGTTATATCTGTTTAGCATTACCGAAGCCGGAGCTGAAGTGGAAATGGATATGACTGTGGAGCGAGGCAGAGGGTATATGCCTGCTGGAGACCGTGCTGAACGCTTGCCGTTAGGGGTTTTGCCTGTAGATGCGATTTTCTCGCCAGTCAGGCGGGTTAATTGGTCTGTCTCCAATGCTCGCGTGGGTCAGGATACGAATTTTGACCGCTTGAACTTGGACATTTGGACTGATGGTACGATCACGCCGGAAAAAGCCTTAGAAGATTCGGTTGACCTGCTCATTCAGCATCTGAGCATTATCCGCGGGGTCGAAGACGAACCCCAGGTTTGGAGCGCTGTGCCTGCAGAGCCGGAGAGCCGCTTGAGTAATGAGGCAGCTGAGACTCCCATCGAAGCTTTAGACCTTACTGTACGGGTCTACAATGCGCTCAAGCGCACCGGTGTCTCTACTGTGCGTGATGTTTTGGATTTGCTCGACAAAGGCGAAAACGCAATGCTTGCTATCCGGAATTTTGGTGATAAGAGCTTAGCAGAATTAAAAGCCAAATTGATTGAAAAAGGCTTTTTAGATGAAGAAGAAGCGGAGTAATTAGGATGCGACATCAAGTTAAAGGGTATCATCTTGGCAGAAGCACAGGGCAAAGAAATGCCTTGCGCCGCACGATGATTATGCAATTATTTCAATACGAAAAAATAGAAACCACGCTAGCAAAAGCTAAAGCTATTCAACCAGAAGCAGAAAAGCTGATCACGATGGCAAAAAACAGCTTAGATGGCAGCGAAATCGATCAGATCAATGCGCGAAGGCGCGCTGCAGCAGACTTGGGGAATGCCAGCGGAGATATTGTCAAGAAGCTGTTTGATGATATTGCCCCGCGGTTTAAGAATCGCCAAGGCGGCTACACCCGCATTCTCAAATTGGGACCGCGGCAAGGTGATAGCGCCGAGATGGTACTGATCGAGCTGGTGGCTGAGTAGGCTTAGCATGCAGGGTATCTGCCTTTCTACCCGAGGAAGTTGAAAGGCATGGCACATTACAAACTTATTCTCGCTTATGAAGGCACACAATATCACGGCTTTCAGCGGCAGAAAAACAAAACCAACATCCAAGCGGAAGTTGAAGCAGCATTGCGCAAGTTAGGCTGGCAAGGAAGAGCAATCATTCCTGCTGGTCGAACAGATAGCGGCGTACATGCTCTTGGTCAAGTGATTTGCTTCAATCTTGATTGGAAACATGGTGATGCAACGCTGCTTAGGGCGCTAAATGCCCATCTGCCTGATGATATTGTGGTGCAAGCTGTTTTTCAGGCAGCGGAGAATTTTCATCCGCGCTACGATGCCCTCTGCCGAACTTATGTGTACCGAATTTATTGGCAACAGGCACGTAACCCTCTGATCGACCGCTTTGCATGGCATCTGATTGAGGCGCCGAACTTGGAGAGCATGAACGCTGCGGCAAGTTTGCTGGTTGGAGAGCATGACTTCCGCGCTTTTGGCAGAGCTCTCAAAGAAGATGGAAGGACCATCCGGCAAGTTTACCGTGCTGAATGGCAGCGAACGGGTTGGGGAGCCACCTTTACCATTCAGGGAAACGCATTTCTGTACCACATGGTAAGGCGGATCGTGTACCTACTTGTGCAGATTGGGCTGGGCAAGTTACCTGAAGCAATAATTGAGCGAGGACTGGAAACAGGCAGCACAGGGATAGTCTCCTTGGCACCGGCACGGGGCTTAACCCTGCAGGAAGTTGCCTATCCAGAAGATAACGAGATTATTCGAGCCGAAAATGTGGCTTGAATGTGGAATTGATAAAACGGAGAAAGTTAAAGTGGAAAAAACATACGTACCTAAAGGACAAACTACCAGCGAATGGTATTTGATCGATGCCGCTGGTGAACCTCTTGGTCGCCTTGCGACTCAAATTGCAGCATTATTAGTCGGCAAACACCGCCCGGATTACACACCTGGTGTGGTTCTTGGCGATCATGTGGTGGTGATTAATGCCGCCCAGGTGAGCATTAACCCAACCCGCCAGAATGAAAAAGTCTATTACCATCATTCCGGCTATCCCGGTGGTATGAAAGCGGTCAAGATTACGAGGCAGATGGTAATAAAACCTGAGGCAGTAATTTATTCAGCCGTACGTGGGATGCTGCCCAAGAATAAGCTGACAGACCGTTATATGAGCAATTTAAAAGTTTACGCTGGACCTGAGCATCCACATGCCGCCCAGAATCCGAAACCGTTGATGGAGTAAATGAGGTATTATGGCAGAATTTTTTGAAGCAACAGGACGAAGGAAAGAAAGCACCGCCCGCGTGCGTTTGGCTGCTGGCAGTGGTACCTTTGTGGTTAATGAAAAGCCCTTAGAGGAATACTTCCCACGCTTAGGGGATGCTTCTGCAATCCTTAGCGTTTTGGAAGTTACATCACAAAACCCCACGCAATTTGATATTAGCGTCAAGGTGCAGGGCGGCGGCGTGACGGGTCAGCGCGATGCGGTCAAGTTAGGCTTGGCGCGTGCGTTGGTGACGATGGATGAAGGTCTGCGCAGCGCATTGCGCGCGGAGGGCTTGTTGACTCGGGATGCACGCATTAAGGAACGCAAGAAGCCAGGTTTGAAGCGCGCTCGCAAGGCTCCAACCTATACCAAACGTTAAAATTTATCTTTAGGCTGCATCGCGCAGCTTTAGAGTTGAATGCGTTACAATGAGGCTGCTCAATTTAATCGTTGAGCAGCCTTTGGCTATCTATAGAGAAGTGAAGGCTTATTCAGCGTGGTGTAGTGAAAGGCAATAGAGAATTTATGGAAAAACCTGGAATTACAATTGTCGGCTTGGGTCCAGCCGGGGCGAACCTGCTCACGCGGGAAGCCTGGGAGTGGCTTACTTCGGTTTCTGAGGTTTACCTACGCACAGCTTTTCACCCTTGCGTGAAGGAATTACCAACGGGGCTGGAGGTGCACAGCTTTGATGATGTTTATGAGCAAGAGGAGAGCTTAGCTGCGGTTCTGGCAGAAATCAGCCAGCGTGTGTTAGAGCTTGGGCGCCAGCCTGAGGGCGTAACCTACGGCGTGCCTGGCAGCCCATGGGTGGCAGAGGAAACTACACTGCGAATTTTGGCTGCAGCCAAAGAGGAAGGCTTGCCTGTGCGCGTGATCAACGGGATGAGCTTTGTGGAGCCAGTATGTGCTGCCCTGGGAATTGACCCAAGTGCAAAATTAGTTCTGGTGGATGCCCTACATTTGGCGGACCGGCATATGCCTTCTTTCCCGCCTTCTTACGGCGCTTTGATCAGCCAAATCACAGCCGGTATGGAACTGAGCGAAGTTAAGCTTACCTTGATGAACAACTATCCCGATGAATATCCTGTTCGGCTTGTGCATTCAGCCGGCACAGATCTACAAGAAGTGGAGGAGCTGCCACTCTATGCCATTGACCACTCACCCAAGGTTGGTCTGCTGAGCACAATGTATATCCCACCTTGGGAAGAAAACCGCTCATTTGAAAACTTCCAAGAGATTATTGCCCGCCTGCGTGCGCCGGATGGCTGCCCTTGGGATCGCGAACAGACGCACCTTTCCCTACGACCATACTTGCTGCAAGAAGCTTACGAAGTGCTGGAAGCGCTTGACCACGAAGATATGATGGCATTGCAGGAAGAGCTTGGAGATCTATTGCTCCAAATTGTGCTGCATGCACAGATCGCCACCGAAGAAGGTGATTTTAACATGACGGATGTGGTTCAAAGTATAAGTAAAAAGCTCATCCGCCGGCATCCGCATGTTTTCGGCGATGTCCAGGTAAACTCGGTGGATAACGTGGTGCAAAACTGGGAGAAAATTAAAGCTGAAGAGCGCAAGGAAAACGGCAATGCTCACAAAAACGGCATGTTGGATGGGATCCCCTTAGCCTTGCCGGCGCTTACTCAAGCAGACCAAATCCAAAAACGAGCCCAACGCATTGGCTTTGATTGGAAGACGGTCGAACCAGTGATTGCGAAAGTCAATGAAGAACTGCAAGAGCTGCTTCAGGCGCAAACGCCCGCTGAACGCCAAGCTGAGGGCGGCGACCTGCTCTTTGCGGTGGTCAACCTGCTGCGTTGGTTGGAAATTGATCCCGAAACCGCCTTAAGGGAGTGCAACCTGCGCTTCCGCAAGCGCTTTGCGTTCATTGAGGCTGCAGCAGCTAACCAAGGCAAGCGTGTGGACGCGCTCAGCTTTGAGCAAATGGACGCTCTTTGGGAACAAGCCAAACATGTTTTGACCAACCAAGACGATGAAGAAGAAACTGCCTAAGATGAAGTTTGCAGAGGATATTCCTGCGGAAGAGGCAATCTTGAGCGAACACGATCAAGGAGCGCCAAAAGCTGCACAGGCTGGGGGCGCACAAAGCGCAGGGCAGCAAATTGCACGCGCTACGGGCACCGTGATGATTGCATTCATCGTGGTGAGCTTAATCGGCGTGGTGCACCAAATGGTGATCACCCGGGTTTTTGGTGTGAGCGCGTCGCTGGATTCGTTCTATGCAGCTAACCGCATTACAGAGCTGCTCTTCAACCTTATGGCAGGCGGGGCGTTGGGGTCGGCTTTTATCCCTATGTTTACGGGCTTCCTCACCCGTGAGGATAAAAAAGGGGCTTGGAAGCTTGCCTCTGGCGTGCTGAATACGGTGACGCTCATCCTTGTGGTGATTTCCGTGCTCGTGTGGATCTTTGCGCCACAAATTGTAGAGCATGGCTTGTTTATTTTGGCAGCGGATGCCAACTTGGGGCAGTTGGATGAGACGGTGCGCTTGCTGCGTATTATGCTTCCCTCCGTTATAATTTTTGGCATCAGTGGGTTGGTAATGGGCATGCTCAATGCGCACCAGTCTTTTTTGGTCCCTGCGCTGGCGCCTGGTTTTTACTCCCTCGGGATTATTTTTGGAGCGCTGTGGCTCCCATCCAGCTGGGGGATCGACCGGCTCGCCGTGGGAGTGGTTTTAGGCGCGCTGGCGCATCTGCTCGTACAGCTGCCTAGCTTAATTAGGCTGCCAGGGAGTTTTTATCAACTCACGGTAGGCTTTCGGGATAAAGCTGTACAAAAAGTTTTAGCGCTGATGGTACCGCGCGTAATTGGCGCGGGGGTTGTGCAACTCAACTTTTTAGCAAATACCGTGATCGCCCTCAGCTTGGGTGAGGGTGCAGCCAGCGCGGTTACCTTGGCTTTTGCTCTAATGCTTATGCCCCAACGCGCCATAGGGCAATCGGCTGGCATCGCCTCTTTGCCTACGCTTTCGGCGCAAGCGGAGCTGGGTAAAACTGCAGAGATGCGTCAGCTGATGGCAAGCATTTTGCGAGCAATGCTCTTGTTAGCAGCTCCAGCAAGCGTCGGGATGATCATATTACGGGTTCCCATTGTCCAGGTGCTCTATGAAGGCGGCGAGTTTAGCTCTACAGCGACGCAGATGGTAGCTTGGGCGCTGCTGTGGTATTCGCTTGGGCTCATCGGGCACAGCTTAGTCGAGGTCCTCAGCCGTGCTTTTTATGCCGTGCACGACACGCGCACGCCAGTATTAGTGGGCGTGGGTGCTATGAGCTTGAACATTTTGCTTTCTATTGTTTTTTCGCGCTGGTTCCAAAGTTTGGGTTGGATGGCACATGGCGGCTTAGCGCTCGCCAATAGCCTTGCGACTGGGTTAGAGAGCGTAATCTTGCTCGTTTTGGTGCGTAAAAAGCTCCAGGGTATCAACGGACGTGAGGTCCTCAAGGGTGGTTTAATCAGCTTGGCGGGCTCTGCCATTATGGGGCTGGCAGTTTACGGCTTTATAAACTTTGTTCCGTTGAGCTCACGCGTGCTAAGCCTGATTGGGGGCGTGGTTATCGGGGTAACTGTGTACGCGCTGGTGCTGTGGTTGCTGCGTGTACCGGAATTCCAATCAGCCAAGAAAGCGCTCCTCGCGCGGCTGCATCCTCAAGCCTAAGTTACCTAAATTACCGGTGGCATAAGCAGCCTGACGATGATGGCTATCACGATGCCAAAAAGGACGCCGGCAAAAGCCTCGCCGCGGGAATGACCGATACTTTCGCGCAGGGTGTCCCATTCTTCGCCATCGATTTTCCCCGTGGAAAAAAGCTGTTTCACGAGCTTATTTATGCGCTCTGCATGCAAGCCAGCCTGTCTGCGTACCCCTGCCGCATCGTAGATGACGATAGAGGTAATCGCCAATGCCAAAGCAAACATCGGGCTGCCCCAGCCCACGTATAAGCCTATGCTCGTGGTTACTGCAGCCATCAGAGCCGAATGGGAGGATGGCATCCCGCCTGCATTAAAGAGCAGCGACCAATTCCAATCTTTGCGCTGATTGCGTAAGTAATCAATAGGCACTTTGAGCAGCTGAGAAAGCAGCAGCGCAAAGAATCCCGAGATCGCCACCGGGCTGCGGAAGATATCCCAAATGCTCATCTATGGCTCGGAAAAATCAAAAGCGGACTCGTTAGGGGACTCTTCCCCTAAGGTAGAGACGCGCAACTGAGCATTTTCAAGGATAGAGGTACACAATGCTGCCAGGCGTTTGCCTTCTTCGTAAAGGCGCAAGGCTTCTTCCAATGGAAGTTCAGCGCTCTCTAATTTGGCAATAATCTCTTGCAGGGCGTTGAATGCAGTTTCAAAGTCCATTGATTCAGGTTTTGTTTCGGTCATCTTTCTTATTCTCCTTGGGAGGCGGGGTAATCTGGGCGGGAATGCGACCATCCTGTACCTGCAGCCAGACGGGCTGCCAGGGAGCGGCTTGGCGGGTATGGCTGATGATTTTACCAGTAGCTTGATCGGTGATGATGGCATAGCCGCGCTTAAGCACAGCCTGGGGATTTAACGAAGCCAGCCTATCGCAGGCATTGGCGAGGTTGTTCTGCTTGCGCTGCAATTGCTGTTGGATGGCGCGCTCTAACCGTCCTTGAAGTTCATCGACACGTTGGATGTTATTCAAGATGCGCAGGCGGGGCGAGGTGCGGCGCAGCTCGGATTGAGCCAGTTGGAGAGCTTGTTTGAAGTCTTCTAGCTGCCGATTGATAAGCTCGGTTAGCTGTGCTTCCGCACCTTGCAGAGCGGCTTGAAGTTCTTCCTTGGTGATGGGTGTCGCAAGCTCCGCAGCTCCTGTTGGGGTGGGCGCGCGCAGATCAGCCACAAAATCGGCGATGGTAAAGTCTGTCTCGTGCCCTACGCCTGAAATGACCGGGTAACGTGAAGCGAAAATGGCGCGGGCAAGACCTTCGTCGTTGAAAGCCCACAGGTCTTCAATGGAACCACCGCCACGTGCCAAGATGATCAGGTCCAGGTCAGGCAGTGCATTCAGGCGTTTCAAAGCTGCAATGATGCCAGCAGGAGCATCGACCCCTTGGACGGGCGTGGGCGCCACCGTGACGTGCAACGTGGGCAGGCGCCGGTTGAGGGTTTGCAGAATATCATGCAGTGCGGCGCCGGTTGCGGAGGTTACCACGCCGATGTGTTTGGGGAGGCGCGGTAAAGGGCGCTTATGCGAGGGGTCAAACAAACCCTCAGCTTCCAGGCGGGCACGCAATTGCAGAAATTCCTGATAGAGCGCACCTTCGCCAGCTGGGCGCAGTGCATCCACATAAAGCTGCACTTGCCCCTGGGCGGGATAGATGCTCAAAGCACCGTGGGCTTCCACGAGCATGCCATCCGCGGGAGTAAAGCGCAGCCGCATAGCTGAGGGCTTCCACATCACACAGCGCATCGCAGCTTCGGAATCTTTGAGCGTAAAGTACAAGTGACCCGAGCGTGGTTGGGAAAAGTTGGAAATCTCACCACGCACCCACAGGTCTTGCAGCACCTCGTCTGTCTCCAGAAGCTCACGCAAGTAGGCATTGAGCGCGGTGACGGTGAATACGATTGGTTGGAGAAAATCGAAGCCCTCCATGCGCTAAAGCATAAGCGAATTAAAGGGCATTGTCAACGGAGAGCCTCTGGTTTTTCAGGGTAACTTAAGGGCAGGCTGCGCACTCAAAATGCTGGCGGAAACAATGTGTTGTGGCTCATTTCGCTCGCTGGTGAGGACACCATCGAGAACAGAGGAGACCGGCGAGAACAAAGGGTCTTGTTCCCGTATCTTGAAGTACGCGATGAGCAAAACGCAAGCCTCTGATACAATAAAAGCGATATTTTGCCCTCGTTGATGATCACCTATGAAACGTGCCTCGTTTTTACCCCAGCTTTTTGCTTTGCTTATTGGATTGTCAATTTTTCTAAGCGGTTGCGCAAATCAGCACATAGAGTCTTCACCTTCGCTGGAAGTGAGCGTGCAGACACCTACCGCTATTCTTGTACAAGGGCGCAGTTTTAACGTGCATGTCCAACTGAAAAACACAAGCCAGGGAGATGCCCAGCTTACTGAAATTCGGCTGCCAGCAAGTCTGCTCAAAGCCTTTATCTATGAAGGCAGCCTGCCGGCAATTACCCTCATAAAAGCGGCGGATGGAAGTGGAATGCTGCAGCCAGAGGTGACGCTTGAGCCAGACAGCAGTGTGGAGTTTGCATTCCGTTTTACGGCGTTGGACCCAGGCAATTATTCAGAAGAAGGCTATGCTGTTGTGGATGGGCACAAGTTCCCCTTTACCCTGCAAGCCCGTGTACGCGGTACGAATCCTGCTGGTTGGAGACCAGGCATCTCCCTCCGCCCGCAAGTGTTGCTTAATGCCCAAACCGCTGCCCAGGCAATTGTGCAAATTAATGCAATCACCGAAGTGAACGAGGAAGAACAAATTGACTGGCAAACAACCGGTGCGCTGATTAGTCCGGACGGCTTAATCCTCACGAGTGCGCGGGCAGTACTAGGCAACCGCTTTTACCTGGTGAACGACTTGATCGTAGCACTGACGGTCACTCCCGAAATGCCGCCGGTGGAGAAGTACCGCGCAAGTATTGTGCAAGTGGATGAGATGCTCGATGTGGCTGTACTCAAGCTGAGAACGGATCTTTCTGGCACGCCCTTAGATTACAGCAACTTGCAGCTGCCGGCACTGCCTGTGGCAAGCACAGTCTCAGCGTATTTGCCCGGGGAGCCGCTTTTCGTGTGGGGTTTTCCGACGAGCGACGGTGAGCCCCTCAGACGATTAGATGGACTTGTGGTTGGGGTACTCAGTGAGGCGCAAGCAGGCGATCAGGCGCGAATTCTGACTTCGTTTGATGCAGAAGGAGATTATTTCGGCTGGATCGCCACGAACAGCATCGGGGAGCTTGTTGGTATTGCGCGTCCGCCGAGCATGAGTGCTAATCTAACTTGCCAGGCACTATTGGATAGCAACCGCGATGGCATCGTCGACGAACAAGATGCTTGTATGCCTGCAGGCGGAAGCATAAACGATTTGGTGCCAGCGGAAGCATTTGCAGATTTACTTGCAGCAGCTTATCGAGGGGAGATTGGTTTTCGGCGCAGCCAGGCAAGCAGCATCCCCTATAGCCCTGCTGGAGAGATAATTTATCAAGATGATTTCTCTCATTCAACCTCAAGATGGCATATTTCTCCGGAAAATCCGGGTTCTGTGCAAATTAAAGATGGACAGCTGGTTTTACAGGTCAGCTCGTCGTATAACTTATCCTGGGTGACGGTTGATTATGCTTATGAAGGAATGAGCATCAACACCAAGGCACATGTGTTAGCAGGCAGCGGGGATGGCGACTTCGGGTTAGTATGCGGAGTTTTGGATGAGCAGCACTTCACCGTGCTGGAAGTGAGCGAGGATGGCTATTTTTCGATTTGGAAACGCGACGGCAGCCAGACGCATACCCTGGTTGATTGGACTTATGCAGAGGTGATTGCAGCTGGCGGGACGCTACAACTTTCAGCGGAGTGCAGCTCAGAGAGCCTAAAGCTTGCAGTCAATAACCGCTTGCTGGCAGAGGTAGTAGACCTGCAATTTACCCCAGGAGCTGTGGGGATAATCGGCGGGACGCTCTCGGGTTCAAACCTGAGCGTCGGGTTTGATGATATAGAAATTCGAATACCATAGAGGTGCATAAATGAACATGGAAAAGTTGACAATTTATCATTTGGTCAAAAGCGAGGACTTAAATCATCATGGGACGCTCTTTGCCGGCAGGGGAGCAGAGTGGCTGGTGGAGGCTGGTTTTATTGCCGCTGCCAACCTGCTGCCACCGCAGTTTATCCTCTGCCTTAAAATCCATGGTATGGAGTTTACTCGTCCAGTGCACTCCGGTGAGACGGTATGTATGAGCTCAACAGTGGTGTTTACCGGGCGCAGCCGCCTGATCAGTTATGTGCGCGCTGATGTAAAAGGGAAGCAAGCAGTCGATGGCTTTATTACCTTTGTGTATGTTGATGAAGCTGGAAAATCCCGACCCCATGGCATCGTCATTGAAGCGCATAGCCCTGAAGAAATCGCTCTGCAAGAGCGGGCTAAGGCGCTTTAACATACACAGAGATTTAGTTGAGATTAATTGGATTGTGTGTGTTGAGGTCCACTTTGAGGTTAGGCATGACGAGGCCAAAGCGTATGTTTTCTTCCTGGAAGCGCTGAACAAGAGCTAAGTTGAGGGCATGCTGACCTTGCGCAAAATCCATATAATTCCCAGATTTAACGAAATAAACCACTTCGAATTGCAGCGCACTATCTCCAAAATTTTTCAGGTGGGCTCGCCCAAAGCGTAATTGATCAATTTGGGAGATGACCTCTTCTAAAATTTCCGGGATGCGCTGGAGTTTCTCCACAGGGGTGCCATAATCCACCGAAAGAGTGAAGCTTACGCGGCGCTCTTCCATCTTTTGGAAGTTTTGTACACGGCTAGAGAGCAGGTCGTTATTAGAAATAATGAGTTCTTCGCCGTTGATGCTCTTAAGGCGCGTGGAGCGAATGCCAATGTGTTCGACGGTTCCAGAAAATTCTCCCACTTGGATGCTATCCCCGATAGTAAAGGGTTTATCCAAGTTGATGGTCAAGCTGGAAAGCAAATCTTTAATCACATTTTGCGCTGCCAAGCCAATCGCGATTCCGCCCAAGCCGAGGCCGGCAATAATGTTAGAAAGGTTAAAGTTAGGGATATTATCAAGAACGATGAGAGCAACGATGACCCAGATAGCCACCTTAAAGAAACCACCCAGGGTGGTTAGAGATGCGCGCCGAGGGAGCTCGCCCTCCGGAACAGCGCTGATTTGGGTATTAACCCAATGATCAACTAAGGATGTGAGCCATTGACCTGCTTGTAAGCCAGCTGCAGCCAAATAGATGACCCTCAATACTTGATGAGCCTGATCAGGTAGGGTCAGAAAGGCAGTCAGGCTAGCAAGGGCGATGATGATAATCGTAACCTGGCTAAAGGAGTGGGTAATCTGGTAAAGTAAACCTTTTTCTTTGTGCGTACGGATAGTCAACTTGAGGATGAAATGACGCAAGAGCGTGAGGATTAGCCAAACGAGGGCGGCGGTTATCAATCCCTTTAGCCAGGATGAGAGGGGGTTCGAGAGGAATAAGGTATCAAGCGTCATAGTATTGTTCCTTTGGCGAGTTCGGGATTATTGTAACACTACCAAGTGTGCGCAAAAGCATTAAAAGCCGGTGAGAGCCGGCTTTTAATAGGCATTGTACGCGTTATTAGAGACCTAAACTTAGGTAGCGCTCGATGCGGCTGCCAAGGACGTCCAGAGAGGACTGCCAAAAGGCTTGGTCGCGGATGTTAATGCCAAAGCGGGCAGCTAAATCTGCTGGTTTTGCTTCGCCGGTGCTGGCAAGGAGCTGCATATACTCCGGTACAAACGCTGCGCCACGCTGCGCATAGATAGCGTAGAGCCCGGTAGCAAAGAGCAAACCGAAGGTATAGGGGTAGTTATAGAAGGCAAATTGCGGGCTGTAATAGTGCGGCTTCCAGGTCCACATATATTTATGCAACACGTTTGGATCCAGCCCATCGCCATAGGCTTCACGTTGAGCCCAAAGCATAACTTCTGAGATTTCATCCGCAGCCAAAGTGGATTTTGCCCGTCGGGCAAAGACTTCTTTTTCGAAGAGAAAACGGGAATAAATATCCACAACAACCTCAGCTGAGCCGGAAAGGTTGGTTTCTAAGATGGCAAGCTCTTCCTGCGGATCAGAAATTGTTTTATGGATGGCATTGAATACAATCGTCTCGCACATAATCGAAGCAGTTTCTGCTAAGGTCATCGGTGTGCGCGTCTGTAAAGGTGTTTTGCCGGCTTTGTAGGCACAGTAGTTGTGAAATCCATGCCCCAACTCATGTGCCAGCGTAAACACTTGGTCCAGAGAGCCGTCGAAATTGCACAGCACGCGGCTCTCCTTGACACCGGGGACGCTGTCGCAGAAAGCGCCGCCGCGTTTGCCCGGGCGCTGCTCAGCGTCGATCCAGTTTTTGTCAAAAGCTGTGTGAGCGAAATTTGCCAGATCTGGGGAGAAGCTGCCAAAATGGGTTAGGATCAATTCGCGTGCCTCATCGAAGCTGTAAGTTTGGGTGCTCTTTCCGAGTGGGGCAAGGAGGCTCCACCAGGGCAGCTGCGGCATGCCCAAATAGCTTGCCTTACCTTGAAAGTAGCGCCGGAAGATGGGGAGCGAGGCGCGCACAGCAGAGAACATGGCTGGCAAAGTCTCTTCGTCGATGCGGGAAAGATCGAGCGAGGCATGCAGGCTGTTGCGCCTGCCGCGCTTTTTATCCAGCGTGATGCTTTCGCCTTTGACGCCATTGAGGCACGCAGCTAGAGGCTCCTTGAGCTCTTCCCAAACGGTCATTTCGGTTTGGTAGGCGCGTTCGCGCACCTCAGCAGAAGGGTGAGTGCGCAGGTTGATCAGCGCAGGCATGGGCAGCTGCTGCACCTCGCCTTCCAACTCGAATTCAGCAGTCTTTTGGGAAGTAAGCACGCCTTGCAGCTGACCCCATGCCGTACCGCCTGAGAGGGTCAGTTCGTTAGCTAACATTTCCTCAGCTTCAGACATTAAATAGCGGGATTGCTCCGCTTCTTCCAGCAAGAAGAATGCGTGTTGGTTAGCGCTGCCTGGGTGATGCAATGCTGCTGGCAAAGCTTCCTGCACCTCGCCTAACCACTTGCGCAGCTGCACAAGGAGGTTTTCCAAGGGAACCATGTCGATTTGAAAGCGAGAAAGCATCTGTTCGGCTTGCTTATCAAATGAATTTGTACTGATGTTGAGATAGAGGTACGCACCGATCGTGTAAGCCTTTTCGAGCAATGTGTTGAGTTCATCCACAAGCTTGTTTAAGCGTTGGGCGAGTACTTCGCTCGAAAGTAGCTCTTTAACCGCCAGTGGAGCAAGTTCTTGCTGATAAAACTCAGCTAACTGCTGCGTCTGGTCAATGACTGCTTGCATATCCGCTTGGAGTTTAGGGTCATCCAAAGATGCGTAAATATTGCTCAGGTCCCAACGGGGAGGAGTCTGTGACATAAAGGTCTCCTTTTTTTTATTATTGACAAGGATTATACCCATAGGATGTATGGAAGTGGAAAATTTGGACAAAAGTTGTCAATTAAACAACAAAGCCCTGGTGAAAACAAGGCTTTGTTTGAGAATATGAAGGTTAGCTCCTACGCCCAACACCACGCGCCAGCGTTGCAAAGTACATGAGCTGCAAGAGGGAAGTAGCTAAACCAGCCACGTAAGTGAGCGCGGCGGCATTTAGAACACTCGCCACTCCCTTTTTCTCTTCTTCATTCACGACTAAACCGTTTTCTGCCAGCATTTGCTTAGCGCGTTTCGAAGCATTCAGTTCGACCGGCAAGGTAACCAAAGAAAAGACTAAGCCAGCCGAGAAGAGGATTACGCCTAACTGTGCTAAACCGCCAAGCTGAAGCATCAGCCCGATAAGCAGCATGATCCAGCCAAAGGTTGAGCCGATATTGACTAAGGGGACGAGCGCGCTACGTAAGCGTAAGGGACCGTATCCATCGCGTTCCTGTTGGGCGTGACCTAATTCATGCGCTGCAATTGCCATTGCGGCTACGGAAGGCTGGTCAGCCACTCCTTCCGAAAGGGCTAAGGTGTGGTTACGTGGATCGTAATGGTCACTGAGCGTGCCGCGCGTGCGCTTGAGGCGAATATCGTTCATCCCTAAGCGCGAGATCAGCTGCTCTGCAGTATCTGTCCCCGTAAGGTTGTGGTAATTCCGTACTTTACTCCATTTGCTATAAGCGGAATTTACATATAGCTGCGCAACCACAGAGAGGATTAGCGCAGGTAACATATAGATGAAATAGTAATACATTGAAACTCCTTATGTTGTTATTGTTCTAAGAGCAGCTGAATGGCTGCTTCCAACTGTGTATCGTGCCACTCAATTGATTCGATGTCTGTATCTGAAGGCGTTTGAACGTAGTTATCGCTCATTTCGACCACGACATCCGGCGTCAAGCCAACATTGTTGATTTGCTTTCCGTTGGGGGTGAGCCAGCGTGCAATCGTAATGCGCACACCGCTATCTTCGGTGGAGAGCGGAATCCAGTTTTGCACCGAACCCTTACCATAGGTTAGCGTGCCAACCAACTTACCCCTGCCATGGTCCTGAATGGCACCGGCAACAATTTCTGAAGCAGATGCGGTGCCTTCGTTCACCAGAACGACTAAGGGAATTTCGGTAGCGCGTCCACCTCGTTTGGCGTTGTAAACTTCGCGGGTGCCATCACCGTATTCTTCGTACATGATGACACCATCAGGGATAAACTCCGAGGCGACTTCGATAGCTGTAGAGAGGTAACCACCGCCATTATTGCGCAGGTCGAGGATCAAGCCTTTGGGGTTTTGCGCCATGAGCTCATCGAGAGCATCACGAAGCTGTTCAGTGGCTTGATCGTTAAAGGTAGTAAGCGCGACGTAAGCAATCTCGTTTTCAAGCATTTGGTAATCAACAACGGGCACACTAATTTTGGCGCGCACGATGGTTACATCCAGCGTCTCATCGCCACGGCGGATGGTTAGGGTAACCGGCTCGCCGGCTGGGCCTAAAATCTTCTGCAGCACCAGGTCACCCGGAACGCCCGTCTGGTCTTCACCATCCACAGCAATAACCACATCATTGGCTTTCAAGCCAGCTGCTTCGGCAGGTGAGCCTTTCATCGGGGCAATGATCTTTAAGTAATCGCCGGTGGTATCCACCCATGCGCCAATGCCTTCGTATTCGCCTTCCATGCTGGCATTGGCTTGTTGGAACTCTGTTGGATCCATGTATGAGGTATGTTTATCGCCAGTTGCGGCAAGCATGCCGCGGATGGCGCCGCGCATCAGAGCGACGTCATCTAGGGGTTGGTCGACGAAATTCTCGTGCAGCAGCTGCCAGCTTTCCCAGAAGGGCGCAAAGAGTGTCTTTAGCTCTGCCGGCGTGCTGGTGCTGGCGTAACCTGTGCAGACGTCGGTGACCACTTCGGTGGGTTGAGTTGTTTCCGTTTGACCGCGAAAAGCAGATTGGACCATACCGGTGGGGAGTTGGTTTCCAAAAACGATACCGCCCATGAATAATCCAGCGGCTACGACGATTGCCAATATAACGAATAAGATTGTTTTCAGGACTTTATTTTGTTGCATAATTGCTCCCATTTATTTCTTTAGGATATAAGTGTACCTTAAGCAGATTAACTTTTTATTTAATTGTATATCGCTGCAGAATTCCACAGGAATTTCTAAGAATCCTTACTGTCTTATTGGTGTAAAATTGTTGTTGAGGTGGAATTTCGATACTATGAAATTGCCTTAGGGTATTTTACTCAGTTTATCTATCTTCAGGAACACTTCTCATAGTTAATTTGAATTTGATCCACACCCCTTAGTATTTCTAATAATCCGTTTTCCTCCTGACTTTCATGTTATAATGACAAAAACTGGTACGTTGCCACGCATATAAGGAGCCAAATGAAACCAAGCATCTTCCGAGTATTTGCCTGTTTAGCATTTTTTACTTTCGTGGTTCCAACTACCCCGATAGAAGCTCGTCCAACCTCAACTATTGAAGATACACTTTATTCTACTTTTATTGAGGAACAAGAGTCATCAACTTTGTTCATCCAGAATCATATTTATCAATCAGTAATTACTTCCGAATTTGTATCAACGTATTTTAAAGCCTCGAATACAGGCAGAGGAGATGCGTTTGGATACTCAATAGCGGTTTCTGGAGATACTCTTGTAGTTGGAGCACCCAATGAGGATGGGAGCTCCGCTTCAGATAGATATAATACTGGTGCGGTCTATGTTTTTGTTCGAGAAGGTAATTCATGGGTTGAGCAAGCTATTCTTCATAGTTCTAATGAAGCGTACTATGATTATTTAGGCTCAAATGTTGCCATCTCTGGAGATACCATCGTTGCCTCAGCCCAGATGTCTGGTACAATGACTGGTGCAGTGTATGTTTTTACTCGCATTGGAACCACCTGGACCCAACAAGCTCGCATTCAGCCTGATAACATAAATTCGGGTGATAATTTTGGCTGTTCGATCGATATCGAAAACGATGTGCTTGTCATTGGCGCTTCCCAAGAAGATAGTGCGAATATGGATCCATATAATAATTCAGCTGTAAACGCCGGAGCAGCCTATATTTTCACAAGACAAGATAATGTTTGGACTCAGCAAACTTACCTGAAAGCTCCCATCATCGAAAAATATGACTATTTTGGTAGTTCAGTAGCTATTTCTGGTTCTACTGTTGTGATTGGTTCTGAAGATAATTATGTTTCCACCACAGGGATTGAATCGATAGGTTCTGCATATGTTTTTATACAGGAAGGTTCGGATTGGACTCTGCAATCGATTCTATCCGCTTCAAATGGTGAAACGGACGACCGTTTTGGTCATTCTGTGGATATTTTTGGTGATATTTGTGTAGTGGGTGCTTTTTTGGAAGATAGCAGTTCAACTGGTGTGGATGGTGATCAATCAAATAACAACGCTGAGAATTCTGGAGCGGCTTATGTCTTTAGAAGACACGGCGACTCTTGGCTGCAAGAGGCATATCTGAAAGCTTCCAATACAGATGCAGGTGATTGGTTCGGCTACTCTGTCAAGATTTCAGGTTATTCAATAGTAGTGGGTGGGATGCGTGAAGACAGTAATGCTGTGGGTGTGAATGGGAACGACGATGATAATAGCGCAGTGGATTCTGGGGCGGTCTACTTCTTCTACAAAGATATAGATTGGAGTCAAAAAGCGTACATCAAAGCTTCAAATTCAGAACAAGGTGACAATTTTGGCGGATCTGTAGAGATCTATAATGAAACTATTTTTATTGGTGCTGAACAAGAAGACAGCAATGCAACAGGAGTCAACGGTGATCAAACGAACAATGGTTTAGAACGTTCAGGCGCGGCCTATGCTTACCCGTTAGCTGTCGGTTCCATCACATCTCCTACTAGTTTATCTGTTACTGGCCCAACTGATTTGTCAATCACAGCTTCAGTTGATTACTTTTTGGGTCAGAGTGTGGCTCAGGTGGAGTTTTATGCCAAGTGGGATGGCGCTTGGCACTTAATTGGGATGGACACAACTGAACCTTTCTCGATGACATGGTTTATTCCTGATAGCTTGAACACTCAGCTAATTTCTCTGCGGATTGATGTGGTGGGTTCGGATGGAACTAGAGTTGAGTTTTTAGGGGGTGTTATATTTGTTATTTATTTGCAGTCCTTAGGCATTCCTGAGGTAGTGGAAAATTGGGTGACTAATAGAGTCTACTTGAATCAGCGATCATTGAATCCACCAGCTGGAAATAGCATGTGCAGTTCAGCAAGTATGACCATGGTGTTAGCCATGGAAGGCCTGATACCAACAGAATACGCTAGTCTTTCAGCCAAAGCGATAGAAATGTATCCGAAAGTCTTGAAGGATGGTTCAGCCTATGTTTATTTGATGGTAAACGCACTCAAAAAGGAAGGTGCATCTGCAAGAGAATATGGTCCTTTGAGTCGTGATGCTGGATGGACCAAGATTAAAGATCAGATCGATAGCAATCATTCTGTGATTATTCGGACGCGGGGCATGACACTATCTGGTCATTTTATCGTAGTGGTTGGTTATCAGGAAGACGGCGTATTTAGAAGAGTCATTGTCTATGATCCAGCAGGTGAATGGAAAGGCAAAACCTGTGAAGAATTAGATCCAAGTGGCCATTCTTGTGACAATAATTATTTTAGAAATTCCACAGACCCAAAAAGCGATCGCGGTAAGTGGGTATATTACGATTTTGACAAAATATTTGGCAGCTATTTGATTGTTGCGCCAAATAATCAAATTAATACATTGCACAATCTTAATGACGAGATAAATCCACCTGAGCCAATTTCTGATGATCCAGGGGAGGAAGGTACATTTGAGGGTTTTCCGATTAATATCGAAGATTTTAATTGGCTTCCGATTATTTTGAGATAAATATTATATAGAGTTGATATCTGATTTATATTAGCATAAGGGCTGCATTTTTATGCAGTCTCATACTTTTATCTCCTAATTCTTATTAATGATGATTGTTCGTTATTTAAGAATTGAAATGGTCGAACCCGATTGCCTATAAGCCAAATATAATGTGTTACAGGTGCTCTGACTCCTACCCTTCTTCAGCAGTATGCGGGCCTTTTTTAAATGGATTTTCCTGCCGAGGAAGGGGAGCAAGAGGGGAAAGGTTGCTGATACGCTGTTCGTCATAGTAAATTTTTAATTCTATGCGTGACAAAGTTAATTAAATTCTATCTCCATCTTTATTCAACAAACTTCCTAAGTCAATACTCGGGAGGTCTGCTAAGCGGCGGATGCTTTGATAGCCGTTCTGAGGCTGATCGGCAACCAACACGGTCTGGAAGCCTAAACTGGCTGCAACGTCCAAGTTTTCCTTGCGGTCATCCACCATGAGGGTTTCTTGCGGCGCGTACTTGCCAGCAAGCTTTAGGGCAATCTGGTAGGCAGCTGGATCGGGCTTGCAATAGGGTTGCACGTCGCGGATATCGATGATGCCGGCGAAGCACTCGGCAACTTGCATTACGCCAAGAACATTTTGGGCGTGCTCGCGGCTGGCGTTCGTAAAGATCCACTTGGGTTGTGGCAGCTGCAGCAAGGCCTGACGCAGCTCGGCATCTGGCTGCAAGAGGGTGGGTAGATCAATGTCGTGGACATAACGTAAATAATTATCCATATCTACGCTATATTCGTGTTGAAGCCCCCGCAAGGTGGTGCCATAAGTATGGAAGAGGCGCTCCCGTAAGGCTGGAGCTTCTGCCAAGGGGATGCCCAGCACCTCGTGCATATAAGTGACCATGCGTTCACCAGCCAGTGGCCAAACCCCGGAGGAGGCTGGGTAGACGGTGTCGTCCAGGTCGATGAAAAAGGCGCGGATCGGGGAGGAGGTCATGAAGGGCGCTCCACCCAGCGGTTAAGGTTTTGAGGAGGCTGGTAAGTTTGCATCAGATCTAAAAGCTTATCAGCGTCGTCAGTGCAGAGGAACAACTCGCGATGTTCCGGGTAAATAAAGTGCTCATGAATGCTATGGTCAATTAAACCAAGAAGAGGATCAAAATAATGCTGCAGATTGAGTAAGCCGATGGGCTTGTGGTGCACACCTAACTGTGCTAAGGTGAGGGCTTCGAAGAGCTCATCGAAGGTGCCAAAGCCGCCTGGCAGACAGATGAAGCCTTCGGCAAGGCTAAGCATGCGCGCTTTGCGTTGAGCTAAGTCCGGGAAGACTTCTAATCGTGTCAAACCGGCATGGGCAAGCTCTGGAGTGTTCAACCCGTCGTTGATGACGCCGATGACTTCACCTTTACAGGCTAAGGCTCCGTCTGCTACAGCTCCCATCAAGCCGGTTTTGCCAGCTCCATAAACGAGGGTGATACCACGGAGAGCCAGGCAGGCACCACACCGCCAAGCGCCTTGGATATAACCCTCGTCAAGTGAGTCCGCAGAGCCGGAAAAGACGGTGATGACTCTCAGTGGTGTGGTATCGCCAGAATTCATAGGGCTATTATACCTTGCGAAGTTTTTAACCAGCGACCATTGGTATCACTCACAAAAGCGCCTATCAAACCGTCGGGAGCTGGAAAAATTCTGCCTATGCGTGCCGCATATTTTTGATCTCGCGGAATTTGTCCTTCTCTGCGCTGGTTAGCTGCTGCGGAATGTGGATCTCGACCGTGGCGTAAAGGTCGCCTTTCTTTTGCGGATCCTTGAGATTAGGCATCCCCAAGCCCTTTAAGCGGAAGGTCTTGCCTGTATCGGTTCCTTCTGGAATAGTTAGGCGCACTGGCTTGCCCAAGGTGGGCACGCTCACCTCGCCGCCCAAGATGGCGGTGTAGATGTCAATTGGGACGTGTACATACAGGTCATCACCCTTGCGCGTGAAGCTTGGATGCGGCAGCACTTTGATTCGCAGGTACAGGTCTGCCCCGTCGGCTTGACCGCTGAGGCGCACGCGTGAACCGGTATCCACACCCGGTGGAATTTTGGCTTCGATGCGCCTGCCGCCTTCAAATTGGAGCAAGCGCGTAGTGCCGTTGTGAGCTTCCTCCAGCGTAATTTCGACTTCGTGCTGCACGTCTTGCGAGCGGGTAGGGCGTTGCGTGCGGCGGGTGCTTGTGCGCGTGCTGCGCTGACCGGGCTGCCCGCTAAAGCCAGCTCCGCCCATGCCGCTACCAAAGAGGGTCTCGAAGAAATCAGAGAAACCTCCAAACCCTCCCATGCCGCCCAAACCGCCGAACATTTCCTCGAACTCTTCAGGAGACACGGTGCGGTAACTTGTGCCGCTGCCAGGTTGATATTGCCAGTCACCCCAGTTGAAGTCCTCAGGGCGGCCGCCGGCGGATTGATATTGCTGCCACTGGGAGCCAAATTGATCGTACTTGCGGCGTTTTTCAGGGTCAGAGAGCACCTGATAGGCTTCGTTGACCTCCTTGAACATCTCCTCAGCCTGAGGGTTATCCGGGTTTTTATCCGGATGGTATTGAAGAGCTAACTTGCGGAAAGCCGATTTGATTTCCGCATCTGTAGCATTTTTATTAACACCTAATATTTTGTAGTAATCCTTATATTCCATAATGCCAACACTTCATTAATATTATTTAAACTGCTTTATCGTATCAGATAAATATTTAAATTGTGTAAATAAGCGAGGCTTTTTTGGTTTAGGCAAAAGTTTCTTCTCGGGGTTGCGCATAGATTCCGCGAGCATGACGAGGAAGTAATTCGGCAATGTGGCTCATGATCTCCCAGCCAGCAGCTTTGACCTCTTCGCGCAGCGGCACTTTGCTGAGAGAACCATTGGCTAAGGGACCAAAAGGCTTGCCGATACGACTGATAACGCGTGCGCGGCGCTTCTTCTTGCGCATGGTACCGAAGAGATCCCAACTATCCTCACTATAGGTGCCAATGGGTAAAATGGGAGCGCCAGAACGCAAAGCTAAATATGCAGCACCTGGCAATGGCTTGCCTAAGGGTGCTGGGTGCACATGCCCTTCAGGGAAGATACCTAAAACTCCGCCTTGGGATAGTATGGCTTCGGCGGCGCGCATAGATTCCAGATTCGGTGAACCTTGCAAGATTTTTAGCGTACCCCACAGGCTCGGTAAAAAGCGCATCGAAGGCGGCGCATTGGGCATTTCTAAATCATTAATAAATTCTAGGAAGTAGTTTGTAGTGCGGATAGGACCTATGCTATCTAAAAAATGAAAATGGTTACTGACGATCAAAAGTGGTCCTTCTTTGGGGAGGTTCTCTTTACCCTCGATGTGATACTCTGTGAGCGCTGCGGAAGCTACTGAGAGCAGCCCTTGTAAGGTTCTACGGATAAGGCGCCGGCGGGGGTAAGGATATTTTTGAATATATGCATCGGTGAGATCTTTGCGGCTCATTGCGTGATTATTGCTCCTCTAAATCTAAATTATACCGCCAGATGGTGCTGAAATAAGCTTAAAGGGTTACATAAAAAAGAGGGTATATGTGCTTAAACTGTGCGCTGTTTCATTTTGCCCAGTTATAATGTGGGCAGTAATGCCTCTTGTGACCCTAGCGGATAAAAGAAGGTGGATGTATGGACCAGCCTAGTGCGGAAATACCTAAAACAACCGATCGTAAATGGCTGCGGAACTATCTGCCCATGTGGATCGGGCAGGCAGTTTCGCTCCTGGGCAGCGGGCTGGTGCAATTTGCCTTGGTCTGGTACCTAACCGACCAAACTGGCTCAGCTACCGTGCTAGCGATGGCAACTCTGGTGGCTTTGCTACCACAAGTTTTCTTGGGGCCATTTTCCGGCGCGGTGGTGGACCGGTTAAACCGTAAGGCAGTGATGATCGTCTCGGATTTACTTGTTGCTTTGACCACACTTGCGTTGATGGTGTCCTTTATGATGGGAAGCATTCAGGTGTGGCATATTTACTTAGCCATGTTCCTGCGCTCGCTTTTTGGCACTTTTCAGATGCCGGCGATGAGCGCTTCTACCACGTTGATGGTTCCACCTGAGCAATATTCCCGTTTGGGTGGTGTAAATCAGGCGCTATATGGTGTCATCAATATCGTTAGCCCGCCTTTAGGAGCAGCACTGCTAGCAGCCTTCGAGATTGATGCAGTCCTGATGGTGGATATCGTGACGGCAATGTTGGCGATTGGCTTGCTCGCTTTGTTGGTGAAAGTACCACAACCCAAACGGGTGGATGCCAACCAGGCAGTGACTCCTAAGCAAGTATTGCTTGACGTGCGCTTCGGGTTGAAATACTCCTTCACTTGGAAGGGATTCTTCGCGCTGCTAATCATGGCTGCCCTGGCTAATATGGTTATTTCACCAGCCTTTACGCTTTTACCTCTGCATGTCAAACTGCATTTTGGAAGGGGCGTGGAAGATGTAGCTCTCATGGAATCAGCCTTTGGGATTGGGGTTGTAATTGGAGGAGTACTCTTAGGCGTATGGGGGGGCTTCAAACGCAAAATGGCAACCATTCTCATGGGTTGGTTAGGGATGGGCGCGATTTCTTTAGCGATTGGTGTACTTCCCGCAGGCGGATTTATGGTTGCAGTCTTCATGATGGGTCTCTTTGGTTTGATGAATGCTATCACCAATGGACCTTTGGGTGCACTTATGCAAGCCAAAGTTCCGCCCGAAATGCAGGGAAGAGTCTTTGCTGTGATGAATAGTCTCTCCACTGGAACCATGCCTTTGGGGATGCTGATGGCAGGACCGTTGGCGGAAGCTTTGGGGACTTCGGCTTGGTTTGTCATCGCTGGCGTGACGCTGCTTGTCACTGGCGTGATCGCTTACGTCATGAAGGAGGTCTACACGCTGGATGATCAACTACCCGGCGGGGCGTTACAGCCGGCTGCTGCGGAAGCTGAAGAACTTGCAGAGTAAAGGGTAATTTTTATGTTATCGACTCAACTAAACTTGAAGTATAATATTTTGTGTAAAGAAAATACCGGAACTTGACATTTTATTTACACAAAATATCATGACGCTGAGCAACGAAGAAGCCAAATTTTTAGCCACGTTCACTTCCGAAGGGAAAAGAATATTCAGTTTCCAAGATGCGGTAATGTATTTCCAATCGAAAGAAGGCGTGGCAAATAGACTAAGCCGCCTATCTCGTAAGGGATGGATTCGACGTCTTGAAAATGGTTTATATCTAATTATCCCTTTGGAAGCCGGTCCAGAAAGAATCTGGTCTGAAAATGCCTATGTGCTTGCATCAAACTTGATTTCTCCGAGCGCTATCGCCTATTGGTCTGCCCTCCGCTATTGGAACATGACAGAGCAGATCCCTCAAGTCTTTTTTATCCAAACACCTAAGCGGAAAAAATCCACAGTAATTCAAGGAATAAGATTCCAGTTCGTGCATATCGAAGAACGTTATTTTTTTGGTATTCTGACGCAGAGAGTTAATGGTGTAGATATTACAGTGACTGATCGAGAGAAAACTATTATCGATATCGCTCATCGTCCTGAACTCGGTGGAGGCATAATCCAGTTAGCCGAGGCGCTGAAGACTATGCATAATGATATTGATTGGGTAAAAGTAGACCAATATATTGAACGCTGGGGTGGAGGATCCGTTGTAAAAAGATTAGGATATTTGATTGAGATAATGTCTATTCCCATTCCAGATAGGGAGGCTACGCTAAAAAATTGGCGATCTTTAATATCAAAAGGAATAAGCCAATTAGAACCTGGTTCTGGGAAAAAAGGACCAGTGATTACCCGTTGGAATCTTCAAATTAATATTCCTATTGAAACTTTGCATTTTTAGGAGCCTTTGAAATGATTAGCGAAGCAGAAATTCGGAGAGTGGCAGCGCAAAAAGAAGTTGACCCAATGATTATTGATTTGGATTATAGTCTCGGTTGGTTGTTACTTGGATTGACAAATACAAGTAAATGGTCACAAAGCTGCGTATTTAAAGGAGGGACTTGTTTACGAAAATGTTACTTTCCTGACTACCGTTTCTCTGAAGATCTCGATTTTACTATGATCTATTTTGTTACCCCGGATGATTTAGGAGAGTGGATAACTCAAAGCGCTGAATGGGTTGCTGATCAACAAGGACCAAATTTTCTCAGCCAGCCTAATCGTTTAGAAATAGTCAACGATGATTATGGAAATGAAACCTATCAAGCTCGGGTTTATTTTCGTGGCTCTTTACGGTGGGGAGGACCACCTAGGGCTATCAAATTGGACGTGACTAGAGCAGAAATAGTTACCTTGCCAGCTGTGGAAAAGCCAATTATCCATCCTTATTCTGACGGTAACTTATTTGAGGGCAATCACATTTCTTGTTACAGCTTGGAAGAAATAGTTGCCGAAAAGATGCGCGCGATTGCCGGCCAACGCCGCTTTGCAGTTTCACGAGATATCTACGACATTTATCAGATTTTAACGCTAGGGGTCGATATGGACCGCGTTTATGAGGTTTTACCCCAGAAATTTATTGCCAAAGAACTGGATTCAAGACAGTTCGACGTAAGATTACTGGAAAAACGTCGGAAAGAATACGAAAGAGATTGGAACAACCGGCTCAACTATCTTATTATCCAGAATAAAGTAGATTTTGAAGAGGCATGGCAATTAATTCTCAATTTATTTAAGCAACTCAGCTAAATCCGCAGTAGAAGGCAGGATTTCTTGCGTGCCAGCGGCGCGGAGTTCCTTTTCTGTGCCAAAGCCACACAGTACCGAAAATGATTGTGCCCCAGCTGCCCGTGCGGCACGTACATCCACCACAGTATCGCCAATCATCAAGCAGTCTTGGATAGGTACGCTTAGGGCATGCGCAGCGTAAAGCAGCGGATCGGGGAAGGGCTTAGTGTGCGGGCAAGTCTGGGATGTGACCACCACAGCAAAGTATGGTGCCAATGCATTGCGTTCTAAGAATGCGTGAGTGGTCAGGGCATTGCGCGCCGAAACCACCGCCATAGGATAGCGTACGGTAAGGGTTTGCAGCATCTGCGGGACGCCAGGTATCACGGGGTAAGGTGCATGAGAAGCTCGGCTCTGTGCGCGCTGATCTAACACCTTTGCAATGATATTATCCATGTGGAGCCGATCAGCTAGTTCGAGTAGAGCGTTGCCTGGAGATTCAAGCCGCATCACGAGGCGGCGGCTGAAAGTGAGTGCCTGCGGTTCTGGGATCAGGAAGTGCAGTGGTTTGAGCAGATTGACCAGGCGTTGCACCATTTGGTCATCACTATCGGCTAAAGTGCCATCGACATCAAAAAGCAGTGCTTTTATGCGCGAGCGGTCGAGTGCAGGTGCTGGGGTGGATGATCTGGGAGTCATGGTAAAAAGTTTAGGGCAGAATCGGATGCACTAACAGGGTTTTGCTTGCCCATACGCAGGAGAGGATTTTGCAACTCCTAGTAAAGAGTGCTCAGCAGTTTGTTTAGAGTCTCTAGGCTCTGTGCAATCAGCCAGGTAAAGCCGCCATCCGCATCCTGCTTGAGCGCGCTGTAGATGCCGTCTTTCTGATAAATGCCGGCGCTATCCGCTTTACCAAAGCGCAAGGTTAGGTATTGCGCAAAGGCGGTTTGTGCCTCGCTGGCGTCTGCGGGGGTATCCCAGACGTAGCGCACGAGCAAAGCAGCTTCGTTGTTCGCGGTGTTTTCCAGCACAATATACGTGTCTCCACCCCAACCTTCGGCGGCTGCGGAGGCTTTACTCTCCACCAGCCGGCTGGTGGTGTTATCACCTTGGGCAAGGATGAGGTAGGTATACCATTCGCCCATCACGTTGCGATCGGTTTCTTCCCAGCCAGAGCCTAAAGCATTAGCTAGTTCAGGCAAATCTACTGGGATGGGTGTGTCTGCAGGATAGCGATCGGGATGAAGGATTTGTTCTGTGGAGAGCGGGTTTTGACTGGTAAAAGCCTCATTGATAGTAGCGTAACCACCCTGACCAAAGAGGGACTGGACAAAAGTGAATCCCTGGTCGTAAGGGAACATAAAATCCAGCTTCATATAGGCAGGCGCTGAGTCATACACTGGGCTTTGGTAGCTCTGATAAAAGCGTTGCAGGTCGATGATATCTTGTGGTGTGGCGTACGTCTGTAACCAGGTCATTTCAGTGAGGGTAGCATCCCCTTCGATGAGGGATTGGATCGCTGCGCAGCGCTCGGAATCTTCCAGACAGGATTCCTCGGTGTAATTCAATTTACCCTTGAAATCAAAATGTTGATCTTGTAAGGCATGGGTGAACTCGTGCGCATAGGTGTCGCGCTCCACGCCGGTAAAGCCGGCGCTTTTAACGACAAACATGGCTTTGGCTTCATCGTCATAATAACCAGCAATCTGTTCACTGTAGAGGTCCTGATAAAACGTGAGCAGGTCAAAATCTTGTGGGATTAAGCCCAGCAGCGAGAGGACCTGAGTATCACTGGCAGCATCTTCGGGAGTGTAGTCGGCGAAAAACTCGTTGATGACGATTTCTTTTAATTCCTCTTCAGTCAGCAGTTTACGGGGAACCTTAGTCTTTGGCTCTAAGCCGCGGATGGAAGCGACTTGCTGTTCGATTTTATCCATCGAAGCAGCGATTGCAGGATCTAAGCTTTGTGAAGGCTCTGTTGCAGTTTGGGTGGGCGCGGGAACCTCATCGGCAGGAACAAATAGGGCTGATCGGAGGAAGAAGATGATAGAAAAACCTAAAACAGCCAGCAATAAAGCTGTGATGATAGTTTCGAATTTAGATTTCATAAAATGCCTCGCTGGCGTAAGTATATCAGAATCAGGGTTTAAAACAGCCCTCTGTGATAGAGGGCTGCTAAAGCTAACTCAATGGAAAAAGGGTCATTCCCCTTTGTTTCTCCTGAGCGGTTTGACTTCTAAGGGTTCATCATCCTCTGGTAAAGGTTGGATTTCAATTTCCTCTTCAGCGGATATTTCCTCTTCCAGTTCAGTTTGTTTTAGGCGCTTGCGTTGGCTTACGCGCCTTGGCTTGGGTTCTTCTTCGAACTTCAAAAGCTCGGTTTCCTCTTTGGTTTCGGATTCAGCAGCGAGGCTGCTCTCCAAGCGGATAAGCTCCTGGTAAAAGGCAACCATCCGTCCGGCATTAATGAAGGATAGCCGTTCATTGGCGGTGTGCATCAAGGCGGCTTCTTCAGCGGTGAGGAAGAAAGGCGAAAAGCGGAAGACATTTTGGCAGATAGGCGCATAATGGCGGGAATCGGTGGCGCCGGTCATGAGATAAGGCGCTACCAGCGCTCCTGGGAAGGTGGCACGGATAAGCTCTGCCAAGCGCTCAAATTCCGGCGAGTCCACATCTGCTACGGGCGTAGGATCCCATGCGTGCTCGTCTTGCAACGTCTCTCCATGAGCTGGAAGCACCTCGATGACTTCATCCCCTACCATTTCGCTCACGCTCTGAAAGACATCGACGACAGTATCGCCTGGCAGCATGCGAAAGTTGATCAATGCTTCTGCTTCGGCTGGCAGGACGTTTTCGGCGCTGCCGCCTTTGATGATCGTGGGGGCGGTTGTCGTGCGGGTAAGGGCATTCGTAAGAGGGTGAGCAGCCAACTTGCGCTTAAGTCCACCGCCGAAGAGCCATGCGTTGGCATAGCGCATACGCTTGAAGAAAGGCAGGGCTTCACCTACAAAACCCATCATGAATTGGACCACTTCCAGGCGTTGGGGGAAGGGATTAGCTTCTAAGGCAGCGATAGCTAACCCTAATGAGCCAATCGCAGTGCGCTCCGGCGGAGTGGCAGAGTGACCACCACTTACTTTTGCTTTTAGCCTGAGGGAGAGATAGCCTTTTTCCGAGATGCCGACTTGACCAACAGGTCGGTCGATGCCATAGAGCGTGCCTCGGGTGACCGCACCACCCTCATCCAACATAAAGGCAAGCTGCGCGCCACGCGCTTGCAGCGTCTCAACAATAGCTTTTGCACCGTACAAACCAGAAACCTCTTCGTCATCACCAAACGCCAGGTAGATAGTGCGCTCAGGCTGGTAGCCGGACTTGAGCAGGTTATTAACAGCTTCCATAATGCCGATGAGCGTACCTTTGCAGTCCAATGTGCCGCGGCCCCAAACATAGCCATCAGCTAACTCGCCGGCGAAAGGTGGGTGCAGCCAACCGGAGGTTTCGGATTCATCCGCAGGGACAACATCTTGATGCGCGGCAAAGCAAATCGCATCGAGGTTAGGATTTGTACCTTGCCAAGTGTAGAGCAGCGCGTGATGGTTGATTACCTCACAGGTTAACTGCTCGTGCACCTGCGGGTAAAGGGTGCGCAGCAGCTGATGAAAGCCCTCGAAAGGTTCTGGATCTACGAGGTTAGGATCGCGGTTGGCGATGGTGCGATATTGCACGGCTAAGCCAATGCGCTGAGCTACCGATTCGCCATCGATTTTAGGCAAATCGATGGGTTCAACCTCTTCGGTTTGAATGGGGAAATTGATTGTCCGCGCGACTAAAACAACAACGAGCGCAATGATGACAATGCTAAGAATAATCCAAGGACTCATACAGCCTCCTTTTCTTCCGATAAGTGAGAAGTTTGCCTTTATTGTACTGGAAAATTTGGATGCGGCTAGTTGAACACGCAAACTTTTATTGTTGACTACGTCCCGCACACTCCCCGCACAGGCTTTGCTTGACATTCCTATGGCTTATTGTTAAAATCACGCCACTAGTCAGATAAAAGCCGAGCTAGCTCAGTTGGTAGAGCATGCGACTGAAAATCGCAGGGTCCACAGTTCGATTCTGTGGCTCGGCATTCTCACTTTCGAACGCCCACTCGGGCGTTTTTTTACCACCCAAGTATTAAAAACATATCGGAAATGGTACCCGTAGGGTAAAGTACCCGTAGGGTAAAGTGCCCGTAGGGTAAAGTACCCGTAGGGTATAATTACCCCAATGTATTTTCCAGTGAGGTGTTTATGAGCAAGAAGGTTGGGTTGCTAACCGCCGGTGGAGATTCACCGGGTGTTAATGCTGCCATTCGTGGGTTTGGCAAAGCCATCACCAATGAGGGCAATGTGGAATTGATTGGTTTCCGTGATGGTTTTACTGGGTTGGTAGAAGACCGCACCATGGAACTGAGCAGCAATGCTTTTTCTGGCATCCTTACCCAGGGTGGCACGATCCTTGGGATTAGTCGCAGCTTACCCCAAGCTATGCCCACCGATAAAGGTCCGGTGGATATGACCGACCAAGCCGTGGAAACCTACAAGCGCCACAAGTTAGATGCGCTCGTGTGTATTGGCGGCAAAGAGACGATTAAAGCTGGGCTGCACCTAACCCGCGCCGGCTTGAATGTGATCACGATCCCAAAAGCGGCTGATAATGACTTGCCGGGGACGGATAAAGCCATTGGGTTTGATACAGCACGCGAGATTGCCACGCAAGCAATTGACCGGCTGCATACCACAGCCACAGCAACCCACCGCATTATGATTGTTGAGTTGATGGGCTTGCACGCTGGCTGGCTTACGCTTGGGGCAGGCTTAGCGGCAGGTGCGGACGTCATTCTTATTCCCGAATTTCCCTATGACATGAATTTGGTTGTCGATGCGATCCTGAGCCGCAAACGTGCTGGACGGAATTTCTCGCTCGTGGCAGTGGCAGAAAATGCTCGCTCACAAGAGCTTGTGGACTTTGTGGAACGTGCTGCCCGCCTGAAAGCCCAACGGGAAGCCGAGGGCACTCAGGAGGTTGACCAGGAAGTTGAACGAATTAGCAGTTCGTACTCTGGTGAGACGATGCTGCTAGCCCGGCGCTTGCGGGAAGAGACTGGCTTAGAGACGCGCATTACGATTTTAGGGTCACTGGTGCGCGGGGGTACGCCTACAGCTGCTGACCGCTTGCTTGCTACGCAATTAGCGGAGTGGAGCGCGCTCATGGTTGTGAACGGACAGTTTGGGCGTATGGCACGGCGGTTGAACGACGAGATGGGCAGCGTCCCGCTGGAAGAAGTGGTGGATCGGCATAAGATAATCCCCCCGGATCATGCGTGGATCCGTGGAGCTTATCAGGTGGGCACTTGCTTGGGCGTTGTGCCCCCGATCACTGTACCGCTTCTATAATTGCAGCGGAAGGCTCTGACCACGAGGTTTACTTTGGGAAAAACTCCTTGCGGATAGCAGGATCGCGTGCCAAACCAGCCTCTAAGATTTCCATGAGGTTATCCAGCAGGCTCTGCGCCAACGGTTCTTCGGTGAGAGGCACGCTGCCTTCAATGATGGCTACGGCTCGATCTTCCAGCCGTGGGACGAGATAGCGGCCGAGCGCGTGAAATACCCCACCCAATACATCCGCTGCGAGGAGCGTATCTACATACGGGGCTAAATCTTCGTGCAATAACCCTTGGGTAAGCAGATCGTTGAAATACTCAGGACCGCCCATAACACGCGGATTATCAGGCTCTTGTAGGTAAGCATGATGCTCGATGCGGGCTAATTCTGGTTCGCGCAGTTCAAAGAGGAGTTCCATTTGGAAGAGCCAGCGCAGATAAGCGAAGATATCACGGGAATTAGCGGTGGGCGGCAATGAGGATACTAAAGAGAGTTTTTTGCGCTGTACTAGGGTTAGTACGTATTGGAAAAGGTCAGCTTTATCGGCAAAGTATTGATAAAAGGAGCCTTTAGCAATGCCTGCGCCGGCAACGATAGCATTGACGCCGGCACCATCAAAGCCGTGTGCAGCAAATTCGTGGATGGCTGCGGCTTCGATGGTGGTGCGCTTGGCTTCGGGTAAGTTAAAAAAAGTGGTGCTGGGCATAGAGCTCTCCTCCAAAAAATGACTAAACGGTCATATTGTACGCAGTCAGACGGGGTATGTCAATAGACCAAAATAAGGACATTTGAAACAATTACAAATGCTGGAAAAGATCTTGTTCTTCTTTGGTACCCTGACCATGGAAGGCGGTTGACCTTTAGGTCTCAATGTAACAGCCTAATCGATAACGACAATTGGTGATTATCAATGTTTCGAAAGAGGGAGACCTCCGGTCAAGTTCCTCGCTCGGTCAGGAGACCGGCGAGAACACAAAGGGTCAAAATTCCGGAATAACCCTGATTTTAAGATAAAATAGCACGCATGGACCACATCTATTCCCCCTGGCGCAAAGAATACTTCGACCGCGATAAAAATAACCCCGCATGTGTGTTTTGCGAGGCTGCTAAACAACCCGACAGCCCCGAGAACCTGATCATATTCCGCGGAAAGCTTGCTTTCGTCATTCTCAACCGCTATCCTTACACCAGCGGGCACCTGATGGTAGTGCCTTTCCAACATTCCAGCGCGCTTTCTGAGCTAACGGATGACACGATGCTGGAGATGATGCAGCTCACCCAAAAAGCCGTGAGTGTTCTTGGGCAAGAATATCAACCGCAGGGGTTTAATATCGGGATGAACCTCGGCGCTGTGGCGGGTGCCGGCATCACTGAGCATTTGCACATGCACGTGGTACCACGCTGGCAGGGGGATGCCAATTTTGTCTCTGTGATTGGTCAAACGCGCGTATTACCTGAAACATTAGAAGAAACTTATTACCGGATGCGTCAGGCTTGGAAGAAAGCTTAAACAGCGTGAATAGATTTGCTTAATCATTAAGAAAATGTCCTACGAAAAGAGGTAACTATGCAAGACGAATTTCAAAAAAAGCTCATCAACACGATCCGATTTTTAGCTGCCGACGCAGTTCAACAAGCCAATTCTGGCCATCCCGGCTTACCGATGGGCGCTGCTCCCTCCGCCTTTACCATTTGGACGCGGCACCTGCGGCATAATCCCGCTAACCCAACCTGGCCAAACCGCGATCGCTTTATCCTATCCGGTGGACATGGCTCCATGCTGCTTTATGCTCTGCTTTACCTCACTGGTTACGATCTTAGCTTGGAGGAGATTAAGAACTTTCGTCAGTGGGGAAGCCGCACACCTGGTCACCCCGAATTTGGCCTCACCCCGGGGGTAGAAGTCACCAGCGGCCCATTGGGTCAGGGCTTTGCTAATGGTGTGGGCATGGCAATTGCTGAAGCACACTTAGCCAAGGTATATAACCGCCCCGGATTTGACATTATCGATCATTTTATTTACGGCATCATTACCGACGGCGACCTGATGGAAGGGGTGGCGAGCGAAGCTGCTTCTTTAGCCGGCACCTTACGCCTGGGCAAACTGATCTACCTCTACGATGATAACCATATTTCGATTGAAGGCCCAACGGAACTCGCTTTCACGGAAGATCGTGCCAAGCGCTTTGAGGCTTACGGCTGGCATGTGCAGTCTGTGCCGGATGGGCTGGATGTGGAAGCGATCGACCTGGCGATCAGCGCAGCCAAGCAAGACCCACGCCCGTCGATTATTTGCGTGCGTAATATCATTGGCTATGGCTTGCCGACCAAAGCTGGCAAGGCGTCCTCGCATGGCGAACCGCCCGGTGAGGCGGAGTTAGCCGGTGCCAAGGAGGCGCTTGGCTGGCCCCAGGAGCCGCGCTTTTACGTTCCGGAGGATGCCTTAGCATTTTACCGCCAGGCGCAAAAGAAAGGCGCGGAATTAGAAGCCGCTTGGAAACTGAAATGGGCTGCCTACAGCCAGGCTTACCCTGAACTCGCCACTGAGCTCGAGCGCCGGCTGAATGGACAGCTGCCGGCTGGCTGGGAGGAGAATTTGCCGGAGTTCCCGGCGGATACGAAAGGTATGGCTACGCGGGTTTCTTCGGGCAAGGTTATCAATGCCTTAGCGCCTAAGCTGCCCGAGCTATTTGGCGGTTCTGCGGATTTAGCTCCCTCCACTAAAACCTGGATCGACAGCTCCAAAGCTTTTTTCCCGGCGCAGAAGCCAGGCGAAGAGGATAACTATGAGGGGCGCAATGTGCACTTTGGCGTGCGTGAGCATGGCATGGGTGCCATCGTCAATGGGCTGGCGTATAACGGCGGCTTTATCCCCTTTGGCTCTACCTTTTTAGTATTCTCGGACTATATGCGGCCGGCTATCCGCATATCAGCCCTTTCGCATTTAGGTTCGGTTTGGGTCTTTACCCATGATAGCATCGGTGTGGGCGAAGATGGTCCCACGCATCAGCCGGTGGAGCAGTTAGCCGCCCTGCGCTGCCTTCCGAATCTGATTACGCTGCGGCCGGCGGATGCTAATGAAGTCGCGCAAGCTTGGAAGATCGCTATTGAGAACCGCCACCGCCCAACCGCACTTGTGCTCACCCGTCAGAACCTGCCCACCCTCGACCGCACCCAGTTTGCCTCTGCGGAAGGCGTCCAACGCGGTGCATACGTGCTAGCGGATTTAGGCGAAGGGAAGCCAGAAGTTATCTTGATGGCTAGCGGTTCAGAGGTGAGCCTGATCGTAGAGGCTGGGCAGCGCTTAGCCGAGCTGGGCCGTGCGGTAAGGTTGGTATCCTTCCCCAGTTGGGAGCTTTTTGCCGAGCAAGAGCAAGCTTATCAGGATTCGGTGCTTTTGCCAGAAGTGCGCGCAAGGGTGGCTGTGGAGGCTGGTGTTGGCCAAGGTTGGCGGCAGTGGGTCGGTGACCAAGGGAGGATTTTAGCGATTGACCGCTTTGGTGCCTCGGCTCCTGGCGAGGTTGTCTTTAAAATGTTTGGCTTTACGCCTGAACATGTGGTGGAATTAGCACTCGAAGTGCTGGCTGTTTTGCAATCACATGGAATTGAAATCAGCCAAAACATAGCTTTAAAGGGAAGGCAAGAAAATGAATAAGGCATTGCAGTTACTTGAATTAGGTCAGTCCTTGTGGTTTGATAGCATCCGGCGAGGTATGCTGCATAATGGCGAGATGGCAGGCATGATTGCACGTGGTGAAATCCGCGGTGTTACCTCCAACCCAACCATCTTTATGCAGGCGATCACCAAATCGGCGGATTATGATGATAGCTTGCAAGCATTGGGAAAAACGGCTCTCAAGCCAGAAGACGTTTTTTTCAAATTAGCCATCGAAGATATTCAAGCAGCAGCTGACCTCTTTGCCCCACTTTACCAACAGACTCAAGGCGGTGATGGCTACGTCAGCCTGGAGGTGAGCCCTAATTTGGCTTACGATAGCGAAGCTACACTGGTGCAAGCTAAAGAAATCTGGCGAAGGGTGAACCGTCCAAACCTCATGATCAAGATACCGGCTACCTCTGCTAGCTTGCCGGCGATTACTGCAGCAATAGCCGCAGGGATCAATGTGAATGCCACACTCATTTTTTCGATTGAACGTTACCGCGAGGTTATGGAGGCTTACCAGAAGGGCTTGGAACAGCGCTTGAACGCGGGTTTGCAGTTGAAAGATATAGCATCGGTGGCATCCTTCTTTGTATCACGTATGGATAGCAAGGTGGATTTACAGCTGCAGAAAATTATTGATGAAGATGGAGCCAATGCTGCCATAGCAGAACAATTATTAGGTAAAGCTGCGATTGCCAATGCGCGTTTAGCCTATGCGGCCTTCAAAGAGGTAGCTGCCTCTACGCGATTTTTGGCTTTACAAGCGCAGGGAGCGCAGGTACAGCGTCCATTGTGGGCTTCGACTAGCACAAAAAACCCAGCTTATCGCGATGTGCGCTATGTGGAGGAGCTGATTGGAAAGGATACAGTCAACACCGTTCCTCCACAGACCTTAGCTGCATTTCTTGATCATGGCGAGGTGCGCCCCAGCTTAGAAGAAGACTTGGAAGGTGCGCGTAAAGTCTTCGAGCAATTAGAGGTGATTGGTATATCATATAGAAAAGTTACGGACGAGCTAGAAGTTGAAGGCGTGAACGCTTTTGCGGATGCCTTTACCACGTTGCTAAACGCCATTGAAGAGCGCCGCAAGGTTTTTTAATCTGAAAAGGGGAGATCTCGGCACTTCCATTTCTTATATTACAAGAAGCTCCGTTCAAGCTTTGGGATGTGCGCGATAATTCTTGATCACGTTTATCAACCCGTTGGTAGAGGAATCGTGGAGGGTAGTTGGATCTGAGCTGGTCAGCTCGGGGATGATCTGGTTAGCTAACTGCTTGCCCAGCTCAACACCCATCTGATCAAAGGAGTTGATGTTCCAAATGACGCCTTGGGTGAAAATTTTGTGTTCATAAAGTGCAATCAAGCTGCCAAGCACTTCCGGCGTAAGCTTGGGATAGAGGAAGGAGCTGGTGGGGCGGTTGCCGGGGAAGGTCTTAGCCTGTGCCAGGAGCTCCAAGCGCTCGCCGGAAATTCCCTGAGCCATCAGCTCAGTGCGGGCTTCTTCAACTGTGCGGCCTTTCATCAATGCCTCGGTTTGGGCTAAGTAATTTGCCAGCAGCAGGGTGTGGTGATCCTCCAGCGGGTTTTGGCTCTCCATGGCGGCTAAAAAGTCGCATGGCACAAGTTGGGTGCCTTGGTGAATGAGCTGGTAAAAGGCATGCTGACCATTGGTGCCTTGCTGACCCCAAATAATTGGACCTGTCGCGTAAGTCACGGGTTGCCCTTGGCGGGTAACGCTTTTGCCGTTGCTTTCCATCTCAGCTTGCTGCAGATAGGCCGGCAAGTATTCCATGTATTGGTCATAAGGCAGGATGGCTTGCGTGTGAGCGCCGAAGAAGTTGTTGTACCAAATACTCAGCAGAGCCATCACTACGGGGATGTTGCGCTCAAAGGGGATATAGCGGAAGTGTTGATCTGCCTGGTAAGCGCCGCGCAGGAAGGCTTCGAAATTATCCATTCCAATCGAAATTGCCACAGAAAGACCAATTGCAGACCAAACCGAGAAGCGCCCGCCAACCCAATCCCAAAACTCAAACATATTTTCGGGGTCGATGCCGAAGCGCGTGACCTCAGCGGTGTTGGTGGAGATAGCCACGAAATGGCGCGCAATATGCTCTTCAGAACCGGCGCGCTGCAGGAACCAAGCGCGAGCAGAGCGCGCGTTGCGCATCGTTTCCTGGGTGGTGAAGGTTTTGGAGGCTATCAAGAAGAGCGTTGTCTCGGGCTCAAGCTGCTTGAGGTTCTCGACGATATCAGTGCTATCCACGTTGGAGACAAAGTGCATGCGCAAACCGGGTTGCGCATAGGGCTGCAAGGCTCGGCAGACCATCTTAGGTCCCAAGTCCGAGCCGCCGATGCCAATATTGACCACATCGGTGATGTGCTTGCCGGTATAGCCACGCCAATTGCCGGAGCGCACGGACTGGCTAAACGTGCACATCTTGGCTAGAACGCGGCGAACTTCTGGCATCACGTCCTCGCCATCCACATAGATGGGGGTGTCGGATTGATTGCGCAAAGCGGTATGCAGAACGGCACGGTTTTCGGTTAGGTTAATTTTCTGACCGGTGAACATCGCTTCGATCATCTCGGCTAAGCCGGATGCTTTTGCTAAATCAAATAGCAGCGCCATGGTCGTTTCGGTAACGCGGTTTTTTGAGTAGTCATAAAGAATATCCCCCAAGTGCAACGAGAAATGTTCAAAGCGCTGCGGGTCTTTGGCGAAAAGCTCTCGCATATGCAAGTCTTTCACTTGATCGTAGTGAGCCGCGAGGTGCTGCCAGGCTGGAGTTTGATTAATTGATGCCATAATGTCTCCCATAATTTATGAAAACGATAATGAAATAGTGAAAAAGTGCTTAGCCGGTGGCGAACAAGCTGCGGTTTGTTTTGTTTACACCTTTTCGCCCGTTCCTGGTGGATTAATCATATCAGTCTGCAATGCCCCAGGCAAGATGTATTTCAGTCCACTTGAATTGCTTAAGAGCATTATAATCTCTCTGGTTTTTACACAAGCCGACCTAAAAAATTTAATGGGCTGAGAGGCTTTCATGGCAAAAAGAAAACTCAAGAGACAGCTGAACCTGCTTCAGGTGGTGATGTTAGGCACGGCTGGAACGATTGCCGCCGAGATCTTTGTGCTCACTGGTCACGCTGCCGGTATCGCTGGTCCGAAAGCAGTATTAGCGCTCATCATCGGCGGCTTAATGACCCTGAGCATTGCCCTGAATTATTGTGAATTAGCCACAACCTACCCCGTTACTGGCGGAGCCATGACCTATGTGGAAGAGGGCTTTGGCAATGGGCTGTTGATGTTTTTGGCTGGTTCCTTAGACTGCCTTTCCAGCACGTTCTATGCTGCGCTTTCAGCAGTAGGTTTTGCAATTTCTCTAAGTGTTTTTGTCCCGAATTTGCCGATTGTGCCAGTGGCGGTAATCACAATTGCGATTGTAGGCATAATGCATTTGAGAGGCGTTAAGAATGCCGGCAATTTTCAGATCATTTTGGGCGGATTTTTACTGGTTGTATTTGCCATTTTCATTATTCGGGGACTAACGGATGTCAACGGGTTTAATCGCGAGATTTTTCTTTCTGGGAATGTGGTTTTTGAAAGCCAAACTATCTGGCAAGATATTGGCAGAATGCTGACGACGATTGCTCTGACCTACAATGCCTATGTGGGCTTTGAAGTCATCGCTGATGATGCTGAAGAGGTTTCTAACCCTAACCGAAATATTCCGCGCGGTATTTTGCTGAGCTTGCTCATTGCCACGGTGGTTTACACCTTGGTTGCCCTGGTAACGATTGGCACAATCCCATTTGAGCAATTAGCAGGCTCAACGACGGCGCTAACGGATGCTGCGGCTAAGTTTTGGCCGAATGGCGGCGTGCAGGTGATGGCTTTAGCTGGGATTGTTGCCACTTTGACTTCAATCAATTCCGCAATGCTTTCTGCTACGCGTGAGGCTTATACGCTTAGTAGGGAGAAGGCTTGGCCGCGTTTTCTCTCCCGGCTCAGCCGTTGGCGCACGCCCTATACAGCTATTTTTGTCGTAGTGATTATTAGTGCATTAGTTGCTGCAATCGGTGTGGTGGATTTATTGAGTTTTATTTCCAGCACCGGGTATCTGTTTGTGCTTTTTTGGGCTAGCTTGGCAATGGTGCGCCTGCACAAAAAGTATCCTAATATCGAAAGACCGTTTAAAGCGCCCTTTTTCCCGCTCACTGCCTATTTAGCTGCTGGTTTAGCCGTATTGATTGCAGCCTTTGCTGACCCCAAAGCTTTAATCTTTTTAGTAACTGTCCTAGCTCTCTTGACAGGGGTTTACTATTTTACTCAAACAGCCAAAGCGCGTACTGAAATCGCTGAGAGGCTCGAGCATCAAGAAGGCGGTGGACGCTTGTTGGTTGCCTCGATCCATCGGGATACTGCGGTCAGCTTGGTGCAGTTAGCCGTCCGTTTGGTTGACCAACAAGAAGATACTTCCATCTGTGTATTTACCGCGTTGAAAACCCCGCTTAACTTGTTTCCGGATCAGGTGCAAAGCTATTTGGAACAGCACAAAGCTTTGAAAAAAGAACTACTAGCAGCAACTGCCCCCATAGCCCAAGAACATAATGTGGCGCTGTATGTGAAGCAAAAATCAGCCCGCCGTGTGGAAGAGGCGGTCATTAACGAGCTGACACGACATAAAGATATTACGTTAGTGATGTTAGGTTTCCCTAAAGACCAACAAAAAATTAAGACCCCGCATAATATCCTCAAAGAAATCATGCTTAATGCTGAAAGAGACGTTGCAGTTCTGCGGGACCGCGGCTTACAATATGAGCTTAAGCATATATTGGTGCCGGTGGGGAACGGACCTAATGCAAGGTTAGCGCTAAGGATGGCAAAGACTTTGGCAGTAGCAGAAGACTCTAAGATCGTGGCATTGCGGCTGGTGAGAGGACCGGTAGACGAGGAGACATTGGAAGATCAGCAAGCACAGCTTCAGGATATCGTCGAATCGGAATTGGGCGAGCTGCCTAAGAATTTAGAGCTGCGCGTGGAACAGGTGGAGTCAGTTTTAGATGGAATTTTACAGGAAACTAAGCGGCTGCCTTATGACCTGATGATTATCGGGGCGGCTGAAGAAGTACTCCAGCCACAGCAATTATTTGGTGAGCTTAACGATGCTTTACTTGAGGAAGCAGAATGCTCAATGCTAATTGTGCGCCAATATGAGCCTGAAAGGACAATTTGGCTGCATAGGCAAATCAAGCGCATAGAGGAATAAGCCATCAAGCTAGTGCATCCAGTATAATAAAATTTATGGAATATCAATTAACTAAGCAGTGGAAAATTAGCTTACCTGACGGGTTTCAACGCCGTAAGGAAGACGCGCATGGCGTCTTCTGGACGCCAGGGTTGACCATGATCACAACAGCGTTCCATTATGAGGGCGAAAGTGAACGCCAGTCGCTATTAGAGAACCTGCGCGACAAAGCGCTCAGTGAGGGGCATAAAACCATCGAAGACGCCGATGACGATGAATTTTTACAGCGCTTTGGCTACTTGCAAATGGAGGAGATCGAACCGGGGCATACACGTTTGGTACTGCACGCTTTTACACTGGCGCCTCAAAGCTGCTTGCAAACCTCATTTTATGTTGATCGACCAGAGGATTTTGACACTGCATTGAAAGCTTGGAAGTCAGCGACATACACGCCATCTGAATAGCACAACGATGGGATTTATTTTAAACCATATTGCGCATCCTTAGTGCACATTGATATAGACCCCTCAAGCCTAATCCCATAGTCGTTTTATACCGCGCAGAGCTAGGCTGTAGGCATCAGTCAAATATGGAAAGAACTTCAGGTTGTTAATTCACAATATTATTGAATAGCTAACCTGAAAAAGTAACGAAGCGTAACATCCTTACTTTTTGTTTTTCTTTTCTTTCTTTTCCTTCTTTTCCTTTTTATCCTTCTTTTCTTTATCTTTCTTGTCTTTTGCCATTTCTTTTTCCTCCTTTTCTAGGGTTTCCTTTTCTTTTTTTTGTTCCAATTCAGTTTCTGCATCCCAAAAACCAATTAGCTCAGCATTGGTTTCGAATGAAAGATCAGACCAATGGTTAATATCGAGGCACAGGTAAGCCAAAGATCCGGTGGGCAATGCCTCCAAGCGTCCATCCAAAAGCTGCATAAATGCTTCCAAGCCGGGGTTATGGGAGATAATCATCACGCGTTCCAAGCTATCATCCAAACCTTTAAGGTAATTGATATAGACATCAGGCTCAGCCATATAGAAGGAATCGATAAAGGTGATTTTACCGGGGAATCCGCTTTCCTTGGCAACGATTTCAGCAGTCTCACTGGCACGCAAGGCGGGTGAGGAGAAGATTGCTTGTGGAATTAGTTCGTTTTCGCGCAATATTTTGCCAATTTCAGCAGAAGCTGCTTTTCCGCGCTTTTTCAGCGGGCGTTCATAGTCGGGGATTTTCTTGTCTTTCCAACTGGATTTCCCATGCCGCATCAGTAATAAAGTCTTAGTCATATCTGCTCCAATATTTATGCAACGAAAACTGTACGACTTGAATCATAACATAATTGTGAGTATATTAAGAATGATTACACTGCATTTATAACTGTTTATAATGTTCACGATAATGCAAGTATAGATAATGCAATTATAATGGTTCGTTGAGCTTATCTACTGTGGATAAAACATAGAAGAAGAGATTACGTAAATTGAGGAAAACAATGTTGAGAATGAAAACCTTGATTGGTATTTGTGTCATCGGCGGTTTGATTTTGGCGGGCTGTGCGGGGCAAACGGTACCCAGCCCTGAGGCGCAGCCAACCCAAGCTCCCCAGGAAAGCGAGACGGTTGGGAGTCTACCCACTACAGGTAGCGATCTCCCATTGGATTTGCCTCTGGTGTGCAAACCGGTACGCATTAGCTTTGATGAAGGCGGCACAAACCTTACCCTGGAAGGTGGTGTTGCTGGTGATACAACCTGCCGTTATATATTCTGGGGAGAAAAAGACCAATTAATTAGCGTGGACTTGCAAAGCACCAATGATGTATTCCTCTCGATTTTTGATTCCGTTGGAAGGGTATTGCAATCGTTTGAGGAGGAGGGGAGTTCCTATCGAGGGTATCTTCCAGCTGATGGCGATTGGTATTTGGATGTGAAGGCAGTACCCTCAGATGCAAATTATTCTTTATATTTGGAATTCCCTGAACGGTTGAACTTCCCAGAAGGGATTTATGAAAAATCTGCAATTGCGACAGTACCAGCGGCAGGTGTTCACAATTTCATTATTTGGGCAGAGGGAGGGCAGAAGCTCAGCGTTGACGTCAAGCCGGCTAAGAATTTCATTTTAGAGGTTTATGAAGTGAACGGTGGTGATGTCCTACTCTCCACGCAAAGTGGATCCAGCAGCTTTGAGGTGGTTTTGCCCGAATTAGGTGACTATATGGTCAATGTGATTAATCAGACCAATGAGCCGCAGGATTTTAGTTTATCCGTTGAAGTGCGGTAGCAAAGCATTCTAACTGGTTAAAAACTCGCTTCGAGAGCTGGCCTAAAGTTTGAAGCCATAAGTTTCGACAAATTGAATTTGGTATTCGCTTTCTACAGCAGAAGGTATAAATTGACGGATCCATTGGATAGATTCTTTGGGAGAGAGATCTAGCAAGTCTTGGGCTAAGCAGGCACAAAACATACCCGTTCGCCCAATGCCTGCGTGGCAATGGATTGCAATCTTGCGGCTGGCACGGATATAAGCTTCGGTCTGTTCTAAAGCTGCATCCCATTCGCCAAAAGGCGGAGCGGAAAAGTCTTTGACAGGCGCATGCAGCACTTCTATGCCAGCTTGCTCATAGCGAGCTAACAAATCTTGACTGGCAAAGGTCGCAATGTCTTCAAATGTGTTCAGCATTACCACTGTTTGTATACCAACTTGCAGATAAAGATCAAAGACTTCATCGTGGGGGTCGAACAAACTACTGCCTGGCATTACCGAGCGGTATACACAGCCAGCTTGACCATACGGTATCTCCGTGATTAAGGTTGGCTTAGGCCGTTGCATGTGGGCAGGCAAGCGCCAATCCCCTTTCTCGTCCCGCTGAAGTGGAAAGACCGAGATGACTGATTCAAGCGGAAGCGGACTCCCATACAAATGGGGGAAAGTCATCTGACCGCCCTCCAGATTTTCGTACACTAAGCGGATGCCAGTACGCTGGGGATCTATTTCTAGTACGAGTAATTCGGAGGCTTCATGGAAAATGGTGTTAGCGGTTTTTTCTACTTGATAGAGATCAGAACAGTGAATGAATCCATCCTCAAGGAAAGCTTGCGGGGTATAGCCGTGATTAGATTGGGCAGTTTTCCAGGTCTCGGGTGGAAGAATGTGATAAATCATGTGATTAACCTTTTCTATGTCTCTGAGCATATTCGCTGCTTAGCGATTGCTTTCGGCGTATTGAGCGTAATTGTAACGGCAATGCAGGCATTTGTGCCACATAGAAAGTAAAATTGGACATGCACATTTAGATTATATTAAATACATTATACATTTTGTAATATTGCCTTCATAGGATTTATCCCATGTTATACTCAGCACGGTTAAATTGTTGGTTTACGAACAACGCATAGAGGAGGTTGCGAGCAAAAAGATGAGAGTTAGAGTAAATAAAGATTTATGCAGTGCCTGTGGCGTTTGTGAAGGGTTAGTCCCTGAGGTTTTCAGCTTAGAAACTGAACCTTATGCGGTTGTGCTGCTTGATCCGGTGCCAGAAGAATTAGAAGACGCTGTGCGTGAAGCAGCAGAAAACTGCCCAGAAGGCGCCATTGAGATTGTGGAAGAGGATTGACCATATCAAATCAATGATACAATAGGGCAAGAATTTGACCAAACTCTTAAGGAGAAAAAATGAGAGCCTCTGTTGATAAAGATTTGTGTATTGCTTGTGGCGTTTGTGAGAGCATCGCTCCCGAAGTATTCAGCTTAGAAACTGAACCTTATGCGGTGGTACTGCTCGATCCCATCCCAGAAGAATTAGAAGATGCTGTGCGCGAAGCTCGGGATGAATGCACTGAAGAAGCAATCATCCTCGAAGAATAAAATTGAACGGAAAAAAAATTAATACATCGCCTGCTTGGGCGATGTATTTATTTAACCGGACTTGCGAGCGATCAGTGTATCAAAAATGGTTCCATAATCGATTAAAGATTAGATTCGGTAATATTTGATAGAATAAGGCAGCATTCATGATTTTTTCGTAAATTACTGAACTGCCAGATGTGATTTCATGCCAAAGGCTGATGATCTACCCATTTTACGCACCAAACTTCTGATTCCGGAGTTGCAATACAACTACGTACCCAGAGAAGCACTGCTAAATGCACTGAATGAACGCAATTTTGGGGATGTCATACTCATTTGCGGACCGGCTGGTTATGGAAAGACGATTTTGGCTGCTGAATGGACGCGTATGCAAAGTACAAGCGCCGCTTGGTTGAGCCTGGAAGATTCCGATAACGACGGTGATAGCTTCACACGATATCTTGCAGCTGCTTTAGAACAAACTCTTAAAGACGATCAACTGGGGGTACAAATTCAGAATGAAATAACTGGTAACAATCCAGGAAACACATTGCATGCATTAATGGTTCAACTGATTAACCTCACTACCCAAGATGATGTGCGGGTAACCTTAGTTTTAGATAACTTTCAATTTATCACTCAGGAACGAATCTTAGCTGAAATCGATTTTCTCCTGAATCACCTCCCACCGCACTTAAGACTCTTTTTGTTGACGCGGAAGGAGCCAGCCTTTTCACTTTCACGGATGCGGGCTAGAGCGCGCCTAATGGAAATCCGCACGGAGCAATTAGCCTTTAATTTTAGTGAGACGAGCCAATTTTTACGGGTAAGTTTGCAGCGCAAGATTTCAGATGAAGGCTTGCTGTTTGCTTATCAGAAGACAGAGGGGTGGGTGTTAGGCTTACAACTGTTGCCGATTGAATACCTGACTAAAAAGCCCGAAGACGGAAAACTGGTTCAGCTGCATAATGCTCAGGTGCTGCGTGCCTATTTCCTCGACGAAGTGATTCGCCCTGAAAGCCCTGAAGTGCAGGAGTTCCTATTCAAAACCTCTATCTTAGATAAGATGAATGCGGAACTCTGTGAGGCACTTTTTGCCGAAAGTTACTCTTATGGGTGGTGCAGAGAAATGCTGCAAATATTGCAGGATCATAACTTGTTTACCTTTCCGGTTGATGAACAACCTGGCTGGCTGCGATATCATCCTTTATTTGGTGAAATCTTGCGAAGTGAACTATTCAGCCGCTATCCAATGGAGAGCAAGGAACTCCTCGTGCGAGCTAGTGCATGGTTTATGCGTCAGAATATGTTAGAGGAATCGGTCCAACAGATTTTACGCACAGAGGATTCGGAATTAATTATCGCCCATCTGGAGGACATCACCATTCAATCTCTCCAAGATGGGCGTGTTCTGGACCTAATGCACATTATCCGCAACATCGATGAGGCGACTATTAGCGCCAGCCCGATCCTATGCCTGGCTTATGCCTGGGATCTATTGGCAAACTATGACTTTGAAACTTGCGAATTATGGATGGAAAAAGCTATTGTGCTCTCCCACACGCCGGAAGGAGAAGCAAAAGTTGCACCATACAAACAAATTTATGATGGCATTATCAAGATGATGCAAGCCATATTGCTTTCATCCCGTGGAAAAGCAGAACAAGCTGACGGACTTATCCAAGAAGCGTTAGATATTTTGCCGCAAGATAATTATTTTTCGCGCAGTTTTGCGATGCTCCATCATGCGGTTGCGCATGCGGTAGGAGGGCGCACCGAAGAAGCGATCGCACTTTACCGGCGGGCGATTCAGATTGCGCAACTTTCGGAGCAATGGTTTGTGCAGTTAATGGGGCGCTACCAATTAGCCAGAACCTACGAAAGAATAGGGCGCTTTAATGAAGCGGAAATTGAGTTAATGCGCAGCATGGCAATTTTTAGCCGCTTGAAAGGCAAGTACACCAACTTGGAGTGTTATCTTTATAAGGAGCTTGCTGCTATTCATATTGCCCGCAACGAGTTAGAAGATGCATGGGAAGATTTTCAAAACTATTTGGATGCCAGCCCAGTGGTCAAATCTTCACCTGATGATGTGAGCGCGCATATTTTTTTAGCCCAATTTCATCATGCTAATCAAGATCCTGGGAGTGCAAAATTTGAGTTGAACTTGGCACAACAGCTGAGCGGAATGACTGAAAGCCTGCAAGATGACGTGGATGTGCAGTTAGCCGGCTTAGAAATGGAACTGCAGCGCAATGTTACTGAAAATGCGGAGCGGTGGTTTAGGCGGCAAAACGAGGAGAAGCTGGAGACGCTGCCGATTATCTATCGGATGAGAGCGCGGTTGTTACATGCCAGGCTTTTATTAACGCAAGGGCGGCGGGATAAAGACATGGAAAAAATAGCGCAATCCCGCGGAGAGCTGGAGGAATTACTGCCCAATTTGCAAAAGATTCAATATATGGCTTTACAGATTAAAGCTTACATCCTATTGGCTGAAGCCTCCGCAGAGCTAGAAAATGAAGAGCGTATGCTAGAGGAATTGGGTACAGCTTTAATGTTGGCAGAACCGGAAGAGATCCGTCAGTACTTTTTGGACGAGGGAATACTTATGTCCCGCATGCTGCTCAGTTATTTAGCGGCGATCAAACAAGGAAGAGTACCCTCAGATTCACCCAGTGTAGCATTCGTCTCTGACCTAATCTTTCGGATGACCGGTAAACCTGGGGAAGCAAGACCTGAGGACGATGCCGGCACAATGGATGATCTGGTAGTTGTGGAACTGCTCACGCCCAGGGAGACCGAGGTATTACAACTTGTGGCTCGGGGACGAACCAACGCAGAGATCGCTCAAGACTTATTTATTTCAGTAAATACCGTGAAGCGTCATTTGAATAATATTTTTATGAAGTTGGGAGTGACAACGCGCATTCAAGCTGTACGGGTGGCCCGCCAACGTGGGTTGATTTAGACTAAGAAATGCTGTACAAAATCTCCTTCAGAGGGATACAAATTGAAACTAAAATAAGGCATGTGGTTTAATAATTAGTACCTAAAAATTTTTACACACGTGGAGGATTTTATGCAGTCAATGTGTTGGGCTGGAGAGAAGGTAACTCAGTGAGAATCGTTTACTGGAGTCCTATTGTAACGATCATTGCAGATATCCTTATTTGGGCTGTGTTCCATCTGAGCATTGGGTACTGGTGCGCGCATATCCCCGTTGAGCGGTTCGATTACAACCATTGGTCTTATCAAACTTTTAAGTGGGAGCAAGGTGGGGAAATCTATCAAAAGCTATTCAAGGTAAAAAACTGGAAGCGATTTATTCCCAGTGGTGCAGCATTATTTCAAGGTGCTTATCAAATTAAACATGTTGCCGAATTTACGGTTGAAGGGGTTAAATTATGGCTGAAAGAAAGCTGCCGCTCTGAATTTTGCCACCGTATGATGATTTTGCCTGGTTTTCTATTTTTCCTTTGGAACGAAGCGGTTGTAGGTTGGATTATGGTAGCTTATGCAGTCCTAAATAATCTCATTCCTATCATCATGCAGCGCTACAATCGACCGCGGATACGCAAGCTGTTAGCCCGTTTGGAAGAGATCGAACGGAAAAAAACTATGGAATTAAGGATATATGAACCACAAAAAGCGTTTTCTCATTCTTACGAGTGATTCTGGTTTTGGCCATCGTAGCGCGGCGCGATCGGTGCAAAAAGCTCTGGAAGCGATCGCTCCAGAGCAAGTGGATATATTAATTATCAATCCAATTCTCGAAACGGACATGCCCAAGCTGTGGCAACAGATGGAAACTGGGTATGACAGCCGTGTGAAAAATTCCCCAAAACTATACCGATTTACCTATGACATCAGTGATTCACCCCAGATGAGTAAATTGGCTGGGAGTGCTTTAGCGATCCTTTTGCAAAAAAACATTAAGCAGCTTATCGAAGTCTATAAACCGGATGCCATCCTCAGCACGAATCAGATGTATAACACTCCTGTGGGAGCGATTCTTAAAGACGAAGAACTTAAAATACCCTTTTTTACCGTTGTTACTGACTTAGCTGATGTGCATTCCATGTGGTTTACCAGCGGACCAGATAAGTATTATGTAGCTTCCGAGTGGGTGCTGCGTAAAGCTATAGAAAATAATGTGCCACCTGAGAAAATTGTTATTACCGGCATCCCTGTTGATCCTGATTTTTCTCTTATTGACCAGAGAAGAGAGCAGCTGTACGAAAAGTTAGGTGTGGCAAGAGGATATACGAATATCCTCTTTGTGGGCAGTGTGCGGGTTGAAAATATCTTAGAAAATTTGATGGGTTTACGGGATGTGAAATATCCTCTTCAAGCCATTGTCATCACGGGTGGAGATCATGATCTGTATGAGAAATTGCAAGAGATCAACTTTGATTTTCCCGTTGTCCTGAGGGATTATGTCACCAATATGCCTGAGTGGATGGCTGTGGCAGACGTCTTGACCACCAAAGCTGGAGGTTTGATTCTCTCAGAAGGTATGGCGAAAGGGCTGCCGATAATGCTCATTGGCTATTTACCTGGGCAGGAAGAAGGGAATGTCCGCTATCTTTTAGCGCATCAGGCTGGGAGCTTAGTTACAAATCCCTTTGAACTTGCCTCCGTGCTAAATTTCTGGCTGGAAAGTGATTGCCAACGCCTGAAGTCTGTTGCAGCTAATTCAAAAGCCTTAGGGCATCCCGACTCTGCACTGGTTATTGCCAAAGAGCTCTTGGCTGTGTGCGAGCTCTCCCAAAGGGCAGATTAGTAAAGAAAAAAACATGGACATTCTATCGGAAGCTAAACCTAAAACAACTGAGCCAAAAAAGACAATCCCGCCCAGAGATAAATGGTTGAATATCGGCATCTTGGCGGTTCTAACCATTGCTGGCATCATTCTTAGCATAAGATTTGACTGGCCGACGGTTGAAGCCTTTATGCAAGCTTATCCTTCGTGGACGATTGTAATCAGTTTGGTGGTCTATATACTTTTAGGCTTGACTGTAATTCCTAGCACACCTTTGGTTATCATTGTCGCTTTGAACATTGGGCTTATTCCGGCAATTCTCGTGAGTGGTACAGGGCAAACGTTAGCTTCGTGGTTAGAATATTATCAAGGCAGGCTCATCAATGCTGCGATTGATCTGGATGCGCTGAGATCCAAGCTGCCACAGAAGGTCCGCGATATGCCCATTGCCTCACCTATGTTTCAATTAGCTGCTAGAGTGATCGTGCCTAAACCTTTGGCACTACTGAGCGGGGCATATCGTGTCCCCTTAGGGACGTATCTCGGGATTAGTTTCTTGGAAAACACGCTCGGAAGCGCTATTTTTGGCTTGACTGGTTTGGGTATCCTCAACCTTGTTCTACCTGGATAATACGTTAAGCTTAAATGGCTTTTCGTTAAGCCCAAAGCTCAACGTAATCCATTAATTTCGTTTACATGGTACTCGTAAATATCGGGTTTTTAGCTGCCCATTCGGTCAGCTTGCGTTGCATTTGCGCATATCCCCAGCCGATTAATGCCGTTGTGTTCGAGAAGTCCCAGCTGGGTAAACCCCCACTGGTGAGTACGATGTGGTACACCTGAACACCTTTTAACTCAGCAAGGGCAATTTCGAGGTCCGTGATGCGACCACACACCGTACGGGTAACGGCGTCAATGTATTTATTGAGGGTGTTGCTGGTTTCAAACGGCGTTGGATCGTTCAAGTCCAGCGCAAAGATTGCATCAGCGCCCATTTCCATCGCAACTTGAATGGGAACATTACTCACAAAGCCGCCATCGATTAAGAATTTATCCTCAACTTCGAGAGGCATGAACCAAGGCTGAATGGCTATGGATGCGAGCACACCTTCGAGCACGCTATGCTGGGGATCGACTCCGTAGACAATTGGTTTGCTGCTGCTGAGGTCAGTGCTTACCAAACCGATGCGAAGCGGAGAAAAATCTGCAAAGGTCATCTCCGGTCGGATTCCGTAGCGCATCAAGAAGTCAATTGTTTTCTGCTTTGCGGAATTATCTGGGCGACCAATTAAGGCGCGAACGATCAAGTTTTGAAAGCGCGGGTCCATGATTTGCAGGTCAGCACCTTGTTTCCAGACCTCTTCGAGTTTGTTGACACTGGTAAGATCTGTGCCAAAAAGACCGAGGCTGACGGCGTTCATCGCGCCGATTGATGTGCCTGTGATAATGTCGGGCTTGATACCACGTTCGAACAAGGCTCTGAGGGCACCGACTTGCAATGCGCCGCGTGCGCCTCCGCCCCCTAATGCAAATCCAATCGTTTTCGCCATGCATTTATCCTTTCATTTCGATATTTAAGTTTACCCACTGGAGGAAAGAAATTTATAACACTAAAGTGGGAGATGAGTATTAACTTCATGTAAGCTTTGAACTAAAGGAAGAATTTCGCGGTCAGTCTCTAAAATAGTGAAAAAGCTCGGATTTATAGATGGAAATTGTTCAGCCAAGTAATGGTTTATCACAGGCGAAAATAATACCAAATTAACACTTTTGCGTGACGAATTCCTGCGTCGATTATTGTATGCTAAAAGTAGCCAATGGAATTCATAGATTGGAGTAATTATGACTACAACGATTGAAAAACCCGAAGACACCACTAAAGAGATGAACCTGGTCATGCGCAGCCTGATTCAGATGGGTCCGGCTTTGCTTAAAAACAAGCCGGTGATCAAAATGGCGATGAAAATGGGCGAGAATTACCTAAAGAACGATAATGAACGCCGCCATAAGGAGGATAAGACCACACCCCCTGGGGTGATTGACGACCAAACCGCCATGAGTTTGGCGATTCTCAACTCAGCCAAAAATATTTTACTCTCTGGGCATATTTCCAAAGCTACTTTTGATAAGGCAGCCTCAGTTTTAGGCAAGGACCTGCTCGTTGAGAAAGGCTTGCGCTTGCGCAAGGCACAAGAATTTGTGAAAAAATACGGTTTCGCACAGCCCTCATTCCTGCTCATTAGCCCAACGCATGGCTGCAATTTGCATTGTATTGGCTGCTATGCTGATTCGGACGAAAAGGTACAAAAGTTGGATTACGATATCTTTGATCGCATGGTTACCGAAGCATACGATTATTGGGGCAATCAATTTATTGTGATTAGCGGTGGAGAACCACTTTCTTATCGTTCGCAAGGCAAAACTTTATTGGATATCGCTGAATCACACCCCAATATGTACTTTATGTTCTACACCAACGGCACGCTCATCACACCGGAGATTGCACGGCGCATGGCTAACCTTGGCAATATCATTCCAATGGTTTCGTTGGAAGGTTGGCGCGAAAAGACCGATGCACGCCGTGGAAAGGGCGTATTCGACAAGGCTATGGCTGCGTTGGATTTGATGTATGAAGAAGGCGTAATCTATGGCACCTCTCTGACAGCTACAAAAGAAAATTGTGAGGAAATTCTCTCAGAGGAATTCATTGATTTCTTGTTCGATGAGAAACACGTACGCATCGCTTGGATTTTCCATTATCTGCCGATCGGGCGCTCCTATACCTTGGAGCTCATGCCCACACCAGAGCAGCGGATTTGGATGTGGAACCAAAGCTGGACAATGGTGCGCGAGAAACGCCGACTGATTGCCGACTTCTGGAACAGCGGAACGGCTGTGGATGGCTGCCTCTCGGCTGGCGGGCACGGGCATGGCGGGTATTTATATATCGATTGGTATGGGCATGTGACGCCTTGTGTCTTTGTGCCTTACTCGCCTGTCAACATTAACGAAATTTACGCGAAGGGCGGCAGCTTAGAGGACATTTATCAGTCACCTTTCTTTAAAGATTTGCGCGATTGGCAAGTTGAAATGAAAGCGAAGACTGGAGCTTCTAACCTGATGAACCCCTGCCCGATTCGCGATCACCATACCGACCTGCGCCGCATGATTGCTAAGCACGAGCCTGACCCAATTGACGTCAATGCAGCTCAGGCTTTGCAAGACCCGGACTATGCCAAAGGCATGGACGCTTATGATGCGGCTTACCAGAAGATTGTTGATGAAGTTTGGCAAAAAGCTTATATCAAACAGCAAAGGCTCTCCCAAGAAGAGCTTATGCAACTGATTGAAAAAATCAATCAGGACGAGCCGATAGTTGTAGAATCAGAACAGAGCTAATTAAAAAAACGGTAAAGGAGAAAGTAGACGCGTTTTGAACTGAGAGGCTCATACATTATGTAACCATTCTTAACTGGACTGCAATCCGGTCTGGACAGCCGGTAAAAAGGGAGGAATTTCCTTGCAGTATTAGAGGGGGGTAGAGGCCGATTTATTCGGCCTCTTTATTTAATTGCGCTTCAGTCGACTAAGTCGTTAAGATCCGGGCGAGCCATACCCAGGGCAACAGCTTTGGCTAAGACCTGCATGAGTGTTTGCGCATGAAATTTACGACGCAGCATCTCTAGATGACGGCGGATAGAGCGCTCGGTGAGATGTATGCTGAGAGCAATTTGCGCTGGCGTATGTCCACTCACCAAGAGCTGCAACACTTGATTTTCGCGCGGGGTGAGATGAATGGGGTTGGGTACAGGCAGGGTTTGTGCCGGGGAGATGATCACATGTTTGCCAGCCAGCCGAGCTTGCCAAATCTGGCTGAGATCATCCTGATCACTCAGGTAGGGTTGCCACTCACCATGGTTTACAGCGCGCGCGATACTCTCAGGATGCTGTGGGATTTCCAAAACCCGTACGGTGTCATTGGGGCTGAAGATAAAAACCTGCGTCACGGCTGTCTGCGCTTCATAATAGAATATATGTTCTATTATCCGAAGTTTAGCAAGCTTTGTCAAGCCGAACATAGAACAGGCTGAAGGGAGAAAACTAGAATTATCGTTAATGATGGGGAGGAGTAAATCAAGAAATCTCACGCAGATCCGGCTGAGCTGCAGAGCGTTGCGCAAAACGGTCTAATGCCAAAAACGCGAACATGGAGAGAATGCCAATCCCCATACCAAAGAAATATGGCGCACGCATACCGACGTTATCGGTGAGGATGCCAGCCGAAAGCGGACCGATGGACATGGCGATATTCCAAGTGAGCCCGAAGACCCCTAAGTAACGTCCGCGCTGATTTTCCGGCGCCAGACTGGTGACATAAACGGTGGCAGTGGGTGCTATGATCATCTCGCCGATAGTCATCACCACCATGGCTGCCCAGAAAGTTGTATAGGAATTGCCAAGTGCGATGATGAGCATGGAAGCAGCATAGAACAGAGCTCCAATAGGCAGGACTTTTGTAGGTGCTTTCTGACGGGTGAGCCGGGTGATAAACACTTGGAGAAAAACGACCATAAGTGCGTTAGTCGTTGGAAGCCAACTATAAAGCGCTTCGTTGATGCTAAAGTTGGTTTTAAGGTATACCGGAAGGAAACCCCAAATGAGAGTGTTAGCAATTTCCATTAATGTATAGGCAGCTACCAAGCGGTTGAAACGTCCATCGCGAAATGCTTGCCCAAAAACCTGCAATTGTGCGCGTAAACTGGTACCTTGCTCCTGCTCAGATTGAGGTTTAGTTTCGCGTAGAAAAAAGACTGTAATCAATCCAAATATCGAGAGAGCGATGGCTGCGGCATAGAGCCCGAGGTTATAAGAAATCACAACGACCAAACCGCCGAGCACTGGACCCAATGCCACACCGATGTTACGCCCCATACGCACCAGGGCGTAGGCTTGGGCGCGATCCTCCGGGGCGAACATATCCGCGAGCATAGCATCTGTACCGACGCGGAACAAAGGTCCAAACAAACCCGAAATGCCCATCAGCAAAGCAAACACCCAAAACTCCCGGGCTGGGATATAAAGCAGATAAGCGAGAGCCTGACCAAACAGACCAATGGTCATGACCCCTTTGCGCCCGAAATGATCGACCAACGAGCCAGCGATAATGGAAGCCGCCAGAGCGGTCAATGCGTTGATGCTCAAAAGGCTCGTGACAGCCGTAAGCGGCAAGCCAAGTTTCTGGCTGGAATAAATGGTTATAAAGGGCCAAATCATGCTAGTGCCGGTGGTGGAAATCACCAAGCCGGCAAACATCAGCCAAAACTGGGCAGGAAAACGGCGCTTAGCAGTCAAATGGATTATTACCTACCTAATAAATCATATCCACCAATCTTAACATAAGCAGGGTAAATTTGGATAAATGTGGCGATATAGACGTTGGGTTAGGGTTGCTGCAAGGAGAAAGCCGCCTCGCAGGTGAAGCCAGCCGGCGCCATCGGCGCTTCGTAGGTATACAAGTCAAAATACAGCGTGAGCGGCTCGGATAAGCCTGCGTAGGAGATCTCGTAGGGGTCAACGATTTGGTCAGCTTGGTTATACATGGGGTCAAGGCGAGAATAGCTGATCTCCTCGAAGTTCGGTCCACGTAGGGTGTTGAGGTAGGCTTCCATGCGAGCGATGCCATCATAGAGGTTCTGGCTGCCCAGGCGGATAGGGTTTTCGGGGCTGAGCCCGTAGGTTGGGTCGGTGGCAATTTGGCAGGCAGCTAAATTGGGTAGGAAGCGCACGTGGTTCAAGAGGGCATCGAATGCCAACTGACCTGTGCTTTGCCAGAGGCTTTCAGCTTCAGATGAAGCAGCCATGCCTAACAAGCTAAAGCAGCGCTGATCGGGATGGAGCACAACCAAACGCCCGAACATCGGTCCGCCAAAAAGGCTGCCAGAGAGGTCAGTTTGTAGACCCTCCAACCTGGCAGCAGAAACGGGCTGCGGTGTGCTGCTGGTGAAATTGGCAATATCAGCGGGCAAGCGGTTAAGGATTTCCTGGAGGCAAGCTGAGACGTCTGTGCTCTTGCTTGCCGGTTCATTAGCCAGACTGAAGAACAAAGTTTCCTTAGCATTGACCTGCATGGCTTGGGCTCCATCGATTTCCAGGGAAAGCGGCATCATGCTCTCATCGACCGTGACCAGCGGCGCGAAGGCGTAGCCGCCAGCCGATACAACTTGCTCGGCACCCAGCTTGATCCAGGCGGAAGCATCTGGTGTGGGGGTAGGGAGCGGTGTCGCTGTTGGGCCAAGCGGCGGGACGTAAAGCGGCTGCTCAGGGCGCGCGAGCTCTGGCGCAGGGAAGTTGCAGGAGGCAAGCAGCAATGTGGTTAAGAGCAGCAAGGGAAAGCGTAAGGTGTTTTTAGCGGTCATGGCGTGGGTGTGACCTCGCTCAGTGGCAGCAGCTGAAATTCAGTGAGCATGGCACGGAAGGTGGGCAAGAAGTCTTCCCAAGCTTGGCTTTCGCCCATGCCGAGGAAAGCGAGCACATAGCCCGGCATGGCAACCATCACTAAGCGCCCTTCCAAGTAGAGATCCCCATAAGGTTTGGCGAAGTCGAGCAGGACTGCTGGCGATTTAGCTACTTCGGTTTCGCCTTGATTGATCACCTGGTAAGTTTCATCTAAGTATTTGGTTAGGAAAGGCTCGAGCAGCGCATTGGCTTGATCGAGGTGTTCCTGTGTATCGAAGGTATCCGTCTCAACCGCAAAGAGCAGGACGCGCAGTTCGGTGATCTCGCCGCTGTAATCCGCTGGGGTAAATGCAAGCACGTTTTCCTCTGGCAGCTCAGAAGCTTGCCAACCCTGGGGGATGGCAATGCTAAAACGGCTGGCTGGTTCGGTATATGCCTCCAACGGGAGCGCAGAGCTGCTTTCGGCTATACATGCAGAAGTTAGACAGGCGATGAGGAGAAAAATAAGTGTGTGTTTGAGGAAAGAAATTGCTGCACGCATTTGCTTTGATTCTATCTCAAAAAATGATTAGTTTAGCTGACTATGGGATTTGTGAACAGGTCAGTAAGGTGCTGAGTTGCATCTCAGTCGTTAAACGGACCTCTTAGGTATAATTACCCAACATGAAGACGGGATTAGCCGATGAGATTATATACAGCCAGCGGAAAACATTAGCCATTAGCGTGCTGCGCGGGGGTAAAGTGGTGGTGCGAGCGCCGCTGCGCACCAGCCATGCCCAGATTGCTGCCTTCCTGCAGGAGAAAGCCAGCTGGATTGAGCAGGCGCGTGCTAAGATGCTGCGCATGCAGCCGGCTACTGAGCCTTATCAATTTCGTGAAGGGGAGTTGATTTGGTTTTTGGGTGAGCAATACCCCCTGCATTTGGTTGATCAGGTCAAGGGCAGGCTGACATTTGAGCCAAGCAAGGGCTTTTGGCTGGCTAAAAACCAAAAAGAGCAAGCGGCTCAGCTGTTAACCGAATTTTACAAGCGCGAATTGCGTCCGAGAGTGATGAAGCTGATCGAGGTGTATGCCCGCCGGGAGGGCTTCGCACCGACGGCAGTGCGCATCACCAGCGCGCGCACGCGTTGGGGCTCCTGCAGCGGCAAGGGCAGCCTCAATTTCTCCTACCGATTGGCACTGACGCCACCAGCCTGTATTGAATATGTGGTCGTGCATGAGTTGGTGCACACACACATCCCGAATCACTCGCGGCAATTTTGGGCGGAGGTCGCGCGTATCCTGCCGAGCTACTGCCAACCGCGGGAATGGCTTAAAAAGCACGGGAACAATCTGCCGCTGCTCAGATGAGCCAATTCATGTGTACATTCCCCCTTATTTAAACCTAAAAATGTCCGAAAACGGACATTTTTTGTAAATGTGTCCGCTTTTGACCTCTTTTATTTTCGAAAAATGGTTGTATCATACCTGCATAAATAGAATAAAAGTTCTATGAAAGAGGCAGCGTATGATGACCCAACCCAATTCCAACTCTCCTGTTCATCCGCTCTCCTCGGGAGGTGCCTGCCCTAACCCGGCAGGCACAAACCCCCAGGAGGATGGGCGAAACGACTTAGCCAGCGCACAAATCCGGGCGCTGCTCTCTGACGAGCGCGCGCAGCGGCCTGACTTTTACCTGCATCATTTCAATGCCGATCAGCGCGCGGAGTTGGCTGCAGCTGCACGTAAAACTTTAGATGACGAAGTGGTCATGCTGCGCACGGCAATCAAAGGCTTCTTCCAGGCAGTCCGCCGCGAGGAAGATGCCGATGCTATCGAGCGCATGGCAGATTCGCTCAACCTGCTCGGGTTGAGCTGCTCACGCTTGGGCAATGTGCTCAAGATCAATCAGGCTTTGCAAGGCGCAGCACAAAGCAGTGAAAAAGACGCGCTCTATGCCGAACTCATGGAACGCTTGGCGCTCGAAAACCTCACGGGAGGGGAAGAAAATGGATAACAGCGGTTCGTTTGCTCAAACCGATGCGCTTGCACCGTTATTTGACATCGCAGTAAAGCCAGAGGCGGGTTTGGATCTGGCGAATCCTGCAAAGCTGGTTGAAAAGCAATCCCCACAGACGCGTGCAGATTTTTTGCGCGGCTTACGGCAAGTGGAGCGCTTTGTGGCAGTGCTAGGCGGTGCCCAGCTGCGCGCTTATCAGCAGCAAGTGGCAAAAGCTGTGGTGGACTCGGTTTTGGCGCAGTGCGGTCTTTCGCTTGTGGTGATGTTCCCCAGGCAATCTGGCAAGAACTTTTTGCAAGCGCAGTTAGAGGTGTACTTTTTGGTGCGCTTTGCCCGCGTAGGCGCGGAGATGATTAAGTTTTCGCCCACCTTTGAGCCGCAGAGCTTGAACGCAATGCGCCGGCTGGAGGCAGCCTTGCAAGCTAACTGGCTGACGCGTGATGCCTGGAAGAAGAGCAGCGGGAACCATTACCGCTTTGGCAATGCGCACCTCACCTTTCTTTCGGCAGCGCCAGGCGCCAACGTGGTGGGTGCCACGGCCAGCACGCTCCTGGAGCTGGACGAGGCGCAGGATATCGAGAGCGATAAATATGATAAGCAAATCGCGCCGATGGCAGCTTCAACCAATGCCACGCGGGTCTTTTGGGGCACCGCCTGGACGGAGCAAACATTGCTCGCTCGTGAGCTGCGCCTGGCTGAAGAAGCTCAGGCTCGAGATGGCATACGCCGCGTGTTCCGCTTGAGCGCGGATGTTATACGCCAGGAGGTGCCGGCTTACGGCGCCTTTGTGGATGAGCAAGTGGCACGGCTTGGACGCACGCATCCGATGGTGCGCAGCCAATACTTTAGCGAAGAGATCAGCACGGAAGGCGGCTTGTTCCCGCCGGCGCGGCTGGAGCTTATGAAAGGCAGCCACCCAGCGCAGGAGCTGCCCGAGCCTGGAAAGCTTTATGCGCTGCTTGTGGACTTAGCTGGCGAAGATGAGGCGATGCGCCAAGGCACGCCCAACGGCCTGGTGCAAGCTGAAGCGCTCGTCAATCCGGGCCGGGACGCAACCGCTATAACCGTCGTGGAGGTGGACCTGCACCTGCAGTCTGATGAGCTGGTGGGTAAGCCGATCTACAAGGTGATGCAGCGCTACCTCTGGACGGGGGAGAAGCACAGCACCCAATACGCCCGCCTGCTGGCGCTTGTGGAGCGCTGGCAGCCGCAATGCATTGTGGTGGATGCCAGCGGCGTTGGGGCGGGGGTGGCATCATTTTTGGCTGACCGCTTTGGCGAGCGTGTGGTCCAGCTGCGCTTTACGCAGCAGGTGAAATCCCGCTTAGGTTGGGGCTTTTTAGCGGTGATCGACACTGGCCGCTTTCAAGATTACTTGCCTGATAAGGAGCAAAGTGAAGCCGCGCGCTTGCAAGCGCTCTTTCAGAGACAGCTCGCTGCGGTGAGCTACAGCGTCAGCAGCGGCCCGGAGTATTTCATTGCTTGGGGTGTGCCCGAGGCAGCGCGAGACCCGCAAGGTGGTGGTTGGCTGCATGATGACTTGGTGCTCTCGGCGGCGATGGTGGCAATGCTCGACGAGCAGCCTTGGAGCGTGAGCAGCGGCGCGCCGCTGATGATCGCAGCGCCTGACCCAATCAAAGAAATGGATGGAGGTTTTTAGATGAAATATTTTACGACTAATCAGCAATACCCTTTAGGCATTGACCTTTCGGTCTACAACTCCAGCGCGGATGGACGCCGACGGCCAAATTTTGACCTGATCGCAGCTCATCAACCGAGCGTCGAATTCATCGCCATGCGCGCGGGGCAATCCTGGGGCTATCGGGACCCAGCTTTTTCGTATTACTTAGCTGAAGCACAGCGTATTGGTGTGTGCATCCTGCCCTATCACGTGGTCTTCCCAGGCGAATCTGCCCGCCGGCAGATGGACAGCTTCCTTCGCATATTGGCGGGTGTGGACCTGGCAAGTGTGCGCCTGGTGCTGGACCTGGAATTGGATCACGGTCAGACGCGCAGCAAGATCACCCAAACGCTCAATGAGTGCTTACGGATCCTGCAGGCGGAGACTAGCCGGCTGCCGCTGGTGTATTCGCGTGCCAGCTGGGTGAATGAACACCTCAGCCTGCGCGACCTGCCAGAACTCGATTGGTGGTTGGCGCATTACTTACCGCGGCGCAGCTACCCAGCCTATACGCACGAATTCCCCTGCCCGCCACGGCTGCCCGAGGGTTTGAGCGCCTGGCGCATTCATCAGACCGCGGAGCGCGCGCCAGCCATCGGTGGCAGCGGCTGGTACATGGATTATGACCGCTGGAATGGCACGCGGGCAGAACTCCTGGCTTATTTCGGACGCGCAGAACAGCAGCGGGCTGAAGCTTGTCCGCTGGATGGGCTTGCCTGCCCGCGCAGGAAAATTCAACCCAATTCAATCACAGCAGAAAAACCCATTGCTATGGAGGTAATTTGAAATGACAGAAACGCAGCATATTTCTTTCTTTAATCGCTTACACCGGCAAAACAGCACCACCACCGAGGCTGAAAGCGCGCCGATTCCAAGCTTGACCGAAGCGGAAAATCAAGCCAAGCCAATGCCCATGCGTTTGCACATGAACCTGGCAGAGGACGAGAATACCTTTTTGGTAGGTGTCAGCTCCTTAGGCGATTTGCCGCGCGACCGACACAGCTTTGATCGACAGCAGGTGATGGCAGATTGTTTAGATGCCTGGCGCTTTAACCCGTTGGCGCGGCGCATTGTGGAGCTGACCACCCAATACGTCACTGGCGGCGGGATGGCTCCGCGCTGCAAGCATGCTGCCACGCAAGCCTTTTTGCAGGAGTTTTGGCATCACCCGCTCAACCGCATGGATGCACGCTTGAGCGAGCTTTCAGATGAGTTGGCGCGCAGCGGCAACCTCTTTTTACTACTATCGATGGACCCGAGCGGTATGTCTTACTTGCGCGTGGTGCCTTCGGCGGATATCGAGCGCATCGAGTCCCGCGCCAACGACGTGGAGCAGGAGGTGGCGTATTTCACCCGGCCGGATGCCGAAGGTGCCGCGACGCGCTACCCAGCCTATGCTCCCTGGCAAGGCACGCTGGAGCTGCAGCCGGTGATGCTGCACTATGCTATCAACCGGCCGGCGGGCGCGCAATGGGGCGAGCCGGACTTGGCGCCGGTGCTGCGCTGGCTTTCGCGCTATGCCGCCTGGCTGGAAGACCGCGTGCGCCTTAATCGCTTTCGTAATGCTTTTATGTATGTGGTCAAGGCGCGCTTCGCCAATGAATCCGCCCGCTCCACGCGTCAGCTGCAATTAGCTGCCAACCCGCCCGCGCCTGGCTCGGTGTTGGTGACCGACGAAAACGAGGAGTGGACAGTCCTCTCGCCGCACTTAGAAGCACTGGACGCCGCGAGTGACGGCTTAGCCATCAAAAAGATGATCGCCACTGGTGCTGGGTTGCCGCTGCACTTTTTGGCTGAGCCCGAATCCAGCACGCGCACCACAGCAGAGGCAGCCGATAGTGCTACCTTGCAGCGCTTTGCGCAGCGCCAGTGCTTTATGCAATGGATGCTGGCTGACTTGCTGCACGCTGCCGTCAGCCGCCGGGCACTGGTAGACCCGCGCGTCGATCCGCAAGCTGAGATTCGCATCTTAGCTGGGGATATCTCCGCACGCGATAACCAATCCTTAGCTGAAGCCGGTAGCAAGGTGGCTGAGGTGGCGCAGGCACTCTATGCGCAAGGTCTGATCGACCAAGAGGAAATGCTGCGTTTGATTTACCGCTTTTTAGGGGAGGGAGGCAGCCATGTAGAAGCATGAGAAGGGTATCGCCCGCATTGGAAGAAAGGCAAAATCGGAAAAATTGATAATGTAAGGAGTAATTTGTGAAAGAAAACGAACTTGACACAGAAACCCGAGAAGAATACCGCGAACGCTTAGCGCTCGAAGCCCAAGCCCTCAGCCCAGATCGCTTTGAAATCTTGGCGATTACAGCCGGTGCAGCCAACGGTTGGGAATTCCCGCCGGAGGTGCTACGCCAATCGCTGGGCTTGTGGGAAGGCGTGAACTGTTTTGTGGATCACGACTGGACGTCGCGCTCGGTACGGGATATCGCCGGCATTTTGCGCAAGGTGAGCTGGGACGAACATGCGCAGGGCATCCGCGCTGAGCTGCATGCCTTTGGGCCTTCGGCTGAGCTGCTGACCAAGGTTGGCAGGCAGGTGCTGGAGGAGAAAGACGAGCCCGCGGTGCGCGTAGGTTTTTCTGCCGATATTTTGTTCAACGGAAAGGACCACCGCGTGGAGAAGATTCTCAAGATTTTTTCGGTGGACCTGGTCTATAACCCAGCGCGTGGCGGGATGTTCCTGCGTGCGCTCAACCAAATTGGCTTTTCGCCAAAACTAAAAGGAGATGTTTTGATCCAAAATTTAGAAGATAACCCAAATGAAACTTTGACCAGCCAAGCAGAGTTGGCTGAGCCTACTATCGAAAGCCCCCAAGCGCTGCAAGCCCAGCTGGCTGAGCTACGCGACATGCGCAAGCAGATGAGCGCTATGGTGCTGGACGCGAGCTTAGCGCAAAGCAGCCTGCCGGCGCCGGTAAGCCAGCGTATCCGCCAGCAATTCCAGGATCGAACCTTTGCACCTAGCGAGCTGCAAGCGGCTATCCGCGAGGCTAGAGGCATGTTGGCTGATCTCAACGGTGGCAGCGCCGTGCAAGGGCCGGCGCGCATCGAAGGCATGCTCGCCCCTGAGGAACGCCTGCAGGCGGCTGTAGATGACCTGTTTGATGTGCCGCGGGAGAAGCGCTTGCAGAATGCATCCGCACCGCGCTTGAGCGGCATCCGCGAGCTGTATCTCACGCTTACGGGCGACTATGAGCTGCATGGCGGCTTTTACCCCCAGCGGACACAGCTTGCCACCACCGCCGATTTTAGCGGTCTGGTCAAGAATGCGCTCAATAAGCTTGTGACCAACACATGGGAAGATTTAGGGCGCGCCGGCTACGACTGGTGGAAAGACATTACCGTGCAAGAGCACTTCAACAGCCTGCATGATATCACCGGCACGTTGATCGGCACGGTGGGGGACCTGCCCGCGGTGGCGGAAGGTGCTAGTTACACTGAGCTGCAAGTGGGTGACTCGCCCGAGACCGCGAGCTTCACCAAGTATGGCGGCTATATCCCACTCACGTTAGAGCTGATCGACCGCGATGAAACGCGCAAACTGCGTGCCTATGCGCGGGAGCTGGCTACTGCCGGCATGCGCAAGATCTCCAAGCTCGTAGCGCAGATTTTCACTGCCAACGGCGGCGTGGGACCGACCATGGCTGATGGCGGCGCGCTCTTCAATGCTACAGCCGTAACTACGGCTGGTGGGCATGCAAACTTAGGCACCAGCGCACTCAGTGCGGACGCTTGGGACCAGACCTGCCGTAAGGTTTACCGTCAACCTATGCTGATCAAGAACTCTGCTCCCCTGCGCGGCACCGGACCAATGTTAGCCGTCAACCCAAAATTTATCTTGGTGCCACGCGCGCTGCAGAAGACCGCCCTGGAACTATGCAGCGGAGCGCTCGTGCGCGAATCGGGCTACGTTTACGATAACGTCCTGAAGGGCAGCGCGGTGCCGGTGGTAGTGCCCGATTGGGCAGATGATAACGACTGGGCAGCGGCTTGTGACCCGCGCGTGGTGCCGGCGATTTTTGTCGGCGAGCGCTTCGGGCTCATGCCTGAGATATTTGTGGCTGGGGACGAGCTTTCGCCGGCGGTTTTCACCAACGATGAACATCGACTCAAGGTACGCCACTACTTAGCGGTATGGGTGAATGATTACCGCCCACTTTTCAAAAACAACGTTGCATAAATAAGAAAGGAGCTTTAGATGCCAAAGTGGAAAGCTTTACTGAGTTCGCGCAAGTTTTGGGCGGCGCTGATGGGCTTGGTTGTGATGGTGATCAAAGCCTGGAAGCCGGATTTCCCCTTGGATGGGGAAACTTTGGCTGGAATTTTCTCAGTGTTGGTGGCGTATATCCTCGGTACCGCTCTGGAAGACGGCTTAGCGGGTCACAAACAATAATCGCAGCGAGGGCAGGCAAATAACCTGCCCTTTTTATGCATAATATATAAATAAAAGGAGAATCATAATGGAAGCCGAACGCATTAAAAGCATCGTGGAAGCGTTAGCTGGTCCGGACGTACTGAGTTATGCGCTTAAGGAAGATGGTGTGCTCGTGGTGATTGATCAGAATGGACAAAAACGAGTCTATTTGCCGACAACCTACCATCATCTCCTGCGTCAATCTCAGAGATCCACGAAAATGGTTAAAGGAGTAAAAGATGATTAACCTCAGTGAGATTTGCAGCCGGTTGAATGAGCAATTTTTCGACCCGCAAAATTTAGCAATCCCTGCTGAGAGTCAGGAAGAAGCGGTACGGGAAGCCTTAACTGGGTTAAACGCTTTTCTGGATAAAGATTTTACACTGGCAGGTTTAGATGGGGCTGCTTTGACGACTCTACCGATGGGTTATGAGGCGGTTTTACTTTTTGGGGCGGCGGCTTTTGCACTCGATTTCAGCCTGCGCAGTCATTTGGTTCATACCACCAGCAGCAACACGGGGTCCACAGACACCTTACGCTTGTGGTGTGAGCATTTGAGCCGGCAATTCGATGCTGGCTTGGATCGCCTGCGTCTGCAAACGTTGCAAACGGATGGTGCACTACCTTATAGCCCTTGGGCTTGGGATGAAGCCCACAATCTGCGCGAGGTGAGTTAATGACCCAGTTAGCCATTGGCAATCTTATTGACCCGGAAGAAACTGCGTGGTTCTACCTCACCGAAGGACCCTTGCCTCCAGGTGTATTGGGTACACGTTACGAGCCAGTAACCTCATCAGATGAAATTGTGACTGAAACCTTGCAGATAAGTTTACGCGGGACGCTGGCAGAACTGCGCGCTGTCATTTCACAGTTAGAGGTGCTTTGCCGGCAGATCGAGCGTCACGAAGTTGACGGTTTGGGCGCGCCGATATACTTGCGGGCTATCCCACACGATAACTATGATCCGCTTTATTCCCGCTTATTGCATGCTGAGCTGCGTACCATGCCTGGCGCGTCAGCTTTGGATGAGCATGGAAGCTTGATGCTTGAGCTGATCATTACACGCCAAAATGCATTTGATAGCGCCGAACGCCCGCTCACACTCAGCAACAGCTCCGGATCAGGGCTGGTAGCTGCGCTCAAGAACCGTGATGACAGCTTATCTGCTGGCAACGATAATTACTTTTTCGTTCAAACCGTCGCCTTGGGAACGGATTTACCGGCACCGTTGAGGCTGCAAGTGACCAATACAGGCAGCTCCCCACTTGCACAGCTTTTAGTGGGTGCTTATCATGCTCCCAGCCGACCTGATAAACCGCCGCTCGTTCTCGAAGGCGAACACGCTGCAGAAGGGGTGGAGGTGCCAGCAAGTGACGCTTCGAATGGCGCGTATGCACAATTTACACTCACACGGGGTGCATGGCAGACGTTAGCCAGCTGGCAGCTTACCCACACTCAGTTAGAAGCTTTAGATGGGCGGCTATACACACCTATTCTGCGCTTTTACACGCCGCTTCCGGCAGGGTTGCTGCAATTTCGGGTAGCTTTGAGTATTCCGGGGCTTCCGCCGGCATTGGGCACCACACTTTATCAATCCCCAGCAGTAAGCACAACGGAAGGGCAAGGATATTTGCCGCTTTCACCCTTAAGGCTGCCCTTTGGAGAACGGCTGCTGAATGTGCAGCCATCTTCATTGCGTTTTAGCTTGCAGGTGTATGCCCCAGGTTCTGGCAGTCTCACGCTCAAATTGGATGATATCTTCCTTCTGCCACAGGAGAACTTTACCTGGTTTTCGTCCACAGTCGGGCTACCCGCCGGAGCCTCATTGGTCGACGATGCCTTTCTACAGAAGACATATACCTTAGCCAACGCTAAGGAAATGCACACGCATCAACGCGTAGGGGATTACTTTTATCTGCCTTCTGGAAAAATCTCGTGGTTTTTCTTTTTCCAGCTGAATCCAGAAGGTTTGGCGCCGATTGATTTGCCCATCAATGTGAAGGCATGGTACCGCAAACGCCGACGGATTTTGTGAGGCAATAATGAGCCAAGTTTTCTTTGTATTTTTACAAAATGGGGTTGACGGGCAGTTTTACCAACCCGAGAGGGCGGCACGCGTACTTGCGCTTTCATGGACCGCTTTGGGCGGGTGCAAACATGCCAAGTTTAGTGTGCCTACTTATCCGGGCAATTTAATGTTTTGGCAAGAGCTGTTAGGCAAACCCGTGCAGATTTATAACAAGTTTGGCGGTTTGGTCTGGTGGGGCTATATGCATGCCCTAACACAGCCGGTGGGCAGCTTGCGGGAATTGTGCTCATTGGAAAAGATGGCTAACCGTGTGGCGGTTGCTTATACGGCGCTTGAGCCAAATGCAAGCAGCTATGGCGAAGCGCTGCAAACCGAGTGGGCTGAAGATAGCGAGAGTATTGCGCTTTTTGGGCAAAAGGACCTGCTTCTGGTGAAGGGGATGATGGCGGAAAGCGCTGCATTGCAGCTACGGGATGAAGTCCTCCGGCAGCGGGCTAAGCCAAAGATCCAGCTGCAGCCTAAATCTGCGGCAACGTCAGACGAAAGGGCAGAAATGACCTTGCAAGTTGACTGCCGCGGATGGGCGGAGCAGCTCTCGTGGCGCGTCTACCAGCTGCCGGCTGGGGTGATCGGCAACACAGCTGCGCAGCAAGGCACACAAGCTGTGGGTAATACGACTAGTGCGAGTAAAGTGGCGCAGTCTTTCGTGTTTGAGGGCGACAGTTTTGCTCCTTCGCTGCTGCAAGTGCGAATCCGCCGGCAAGGCAGCCCGAATGATGCGCTGCGTGTTTCAATCCAATCAGATAATAATGGAGTCCCTAGTGGGGTGGAACTAGCTACCGCACAGGTGAGTGGTACGGAGCTCGATAGTGAAGCTTACCCTTGGGTAAAATTTGCTTTGAGCCTTGCGCCTCAACTAACCCCGGGTAAAACCTATTGGGTTGTATTTTCTCGTACTGGGACGATTACAGCTAGCGCTTACTACGTCTTGGCGATCGATGAAAAACTATCCTTTCCGGCTGGTGGGCTAAAAATCAATAACGGCAGTACTTGGTCTCCACGCAACCCATTAGCGGATTTGGTATTCAAGCTAACCAATGTGGTGCAGACCAGCGCATTGCTCGAGGGGATGCAATCGGTTTTTAAACGGGGTCCTTTCACCCAGGTCAGCGTGCAATTTGAGAGCGGCACCTACACCACGCCGCTTACTTCGCGCCCCAAACCTGTCGAGCAACTGGTAAAAGAGATTTTAGCGCTCGGCACGTCCACTGGGGAGGAAATCATTTATACCGTCACACCACAGCGCGAGTTGATCTTTAGGCTGAAGCCAGCGCTCGCCGATTCGCCGCCTTATTGGCTCACCGATCAAGGAGAGTTGCATGATCCAGGTGGTGGAGACTTACTGCCGGGTCACCTGCCGGTGGGTGCTTGGGTACAAACCAGCCAGCAAGGTGCGATGTTCATCACTGCTGGAGAGATCCGTGCGCCCAATTGGCAGCCAAAGCTGGAAAGTTAGATGTGCTTTACAAAAGATGAACGGCAGCAGGTATTATTACACTGCTGCCGTTCAATCGATTAAAATGAGACATAATCTTTAATAAGGAGGCAGTCATGCCTAGAGGGACCTTCAATTTCCCCGATAATTTTTTATGGGGCACAGCCACGGCAGCGCACCAGGTGGAAGGCAACAACACCAATAATGATTTTTGGGCTTGGGAGCAGGAACCCGGGCATATCTTCAATGGCGATAAATCTGGAGTGGCGTGTGAATGGTGGGCAGGGCGTTGGCGCGAGGACTTTGACCGCGCACAGGAAACCTACCAGAATGCCCACCGTCTTTCAGTCGAATGGGCACGCATCCAGCCGGCGCCAGACATGTGGGATGAGACGGCTTTAGAGCGCTACCGCCAGATGCTGCTGGGCTTGAAGGAACGCGGCATGACTGTGATGGTTACCTTGCATCATTTCACCAACCCGTTGTGGTTAGCCGAAATAGGCGGATGGGAGAATGAGCAAGTGGTGCCACTCTTTGCGGAGTACACGCGCAAAGTGATCGAAGCGTTGGGGGCTCACTGCCGAATGTGGGTCACGATTAACGAGCCGAATGTCTATATGAGCATGGCTTTTCTCCAGGGCGTCTTTCCGCCAGGCAAAAAGGACTTGAAAATAGGAGTGCAGGTGCTAGCAAATATGGTTAAGGCACATGCTGCAGCTTATGAAGTGATCCACACATTACAACCCGAAGCGCAGGTTGGTGCAGCCATACATTGGCGCGGCTTTACACCAGGCGATCGCAACCCGATTACGCGAATTTCTGGCAGGCAGCATCAACAGGTGTTCAATGAGGCTTTCCCACAAACTTTAGAAACCGGAAAATTTGTTACGCCGCTGCTCAAGCTGGATATCCCTGAAGCCAAAGGCACCCAAGATTTCATCGGTCTGAACTATTACACTCGGGATTACCTGCGTTTTGCCCTCAACCAACGGGCTGAAGGCTATACCGAGCGCTTTATTAAGCCGGATGCTGACCTTTCGGAACATGGATTTTTAGCCAATGACCCTGAAGCCTTTAAACAAGCTATCAAGTGGGCTAACCAGTTCCACAAACCGATTTACATCACCGAAAATGGCTGTGAGGACTCTCAGGATGATTTTCGCCGGCGCTATCTGATTGAGCACATTCATGCCCTCTGGCACATGGTCAACTTTAATGCGCCAGTCAAAGGCTACTTTCATTGGACATTGGTAGACAACTTCGAGTGGGAGCGCGGTTGGAGCCAACGTTTTGGCTTGTGGGAGTTGGACCCGCAAACCCAAATCCGCACGAAGCGCAAGAGCGCTGACCTGTATGCCGAAATTTGCCGTACAGACAGCCTCAGCGCGGAGATGGTGGAAAAGTATGCTCCCGAGATTTATGCGAGAATATTTCCTGAGTAGAATACGATTGTTTTCGGCTTGATTCTTGCAACAAAACTCATGAATTTATAAGTGAAGGAGCTTGTCATGTTCGTTTATTTATCGAAATTACTTCCGCAACTGATCATGCCCGTGAGCCTTGCAGCTCTGCTGCTTTTCATCACGCTTTTCCTCATTCGCAAACACCCTAAAACCGGGATTTGGCTGGTGATAATCAGCCTCATCTTGGTTGGGGTGGGAGGCAACGCCTATTTCTCGACCTACTTCGCATGCACATTAGAGTGGCGTCACATGCCGCTGCAAGGAGAGGTGAAAGCCGATGCGATTGTGCTGCTGGGCGGCGGCACCGAGCCAGCGGATGCGCCCCGCACGGGTGTGGAGGTGAATGGCGCTGGCGACCGCGTACTCTACGCAGCAGAGCTGTATAAACAGGGCGCAGCTCCGCTCATCATTCTTTCCGGCGGAAATCTAGACTTCAGCCAGGCGCGCGGCAGCACCCCCGCCCAGGAGATGCACGACCTGCTGCTCGCGCTGGGCGTCCCAGAGGAAGCTATGCTGCTGCAGGATAAGTCTCAAAACACGGAAGAAGATGCTGTTTATACCAAGGAGATACTGAAGGAAAAGGGAATCGAGACCGTTATCTTGGTCACCTCAGCTGCGCACATGGAACGCGCGTTGATGCACTTCCAGGACCCGCAGCTTACTTTGATTCCAGCCCCAACAGACTACGCGATCACGCAGCGCTATTGGGATTACCTCATGCGCTGGGATGCTAAAACGGTATTGCTAAACGTGCTTCCCTCGAGCCAAGCGCTTAATCTAACCAGCAATATTTTCCATGAATACTTAGGCATGTTCATGTACCGCCTAAAGCTTATTTTCTAAGTCAATTGGATGAAATTTCGGCTGCCTGCACACTTCGCGGGCAGCTTTCGTTTTATGAGCGTCAAATAAGGATGAGGCGGTGCCATTGGGGGTGTGTCAGCGAAGCGAAAGTAGAACAAGAGGAACAAAAATCCTGTTTTGGGCGTTATAAAAATGAAGCATGATAAAAAGCCCTTTAGAAGGAGGAACAATGAAAATCCTACAAACCATTCTTAGCCTTGGTGTGATTGCAGCTTTTTTGCTGGCTGGGTGTGCACCCGCCGGGCAATCGCCCGAACCCACCCAACCCCAAGAGAAACCGCAACCTGAAAAACCAACCCAGCAAAAACCTGGAACACAGGATTTGATTGGTGACGTTGCGTATAACCCTAACCCGCAAGTGGACTTGGATCAGATTAAAGCGCTTGCTGATGCACACAATACTTTTGCACTCGATCTCTATAAACAATTAGCCGGGGATGGGAAGAATATGTTTTACTCGCCCTACAGCATTTACATGGCACTGCTGATGACGTATGCAGGCGCTGCTGGAGATACTGCCAGCCAAATGGAGAGCACGTTGCATTTACCCTATTCTCAAGAAGAGGTCCACGCCGTGATGAATGCCCTTGACCAACAGCTGAAGGCGAACAGCATGGTGGATGACAAGCCGGCTTTCACCCTCAATATTGTCAATCAGCTGTGGGGGCAGGCAGGTTATGCGTTCTTACCGGAATTCTTGAACACGCTTTCGCAGAATTACAATGCCGGTTTGAAGACCGTTGACTTTGCTGCCGATCCCGAAGCTACCCGTGAGCTCATCAACCTGTGGGTGGAAGCACAAACCAATGAAAAAATCAGAGATTTGATCCCGGAAGGAGCTTTAAATGAACTCACCCGATTGGTCATTACCAATGCGGTCTACTTTAAGGCAGCCTGGTTGTCTCCATTTGATCCAGCCAACACAAAAAATGGCAGCTTTACCTTGCTGGATGGGACGAAAGTGGAAGTGCCTATGATGCACCAGAGTGGGACTTTTCGGGCGTATGTCTCACAGGACGTGCAAGCCGTGGAGCTACCTTACGAGGGCGGGACTTACTCCATGGTGGGGCTCATGCCCGCCGAGGGCAGCCTGGAAGAGTTCGAGCAGTCCCTAACAGTGGAAAGCCTGCAGGGCATCTTGAACCAACTGGACAGAGCTTCTGTGACCCTAAGCATGCCTAGGTTCAAATTCGATGCAGCTTTTGCACTCAATGATGCGCTTGAGGCGATAGGGATGACAGATGCCTTTGACCCAATGAAGGCGAATTTCTCTCGGATGGACGGAACGACGAATCTATATATTTCATCTGCCCTGCATAAGGCTTTCGTGGACGTCAACGAGGAAGGCACAGAAGCCGCCGCGGCGACCGCTGTAGTGATTGGTCTTACTTCCGCCCCTGGGCAGAGCTACACCATCACGCTTGACCATCCCTTCTTGTTCCTTATCCGTGATAATGCCACGGGAACCTTGCTCTTCGTTGGCAGGATGGCTGATCCGCGCTAAACCTTAGCTTAAACCAAACAGGCTGGAAGAAAGACATACCAGCCTGTTTGCTTAATTAAACTGTCTTATCCAGCCATCCAAGCAATGGCTACCGTGCCGGGACCGACATGGGCGCCGATCACTGGGCTGACCTCGGAGCGGAACACTTCGTCGGGATGTAAGCGCTCAACCGCGGCAGCTTCGAGCGCGCGGCATTCGTCTTCACAAAGGGCATGGAAAGGTGCAATCAAAAGCGGTGTTTTACCACTCGTGCGCTTTTCGATCAAGTCGAGCATACGGCTGAGGGCTTTTTTACGCGAAATGACGCTCTCAACGGCTTCGATCTTGCCGCCGCGGATCTCGAGCAGCGGTTTGACGTTGAGCGCAGAGCCTAAAAAGCGCGTGGCGGTGTTGATTCTGCCGCCTTTATGAAGATATTCCAGCGTGTTGACGGTGAAATACACGCCTATTTTGGGGTAAGTCGCTTTAGCGAGCTCCAGAATCTCCTGCAGGCTGGCGCCCTGCTCGGCAGCGCGTGCCAAAGTGATGACCATTAAACCCAGCGCCATGGAGACCAGCTGTGAATCAAAGACCTCTAAGTTTTCGGGGTTACCCAGCTCCACTTTTGCCTGCGCGGCAGAGTCGAAAGAGGCTGAAATGCCGCTGGAGATACCCGTGTAAAAGACATCATTTCCCGCATCCAGAAGCGGTTTGAAAATTTCCTCAAACTGCCCAACGGTAACCTGGCTGGTGGACGCCATTTCGTTAGAGCGTGACAGCTGGGTGTAAAACTCCTTCGCGGTAATATCGACGCCATCGCGATATTGCTTACCCTCCCAGGTGAGCACCAGCGGCAGGACGACGAGGTGATATTGGTCGACGATTTCTTGGGGCAAGTATGCGCTTGAATCAGTAACAATAATGACTTTATTCATTTTTTCCTTTCCTTGTAATATAGACTTTTGAGGCGCAATGTTTCTTGAGTGTATACGCCGGACATTTATCCATTATACTGGATATATGCTTGGCGGTTGAAGTAGCGCATTGTCTCGCGTACGCGGTCTGTATTCGTTCCCTTCGGGCAAGCTATGTACTCAAGACAGCGGCAGAACGAGAAGAGAATTGACGAGAACAAGGGTTTTTGATAGTTTTTGAAAGCAAGAAGTAGCAAAAGAGAGTAAAGTACCTCTAAGATGGTGAAAATCTAACCAAAGTCCAGAGGAGATCCTATGGAAACCCAAGCAAGTGATATTCACGAAGAAAGCCCATCAAGCTCAGCCGTACCTCAGCCAGTGGAGCATTGGGAAGGTTTGCGCAAGACCGGCTGGATTATCCTACTGGTTTTAGCGGTTGGCATTTTTATGGACCGGATCACCTTCAATCGCCTTTTGGGTGCCCAGTGGGCGATCTTCGTCAACCTGCTGTTGCTGGTGGTCTTTATCGCTGCGAAGTTAGAGCACCACACCATACCCTGGCGCAGCTATTTATTGGCTGTTCCCATCAGCCTCACCGCAATCCTGACATATTTCCGCCTGGAGCCCTATACCCTGATGGCTCTGGTTGTTTTTTCGCTTGTGGGGCTGGTCTATATGGCGATTAGCCTACTCAATGGGCAGTGGATGGTTTATCGGCTGGGCGAGGTGATTACCCAAGGGCTGCGCCTGATCGGCTCGGCGTTTATTGGCTTGCCGGCGGCGTTAATTCAGTCTTCCCATCATGAAGAAAATGAAAACATGCAGAAGAAACCCAAAGGTAACGGGCTAGCTATCCTGCGCGGTATCTTGATCGCCATTCCGCTGCTGATCATTTTTACCCTGCTCTTTGCTCAGGCTGATCCAATCTTCTCGGAGCGGCTGGCGAGCACCTTTGCTTGGCTGCGCATTGAAATAACCGACGAGGTGGTGGCACAAGTCGTGCTCGTGCTGCTCTTCACTTACTTTGGCTTCGGAGCGCTGTGGCATGCGCTGACCAAGACGCAGCAGCCGCAGCCGGTGGAACCGGACCAACCGCTCGTCCGCCCGTTCTTGGGCATGACGGAGAGCACCATTATCCTGGCGAGCCTGATTGTGCTTTTCGGGGCGTTTGTACTGGTGCAGGTGCGTTACTTCTTTGGCGGCGGCGCCAACATCAGCGCAGAGGGCTACACTTATGCCGAATATGCACGCCGCGGCTTCTTTGAGCTCGTGGTTGTGGCGCTCTTCACCTGGCTGGTGCATTACGGACTCTCGTCCTTCACGCGGCGAGAGAGCCGGCGCGAGCGCACCACTTTTACTCTCCTGGGCGGTTTGTTGCTGCTGCTCACAGGTGTGATCTTGGTCTCGGCGTTTCAACGCCTCAGCCTCTACGAGGCGGCTTATGGCTTTACGCGTGACAGGTTGGTGGCGCATATTTTCATGATCTTTATTGGGCTGGCGCTGGCGATCTCCATTATCCTGGAAGTTACCCGCGGACTCAAGCACATGGCGCTAAGTTTGCTTTTGGGGCTGCTTGCTTTCAGCCTCACACTCACCTTCGTGAACGTGGATGCCACGATTGCTCGACAAAATTTAGAGCATGCCATCGTTGGGCATCCGCTGGATGCAGCCTATTTGGCAGGAATGACTATTTCTGAAGATGCAGTGCCGGAGCTCTTTCGCTACTTTGATAGCGGCAAGCTGAGCCCTGAGCTGCATGATGAACTAGGGAATGTCATCAGCTGCCGTAAGGCGCGATATTGGGACCGATGGGCTTACGACCGATTTTGGGCTTCGGAGCATGCTTCGCGTGCGAAAGCGCTTGAGCTTTACCAAGCTCACAAACAAGCGCTCGATCCATTTGCCTTGATTAGGTATCAGGAGGGGTCAGGCTATGATTTTCCGGATGGCAGAGTGATTTGCGTCTATCCTCCGGAAGAGTAATTCATAATGGCTATTGATAGAAGCGGCACAGCTCAAGGCTGTGCCGCAAACTTTTGGTTGAACATCGCAGGTTGGGGAAATTTTTCCAGCCATTTCGAGTAAGATTAAGCCATGTTTATCCCTACCACGCCACAAGAGGTCGCCGCCCTGGGCTGGGATCCGCTGGATGCGATCTTGGTGAGCGGCGATACCTATATCGATAGCCCCTACTCCGGTGCTGCGCTCATTGGTCAGCAGCTAATGGCAGCCGGCTATCATGTGGGAATTATTGCTCAGCCGGAGGTAAGCTCCGCTGCCGATATCACACGCTTGGGTGAGCCGCGCCTGTTTTGGGGCGTTACCGGCGGGGCGGTGGACTCAATGGTCTCCAATTACACCGCGTTGGGAAAGCCGCGCCGCAGCGATGATTACACCCCAGGCGGTGTCAATAACCGCCGGCCTGACCGGGCAGTCATTGTATATGCCAACCTCATCCGGCGCTACTTCAAGGGCACTGCCCCAATTGTCTTGGGCGGGGTGGAAGCATCCTTGCGCCGCGTGGTGCACTATGACTACTGGTCAGACTCTCTGCGCCGCTCTATCCTGCTAGATGCCAAAGCCGACTACCTGCTTTATGGCATGGCGGATCTTTCCATCCTTGAACTGGCTCAGGCCTTGCGCACAGGCGGAGACCCGACCCAAATTCGAGGTTTGTGCTATGCCAGCGCCACCATGCCGCCCCATTACCTCGAGCTGCCGTCTTATGAAGAAGTGACAGCCGATAAAGACCAGTTTATCGCTATGTTTCACACTTTTTATCAGAATAACGACCCGATTAGTGCGCAGGGCTTAGCGCAGCGCTATGGCAGCCGCTATGTGGTGCAGAACCCGCCCGCACAAGTCCTCACCACGCCGGAGATGGATGCCGTGTATGCTCTGCCCTTCGAGCACGCGGTGCACCCTTATTACGCTGTGCAAGGCGAGGTGCGCGCGCTGGAGACCATCCGCTTTTCTATCCCCACCCACCGCGGCTGCTATGGCGAGTGTAATTTCTGCGCCATCGCCATGCATGAGGGCAGGCGGGTCACCTGGCGCTCGCAGGAGTCCATTTTGGCTGAGGCGCGCCAAATGCCCGCGCGGCAAGGCTTCAAAGGCATTATTAACGACCTTTCGGGCCCGACGGCGAACATGTACGGCTTTGAATGTGCGCTAAAGGCGAGCCGGGGAGCTTGCCCGGAGAAAAGCTGCATCTATCCGCAAGTCTGCCCGCTGCTGGGGCTGACCCACGAACATCAGCTCGCGCTGCTCAAAGCGCTACGGAAGGTTCCGAGCGTGCGCAAGGTTTTCATCAGCTCTGGCATCCGGCACGATATGGTGATGGTAGATGCGGAATATGGCGAGGCATACCTGCAGGAGTTGGTGAATTATCACGTCTCGGGGCAGCTGAAGTTAGCACCGGAGCATTCCCAGCCAGCGGTCCTGCGGCGGATGCGCAAACCTGGCGTGCAAAGCTTGCTGGCTTTTAAGCAGCGCTTTGATGCGCTGAGCAAAGCAGCCGGCAAAAAGCAGTTCCTGACCTATTACCTCATCGCGGCTTACCCAGGCTGCACGCAAGAAGATATGTTTGCGCTCAAGCGATTTGCTAGCGAGAAGCTGGGCGTGCTGCCTGAGCAGGTGCAAATTTTCACGCCCACGCCTTCCACCTATGCCAGCCTGATGTATTACACCGAGAAAGATCCTTTTACGGGTGAACCTTTGTTTGTGGAAAAAAGCTTGACCGGGAAAATGAAGCAAAAGGCTGCCATTACAGGCTGGCAGCGCAAAGCAAAAAACCAGCAGACTGGCACAATCACTCGAGCACCCCGCACTGGTTCCCGTGCGAGAAAGAAACGCGCAGAATGAATAATCTAACCGCAGCTGACCTAACGGTAATATTCAATGCCGTGCTTTTTATCATCCTGCTGGCTGCAGCTGTACTGATTATTATGCGCATCCGACAACGGCGCAGAACGCTTGATCAGCCCATTCATTCTGCCCAAGTTACATTTCCTTTCCCACAACGGCAGGTTGATAATGAGCGCAAAATGCTTCCTACGCAGCCAATGGAGGAGTTGGATAAGCAAGTAGGTGAGGCTTACCGCGATTGGCTTTTGGTTTACCTGCTGCCGGATGCTGAACCGGGGCGAGCTTTCTTGCGTACTGGTGTTGCCCGAAATTGGCTGCGTTATCAGGTAACCGCCACGAGCTTTGGCCAAGCGTTAGCGATGCTCGTTTCTGTGCTCATGACAGGTGAAGACCCTCAAGCACAATCACGCTTTGACCGCATCTTGGCATTTTGCCTGAGCCATGGCAGCGCTAACAACCCCGAGCTGATGAGCTGGCAGGTCATGCCGGATGTTGCCCCTGGCAGGAGGCTGGATGCAGATCTCAATGCAGAACCTTGGATTGCTTTTGCCCTTTTGGCAGCCCAAGCTCAGTGGGGAAGCTCTGAGCGCTTTTACTACGACATCCTCGCCCGCTTGCGTTTGGAAGCGCTGCTTCCGCTGTATCAACAAGCTGCCCAGGATACTCCCGAGAGCTTGGTAGTTTCCCCTGCCTTTTACCAGCTTTTCGCGCATGTGACAGCTGAGCAAGCCTGGAAAGCGATTGAAGATTCCTTAGCCGCACAAAGTAAAACACAATGGAGCGACAAGCGTCCCATCTTCAAGGCTGATGGCTCTTCTGAAGAGGCGAAGTTGGGTTTGAGCCTCTTACAATTAGGCATCGCCGAGCTTTGGCAGGCAGAGAAACCCAATGGAAAGCTGACCGGTGAGGTTGAAAAGCGCGTGAGGGAATCTGTGGCGCAGTTGGCACGGGCAGAATTTCTAGATGAATCGACGCTCCAGGTTGAGCCGGAGGGTTTCAGCCCGCTGAGCTTGCTGGCGTGCTGCGTGCCGGTTGTATCAAGCCTAAGAGACCAAGACCTGATCAATCAGCTTTGGCAAGCGCTGAGCCTTGCCAAACCCGGCAGGCATGACTCAATTGGGGCGACTCTGCGGCTGCTGAGCTTCGCGCAGCTTTCTGGGAATATCTGGTTTGACAAGGTGGCGTGGAAGAAACTTCCATCCAGGAATGAGGATTAAGGAAACTCAGTTTTATTACGGGGTTTGGTGGCAGCTGCCCATCACTTACATCACATTAACTGTGCGCACTTCTACACGCGGCAGCATAGCTTCCACATCGCTGTTTTTCACCGAAGTTAAGGACTCGGTGGTGACGGCGACGGCACTGAAGGCTGCTCCAAGCCGGGCAATTTCGCGTAAATCCATTCCTCGCGCAAAACCATAAGCCATCCCCGCCATAAGAGCATCTCCAGCGCCTGTCACGTTGCGGATACTCACTTTGGGTGGCGTTGCCAACATCATCTCCTGCTGAGAAGCCAGAAGCAACCCCAAACCATCAATCGACAGAGCTACATATTCAACGCCTAGGCGTAAAAATGGCAGCACAGCGCGCTTGGCATCGTCATAGTTGTGGATAGAAAAGCCTACATAGTTTTCTGTCTCGGTGATATCAGGGTTAACCAAAAACGGAGGATCAGAAAGACCAGCTCTCAAAGCTTCACCATTTGCATCGAAAAAGACCCTTACCCCTTTGTTTTTGAGCAGATGAATAAGCTGAGTGTAAAAATCAGCAGGCACATCTTGCGGCAGGCTGCCCGCTGTAACCCAAATGTCATTCTTGCTGGCATAAGCTTCGGATTTAGCCAGCAACGATTGGATTGCAACTTCGGGAATATGTGGACCAGGCTCATTGAGGCGGATATACCATTCACCGCTATCTTCCTGTGCTACGGTATTGATGCGTGTCTCGTCCTCCACCCAAACAAAATCAGTCTTGATCCCTAATTGGTTGAGCCCATGCTGCACCATTCTGCCGGTACCTCCGCCCACCCAAGCGAGCGCCAACGTTTCTTCATTGAGAATGCGCAGCGCGCGGGAGACGTTAAAACCCTTTCCACCCCAATCGACACGGACATCATGGGCACGCAGGACTTCGTTGAAGCGTAGTTGGGGCACGTGCAGAGTGCGATCAACACTGGGGTTTGGGGTGAGCGTGATGATCATGTTCGAAATTGTACCTTAAAAGGACCACGTCTGCTATTTTGAGCAGACGCGGCATGTGATTTTATTACTATTCGTCTTGCTTTGGCACTAAAACTCTGTTTGTAAGACAAACTGGCTGTTATAGAGCTCGGCATAAAAACCGTTTTTAGCCAGCAGCTCATCATGTTTGCCTTGCTCCACAATGTCGCCATCGCGGAGGACCAAGATGCGGTCAGCATTCTTGATGGTGGAAAGGCGGTGGGCGATAATAAAGCTGGTTCTACCGCGCATGAGCTTATCCATTGCTTTCTGGATCAGAATTTCGGTACGGGTATCAACCGAGCTGGTTGCCTCGTCCAGAATCAAAATGGTTGGGTCAGCTAAAACCGCCCTAGCAATGGTGAGTAGCTGCTTTTGACCCGCGGAGATGTTGCTGGCTTCCTCGTTGAGCACCATCTGGTATCCGCCAGGTAATGTGCGGATGAAGTGATCAGCATAAGCCATATCCGCGGCACGCACCACTTCTTCGTAAGTCGCATCCTCTCGTCCGTAACGAATGTTATCGAAGATCGTGCCATTGAAGAGCCAAGTATCTTGCAGCACCATGCCAAAAATACCGCGCAAATCGTGCCGCCTAAAGCGGATGATATTGGTGCCATCGATGGCTATCTCGCCATCGTCTAATTCATAAAAGCGCATGAGAAGCTTAACCAGCGTAGTTTTCCCAGCGCCGGTAGGACCGACGATTGCAATTTGCTGCCCGGGGTCAACCTCAACCGAGAAATCTTTGATTACCACTGTACCAGGTTCATAACTAAAGCGTACATGGTCGAAGGTTACATTTCCTTGAACATTTTCTGGGATGACCGGATTTTCTGGATCAGGCACTTCTTCAGGCTCGTTGAGGAAATCGAATACCCGTTCAGCAGCGGCAGCCGTTTGCTGCAGGATGTTAGAAATGTTGGCGATTTCCAAAAGGGGCTGCTGGAAAGAGCGCATGTATTGAATAAACGCTTGAATATCGCCAATCATCAAGCGCCCTTGAATGACCTGGTTACCGCCAACAATTGCCACAGCCACATACCCGACGTTACCGATGAAGTGCATGATGGGTCGGATCATGGTCGAGAACAGCTGGGCTTTCCAAGCAGTATCGTAAAGGGTATCGTTGAGCTGCTTCATGGTGCTAATGCTTTGATCTTCAGCGTTGAAGGCTTTCAGCACCACATGGGCACCATACATTTCTTCCACATGCCCATTGACATGCCCTAAGTATTCTTGCTGCTTGCGGAAAAACCTTTGAGAATGGCTGATGACATAGCGGATGATCAGCATGGAAAGCGGGATGATCGTCAATGCAATCAAAGTCAGGGTCACGTTAATCGTCAGCATCATCACCAAAATGCCAATCACGCTAACGATCGAAGTGATGATTTGGGAAAGGCTTTGCTGAAGCGTCTGGCTGATCACATCTACGTCGGTGGTAACCCGTGAAAGCACCTCACCGTGTGTGACATGATCGAAATAGCGTAACGGAAGGTGATGGATTTTATGCGCAATTTCCTGGCGGAATCGGAAGGTGATATCCGCCGCGATGGTAGTCATGATGAATCCCTGAATTAACTGCAAAGTTGCCGCACTCAAGTAAAGCGCTAAGACGCGCAGCAGGATTGTCCCAATCTCATCGAAGTCAATGCCCCCTTGTCCTCTCACCATGCGAATGACGCCTTCGTATAAGGCGGTGGTAGCCTTCCCTAAGGTGCGTGGACCGAAGATGCTGAAAACTGTTGAGGCAGCTGCAATGAATAAGACCAAGATGATGGTCCACTTATACTTACCGAGGTAGCCAAGCAATTGCTGCATGGTCCCCTTGAAATCACGCGGCTTTTCTCCGGGTACAAAGCGAGATCCTGGCCCGCCGCCAAAGCCTTGCCTTTGGGCAGGTTTGGTTGGTGAAGGGGCTTTGTTTTGGTTTGTGGTATTTTCTGAGTTTGATGCATTACTCATAGTAATTCCTCCTTACTCAACTGCGAGCTGGCGATCTCTTGGTAAACCGTGCAGGTCTTCATCAGTTCCTGATGGCTGCCAACCCCGGCAATTCTGCCGTTATCCAATACTAGAATTTGGTCGGAATTTTTGGCTGTGGCTACGCGTTGGGTTACGATAAGGACGGTGCTATTGCCTACCTTTTTGCTGAGTGCACTCCTCAGAGCTGCATCGGTTTTGAAATCGAGCGCTGAAAAGCTGTCATCGAAAATGTATATGGGTGGTTTTTTCACCAAGGCGCGTGCAATGGATAAGCGTTGCTTCTGCCCGCCTGAAAAGTTCGTGCCGCCCTGCGCCACTTCAGTTTGTAAGCCATCAGGGTTAGCCATAACGAAATCAATCGCTTGGGCGGTATCCAGGGCATCCATAATTTCTTCTTCGGTCGCGTCTGGCTTGGCAAGCCGCATATTGGATTCAATTGTGCCGCTAAAGAGCACACCTCGTTGCGGGACGTAACCAATTTGGGCTCGTAAATCCTTCAGCGTTACATCGCGGATATCGATGCCGTCTATCAGGATTCTGCCTTTGCTAACGTCAAAGAAGCGCGGCACCAGGTTCACGAGTGTGGACTTGCCGCTGCCGGTGGAGCCAATGATCGAAGTGGTTTTCCCTGGCTTGGCAATAAAGCTAATATCGTGCAAGAGGTCTTCTTCGGCACCTGGATACCTAAAGTCTACATCATCGAAAATGAGCTCTCCACGAACAGGCTGGCTGAATTGCAGCGGATGCGGTGGGTCCTGAATGACGATAGGCGTTTCTAATACTTCAGCAATGCGCTCACCAGAAACGGATGCCCGCGGCAAAATGATAAATAACATCGCCAAGCTGATGAAGGAGAACATAATCTGCATGGAATATTGCATAAAGGCAATCAAATCCCCAACTTGTAAAGCTGATTGGGCAACCTCATGCGCGCCGACCCAGATGATCAAAATGGAAAGCCCAGACATGATCAGGTTGATAAACGGGAAAATCACACTTAGAACTCTGCCAATATAAACATTTGTGTTGGCTAAGTCCCGGTTGGCTTTTTCAAAGCGTTTTTCTTCGTATTCTTCCTTGCGGAAGGCACGCACAACCATAAGACCGGTAAGGTTCTCGCGGATTACAAGGTTCAGGCGATCAATTAAAGATTGTAGGATCCTAAACTTCGGCATCACCAAAGCAAAAGCGATCATGATCATCCCAGTGAGCACAACCACCGCTAAAGCGATGAGCCACCACATATTGGCGCTCTTGTCGATGGCGCGGAGAACGGCGCCGATGCCCATGATAGGTGCATTCAAAGCCAGGCGCATGATCATAAAAATCACGATTTGAATTTGAGCGATGTCGTTGGTAGTTCTTGTGATCAAAGAACTGGTGGAGAAATTATTGAATTCCTCGCCAGAGAAGTTTTCTACCTTTTCAAAGACGGCAATGCGTGTATCGCGGGCAACGCCGGCTGCCGTACGCGCAGATAAGTAGCTCACCGAAATCGAGGTGATCACGGAGATAAGCGCCATAAGGATCATCAACCCACCAATGTTCAGAATAAATTTGTTCTGAATCGAGGCTAAGTTAACCCCCAAGACGAAGTACTCTTGGCTGACCGCTTGAACCGCAATTTGGGTGAGCATGGAAGGCTCCAAGGCGTCAAGCTGCTTATAAACCGTAGTTTTCAGGGATTCCAATTGCGCTGGTGGCAATTGGAAGAGCATTGCTTTGAGGTCGGTGCCCGGAGGTAAGGATTGTACTTGCTCGGCAAACTCTTGCCCCAAGAGTGTGGCGGCTTGTTCTGGGTTTTGAGAGAGCATATCGATGCCAAAGGTAAGGATCAGTGGCTTCGTCATGATGGCTTCAAGCTGAGTAATCGTGGCAGAATCCTTTTGTTGAAGGATGTAAACCGGCTGTAAGGAGACTAATGGATAATCCGGAACGTATTTTGCTGCTTCATCGGTGCCAGGTTCCACGAGCTGGTAGGCTGCTAAAGTTTGAGCCTTTTCCTCCTCCGATTGAAACAAATTGATTTGGTCCATAGTGCTCTTGCGTAGAGCCTCTGGAACTGCGTTCTCGATACCATTTTGTTGGATACCAACATTGATGATCCTGGAGAGGTAATCTGGCAGTGCTAAGTCGGTATTTGTCATGATGAAAAGCAATACAACAGTTAATAGAATGTTTGGCCAGTAAGGTTTAATAAACTGAAACAATTTTTTCATACAGTTTCCTCTTCATTGATATTGCGTGTCACGGCTGTATTCCTTAGGGGTGCTTCAGAGGCTAACTTATCCATTCCCGCGTTAAGCAACCGCATCGCAGGAATCAGGGTGCTTTGCTCTTCAGGTGAGAAGGCGTTAACCAATTCTTGCAACCATCTGTGGCGTGCGTGTTGGGCTTCTTTCATAGTCAATAGTCCCTTTTCCGTCAGAGATAGCCGTTTTGTCCGTCGGTCTTGCAGGTCTACTTTGCGGTCGACATAACCGCGTTTTACTAAATGGTCCACCAATTGAGAAACAGCTGCGAGGGTAATACCTAATTTATTCGATAATGCGTTCATTGAACAGTTAGGGTAGTCCATTAGGAAAAACATCGCATTAACTTGAGAGGCAGAGAGGTTGGCTTGCTGAATATAGGTCATGAAGGCAAAAATCGAGTGTTTCATTGCCTTTTCAGCATATGCGTGCAATAACGCTAAAAGAGTCTCAGACACAATTAACCTCGCTTAATAGTTAAACGGGGTGAACTATATGACTTTTTAGATAGAATGTCAAGATTTCTTGCAGAAGGTAGAGGTTGATTTAGGAAAGTTTAAGCAAATTCACAGGAAATTTACTCTATGCTTTTTCCCATTGCTTCACTGCCCCACAACTTGCAAACGATACGCATTGACTTGGTCATAAAGCCTATCCATAAAGTAAAGTGAAAAGGTGCCGACTGAAAATGGGTTTTCGCTTTCGTAAGAAACAAAGGTTTGGTCGCAGCCAATGACAGTTCCATTGGCATCATAAAGCGTTGCGATTACACGTGCCTCCGCAGAGGGGGTTGCGCCAACGTTTTGCACCTGCCCGCTGAGCATGTACCAGTCATTATCTTCATCCCACCCAGCGGTTACCTGACGGGTTTCAAACGTGCTGGTTGGCTTTGCGCCGACTTCATAACTCAGCTTGGCAAATTCATAACGTGCATAGGTCCTCGGCTTTTCCAAGTAGAGGTTAAAGCAAGTTTTCTCCCCTGGAGCAAGCGCCGAGATGAAGGGAGATGCATGAATGGTTGTGATGGCGGTAGTTCCATTAGCAGGGTAGAGTAGCGCGGTTATACTGAGATTATGAATTGGGTCTGGGCTGTTGTTGGTGATTTCCCCTACAATATGGAGGATTTCGATTTCTGATTTTTCGATATACATGCTGGAGTTATTGAGGATCTTTACTTGCTGTTCATCGCTGCGCAAAGCTAAGGGCAGGAAGATGCGCTCCCCCTGTTCGGCTTGTTTGGGGGTAGTCGGTAGGCTAAGCTTCGGGTGTGTAATTTCTGGCTGCACAGTTGCATTGGCATGAAATGGTGCCGCGCCGGAGATATATTTGATTACTCCAGCGATGAGCAAGCTAATTGTCAGCATCAGCACTGCCCTGAGCATGAAGGCACCGAATGATTTCTTTTTAGGCTGCATAAAAAACACCTCCAGCGAAAATACCTGCTGAAGGTGTTGCAATGATTATGCCAGCAAGATTATTCCCCAAAATTCTCGGCAAATAACTTTTGTAAAGCGTCAATAACCTCTAGCTTTTCTTCACCCTCGGCTTGGATTTTCAGCACGTCGCCTTTTTTAGCGGCAAGCAGCATCACTGCGATTAATCCATTGATGGTTACGGGTCCTTTATTCTCCGTTAGGTTTGTTACCGTTACTTTGGCATTGTGGCTGCCAATCGTTTTAGCAAAGAGAGCTGCCGGGCGAGCGTGTAAGCCTGATTCATTCGTTACAGGCAGCACAATCTCGATAACCTCCTCAGTTGGTGTGGCTTCAGCCACTTGCTGGGGAGCCGGTTGGTCTTCTTGGCTGGCTTCTGGTTGCAACTGTTGCTGCTTCGCTAATAGAGCTGACATAGCCTCGCGATAGACCGAATCCAGATCCGAGCCCATGTTAGCTTGCACGCCAGCAGCGATGGCTCCTTCCACAAAAGGCGCCGGGCACAAGCGCACCCGAGTTTTGACCGCTTCATCGAGCATGTCTAAAGCCATTTCGGCGCTTAGGATGGCACTGCCTAAATCCATCAGCACCAACGTGCCCTCTGGAGTATAAAGCGCATTGAGTTTTTCCATGATTTCGACTGCATTGGTGCCAATCTCTTGGTGGTCCTCGCCAATCCCGGCAGCAACATCAATCTTCACCGAGTCGGAGGGCGCCATTTGACGCACGAGCTCAGCCACGCCGCTAGCTAATTTATAGCTGTGAGAAACCAGAAGGATATTTACCATACAATTGACCTTTCACCTTATCGTTTATCCGTGTAACTCGTTTAGGGCAGTTACTTTTTGCTCTCGGTTTTCTGTTTTTCACCCTTATCTTTATTAAAGAGGGAGTGAAACCAGTTCATTCCAAAGAAAATCAATAAAATGCTGACACCAAAAATAAGACCCCATAAAATACCTTGGCCCCAATCGCCGCTGCCTTTAATAATCTGATACGCTACCAGCACAGCCAAAGCGAGGCTGATCAATCCCACAGTAATATAACCGCTTTTGCGCTTTATCCAAGGCTCCCGTAAGTTAAACTCTGCGCCCTTTGCAGATTGCTTTTTGGGGCTGGTTTGGGTAGATACAGCTTGTTCTGAACTTGTGGTGGAGTTTTTAGCAGTTTTGCGTTTTTGGTTTTGCTTCTTCGATTTTTTTGTGCTCATTTTTATTCCTGATTAAGTGTTAGGGGCGACGTGTTGGTCGCGTCGCCCCTAATTTTACTCGCAAACGAACGAAGTATTAGGCTTCTACCCAATCAAAGGAGCGAGTAACCGCTTTCTTCCAACCCTTGTAGAGTTTCTCGCGGGTCTCGGGATCCATCTTGGGGTGCCACTCTTTGTCCTTGCCCCAATTCTCGCGCAGGTCATCTACTTTCTCCCAGAAGCCGACAGCTAAGCCGGCAGCATAGGAAGCGCCCAGAGCAGTAGTTTCAGCCACGGTCGGGCGGATAACCGGAACGCCGAGGATGTCAGCTTGGAACTGCATCAAGGTTTCATTGTAGACCATACCGCCATCCACCTTGAGGGCTTTCAGCGGCACGCCGCTATCCAGGTTCATGGCATCCAGCACTTCGCGTGTCTGGTAGGCTGTCGCCTCGAGGACGGCACGGGCTAAGTGACCGGCATTGATGTAGCGGGTCAAGCCAACGATAACGCCGCGGGCATCGCTGCGCCAATAAGGCGCGAACAAGCCAGAGAAGGCGGGTACAAAGTAAATGCCGCCAGAGTCTTCAACCGTCTTGGCAAGCTCTTCAATATCAGCGGATTTCTTAATCAAACCGAGGTTATCGCGCATCCACTGCACCAACGCACCAGTGATCGCGATGGAGCCTTCCAAGGCGTATACCGCAGGCTGATCGCCAATCTTATAACCAAGGGTGGTCAAAAGACCGTTCTTGGATTGGATTGGAGAAGTGCCCGTGTTCATCAGCATAAAGCAGCCAGTGCCATAGGTGTTCTTGGCTTCGCCAGGGTCATAGCAGGTCTGGCCAAACAAAGCAGCCTGTTGGTCGCCCAAGTCACCAGCTACAGGAATACCATCCAAACCGCTGTTCTTGGCATATCCATAAACAGCTGAAGATGGTTTGATATCAGGCAACATCGCGCGCGGAACACCCAGAACCTCAAGCATTTCTGGATCCCAGTCAAGGGTTTCCAGGTTCATCATGAAGGTGCGGGAAGCGTTGGTAACATCGGTGACGTGCACGCCGCCCTTAGGGCCGCCAGTTAGGTTCCAGATGACCCAGGTATCGATATTGCCGAAGAGCACTTCGCCTTTTTCGGCTTTTTCACGCACACCAGGAACGTTATCTAAAATCCATTTGATCTTCATACCGGAGAAGTAGGTTGCCAAGGGCAAGCCCACTTTCAGGCGGAAGCGATCCTGGCCGCCGTCTTTCGCTAACTGATTGCAGATCGCATCAGTGCGCGTATCCTGCCAAACGATAGCATTGTAGACGGGTTTTCCGGTTGCCTTTTCCCAGACGACGGTGGTCTCGCGCTGATTGGTGATACCAACAGCTGCGATGTCGCTAATATCAATGCGTAGTTTATCAAGTGCGCCTTTGATCACGTCTTGAGTGGCTTGCCAGATCTCCAATGGATCATGCTCGACCCAACCGGGTTTCGGATAAATTTGTTTGTGTTCTTTTTGATCGAAGCCTACAACTTCACCCTTATGATTGAAAACCATAAAGCGGGTGCTGGTTGTACCCTGATCGATTGCTGCAACATATTTTGCCATATTTTTTACTCTCCTTTTTATAATTTTTATTTATGTGTATTTTGTTTTGCCCAGGTTTTTGCGGCCGTATCAATTAAGAAATAGGTTGACGTAGCTCCAGGATCTTGATGACCTGCGCTTCTTTCTCCCAAGTAGCTCGCGCGTCCTTTGCGGGCTACCAGAGGAATGGTGGCTAACATGCCTTCGTGTGCAGCTACTGCGGATTTTTGCAGAGCTTCATCAAAAGACAAATTTTGTGCCAAAGCTTCTTTGAGAGCAGCGACAGCCGGCTCGAGGGCATCAACCATGGTTTTATCCCCTGGGACTGCTTTCCCTCTGTTCTGTACGCCTTTTTCAGCTGCTTCAAGAGCATTTGCCCAATCGGCGAGGTCGATTTCTTCCTTATCGGCTAGGGTTTTACCCAATTCTAAAAATATCGTGGAGTAAAGTGGACCGCCAGCACCGCCAACCGTCGAGAGAAGCGTCATGCCTACCGTCTTCAGGATTGTGCTAATATCTTTATCTTCCTGAGCCGGCAGTTTGGTCAAAACCGCTTTGAAGCCTCTATTCATGTTGGCACCGTGATCGGCATCGCCAATTTGAGCATCAAGATCTGTCAGAAAAGCTTCATTTTCGGCGATCACTTGCGCATAAGTTTTAATCCAATTCAGTACATCTTCTTTTGATATAGCCACGGTAAACCTCGTTACATTGGGAAAGTCTGGAGAAACTAACATCTCCAGACTTCCCGAAAGTTTATTAAATACCCCAGCGCATACCTGGAGTTAATACGGGTGCATCCCACAGCTTCTTCAGCTCCTCGTCCATCTTGAGCAGCGTGATCGAAGCGCCAGCCATTTCGAGACTGGTAATGTATGGGCCAATCAGATTGCGGACGACCTTGATACCCATTTCCTCGAGCAGCTTGAATGCCTTGCGGTAAACAATATAGAGCTCGATGAGGGGTGTTCCACCCATGCTATTGACGAAGAGCAAAACTTCATCGCCAGCCTTGAAGGGCAGGTCTTCCACAATCGGCTTGAGCAGCATTTCGGTGATTTTATCTGCTGGTTGAATCTTCATACGGGTTCTACCAGGTTCACCGTGAATGCCGATACCGATCTCCATCTCGTCTTCGGGCAGGTCAAAAGTCGGCTTGCCGACGTGCGGGACTGTACAAGAAGTTAGCGCCATGCCCATGCTGCGCCCCTGGCTGTTCACTTTACGAGCCAAGTCTGCGCATTCCTTGAGCGAACGGCCTTCCTCTGCAGCGGCACCAACGATTTTTTCCATGAGGACGGTGAGGCCAACGCCGCGCCGCCCTGCTGTATAGAGGCTATCTTCTACAGCGACATCATCGTTGACCACAACAGCTTCAACTTCGATGCCTTCTCCGCGAGCGAGGTCAGCAGCCATCTCGAAGTTCATGATATCGCCGGTGTAGTTCTTTACGATGTG
>Ga0208826_1000064_pt1 | contig 124245 bp, 103 predicted proteins | sample AD_UKC115_MetaG_FD_184451 | JGI IMG/M metagenome (GOLD analysis project Ga0208826, IMG submission 184451) | Active sludge microbial communities of municipal wastewater-treating anaerobic digesters from Hong Kong - AD_UKC115_MetaG (SPAdes)... | ecosystem: Engineered > Bioreactor > Anaerobic >... | reverse complement strand
ACTTAAACCACGCTGCGCTCTCCTTCTTTCAGTCGTCGGGGCGTATAACAAGGCTTATGAGGAAAATGCCTCGGCTCGGCATTTTCCCAAATTTGCTTCGCAAACTTCTCATAAGCCTAACGTTAGCGGCAATGAAAAAAGACACCCTAATAAACTGATATGACATGGATGATTTAAGTATTTTCACTGACAAGGCAGTAAAACCGACTGACAAAGATTTGGCTGATAAACTTGGTTCTAAATACGAGCTATGGCAACGGATTCATGATTTAGTCTTGAGTAAATATCCAAATGGACTAGCTGAATGGAGTTATTCAGGTTTAAAATACGGTTGGAGTTTTCGGATAAAAGATAAAAAAAGGGCGATTATTTATTTACTACCAAGAGACCAATATTTCAAAGTAGCCTTTGTATTTGGGGATAAAGCAGTAAGTAAGATAATGGAAAGTGGAATTTCGAAAGACATAAAAACTGAAATTAATCAAGCTACAAAATATGCAGAGGGTCGTGGGATAAGAATTGATGTAAAAGATGATTCAGTTATATTTGATATAGAGCAACTAATAGACATAAAATTAAACAATTAATCCTAATATTTATGAATCATACGGAAACTCCAAATGATATAAAATTGATTTCTTATTGTGGATTTTACTGTGGAGCTTGTCCAAAATTTACAAAGGGTCAATGTGAAGGTTGCAAAGGTGATAATCCAAAATGTGCAGTAGGATATAAATCTTGTCAGGTAAGACCATGCTGCATTGAGAATGGATTTAATTCATGTGCAGACTGTAATAAATTTGAATCAGTTAAGGATTGTAAATTATTTAATCCATTCATGATTCGATTTGGTCAATTTATAACACGGACAAATCGGAGATTAGGAATTGAAATGATTAAGGAAAAAGGGGAATCTGATTTTGTAAAATACATGATTGATAAAAATTGGGTAACGATAAAGACTGGAAAACAATAATGCGCAGCACACAACATGCGGTATAAAAAAATTGCCGGTTTAGTAGGTTATTCAAGGGTTGTAGCCCGCTTTAACTTTTGTGTAACTTGATAGGAAAGTGCTTCGGAATCGGCAACTAACCATACCGCCAACCGTTAGGCGACATTTGTTCAAACAGTAATTTATGAATGAATAAACTATGATAAAGGTAATTATATGAATTTTATAGAATTAGCTGAAAAAATTATTAGGGAAGAGAATCGCCCCTTGACTCAAAATGAAATATGGAATATAGCGAAAATTAAAGGATATGATAAAGATATAAACACAACAGGGAAAACTCCATGGCAAACAATAGGTGCCAGACTCTATGTTGATATAAGAGATAATCCTTCGACAAAATTTATTAAACTCAAACTTAAGCCAACAAAATTCTTTTTAAAAGAATTAATAAATGATAAAGATGTTGAAAAAATCACATTAGAAGCATCAAAAGAATCTTTAGAAACCAAAATAAAATTTAAAGAAAGAGACTTACATAAATATTTAACATATTTTGTTTACACATACAAATCAATTTACACAAAGACAATTTATCATGAAGAATCCAATAAAAAACAATTTTCTCAATGGTTGCACCCTGATTTAGTCGGCGTTTACTTTCCGATAGAAGAATGGGAGAATGAAGTTCTTGATATTTCAAAAGAAATAGGAAGTATTGGTGTTAAGTTATTCTCTTATGAAATAAAAAAAGAGCTGAATTTTAATAACCTAAGAGAATCCTATTTTCAAGCTGTGTCAAATTCATCGTGGGCAAATGAAGGATATCTTGTAGCAGCAGAGATTGAATCGGAGGAAGAATTTTTACAAGAAATCAAAAGACTGACAAATTCATTCGGTATTGGAATTATAAAACTAGATGTTGAAGATCCTGACTCATCTGAAATATTATTTCCTGCTAAAGAAAAGGATTTTGTGGATATTGAAACCATGAATAAATTAGCTCAAGTCAACCCCAATTTTAAAGATTTTTTAAAGCGTATCAAGGCTGATTTAACAAGTAAGGAAATTCGAAAAGAAAAATACGATAAAATATTTGATATCGAGGAGTTAATAAATAAAAAAGGGTTGTGATAAATTTATTTTAAACAAACGTCGCCTAACAGCGGCTATACGCCATTAAAACGGCGCATAGCCGCGATTCAATTACTCATTCCCCCTCCCCCCTCTTCTTTATCGCGAAATGCGTTGTGTTAATCTATTGTGCTGCCACTGAGAAATAATCGCGGCGAATGGCAGTATAAGAACTCAAAGAGTGTTATCCTACAATGTTATTTCCTTATTTGCGAAAATCTATGGAAAACCTTCGGAAGAGTTTAAAATTTCCGAAGGTTCCGAAAATCATTTTGTGCAATAATTATTTATGCAATTCTATTTGTTCAACAGTGTTCAGTTATGTTCCTGCAAGTTAACATCTGTCTTGTTCATTAACTCTAAGATTTCTTTATGAAGGCGTTCTAACTCGTTACGCGAAAATTCGAAAGAAACAATCCAATCGTCATCATTTGTCTTTGCTGAGGAACGAACAAAGAAAAGGCGACAAATAATTGAATAAGCGTGGTGAAACAGATTAAAAGCAATATAAGCATATATTTTCATTTGCAGTGCATATTTCTCACGTAAAACTAATAAATCGCTCATTTCTCGAATTAAGTTTGTTTTCCAGTCCCAGACTTCGATTTCACCGTTATTTTTTTCGATAAGGCAGTCAATCACACCACCAATAAAATGGCTATCGAAGGGCATAACAAGGTGAAATTCACGTTTAGATGATAGCAGAACTTGTTTGCAATTAGAGATAAAAGGTGAATTGTAAAAATTGGTTGCCAATTCAATCAGATAATCCACTTCTGAGAGATTATTATAGTAATTCATAGCAATAGATTGTGCTATTTCAGTTAAAGCGTCGAAATTGATACTATAATCAGGATTAATCCATACGTCAATTTTCTCAATTAGTTCGTGGAAAGCACTACCCAAAGAAAGAGCTGCTTCGCGGGAGAAATTTTCTTCCAAAAGTTGGTCATCGAAACCAAATTCTTTCTTTATTATGAAATTTTCCTCGCTTTCGAGCACTTTTTCGATCTGAGTGGGATAGAAAAATTTATTTTTAGGAATAGATACTATTTCACTTATAGACAAATGATAGTTGGGTTTGTTTGCTTTAATTGTCTCGTTCGATGTAGCTTCATCTATTATAAAGCTATAATTTGAGAATAATTCAATTGGTATTTGCAAAAAGCTTGGCGAAATGGTATTATGTATTTTTAATTCAGTTGTAATATAGTCAGGAATACTTTCAGTTTCGAAGCCAGGCTCTCTATATTTAAGAGCAAGTGCGTCAAAAAGCAATTCGGTAAAACCGTCAACTTTGTGGAAACCACCGTCAATTTTTTTTTGGACATTAGAGGAAATTATCAAATGGTCTTTAGCACGAGTGCAAGCAACGTAAAATAGACGAATTTCTTCGTTATTTTCACTCATTTTATGAAAGTGCATCACTGCCTTTCTAATAATAAAATCAGTTTCGGTAGTTTGGCCATCGATAATCCGCTTGTGCTTGAACAAAAGCCCAAAGTCTTTGTCAACGAGAAAAGCCGAAGAAGACCTGGTTTTAAAGTTACAATCATAAATATAGACAATAGGGAATTCTGCACCTTTTGCCCCGTGAACGGTTGTTATTCGAACGGCATTTTCATTAGAATAGGCAATTGCTTCGGGTTCCTTCGAGTTTTCGGATAAATAGTGAAGTTCTTCAACAAAATCATACAAGGAACGAAAACCACGAGCCTCGAATTTGCGGGCATAGTCAATCAATTTATCAAAATTCGACCTAATTTGATTTCCCGAAGGAGTTTTAGAAATATAGAAATTATAGCCATCGAGACTAACTATTTTGCTGATAAGGCTTGAAACATTTATACGAGTGGAGTAGAAAATCAAGTCTTCCAATATATTTTTTACCTTATCATACTTTGCAAAATTTTCTTCGTTGCCAAAATTTTGCTGGAAATTATGATATTCAAGGAATTGTTTGTAAAGCGAATAGTGATAGGTATTATTTTGCTTGTTGTAAGCGATAATTTCGAACAAATCAGCCGAGGTAAAACCAATAAAAGGAGATTTCAGAACACAAGCAAAAGCAAAATCATCGTTTTTATCAGCGAAGAAATTGAGAAATTCCCGAATATCTTGAATTTCAGGACTTGCGAAAAAGCCCGAACCGCTTGCAAGAACGTAAGGGATATTGTTGGAAATCAGTTCTTTTATCAATTTGCCAAATCGAGATTTTTTCCTTGCAAGAATTGCAATATCTGAATACTCCGGTTTTCTGAAATCGTTAGTATCGCTATCGAATACCTTGTAATCTAAATTCCCTTCAATAACTGCTTTTATATGTTTGACGATTAATTTTTCTTCGGTGGAATTTTCAACTTTGTAACTATTTTCAGAATTAGCAGTATTATCATTTTCAATTTTTTGCTCTATATTTAATTGCTGTTCATTTTGTGTTAGTGTTAGATTAAGCGACAAATTATTGGGAATATTCTGTTCAACATTCAGGACGAAAGAAATTGAGCCGAGAGGTTCGCTGGCAGAAGTATCCTCCTTAATATTATTGATATTTTTGATAAATTTTGTAGTAGCACGCCCACATACAATCGGTTCATATTTAATATTGTTTTCAAAATCTTTGAGTTTAATTAAATTTTGTTCGGGTTCGCCAATTAGTTTGGTAAAGACTTCATTAACAAAACCTGCAATATTCGGAGACATACGAAAAGAAGTAGTAAGAGAGAGAACTCCTAACTTATTTTCATCATTTAAACTCTGGTGTGAATAATGAGAATTATCAAGGTAATCGATTTTTGTAGGAATAAGAGATTTTTCAAGGTTTATATCAGGATTAGCTTTGTTTTTTTCTGATAATTGTGTAGTTGCTCTCTGGAAGACTTCGACTTCGGCACCTTGAAAGCTATATATGCTTTGCTTGGGGTCGCCTACGATGAAAAGTTTTTTGTCTTGACTTGAAGGACCTTCATCAAAGCACAACTTGCTAATAATATCGAACTGTTCGCTATTTGTGTCCTGAAATTCATCTACGAGAATATAATCGTATTGATTTCTGATTTTTCTTGCAAAATCCTGATTTTCGAGCATTTTGCAGACAAAAAAAATCATATCGTCGAAATCTACAGCAAACATTTCTTGCTTAAGGTTTTGATAGTTCTCGAATACTTTCTCGGCAACCTCAATTATCAGTCTTGCATCAGAAATTTGTTGCAGCATCAAAGAATGATATTGGTCGTTGGTTAGTTCCATAATATCTTTATTAAAAAGAATATCGAAACTTGAAGATAGAAGATAAATTTCAGTTTCAAATTGCTTAAAGAGGTAGTTAAAAAATTTAGGTCTACGTTTTGCTTCAGTTCTTTCCTGAGTGATTTCGTAAATATCGCGTATTTTATCAATGTTAAAAATATGAGGCGAATTATATAATGATTGCTCGAACTCTCTAAAAAGTTTTATCATTCTTGAATGTTTATTGCAAATGTCGTCAGTTATTTTGCTATCGTGTTCAATTTTGAGAAACTTTTGAATAATATTGTCTAATTCTGTAAAAAAATTCTCGTAACATTTGAAAAGTTTATAATTGTAAAACGTAAGAATATCGTTATCGCTACTCTTATAGAAATCGATTAAAGCATATAGTTTTCTTCTGAAATTAATCAGTTCTCTAATTATGGAAATAATATTATTCTTGCCATATCGAACCAATAAATCAACAAAATCAGCATTTTTCGGAGAATTTTTAAAATCAAGAAATACATCCTGGATAGCATCATCGAGCAAAGCAATAGCGTCGAATTCTGAAAGCTCGTAAAAATTTGGAGCAATACCAGCTTCGATTGGGTAATCGCGCAGAAGTGAATTGCAGAAGCTATGAATAGTAGCAATATTTGCATACTGGATACGGTCGCGAAGATGTTTTAATTTGCGAATTTTTTCGGCATTATAGTGTGTTTTGGAAATTTCATCGCTTAGCAGCGAATCGATTTTTTTAGCAACGCGGGATTTCATCTCAGAGGCAGCGACCTTTGTGAAGGTAATTGCCAGTATGCGCCTTACATCATTTTGAACGGGCTGATAATTGAGCAAAATGTCAATGTATTTATTGACCAAAACGGTTGTTTTGCCCGAGCCTGCATTTGCAGTAAGAGATATGTGTCGGTCTCGCATAAGAGCGAGTTGTTGTTCATAAGTTAGATTGTGAGATGACATAGCTTAATTCTTTTTACGAAAGATGGAAACATCAATATTATAACGTCTAATTTTATTATGAAGAGTTTCCCGACTTACTCCAAGCAAAGCAGCACTTTTGCTAACATTCCCATTGCACTGGGCTAAGGTTGCCTCGATTTTCTTTTTATCGACCTCTGCCAAATCTTCTTTCAGCGTTCTATCAGTCGCAAAAACAGGGATTTGATATTGCACACTGTTATAATGATTGCTGCTTAGGACTTTCTTAACATCGGAAATCTCAATTTTGTCTTTTTGAGTGGTTTGAAGAATAAGTTTCAGGAAATTGACAAGTTCACGAACATTTCCACGCCAAGCGTAATCAGTAAGAAAATCAATAGTATCATTAGAGAAAAATTTGTATTCAGAGAAATCATTATTATGCTTCTGGCAATAATGATTAATAATTTCGGGAATATCTTCGCGACGCTCAGAAAGTGGTGGGATATAAATTTCGCACTCACGCAAACGGTGATAAAGTTGCTCACGGAAACGTCCTTCACGCATAAGAACGATTAAATCTTTGTCGGTAGCGGAGATAAAGCGAATATCCACTTCTTCGTTTTGCAGAGAACCAACCTTTCGCACAATTTTTTCTTCAATTGGAATAAGTAGATTTGATTGCAGTTCAATGAGCAAGTCGCCAATTTCATCAAGGAAGAGGGTGCCTTTGTGTGCTTCTTGAAACAACCCGCGTTTAGTTTCCATAGCGCCGCTGAAAGCACCTTTGATATGCCCGTAAAGTTCGCTCTGGAAAAGTTCTTTTGGAATGTTAGGAATATCAACAGTAACAAAAGGGAATTTGGAACGGCGACTAATAGAGTGAAGAGCTTTTGCGACGAGTTTCTTGCCGGTGCCAGTTTGTCCGGTTATAAGAACGTTGAGGTCTGTGCGACCGTAGCGGATAATGCTATCGCCAACTTCAATTATCTGCTTGCTTTTACCGATAATACCGCAGGAAGCAAGAAATTTCTGGACTTCGAGTTCTTCGGAAAAAGCAGAGATATGACGAGCCGAACTATCGAGAACGGCTTTAATTTTGTCTTTGGAAATAATGCTTTTTTCGATAAAATTAGAGGCACCAAGTTTAGTTGCGCGCACAGCCGCTTCAATAGTGCCTTTGCCGGAAATCATCACAACAGGGATTTGAATATAATTTTTGCGGATAATTTCAAGCAAGTCGAGCCCGTTTGTTTTTTCGCCGGGGGCAAATTCTATATCTAAAAGAATGATGCCGACAAATCTGTGTTTTTCATCTAAAAAGGACAGAGCTTGCGCTGGCGAATAAGCCACAGCAGTATCATAGCCAAAAGACTGGACAATATCTGCCATTGTCGAGGCAAAATCGTGGTCGTCATCAACTATTAAAGCAATTACTTTCATCATCTATTCTTTATTTCTCGAATACTTGGCACTAAACTATTAAGAGAATCGAACAATTCCCGAAAATGGCGCGAACCTTTATTTTGAAATTCGGGGTTCCACACGGCAAGCATATTCAGATTTTGTTCGGGATTAGAAAACTCGACAAATCTTGCTTTGTTCTCGCCGGGTGAAAACAAAGTCTGAGTTTTTAAGATAGTCGTTTGAGCAAGTTTAAGCTTACTGCAAAATTCATTATGGTCTAAATCAACGATTTTATCTTTTTTCATTTCAGGATTTTTCAAGCTTTTAGAAAAAATGAAGAGTTCGCCATAAGCATTAATCTCATAACCAAAAAATGCGTTATCTTTCGGGAAGAAGTCGCCCCAACGAAGCACCAGATTTTTCTCGTTTTCATTTAAGCACCTAGCTAATTGAGGTTTGTTACCTTTGAACAAAGAGCAAGAAAACAGCAATAAAACCAACAATATTGAAAGAAGATGTATTCTCATTTCGAGAAAAAACTGTTGAACATAATTAACAAATATAATAAAAAGACAAATAATAAAAAATTTAGTAATGATTTGTATTATTTTTATATCTATCGAGAAATTCTTTTACTACGGGGTCGTTGGTTTTGTCTAAATCGTCGGGTGTGCCTTCGAATTGCACAAGACCGTCGTTGAGCATAACAACACGGTTAGCAATCTTGTAAACAGAGAACATATCGTGAGTGATGATGATAGATGTAACTTTGAGTTTATGGGAAAGCTCGGCAATCAGGTCGTCGATTTGTTCTGAGGTAACGGGGTCTAATCCAGTGGTAGGTTCATCATAAAAGATATACTCTGGATTTCCGACCAGTGCACGAGCAACCCCAACACGTTTTTTCATACCACCAGACAAATCAGATGGCAATTTATCCTTAAGAATTTTCCATTCATTAATAAACGAGGCGTCATTTTCATCTGTCTGAGGGAGCAAACCAACGGCTTTAAGCACTCTAATTGCTTCTTGTTCGAGATAGTAGATATCTCTTTGCCCGTGTTCGTAAAGCCCTAAAACAATGTTTTCGAAAACTGTAAGGGAATCGAAGAGAGCGGCGCTCTGAAAAACAAATCCAAATTTTCGCCTCAATTTATACAAAGATTTTCTATCCAACTGCGAAACGATATTACCATCAATAGAAACTGTTCCCAAGTCGGGTTCGAGCAATCCTACAATTATTTTGATTAAAACACTTTTTCCACAGCCGGATTTTCCGATAATGCAAAGAATATCATTATCAGGAATATCAATATTGATACCCCGCAAAACAGTTTTGGGACCGAAAGATTTATGGATATTATTAATATTAATCATTTTTTCAACAAATAGAAAAACAAAAAGACATCGCAAAAAGTAGCGAATGTCTTGTCAAAAATAATAAAAACAAATTATTTAACCCTAATTTTTTGTCCAATTTGCAATCTTGTTTCTTTTACCCCTTTGTTCAGATTTTTTAATTCATCAACTGAAACATTATATTTGCCTGCAATTCTTTCTAGAGTATCGCCCGACCTGACAGTGTGATAAACAGGTGTTTTTTTATTATTAGAGATATTATTTTTAGATGATTTGCCTGTCTCATTATTATTCGATTGTTGAACTTTGAGACGTGAGCCCGCGATAATGATATCACCTTTAATATCATTTTTGTTCCATTCACGCAGCTGTTCCTCTGTAACTCCATATTTATGAGAGATAGAAGCTAATGTTTCACCTTTTTCTACCTTATGAATAAGGACTTTTTGTTGAGGTTGATTTGTTTGTTGAGTTTGTTGAACAGAAGTGGCTTGCGAAATTGCAGCAGATTGTTCAATTTTCAGAACCTGACCAACTTTAATAGAAGATTTTTTCAATCTATTAAGTGAAATAATATTATCTATTGTTGTAGAATATTTTTCTGCAATTTTAGCAAGAGTTTCACCTTTTCGGACTTTGTGTTTAATAGTTTTTTTCTGTGTAGAAGAGTTTTGAGATACGTTGTTCGAAGAAGCAGTATTGCTAATATTATTACGAGCAACAATAAGTTTCTGTCCCACTTGAATATTATCTAAATCGATAGGTAAGTTATTCATATTACGAAGGTCTGCGGGGCGAATACCATAGAGTTTTGATATGCTGTAAATAGATTCGCCGGGTTTGACAATATGGGTGATGATTTGTCCGACATTAGAACTTTCAACGTTTGGATTTTGCACAACATCAGCTTTGAGTGTATCTGTTTTAGTAGGTGTTCGAACTATATTGTCGGAGTCGAAAGGTTCAGAACCGATAGGGATACGTAATGAATCACCTTTTTTGAGTTTAGCTTTATATCCGCTTAAATTATTCACTGCAATTAGATTATCAACGGAAACATTGTATTTTCGGGCAATATCGGTAAGAGATTCATTTTGGCTAACAGTATGAAAAATAAAAGGTTGCTTTTCTTCATAAGGAAGAGCTTCGAAATTTTTGGCGAAAGTTTGATAAGTATTATAAGGGATTTTAATAAAATAAACTTTTCTATCGGGTGGAGTAACGTTTTGAAGAAGTTCGGGATTGAGTTCTTTTAGTTCTTCGAGACTAATTCCAGCAGCTTTAGCAATAGCTGAAAGATTGGTAGGTTCTTTAATTTCAAAAATATCGTATTTATATTCGCTTTGATAAGAGATTTCCTTTTCGTCGAAGCCGTATAGCTCGGGGTTCATCATTATTTTCGCAGTGGCGATAAAGTTTGGGACATATATAGCAGTCTCGTTAGGAAGGAATTTCAAAATATCCCAATAGGAGGGTTTTTCCAGTTTAGATTTTCTAATTGAGCGTCTGATGCAGCCGGTGCCACAATTGTAGGCAGCAAGTGCAAGATGCCAATCGCCGAATTCGTTATAGAGGTCGCGAAGATGCCGCATAGCAGCATAGGTAGATTTTTCAGGGTCGCGGCGTTCATCAATCCAAAAGGATTCGTTTTTATTGAGATTGTAATCTTGACCTGTTGCACGCATAAACTGCCACAAACCGACTGCACTTGCACGAGAAACAGCATTAGGATTGAGCCCGGATTCAATCATCGATAAGTAAACGATTTCTTCCGGCATTCCTTCTGCTTCGGCAATTCGTTTCATCATAGGGAACCATTTGCCGGAACGTTCCATACATTGGCGAACAAAATGTTGCCCACGTTTGTTTTTTGTGAGGAAAGTAATACTACGATTGACAAGGTCGTGGTCAATTAGAGGTATAACAAGGCTATCAGGTTTAGTGTGTCTATTCGGATACTTCTGGCTTGAAAATGTTGAATTAAATGGTTTTTGGACTGCTGGGGCGGGAGTTGCGGGTATTTTTTCAATTTCCTGGAATAGTTTATCGCGAACAATAAACAACGGGGCATTCTCATCAAGGTTGTCAATATTAGTGATGTAGTTTTCGTAATCTTCAACAATAGATTGGGATAAATCATTAAACTCGTGATTGTATTCAATATTTGGGTAGCTAACGAGTTTGTTTAAATTATCAATCGCTTGTTGAAAATAACGAGCAGCACTAATAGTATCACCTTTTTTGATAAGAATTAATGCCTGCAAATAGTATTGACGGGATTTTTCGAGCGTTGTGGAGACAAAGTCGTCAGTTTCAATTTTTACTTTGCGGTTTTTATCCAGGTCAGAATATTCATCTTTAAATTTTTGTCTCTCTTTATAAATTTTCTCTAAATGATCAGCTCTTTTGCGGGTAATTTGAGAATAAGAATGTTCGGGCTCAGGAAGGAAAAGAACAAAACAAAACAGGAAAAAAAACAGTTCCCTCCACGCTCGATATTTTATAAATTTCTTTACTTTCATACCAACTCCAATCAATAATAAACTTCATTTATGCTGCTTCACAAACTAACATAAGAAAACTTACAAAAAATAAGTTTCTTGAAATTAATGATAATTATAAATGTAATAATTTTTTTTGACAAAAATATTAAAAAATAATTAAAAATTTATCATAATTCACTAATCGTTTGAGTAAATTTCTTGAATGCTTCGTTCGCCACGTCTATCAATAGCAATGATTTTGAAGGAGAATGGTTTATTTGGGTCGCGAGGAGTAATTTCAAAAAATTGTGTCCAAATTAATTTTTCTCTATCAGCTTTATATTGCCCAATTCTCTCTTTGTATGATGCATTTCCTTGAATATCAAGAGATAAAATTGTATTTTCTCTGTTGTTGAATATTCCAAACGAATTAGTTTGGACGAGAACAGTTTTGCTATCAATTTTTGAAAGTTTAACAATAACGGGTGGTGGAAATTTTTTGATGTTTAGTCTAATTCTTTGCCCTAAAAGCTTATTGTTGATATATCTTTCGAAGTAAATACTGGTGGAAGTATCTTCATAATTAGGAGTGAAGCTGATTGTTTCGTCAGAAAATTGCTGGTAGCGAATATTGTTATTGTCTCGAATAACCACTTTTGCTTCGTAGCCGGGAAGCATTGGCAAGTTGGGCTTGATTTTGTAAGTAAGCCCGGGATATAACTCGCTTGGAATTTCAGGATTCGCGATAGGTTCAGCAATAATTGGGAACGAAATCTGGTATTCTTTGTTGTCCGCTTTGCGTTTCAGCGAGAGGGTAACAACTATGTTTCCATAATTTGGTGAGGTGCCTTTAATCGAAATACTGTTTGAAGAAATGTTGCTTATAAAAGCAGAGCCGCCATTGCCTTCGGGATAATGTTTAATACTTACTTCAATATTTTTCTGCAAGTCAAGCAGAGGATTTAGCCCACCAAGAACAAACAATGTATTTTGCCAATCGAAGGATGCAATTGTGCGTATTCTATCATATTGAAGGGAAAAGTTAGCGTCAGAGAGAATTAATGGCTGTTGTGGGATATTTTGCACGATTTGTTCGGTAGGTTGCTCCTGGATAATTGGTAAACCCGTTTTTCTATCATAATAGTTAATAACAAGAGCAAATTGTGCTTTTGCAACAAGTTCGTTGCCTGTTTTGGCGTCTATTGCTTTTGCATTTAGATATACAATGTATGACTTGTTGATTTTATCAAATGTAGGTGGTCTCCAAGTAAAATAAGCGATTTTCTTTTCTAAATTATCGATTAATCGGAAATAGACACTTTGATTTTCGACGTTAGACACTAATTTGAGCTTGCTTTTATGAACCTGGTCTTCGATAATTGCTTCGTAAGTGATATTTTTCACATCGCCAGTAAAATAAATTGTGTTCAGGCTATCGAGATGAAGAAGAAACGGTACAGTATCGATTGCCATTTTGCAGAATAGAGCTGACTTTTCGAGTTTGATGGCAAAAGGAGTTTCCAATGAAATGCGTTTAGCTGTTTCGATTTCTCTTTCCTTTTGTGATGGAATGAGAAAAATTAGAGCTGCGAGGTAAAGCACAAAGTATATTTCGATAGTTTTGCGATATTTATATCTACTGTTTTTCATTACGGGCTAATTTGTTGGAAAGAATTTGTTCAAGTTCGTTTCGAATAGCAATTTTAATTTCTTCCTGCTTGATTTGAGAAATATTCTCGTTGAGTAATTTGATTTTATCGTTAAAATCTAACAAGGAATGATTTGTTTGTTGTAAGATTTTGACAAACTCAGGGTTAGGTTGAGAGATATCAAGAAAAGATTTAGCAATTGATGAAATTTGAGCTAAAGCTTCGTTTTGAAGGGAAATTAGAGCATTCAATTTTTCAGTGAGATTTTCCAATTGCATAGTAGTAGCGGCAAAATCACGACTTATTTCCCCAACTTCGTTGAGCAGTTCTTTCTGAAAATCGAACTCTTCTCTCTGGTCGTTTGAAGCAATCTCTTCGTTTGGAGTGAAAAGCATAATAAAGAAAAGGAAAAGAAGCAAAGCAGCTTCGAAAAGTATGCCTGCGATGACAATTTCGTCGCTCACGTGGTCGGAAAACCGTCTGACACCGACAAGAACAAGCAGAATTGCCGCCCCAAAATAAGCGAAAGAATTAATAGTTGAGAAATAGAAACGATTAACAATTTCTTCGAGCCAAACAGCGGTTCCTCGCCAGAAGCCAAGACTATGGATTATTTGAACATCTTCGTTTGTGTATTGCTCTAAATCTATTTCGCGGGTGGCAAGTCGCCAGGTAGCAATAAGAGCAGCAAACGAGCTCCATTGCTTTTCGTAGCGAAGACTTTTGAAAATGTCTTGCAGAAGGCGACGTCCCGAAATTGATCCAAAGTTGTCGATTTTTTTCATATTACTTTTGTGTTTTTATGAGAACAACAATACTTGCCAAAAAGAAAATAATATTAGCACTCCATCCAACAAACATTGGATTAATGTTCATTGAAAATCCAATTGTTTTGCTAATTTCAGTAAAAATAAGGTAAGAAAAAGCAATTACCATTGCGGCTGTTATTTGTATTGCAATGCCACCACGTTTTTTGACAGAAGCAAATGGAACGCCAAAAAGCATTACTATTAAATTAGAGAATGGAAACGCAAACCCTGAATAATAGTCAATAAGATTTTTACGGATATCTTTTCCACCCATTTTCAGAACTTTTATGTAGTCTCGTTTTTCGTCGAAGTTCATTTCGTCGGGGAGCATTTGGAGTTTAATAAGTTGCTCGTGTTTAATATTAAGACTAATGCTTAACGAATCGAGGCTACTTACAAAAACAGAATTATCAGAAAAGGTTCTTATCATAACGTTTTCGAGTTTCCATTTACCTTCGTTCCAGATAATTCTATTCGCCTCAATTCTTGAACGCATACGAGGGGCAAATTCATCAGAATATTCTTCGATAGCGACCTGATATCCTGCTTGTTCTGTTGGATGGTAGTATTGCATCATAACGTGCTTGGTAGGAGTGTCGCGAAAAAATAGGTTAAAAAGTGTTCCACCCTGGGCTTTTGCTTTTTTCAGGTATACTCTCTCGATTTCTAATTTAGTTTTGTTGGCTACGGGGACAACCCAACCATTAAAATAGAGCTGAGCGAAGCTCAATGCAATAGCAAAAACAACGAGCGGAAGCATAAGCCTATATAAGCTCAAACCTCCTGATTTCATTGCAGTAGTTTCGTTGTTTGTTGAGAGCTTCCCAATAGAAAATAAGGTTGCAATTAAAACTGAAATTGGTGTTAGAATTTTGAGTATTTCAGGGAAAAAAGAGACGTAGTATTTGACAATAATTTGGTTTGGGACATTTTTATCGATGAAGTCGTCTAAATTTTCCATCAAATTAACTACTAAAAAAATCAAGCATAGAGAAACAATAGCAAAAAAAAGAGTGCTCACAAACTGTCGAAGAATGTATCTATCTAAAATATTCATAATCAATTCATTAAAAATCAATATCTTACAATATTAACAAAAATATAATTAAATTAAGAGAAAAAAATGTAATTGCTAATCTTTAATGAATTTTTCAGTATAATCATCGATAGAGATAAAATATACATCTCTTGGATATTTTGAAATATTAATCACTGAATTAAGAGAACGAATTATTCCTTTTTCAACTGTAGAGCCGTAAATATTTCTAACATAGTATTCGAGCGGAAGCAAATTCTGGCAAAATTCGGGAAGCTTGATGACAATTTCGGTGCGAGCAGGATTTGGGAAAAGGTCGAAATATAGTTCTTTCTTGTTACTTGCAATAATCTTTGTATCATCTCCTGGAATATTGGTTTGAGAGTTGAAAATACGCAGGAAGTTCTCAGCAAATTCATAAGGATAGGTGCAAGAATCTGTTGCGTCCCAATTAATAGACCAGGTCATCATACCACGAATATTTGGGTAACCGTTTTTTTCGAGCAAAACATAGGAACCTGTGTAATAATCTGACTTTCCTAATAAGTAATTCATTGCCATAAGAACACTATCGGGATGCATATAACCGCCACTCGCCGCAAAATTGCAAGCAGGAAGCCCAATTGTAATTTTTGTGGGTGGAAATCCTTGAAAGAAGCCTCCTTTTGTATTAAAACCTTTGATTAATTTTTCGGTCATAGCAACGATAAAATCTGGTGTTGCCTGGCAATACACTTTCCAATCTAAGCCATACATACCGCCACTATTGTAGAGCTGGACATTGACCAAATCTATTGAATCACGTAGTGCATCTAAAATTGGTAGATATGCCCCCCAAACACCACCGAAACCACTTTGTCCGCCCTGGACGTAAGCAGTCTCGGGTGAAATCGACAAAATTGCATTTTTGCCGAATACCTCTGAGTATTCCCTCATTATTTTTTTAATTGCATCAATAAGCAAAATCACGCAAGAATCGACGGGTTGCGAGATTGTTCCACCCGAAATTCTTATTGAGTTTCCCTCGAAATCAATATCAATTCCATCGAATTCGTAGTCGAAAAGAAGCCGAAGCACAGATTGAACAAAAACATCGCGTTCCATTGCACTATCGAGTTTGATTGTCGTATTTCCACCGCCAATGGACAGCAAGACTTTTTTACCCTGGGATTGAATGCTCTTAATTCTTGATTTGAAGTCATCTTTTTTAATAATCAATGGGTGAAAATATATATCGTAATCTGTTCCTGCACGCGGAGTAGCAAAAGCAATATTTATTACATTATAGGCGGGATGCACTTTTTCAGGACCAATCATAGGGGCAAGCGGGTTATCCCAATTATGCCAATATCCTACAAGAACTTTTTCGGGCAAGTTGTTAGAATAAACTGTATTTATATTAATCAGCGAAAATGCAATTGAAATCAGCAAAATGTAATATTTATTCACGTCGTTTCACCTTTTTTCACAATTTATTAATACTTGTTTTGCTGAAATCAATAATGATGCCGATTTTTTGAAACAATATATTTTTTTTAAAAAAGTCTAATAATTTTGTTTATATGTAGATTTTGGAGATTAAAAAATGCGTTTTCTTTTGTCATTACTATTAATAGTAACATTAATTTCTACAAATATTTTATTTTCAGAGGGTAAAATGGATAGACCGAAGTATTTAATAACAACTTATCAGAAAGGCGAAGAGCTTGGGAAAATAAAGATTGAGCTCTTTAATGATGTTGCGCCGAAGCACGTTGCGAATTTCGATAGTCTTGTATCGATTGGTTTTTACGATGGTACTGCTTTCCATAGAGTAATTCCAGGATTTATGATACAAGGTGGCGACCCAAATTCGAAGGATAAGCCACGGGAAATGTGGGGATTTGGAGACCCAAGCCAGACAACTGTTCCAGCTGAATTCAGCAACTTAAAGCACAAACGTGGGATTATTTCTGCTGCAAGAAAGCCCGACCCTAATAGTGCAACTTCACAATTCTTTATTTGCGTTGCTGATGCACCACATTTGGACGGTCAGTATTCGATATTTGGTGAAGTTGTCGAAGGAATGGAAGTTGTCGATAAGATTGTAAAGATGCCAAGAGACAACAGAGATAATCCTATTGATAAAGTTGAGATGAAAATAGAAAAGATAAAATAATGAAGAAAGCTGTTTTTTTCGATAGAGATGGTATAGTAAACATAAGAATAGTTGGCGATTACGTAAAGAAAATTGAAGAATTTACTTTTATAGAGGATTTTTTTGAATTATTCTCGATTGTAAAAAAACTTGGATATCTGGCAATTCTGGTAACAAATCAGCAAGGAATTGGCAAAGGATTGATGACAAGCGATGATTTAGAACAAGTGCATAACTTTATGAACGAAAGGCTTTTTGAACGGACAAATTTCAAATTCGATGCTATTTATTACTGCCCTGACCTTGCTCAATCGGGAAGCATAAGACGAAAGCCAAATCCAGGAATGTTTTATGAAGCAATTGAGCGTTTTGGAATTGATACTGCGAATTCCTGGACAATTGGTGATAGCATTACAGATATCGAAGCTGGCAAAAAAGTTGGGACAAAAACAATACTTGTCGGTTTGCACTTGAAAAATGAAGCAGCTGATTATATTTTCCCATCAATTAGGGAAGTGAAGTTTTTTTTTGAAAACTTGCAAAATTCAAAGGAATAAATATGAACGAGCGTATTGAAAAAATAATCGAGTTTGTAAAACAAATTGTCCCTGAGGCAAGAGAATACATTTTTCGAGAACAATTGAGCATAACAGTTCCGAAAGATAGGCTAATCGAGGTAGCGGAAACGTTAAAAACCGACCCCGAAATGTCTTTCGATATGTGTGTTGATGTAACTGCAATTGATTGGCTGGACAAAAAAGAAGAACGCTTCGAAGTCGTATATTTTCTTTACTCGAACAAATTCAAAAGCAGGGTAAGAATTAAAACAGAGATAGATGAAAATGATTGTTCCTGTCCAACATTGACAGGTGTGTGGGCTTCGGCAAATTGGTACGAAAGAGAAACTTATGATATGTATGGGATAAAATTTGTTGGTCATCCTGATTTGCGGCGTTTTTATATGCCTGAAGATTATGTTAATCCTGAAACAGGCGAACCGATTTATCCTTTGAGGAAAGACTTCCCGCTGATGGGCATACCTGATTCATTGCCACTTCCGCCATATCCGGAAAAGTATGGTGAAAAGTAATTGCTTTCTACTTTTTGATAACAAACTAAAATGTGGTTTGCAAAAACCACATTTTTATTTCATAAAATGTTAAGTAGAGAATATAAAATACATTATAAAATAAACTGGAAAATAGCCTATCCATTAGTGCTTGGGCAAGCGGGGCATATGATTACTTCGATTGCCGATACAATAATGGTTGGGCAATTGGGTTCGTTGCAGCTTGCGGCGGCGTCGGTTGCTCATAATGTTTTCATACTGGTGTTTGTATTTGGATTGGGCATTTCTTATGCAACAACAACGATAGTAGGAAAAGCGTACGGCGAACGAAATACCGGACTGCTTCAAAGCATATTTATTAATGGGCTGTTAGCAACGATTGGCTTTGGTGTATTGCTCACAGCTATTATGTATTTGATAACATACTTATTTCCTTATTTGCAGCAAAAACAAGAAGTAATCGAACTTGCTATCCCCTATTATCAAATTTTAGTGATTTCCTGGCTACCCTACTTTATTTTTATGCATTACAAGCAATTTGTTGATGGGCTGACCAAAACAAAACCTGGAATGGTTATAATTCTAATATGCAATGTTGTAAACGTAATATTGAATTATGGGTTAATTTTTGGGAAGCTTGGGTTTCCCGAAATGGGGCTCAATGGTGCTGCTGTTGCAACTGTAATATCGAGAAGTTTGATGGCGATTTGTTATATTGTTTTAATGAAATACAGCAATTCTTTGAGAATATATTTAGAAAAAGTTTCTTTCAAATATTTATCTTACGAAAGGATTAAGGAATTTTTCAAATTGGGGTTGCCGATTGGTGTGCAGCATATCTTAGAAGTTGGTGCTTTTGTAGTTGGAGCATTGATGACGGGTTGGCTTGGAGCGAAACAATTAGCGGCATATCAAATTGTAATAAGCCTTGCATCACTTACTTTTCTTATGTCGAGTGGGGTATCCTCAACCGCAACAATAAGAATAAGCAATCTGCTTGGCGAACGAAAATATCACAGATTGAAAGTGGCGGGATTTTCCTCATTTTATATGGTGCTGGCTTTTATGACGGTTTGTGGTGTATTGTTTATACTCGGACGGTATGCAATACCATCGATATACATTAACGAGCCTGACGTAATAGATATTGCGGCACAGCTGATGATTATTGCGGGGTTGTTTCAAATAATGGATGGGACGCAGGTTACAGCACTTGGAGCACTTCGGGGGCTGCAAGATGTGAATTATCCGACATTAATTTCTTTGCTATCTTACTGGATAATTACATTGCCGAGTGCGTATTTGCTGGGAATATATTTAAATTTTGGCGTTAAAGGAATTTGGTGGGGATATTTGATAGGATTGTTTTTTGCCGCAGTAATATTGACGGGTAGATTTCTTTATTTGTTAAGAAAAATGAATAAACAATTGATTTCAACTCATTCGTCTTTGTAAATTATGGTAAAAACTATATATATCGTATTAGGTTTTATTTCGCTTGGTTGTGGAATTTTCGGTATTTTTATTCCTATTCTGCCAACGACACCGTTTTTATTATTGACTGCATATTTGTTTGCAAAAAGCTCACCAAGATTTTATTATTGGCTAATAAACAACTCGCTTTTTGGTTCTTATATAAGAAATTACAAAGAACACAAAGGAATGCTCTTAATACACAAAATAGTTGTGATTGTATTGCTCTGGGCTGTGATTATTACGACGATTATATACGCAACGGAAGAATTATGGGTTAGAGTATTACTTGCAGTAGTTGCTATTGCAGTATCAGCACACATTTTGATGATAAAAACATTGAAACAGGATATTTATGAAGAAAGTAGAGTTAAATCAGCTGAGCAAGAGACAAATTGAACTTGTTGACGCAGCAATCGAAGCACGGAAAAATGCTTACGCACCTTATTCTAATTTCAAAGTAGGGGCGGCTGTATTAGATGAAGAAGATAACATTCACACGGGTTGCAACATTGAATCTATTGATTACACTCTCACTTCGCACGCTGAGATGGTCGCAATTGATGCGATGGTGAAATCGGGGTGCAGAAACTTGAAAGAAATAGCAATTGTTTTGAAATCAACGGCTTACTCGGTTCCCTGTGGTCTATGCAGACAGAAAATGGTCGAATTTTCAAATGGTAATGTGAGTATCGTGTGTGTAAATTTGGATAGCGAAGAGAAAATCAAAGAATTATTCACTACTTCGCTAAGCGAGCTCCTTCCTTATGCTTTTAAACAATTGTAGAAGAAGCAGCTTATGCTGCTTCCTCAACAAATAAAGAGAGAATGTCTTCGGCTTTTATATTCGCCTGGGCACCTAAAGCTTCTTTTGAATAGACATCTGTGTTTAAGAAACGAAGTTCTAGAAGAGCTTCTTCGAAAGTTTCAATTGGTCGATTTTCTACTTTGTCCAGCGGGTGGCTTGCGTCTGGTTGTACTTTATTCTCAATTAATTCTAATGCAGAAAGCAAAATGTCCTTTTGCCAATTCATACTTTCGGCAGATATTTCGACTTTGTCCTTGATAGTATTGTTTTCAGCTTTTTTTTCAACTTTTTCGGGTTGAAAAGATTTTACATCAACCGAGGGAATGCTCGATGGGCGAATTTCTGTAACTTTCATTTGGAACCTCTATATTGTTTGTACATTTTCAAAAAACAAAATCACAGAAAATACGTCAAGAATGATGCCAGTGAAGGAAATTGATGGGAGTAAATTGAATATATCATTAAAAAAACAAAGACTTATGAAACAAAGCATTTTTTCTGACAAAATAAATCATTGAATACTATTAACCATTTCTCTATGTATTTTGCAGAATATTGTTATTATTATAATTAACTATATATGAAATAGTCGAAAGTTAAATAATTAATAGAGTAAATATGACACAAGAAAACAATTATTACAAATTGAGCATTGATGAAACATTAAAAGCACTGGGGACTAACATCAATGGTCTAACAGAAGAAGATGTAAAATCAAGATTAGAAAAATTTGGAGCAAACGAACTACGAGAAAAAGAAAAAGAGCCCGCCTGGAAATTATTGCTTTCTCAATTTAACAATTTTCTTATTTACATATTAATTCTTTCGGCAATAATTTCAATGCTTCTGGGCAAAGCAGTAGAACCAATTGCAATTATCGTAATAGTAGTATTGGCGGGAATTACTGGATTTGTGCAGGAATTTCAAGCAGGGAAAGCAATTGAATCGCTTCGCAAAATGGCGTCCCCAAGTGCCAAAGTACGACGCAATGGAAAAATCATCGAAATACCAGCTAAGGAGCTTGTTCCTGGTGATATTATCTTGCTTTCGGCGGGCGACAAAGCTCCTGCTGATGCAAGAATAATTAATGCAAATTTATTGCGGGTAGAAGAAGCGGCACTAACGGGAGAATCTGTTCCTGTAAGCAAGCATAGCAACCCGATTTCAGGAGACAACATTCCGCTCGGCGATAGAAAAAATATGCTTTATATGGGAACAGCAATTGTTCAGGGTCGTGCAGAAGCAGTAGTGGTATATACCGGAATGCAAACGGAATTTGGGAAAATTGCAACGCTTCTGGACGAAACACAAACAGAACGCACACCATTGCAAAAGAATTTAGATAAATTAGGAAAGCAGTTAGGTATTTTCTCAATTGTGCTTGCGACTTTGGTAAGCGTTCTTGATTTTTTGAGAGGCTCGCCGCTGGCGGAAGTGTTTGTTTGGGGGGTGGCACTTGCAGTTGCTATTATTCCCGAAGCGTTGCCCGCAGTAGTTACAATAACACTTGCTCTGGGAGTAAAACGTATGGTAAAACGCAGAGCATTGATAAGGAAATTGCCCGCAGTTGAAACTCTTGGTTCGACCAATATTATTTGTTCGGATAAGACAGGGACTTTGACACAAGATGAAATGACAATAAAAAAAGTGTATGTTTTTGATAGATTACTTGATATTACGGGTTCGGGGTATGCACCCGAAGGCAAAATTCTTGAAAATGGTGTTGAAATTAATCCACATCAGGATAAGCAAATTTCAGAAGCGGTATTATGCGGAGTATTATGCAATGATGCGAATTTAACACTCGTAGAAAACGAATGGCAAATTGTTGGTGACCCAACAGAAGGTTCAATCATTGTTCTTGCGAAAAAGTTAGGTTTCGATCCAGAAAATGTAAAAAGTCTGCACAAAAGAGTTGGCGAGATACCATTTTCGTCTGAAACGAAAAAAATGACAACAGTCAATCAATTTGACGGCAAAATGATTGCTATCTCGAAAGGAGCACCTGAAATCATTCTTGCACAATGTGATTTTTATTTCGATGGTGAAGCAGAAAAGCCTTTGACCAGAGAAATTCGAGACAGGATTTTGCAAGTTTATCAGGAAATGGCAGAGAACGCTCTACGTGCAATTGCTGTTGCAAAAAAAGCGCTCGATGATAAAGAAGACGAACAAGAGAAAAGCCAGACCTTTTTGGGAATATTTGGTATGATTGACCCACCACGTGAAGAAGTGAAAGATGCTATAAAACTTTGCGAAACAGCGGGAATAAAACCAATAATGATAACTGGCGACCATAAAATTACAGCTGTTGCTATTGCAAAAGAACTTGGGATAATGAAAAATGGAATTGCTATTGCAGGTCCTGAATTGGAAGCAATGAAAGATGGAGAGTTGGAAAAGGTAATTGATAATGTAGAGGTTTTTGCGAGAATATCGCCCGCACACAAGCAGAAAATTGTAGATGCATTGATAAAGAAAGGGAACATAGTTGCAATGACGGGCGACGGAGTGAACGACGCACCGTCTTTAAAGCGTGCCGATATTGGTGTTGCAATGGGAATAACGGGAACAGAAGTGAGCAAAGAAGCAGCCGATATGATACTTACAGATGATAATTTTGCATCAATTGTGGCAGCGGTGGAAGAAGGTCGAAGCATTTTTGAAAATATACGCAAGTATCTTGTTTACTTGCTTAGCGGGAATATGGGGACTGTATTTGGCTTGGTTGCAGCATTACTGGCGGGATTTGCAACGCCACTTACAGCGGTGCAGATATTATTCATCAACTTTGTTATGGATGGTATTTTAGCGATTACATTGGGAGTAGAACCGCCCGAAAAAGGAATTATGCAACGCAAGCCACGCCCCAAAAGCGAAGGAATACTTAACAAATTATCTGTTTCTTATATTGGTGTAATAGGAATCTGGATTGGAGTAATTTGCTTTGCTGTATTTATGTCCTATTCCAATGATGAATTTATCCAAAATGTAATGAGGAATTTGGGAATATCAATGCAATATGCTTACGAACCGCATCGATATGCAATGACAATGTTTTTCGTTACATTAATTATGGCACGAATATTTAATGTATTTGCAACGCGTTCGATAACTGAATCATTTTTTAAATATGGCATAAAGAACAATAATACCTTAATTGTTGGAGTTGGTGTTACTATAATATTATGTGTGCTGACAATCAACTGGCAGCCGATGAATAAGGTATTTTCTACTGTTCCGCTGACAATTCAAGATTGGGCGGTAGCAATAATATTGGGGTTGTCGGTTTTATTAGTCGCCGAGATTTTCAAATTTGCTTACAAGAAAGCAAAGTAAAATCAGGACAAAATTTTCTGGGTTAGACTATTTCTTTTGTGGGTAAGTTCCGCCAGACGTTTCAGTAATCTATCCAAAATCTCGCTATCGGCGTTGGCGATACGAGATTTGATTTCATCAATTTCGTTGTTGATAATTCGAAGTTCTAATCTAAAAAGAGCATCGGAGATGATTTTTCTAACGTCAATGTTTTCAACTGTTTCATCAATTTCTTTCCATCTTTCGCTGGGAGCTTCTTCTTCCATCATCAAAGAAATCAGAGAATTTTTTACACTTGAAGGATAATTTTCGTCTTCGATAATGCTTTGCAAAATGTTCAATTCATTCGAATATTCATGAATAATTGAGTATACAGTTTTTGCGGAGGCAGAGATAAAAGTAGCTTCTGTAACACCCATTTCGTCTATAATGTTGAAGTATCGGGGCAATTTCATTGCTAATTTTATGATTATCTTTTCTTCGGGAAAAATCTCATCGACGTTGAAATGAAGAGTATCTTCTTCAATTAAATCTTGCGGTTTTTCGGGAATATCGGTTTCAATTTTCTGAGAGCTGGGCTTAACATTTTTATTTCGTTCAGAATAAAGGAGGCGAACTTGATTTTCAGTTAAATCGAGCAAGCTTGCAAGCTCGGTGATGAGAAAATCGTGCTGAAAAGTATCCTGGATTTTGCTAATTAAAGCAAGCATATCGCGAGCAAAATTGGATTTAGCCAAAGCAGTTGGTTCGCTTCCGGCAAAAAAAGTATCCACAGAGTATTTAAGAAAAGTCTTGCTATCGCGAAGCCTTGCTTCAAATAGTGCTTTTCCGTGGTTATTAACAAGACTATCGGGGTCTTCGCCATCAGGCAGAGTTACAATTTTTAGGTCGAAACCTTTCAAAAGTCCAAGTTCAATTGCTCGTGAGGTCGCTTTTTGTCCTGCTTCGTCGGCATCGAAAACAAGAAATAGATTTTTGCTGTAACGACCGAGCAAATCAAGTTGTTTCTGTGTCAGGGCAGTACCGGAGGAGGCAACAACGTTTTTTATACCTGCTTGATGAAGGGAAATAACATCGATATAGCCCTCAACAATAATTGCTTTATCGAGATTGCGAATTTCGTTTCGCGCTTCAAATATACCATAAAGGATTTTGCTTTTGTCGTAAATTTTCGTTTGCGGGGAATTGACGTATTTAGCAACATTATCTCGACCGGAAATATCACGTCCGCCGAAACCAACGACACGACCAAGAAAATCCCGAATGGTAAAAATCACACGTCCTGCGAATCTGTCGTAGAGTGAACCATCGTTGCGTCGTCCAGCAATTCCTGCATCTACAATCGCTTTTTCATCAAATCCGAGTTTTTTCAGTTCGTGGATAACGTTATCATAATTTATCGAATAACCTAAAAGAAACTCTTTCAATGTGTTTTGCGTAAAGTTGCGTTTATAGAAGTATTCTAATGCGGCGGCACTTTCTTTTTTGAATAAATTTGCGTGGTAAATATTGGCAGCTGAGCTGAGAACGTTGAAAAGAGTATCAATTTCGTCGCTTGATTTTTTGTCGGCAACTGCTTTTAAATTGACGTTATATTTTTTTGCTAAAAACTCAATTGCTTCGGTGTAGGTCATTCCTAAGTAATCAGAAATAAACTTGAAAGCGTCACCTGAACGCTTACAACCGAAACAATGATATAATCCCAATTCAGGAGAAATAGAAAACGATGGTGTTTTTTTATCATCGTGGAATGGGCAGAAAGCAACATAGCGTTTGCCAACGCGTTTAAGTCGGAGGTATTCACCAATAACATCCAGGATATCGGCTTTAAATCTAAGTTCCTCAATAGTTTCTTTTGAGTAACGCATATTAGTTAGAGAATACTTTCACTACTGAACTATCTGTGCAAACCTTTAATAGTTCCGAAATAGTGTGTTTATAGACGGGATGAACCAATTCAGCAGCAATTTCAGCAGCGGGAACAAGCACAAAACGCCGTTCTTGCATACGTGGGTGTGGCACTTGAAGATGCTCGGTTTCAATAATGTTGTTGCCGTATATTAAAATATCAATATCGATTTCGCGTTCAGTCCATTTTTTTCTGACTTTTCGCCCGAGCAGGTATTCAACTGACTTACAAAGCTGAATTAAACGGTTAAGTTCGAGAGTTGTTTCGGCGGCAACCACAACGTTAAGGAACCAGGGCTGTTCTTTGAAGCCAACAGGTTCAGTTTCATAAATTGAGGAGGTTTTTATTATACGAATTTCGGAGTGCTCTGCAAGCAAACGAATAGCTTTTTCGATGTTGTCTTTCCGATTACCGAGATTAGCACCGATTGAAAGCAATATGAAATTAGGGTTTTCTTTCATCAATTATCTTCTTTCAATAGTATGTTCAGTTTCGACGTAATCAGTATAATTTTTTATAGGAACGGAAATTTTACGAATTTTAATAGTAGCTTTTTGAAGATGCTCGAACTTTTCCATAAGCAAGTTCAAGATTTCACTTGCAAGGGTTTCAATTAAATTGTAGCTTTCTTCGGAAATAACATCGGAGATAATATCGACAGCTTCCTCGTAATTTACAGCAAATTTCACGTCGTCGTGAATAATTGCGTTGGTGGCATCATAATATAAATCCAAATCAACTTCGTATTTACCACCAACATCTTTTTCTGATTTTTTGACACCGTGGTAGGCGTAGAATTTAATTCCACGCAAGCTCAATTTTGTTGGATGAGTTACTTTCATAATTAAGCAACCATATAGTAAAGAAAATTGCAAATTAATAGTTTTTTACTATCTTTGCAAATTATTAAAGATTAATAAAGTATATGAGAATTCTTGCAATCAATTGGCAGTGCATAAAGAACCCTTATGGTGGTGGTGCAGAAGTTCATTTTCACGAGATTTTTTCGAGAATTGCAAGCAAGGGACACCAAGTAGTGTTGCTTGCCTGCAAATTTGAAGGTGCAAGCGAATACGAAGTAATCGATGGTATTGAAATTTATCGCACGGGAAGCAGAAGTTTATTTAATTTTTATGTTCCAAAGCAGGTTAAGCTGCTTGATAAAAAATACAATTTCGATATAATTATTGATGATATAAATAAAATCCCATTTTACACACCTTTATATGTGAGAAAACCTATTCTTGCAATAAGCCATCACTTTTTTGGTCGCAGTATTTTCAGAGAAGCTTCAATTCCAGCAGGACTATATGTTGTTGCAGGTGAGTATTTAATGAGATTTGTTTACAAACGAACGCCATTTAGTGTAGTTTCGCAGAGCACACTTGACGAATTTATCAAAATGGGTTATGACAAGCGATATTTTACAATAATTTATAATGCTATTGACCACAGTCGGTTCCCATTTTCAATTGGCGAAAAAGAGGTACAGCCAACTGTTTCGTATTTTGGACGACTGAAAAAATACAAAAGCGTTGACCATTTGCTGCGTGCATTTGCAATTGTAAAGCAGAAGCACCCACAAGCAAAGCTACATATTTTAGGACGAGGGGATTTCCGCAGCGAGCTTGAAAAATTGGCAAACGAGCTTCATATTGAGAATGACACAATTTTTTTCGGATTTGTTTCGGAAAAAGAAAAGGTGCGTCTACTATCGAGAGCGTGGTGTGTTGCGAATACTTCGATGAAAGAAGGTTGGGGAATAACAAATTTAGAGGCAAATGCAGCCGGGACGCCTGTTATTTCGGCAAATTCACCAGGTTTGCGTGATTCGGTATCGGTTGGGCAATCGGGACTGCTTTATGAATATGGGAATATCGAAGAACTTGCAGAAAAGATTGATAAGATTTTTTCTGATGACGAGTTGCGAAAAAAATTGTCCGAAGGAGCTATTGATTGGGCAAAGATGTTTAGCTGGGATAAATCTGCTGATGAAATGCTTGCTTTAATCGAAAAAGTTATCAAAGGTGAGTTTAAATTTTAGCATTTTTTTGATATTTTTTGGGGCTAATCCCAAATTTTTTTGCAAACTCACGGGAAAGGTGAGCGGGACTGCTAAACCCAAGTTCATAAGCAATTTCAGTAACGTTTTGCCCACTTTCAAGCATTTGTTTTGCAATTTCCAACCGTTTATGACGAAGGTAATCGAAAACAGTATGCCCGAAAACGTATTTAAAAGCTCTATTAAGACGTGTGTGAGTAATATCGGCAATTCTGCATAGTTCAGCAAGTGGCGGCACATCGGCAATATTTTCGAGGATTAATTTTTCAACAAGTCGAGCTTTTTCTATATCAGCGTCTGAAATAAGGGAAGAAGTGCCACGAAAATTATCGCTGATTTGGTTTATTAGAAGTGTCATAAGTTCAAGCGATTTTGCTTCAAGAAACATTTTACGAGGGACAGTTGCGTAATTATCGGTTATTTGAGTGCAGGCAATTTTCATTAATGGATTAATCTTGCTTGTAATAACAAAAGGATTACCTGCTTTTGAAAAAATCAATTCTTTAAGATTTTCGGGGAAGTTTTCTATCTCATTTTCAATGAAATTTTTAAGATAATCGGAAGAAGTATGAAGCGAAAGGACTAATATTTTATCTTTGCCGTTGAGGAACAATTTGCCTTTTGAATTTGGGAGGTAAAAGACGGCACAAGTGCCGGCAGAAATTTCAAGAAAATTGCTGAAACCATTTGCGGAGTTTATTTCAACAGACATACTACCAGAGAGACAGAAAGCAAATTCAAGAGGAGCCTGCTCAATTGAGAACTCAACACTAATATTTTTTTTAAGCTTATACTCGGTAATAACAAGTTTGAGACCATCGCGCAATTCAATTTCTTCTTTGAATGCTTTTTTCAATTTGTTAGAAATAGAAAAAAGCGGCAATTTAAGAGAGCGTTTGCCAAGAGAGAGACTTACCGAGAAATTATAATCATCCATTTTTGCTACGTTTTTTGTTGAAATAATAGTAAAGAGGAATACCAAGCAAGCAAAGGAAAATACCGAACAGGGAATTAATCAGTTGAGTTCGACCTTCTATAAACATTTGAATATCATTGTATAAAGTAAAGATAACATAAATAATTGAAAAGAAAATAAAAAGCAAAGGCACAACAGGGTATCCCCAAACACGATAGGGACGTTCAACTTCGGGGTATTTGCGGCGCAGGACGAACACCCCCGCAGCACCAGCAGCATAAAAAATCCAGCTGACAAAAATTAACATATCAGTTAGAATATCGAAAGTGCCACTCAGGACAAGCACAGAAGCCCATACTGCTTGCAGAATGAGCGAGTTCGATGGAGTATACCTTGTAGGATGCACTTTTGCGATTGATTTGAAGAATAAAATATCGCTTGCCATAGCAAAATGCACGCGTGCACTTGCTAAAATAGTTCCATTTGCAGTGCCGAAAGTGGAAATCATAACAGCAGCAGCAACGAAAGCCCCACCGATTGCCCCCATAGAAATAGTTGCAGCATCGGCAGCAACCAGAGATGACTGAGCCATTTGTTCAATTGGCATAACATAGATAAAAGCAATGTTAATCAGTACATAAACGGTTATGATTATCAAAGTGCCGACCGCAAGAGCAAGCGGAATATTTCGGTTGGGATTGCGGACTTCGCCTGCAATGTATGTGATATTATTCCAGCCATCATAAGCCCAGAAAGCACCAGCAAGAGCAACCATAAATCCCGAGAAAAAGCTAATTTCGCCGGACAAATACGCAGAGGATGGCTTACTAAGATTTTCGAAGCTACCACCACTGAAAGAAAAACAGAACAAGACAAGCAACAGAATTGCTGCAACTTTCATAAAAGTAAAGGTAGCTGAAACAGCGCCGCTGAATTTTACGCCGTAATAATTAACGGCAGTGAGCCCAGAAATTACAAAAATTGTGAGCAATTTGACACCAATGTTTTCGAGCGGGTAGATATATCCAATGGCGGGTAGGAAAATACGCCAGGTTTGCTCAATTTCTGTGCTAAAACGAGGCAGTTGTATGAAAAACTGAGTATATTCAGAAAACACATAAGTGATTGAAGCAATTGAGCCAGTTTGAATAACTGCAAAAATTGCCCAGCCATAAAGATATGCGACCAAATCGCCATACATTCGCTGGAAAAAGACGTATTGTCCGCCAGTAGCAGTAATCATACTTGCTATTTCAGCGTTTGTCAGAGCACCAAAAAGAGTGAGTATCCCGGCAATCACCCAAATAGCAATCAACCATTCGGGCGAACCAAGGTGAGCTGCCATAAAAGCAGGTTTTTTGAAAATACCGGAACCGATGACAGCACCGACAACAATAGCCAGCGTAGTAACAAAACCAAGTTGAGGAATTAATTTAGGTAATTTATCGCTCAAAATAACTCCATATCAATAATGAAACTTTGCAAATATAATTAAAAAATTGTAAGTGCAGGTAGTGTAAAATTCTAAAATAAACTACATAAAAACAAACCTTCCGAAGATACGAAAATCTTCGGAAGGTTTTGAAAAAATAACAGGAAACCTATTTAATGATACTACCGGTCTGTGCAACAATCAGCAGAAATAACGAATTTATCTGAAAATTTAATAAGCTGAATGAACAGATTTAAGCGGCGAATAGCATCATATTCCTTATCGTTTTCTTTAATTACAGGGTCGAATTTTTTCCCTTCTGCAATTATAATAATTTTGGCGTTACGTAATGCTTCATACATTTTATCGGGACTATCGAATTTTTGAGTAGGCAAGAAAACAAGCCCTTCATTTAGATATTTTCGGAATCGTTCATCTTTGCGCAACAAAGCCATAAGTTCGTTGTAGCCGTAATAGACGCGAAGTTTTGAAAGGTTATCGTTATCGGAATTGAGATTATCACCATTTCTAATAACAACCCTATCTAAAACTATCTGGGAATTATCATTGATTTTACCTTGAATGTAGCTTACAGTTTCGCCGAAATAATTGCAAAGTCCGGCGTCGCGAATATCACTATATGCTTCAAGTTTAATGATAAGTTTTGTTTCAGGTGATAATTTGGAAATTTCTTCAAGAGCAGGAATGAAGTGGTCAGTAATCTCAGTTTTCATACCAAGTAGATTTCTATCGACAGCTTGGGCATATTTGCGGTATTCATTCATACGAGTTTCGCGGTTGACGCCTGTCCAGACACCATATCGAGTATTTCGAGGATGAAGTTCGATACAGGTAGCATTTTCAAGAGGATTTCCACGCTGCATAAGAAGAATATGACGAGGAAGGTTTGCTGAGGTATTGACTTCCCAGAATGCAGTTTGGTAGTAAGGCACGTTTTTGTAATAATCGTCAAGAATATCAACGAATTTTACAGAGCATTTTGGCTTTTCAAAATATTCGGGTTCCAGAAGAATTTCATCGTTGATAACGGTGTCGCGTTCAAAATGAAGGTCAATGGGTTTGAGCATTGTCTTTTGAGAACGGGCAAGCGGACCGATAACGATTTTATCTGTTGAATCAAGTTGAGGGATTGTATCATATTCGATTAATTTCAGAGTTTTTTTCTGAACTCGCCCACCTTCAAAAACAAGTCTTTTATTAATAACTTGCTTGGTTACCTCAACAAGAGAAGTGCGAGTTTGAGTGATAATTTCAGTTGTAAGCTCGGGGCGAACTTCACTTTTTTGAATAACTTCTGGTTCGACAGGCTTCACATTTCGTGGTGGGCAACGAACATAGCGAATATTGGTAATAGTTTCTTTTTTCTGGGATTGATTATCATCTGAATGAGGAACAAATTCCTTTTCAACACGAATTGAATCTACAAGTGTAATTGGAATTAATTCAGTAACGTATAAAGTATCGTAAACAAATTTGGGAGTGGGATTAATAATTGTGTCGTATTCAATTATCTTATCTTTGGAGACAATTTTTGGGACAGTGTAGAAAATTTCGTTGTACTTATAATATTTAAGAATTTTTGCCTGACCTGGGTCGCCGCAATCAAGAGTATTATGAGCGGAACCTCCCCAAACTTCGTATCTATGCCCGTTAATCAAATTGAAAGAAGCTTCGTAAGCATTTTTTTCCTGGGACTGCCCCGTTGTTAAATCAACGAGTTTAATAATTGGAAGCAAAACTCTGTCGGAAGGATTTTGTTTATTTACAACTCTAACATTAATTGTTGCAACAGGCGGGGGTGGCGGGGGTGGTTCTTTGCATTCAAGTGAGTAAGGGAACATATAAATATCGAATTTACCTTTGTTTGCAACAAGTGTATCGCTTTTAGATTTCAATGGTTTAGGTGTGATATTTCTATTAGAGGAAATAAAAAGCTCTTTTTGAGTTTCATTGTAGTATGGAAATGCGACAAGCGGGAACATTTCATCTGCGTTTGTATTAATGAATTGATTTTCAAAGTCGAACTGGCTGCTTTTTGGTAATTGGCGGGCTGTGCCAATAGGTCTAATAGTTTGGGATTTGAAATCAATTTCAATATCGGCTTCGTAAATATCATAATCTTTGTCGCGGTTTGATGCAAAAAGAAGCTTTGGTGAAATTTTAGAGCAAGCAACAAATGGAGTTATTTCATTATATTCATCTGTGTTAATTAAACTTGACCTATCAAATTTTTGTGGCACTGACCATACGCCATCAATACGGAAAGCATAGAATATATCGGAATTTCCTTTCTTGATGATTTGCTTATCGAGCGATGTAACAATTGAATAGGGATTATCCCTATCCGATGCCCAAATAAGGACTAAATTGCAAAGAGAATCCGTACCGACCCAGGGATGAGAATCCCAAAAAACTGAATTAATCGGCTCGGGAATCGAACGGAAAACGTAGCGACCATTTTCTTGCTGAAAGAAATAAATATCTGTTCCTCCAACGTAACCAACGAAAGGAAGTTCCATAATTCGAGTGTAATTAGCATCAGGACCGTGAGCAAGAGAAACAAAGCCGCTATTGTTAGTAAGGAACGAAACACTTTCGAGTTGTTTTGTAAGAAAGTCGATTATTCTCTTGTTTTTAGTAACAAAATCATCGCCCAACAAGTCGCGGAAAAATGAGTTAGAAGGTTTAATTCTTGAAGTAGCTGGTTCGATATACAGGTTTGAATTTTCTTTACGATAGGCATCGATACAATTTGTTTCGAGGACGCGTTGATATGGGGCAATTTCATCAAAAGCAGAATTGATAGAATCGTTAGGGTTCGACTGCCGCACTAAATCAAGATTGCCTTTTGGCAAAATATAGAATTTAGGCGAACAACAAGAATAAGTTAAAAGCGCTAAAAATAACCAAATAAATATATTGTTCTTCATAAATTTGCTCTCCTATTTATCCAAAGGATAAAACATTATAGTAACACGCTTTCTATTAGGCGGAACGTTTGTTTGGCGAATTTCACTAACAAAGAAAACGAAGCGTTTTCCATTTTTCGCAATGTAAGTATAAACGTTGCCGGGGACAACAGTTAAATCGACAGCAATGCGAGAAGCTGCTTGCGAACGAAGGTCGTTGATAATATTTGCAGGTGGAGTGGGGACATTCGGAGCGCCAACAGTTCCAACAATTCTACCGTTCTGGTCAATAACGACAATAGTTGCAGCATCAAAGCGGACAACAGTTGCACCAGGCTGGTTCTGACCAAAACGGTTAGAGACGTTGTAGCTTGCAAAAGACTGAACTATTGTAGGCAAAATACTATTTACATAGTTGCAGAAAGCCTGTGCGTCTTCGTTCAGATAATTTTGGTCAATTTGGTCGATGCTACCGAAAATTCTAAGTATGGCTCTCTGGGCAGCTGCATCAACATCACGAACGAGTATATCGCCAGGCAGTTCATTATTAATTGGGTAATTGTCAACAATACCGGCGTAATAGATTTGATTATCTACAACAAAAGGCAGCGAAACAATTGGTATTTGAACTTTATTTACAAATCGATTATCATTAGGAAAGCTACCCGAAGAATTGGCGTTAATCGGGAATTCATAAGTGCCGATATTGTAATCCGGGTCTAATATAGTTTGTTCTTGCCCGGTATTTGGGTCTGTAACTATTGTAAAATTAGAATTAAATTGTTCGATAGTTACAATTCTTGTCTGACAAATCGTAACAGGATTTGCATTATCGAGCGGGCAATCGTTGCAAGCGGCAAGAAGAATACTAAAAATTAAAGATGCTATCAAAATTAATTTATTTTTCATAATAATTCCCTTTATATAGTTATTCCTAACCTTAAAATTAATGAATTGATGCGTTTGCGAGTAGGTGAAACAAAGCCTGAGTTATAAGTTTTGTCGGCATAAGAAATAGAACGGAAGCCTAAATCGGTAGAGAAATCAATTTTTCGGGTGATTGGAACTTCAAAACCGATACCAAAACCAATATTTATAGGTAGAGAAATGTCCAAATCGGGTGCTTTTGCGTCTAATTTTTTCTTACAGTCATTATTGAAGCTTAATTGCATAAGTTCAACTGAAAACTTATCAATGCTGAGACCAAACAAGCCGTAAACGAAAGGAACAAAGCAAGGACGTTTTTCATATTCTTCGACTATTTGGCGATTTTTAACTTCAACAAGGTAATTAGGATTAATTTTCTGGATAATTATCAGAGAATCACCTTCTTCGGGACACTCGCAATTTTTGGGAAAAACGATTGTATCGTAAGTAAACATTTCAGGAGTGGAAGTAATGGAAGTGTCGGAAATGTTAATACTGCGGGTGAAACGGTCTCTTACAAGCTCGTAGCGTCCATATAAATTGAGGGAAAATCTTCGAGTAAGGGAACTATCAAATTGATTGAAAGTGCGAACACCCGATGATGCGATTAGCCCTATCCCCCACCTGCGTGAGCTTCCGAACCGATAGCCAAAGGCGACATCGGCAGTCCAATCATCGCGCCCAATCTTTTTTGAAAAGGCATTAAAATCATTGTAAAGAGAATATCCAGGCTTGATTTCGAGGAAATATTTGGGAAGTTCCCTATCGGGACATTCAAGGCAAAGTAAGCAGGGAACTTCGACATCGAAATCAATGGTTAGAGAATTGCAATTGCAAGGTGTCGAGCAAGTATCCCGATATAGAGTATCAACGGGAACTTCTCTGAGCATTCTTGGCAAAAGCGGGTCGTTGTAGTTTTCGAAATAATTAATATTGCCATATTGATTTTGAGGAAGATTGAGTTTAAGCCCGACTAAATCTATATCGTCGAGCGGGATACGTTCTCTGATGATTCTTTTTTTGACAGAAGAATCAACAAAAACGACAAAGCTTTTGTAGACCCAATTGTTCATCGGACAGGTATCAGGATAACCCACGACCTCGATTTTTTTGACTTCTCCGCGAAGAGTAGCGCCGGAACGGAAATTTTTTGTTTTTGGGTGAGTTATGTATTTATAAGAAGAATCTTGCTTAATTCTAACAGCGTCGTCCCAGGAAACCTTTGCAGAGCAAGAGAAAAGCATTAGAAACGCAATGCTCGCAACAGACACAAGAAGTAAATTGTTTTTCATAGGCTCACACTCAAAGATAAACCACAATTAATAGATTTAAGGTTCTCGCGTTTATCGGCTCTATAGATAAAATTTGGTGCCGAATAAATCGCTTGTGCATCAATCATCCAGCATTTTTTAAAGCATTTGAAATTATAGGCAAGACCAAGACCTAAGCCCCCACCAAAACCAAGTTTGGAGAGATTATCTGTGCCGGAAATGGAGCTTAGAATAATTTGTCCTTCGATGTAGGGAAGGAACTTGTTGTCGAAGCAATCGCGAACAAATGGAGAATACTTAACAACAGGCGAAATAAGCGTTTCTTTTTTGTAGTAGCTTATTTCATTTTCTTTTTTGAGATTGAATTGGTCAATTCTCAATCCATACCATAAGCGACAATAATTCTTGTTCATTACTTCAAGCTTGATACCCAATGACTTTTTGTTTTTATCCTTAAATTTTTCAGTAGGTATCAGGTAGTTTGCACCAGCGGAATAGTATATGCTGCAAATAGCATTGATTGGAAAGAATAAGACCAAAAAAACTAAAAAAACAAGGTATTTTCTCACAAAACCTCCGACAATTATACAAAGAATCTTATGTGTTTATAACTTATTTTGATTGCTAATGTTTATAAAAAAACGTCATTTTCGACAAAGATATAAAGATAATATAACATGAAGAATGGATAAATACAAAGAAAAAATGAAAAATTAAAAGAAACTAATTTTTAAATAATAGAAAATTAATCGAAAAAGATAATTAAATCAATATTTTTCAGATAGATACTCAAATAATAGTATATTTCGGACCATAAGGAGTTAGAATACTTTCAATGAGTTCTACACGAAAGTTTGTTAAAGTTCCGAAATATTCATTAGAGTATTTATCAAGATAGCGATAGAAGCTATTAGCAACACTTTTCATTCGAAGAAGTGTAAGATGCGGCTTAAAATCTCTGGTTTCTTTTTTTATACCGAATTCGGAACAAATATCATCAATGATGATGAATTTTTCGAGGAGTAGATTGGTTTCTGTCTGAATGTCTATATACAAAACGCGTGGAACTTTTCGATTTGGAAGGACTGAGACACCAGAAAAAACAAGACTTTCCTGATAATCAGTAAGATGTTCGGAAAGAGCAGTTCTTAATTCAGAGATTTTAGGAATTGGGAAATCGCCAATGAATTTTAAAGTAAAATGAAGATTATAATCTTCGACCCACTTCCCTATGGTAGCTTTATCAAAATCTTGTTTCAGTTGATTTAGTTTATTATCAAAAATTGAATTATCTATGAAAACACCTACAAATAATCTTTTATTCATAACTTTCAAAAATTTGTTAAAACAAAAGAAATATAAGCAAAAATAATCAGATATTAAAGTAAATTGGGGGCTGTCTCATAAGTATTTTTTTGAACCATCGGAAGAAGAGGCACGGCAAGCCGTACCTCTACAAAAAAATTATAATTTATTGGTTATTTAGCTTTTTAAGACAGTCCCATAATTCAAGCAAAAAGTTAAATAAACTTTTCAAGAAGATAATTTTTCAAGTTGTCTGCATTAATTCTAATTTGCTGCATAGAATCGCGCTCGCGAACAGTAACAGTATTGTCCTCTAAGGTTTGACCGTCGATAGTAATGCAGAATGGGGTGCCGATTTCATCTTGACGGCGGTAGCGGCGTCCGATAGCCCCGGAAGTATCGTACTGAACTTTGAAGGATTTCTGCAAATCTCTGTAAATAGTTTCAGCTTTTTCGGGCATACCATCTTTGTTGACAAGTGGTAGAATTGCAGCTTTGATAGGAGCAAGCACATTAGCAAAGCGAAGTACAGTCCGTTTTTCAGATTTTCCGTTGTCGGAAGCAACTTCTTCTTCGTCGTACGCATTGCAAAGGAATGCCATAAAGGAACGGGAAACACCGCCAGAAGTTTCGATAACGTAGGGAATATAGCGTTCGTTATTAACTGAATCGACATATTCCATTTTTTTACCTGAAAATTCTTGATGGTTGCGAAGGTCGAAATCAGTGCGCGAATGGATACCTTCAATTTCTCCGAAACCGAATGGAAATTCGAACTCTATATCAACTGCATAGTTAGCGTAGTGAGCAAGTTTTTCGTGAACTTTCCAGCGTAGTTTTTCTTGTTTCATACCTAATCGATTGTACCAATTCCAGCGTTGTTCTTTCCAGTAATCGAACCATTCTTTTTCGGAGCCGGGTTTGACGAAAAATTGCATTTCCATTTGTTCGAATTCGCGAGTGCGAAAGAGGAAATTTTTGGTGTTAATTTCGTTGCGGAAAGCTTTACCGATTTGAGCGATACCAAAAGGAATTTTTTGGCGAGCAGTATCAAGAACGTTTTTGAAATTAACGAATATGCCTTGTGCAGTTTCGGGACGCAGATAAACAATTGCACTATCGTCTTCGACGGGTCCGATAAATGTTTTGAACATAAGGTTGAAATTGCGAACGGGCGTCCAATCGGTAGTGCCCGAAACAGGGTCAGGAATTTGGTATTTAATAATAATATCGTAGAAATCATTGGGTTCTTTTGCTTGGTTTAGAGCAGTTTCGATTTCGTTAGCAAGTTCGGTTTTATTCTTTTTTCTCATTTTTTCGATAAAATCTTCGATTAAGTTATCGGCACGGTAGCGTGATTTGCTTGTTTTGTTATCAATCATTGGGTCACTGAATTGAGATGTATGCCCACTTGCATCCCAGGTGCGAGGGTGCATCAGTATAGCGGCATCGAGACCTTCGATATTATCGCGGAAGGTCATTTCTTTCCACCAAGCATTCTTAATATTAGCAAGAAGTTCAACACCTAATGGACCATAGTCCCAGCAACCATTGAGCCCACCATAAATTTCAGAGGATTGGAATACAAATCCGCGTCTTTTAGCAAGAGAAGTAATTGTATCGAGTGAAAACATAATTCGAACCATAAAGTGAAACTTACAAATTTTCAAAAATAATAAAAAGGTAAATAAGAAATAAGAAAAATTAAATGTGGATAATTTTATTTGGATAATATTTGTAATTTTAATAATTTTGTATTTCATATGTAATTAAGGAGCGTAAAAGTGAATACTTTAGATTATGTAAATCAAATACTGCTTGAAAAAACAATTGAAGCCCGTAAAAATAAGGACGGCGAAAACTTTGCAGAAATACCTGATTTCAAGCCGGGCGACACAGTAAATGTAGCAGTTCGAGTAGTTGAAGGCGAAAAAGAGCGTATTCAGAATTTCAAAGGGATAGTGCTTTCGCGTCGTGGTTCTGGTATCAACGAAACTTTTTTAGTTAGAAAGATTTCGAACGGAGTTGGTGTAGAAAGGATTTTCCCATTGTATTCGCCAATGATACAAAGCATAACAGTAGAGCGAACAGGTCGAGCTCGCCGTGCTAAATTATATTATTTAAGAGGAATGAGCGAAAGAAAGATACGCGCTAAAACGTCGAATAATTAATACAATTTCAATATTAATAAAAAAACTGTCTTACAATTTTGTAAGGCAGTTTTTTTGTGCCATAAAATAATCAATCCAAAGATGTTGAGATGCTTTCCTGTCCTGTTTTTGATTATTGAATATCGATTTTTTCTATATTAAATTTGATAATAACAAAAAAGCCAGTCTCAACAACCTTCGGAAGGTTTCGAACCTTCCGAAGGTTTTAGATAGATTATTGCAATGTTGCTGAAATATTTATTTGGACAATTCTTTTTTTTGAGAAAGCAAATTAATAAATAAACTTATTCGCCTGATTGCTTTGGTTCAGATTTTCTTTGTTTTAATTCATTATCGAGGAAGAATAAGGCGCCTTTCGAATCGCCAATTAATTTAAGTCTTTCAACGATTTCACCCGTTGTAGCTTCTTCTTCCACCTGTTCGTCAATAAACCATTGCAACATACTTGAAGTAGCGTGGTCTTTTTCATTGAATGCTAAATCAGCCAGTTCGTTAATCCAGCCTGTAACAAGTTGTTCGTGGCGAAGAGCATCTTCGAATGCAGCGAGTGGCGATTCCCATTCTGATGGTGGTGCTGCAATTTGACCGATTTTAACTTTGCCACCACGGTCTATCAAATAATCGAAAAACTTTAAGGCATGCATCATTTCTTCTTCTGCCTGAACAAGCATCCAGTTGGAAAAGCCATTCAAATTAATTGAGGCAAAATAAGCAGACATTGCCAGATAAAGATTGGATGAATACATTTCACGAACAATTTGCTGATTAATTGCGTCTTCGATAACTTTTTTAATCATAATAACCTCTTAAAAATGAGAAATATAAGTTATAGACGAAATAATTCAGCAATATTGTTAATCAATTTCTTCGATTACTACAACTTTTCCAAGTTCTCGAAATCTTGCAGCAAGCAATGGAATGATTTTCTTTCTCGAAAGTAGCCCTTGCTGTACGAACCCTATATTATCGGTAGCTGGATTATATGAAGTTCCAACAAAGAAATTAATTCTATCTGCGTTCATTAGATAATCATATAGTTCTGTTACAGGATTTTGCTCGTCCATTAGCGAGCGGTCTTCATCCAGGACATTATATAACTGATTAAGTGTTACTGCACCTTCGGTAACTAAATCAACACCTTCAATCGAATACTTTGGTGGTGTGAAATGATTTGCAAAAGTATCGTCAATATCAATTCTCTTGTTCAGATATTTGGAAACAATACTTGCGGTTGTTCCACCACAAACAATTTTGGTACCGTCCATCGAGAAAAACTTTCTGCAAACTTCAAAATCTCTACTTTTGTTTATCGGTGGACCAGAAAGCACATTTGCAATTGCACCAATTCGTGAATACGCCAAAATTGAAGTTACATCATCATCGTTGTTATTGTTGCAAAGTGAGTAAATTTTTGTCTGCAATTGGTGAGGAATTTCGTAAAGTTTTCTACCATCAGAAAGTATTCCATTAATAATTTTGCAAACGCCCTCAGGACCGAGCCCCATAGGTAAGCCCCGACCAATTCCAGCTTGTGTAACTCCATCTGAAACAAGCAGCAAAGCATCACCAACCGAAAGATAGCAATTTGTTTCTGTTATCACAGATTTCTCAACCGTTGTTGACCTACCTTTCAAAACAGTAGCTGACCCTTTGGAAATATAAATAGGCGGAGGCATCTCGAAACTTAACACAACCCCAAGTCCGTCATTGATTATTCTTGCGATAGAAAAAACTGCATAAGGCAGATTTTCACGAGCAGCCTGGTTCATAGTTCTTACCATAGCTGCAAAAGCCTGGAGCAAAGTGAACCCACATTTTAATAATTCTCGCAATCGAGATACGCACATTGTTGCATATATACTTGCTTTAACGCCTGAACCCATTCCGTCAGCAAGGATGATAATTGTTGAATTCTGGTCTCTATCAATCAAAACGACGTCGCCGCAAGCAGTATTAGTTTTTTTAGTAGCCTGGCTTTTTTCTATCTCAACATATACATATCCCATATCCAGCCTCGCTTATCTTTTTCTGCTTCTCCACTTGTAGATTGTTCCTCTGTGATTTTCAGTATGTTTTCGACAAGAGCTTCGCCCTGGGCAGTGCTTTCAGCTAATAATTTAGCAATGTTTTGTGCCATAGAAATTTGATGCGATAGCAATTGACGGGCTTCTTTAATCGTTCGCTGTCTGATATCATCAAGCTTGGACTTATCAGCTATATTTTTTGTAATATTTACAAATATTCCGACAATTTGTTTTTCATTTTTAAGTTCATAAATAATCTGATGGCACACAATACCATAATTATCGTGTTTTTGAGTAAGTTCGATAATATCATCGTGTTTGGTAGCGATTCGCACAAAAGGTTCCGGGTCCATTAAATATGAAATTGGTTTGCCAATAATTGCTTCCGAGCACATAAAGAACCGTCTGAACGCAGGATTCATACTAATAATTTTCAGATGTTCATCGACGATAACAATTCCATTCGGGCTGGATTCGATAATCTTATCGTTCTTCATTTCAGCTTTTCGTCGCATAAATGGTATGCACATATCAATTTCAGCCATTCCATCGAGCACCGCACGAGCCTTTTCTTCGCAGGTATTATAGCCGCAGGACTGGCAGTTCAAACGATTTTCCTCCGAGGAATTACCTGTTTTTTCGAGTATTTGCAATAATTCATCTTCGGAATACTGTTTGAGTTCGATTGCAACATCATTGTAAAAGTTTGCAATTAAGTTATTATCGTCAATTGGCTTAAATTCTCTTTCGGGATACTTTTTGAAGTAGCTGAAAATTTCCTCTTTTCGCTCGAACATATTTTTATCAGATGTAATTCCTTTACCATTGATACATCCGTTTTTGCAGAAAAGAGGCTCAAACAGGATATTTTCATAATTATTATTTTCGAGATAAATTGCCATTTCTTTGACATCTTCGAAGCCACTTAAAGCGATTACTTTTGTTTGAAAAATGTCTGTGTCGTAGCCCGATGTTTTGAGCAATCCTCCTGAAAGTGGATAAAGCAACGCATTCTGGGGTGCATATTCATCAAAATCGCTTGCTTCAAAATTAGCTAAATTTATGCCCTCATCTTTGAATAGTTCATTTAGTTCATCGAAAGTGATAACATAATCAATATCTTCCTGGTATTCTGTACGGTCAGATTCAGCCTTTTTAGCAATACAGGGTCCAATAAATACAATTTTGAACTCATTGCCAAAACGCTTCTTGATATGTCGAGAATGAGCAATCATAGGGCTAACAGCAGGGACTAATCTATCGACTAATGCAGGATGGTATTTCTCTATGTAGCTTACAACTGCGGGACAAGCAGAAGAGATAAGGCTATTACTATTTTGTTTGTGAAACAGTTCTTTCGTAATTGTTGAAGTGTAATAAGCACCAACTGATGTTTCTGCAACATAAGAGAAGCCAAGTTTTCGAAGTGCCGAAGGAATTCGAATGCGTTCCCAACCTTCATAGAAACTTGCGAAAGATGGTGCAATACTTGCAGCAACTTTTTCGCCACAATTTAAGAGTTCTCGCACCAGTTCGACCTCACGACGATATGTTTTTGCTTTCTGGGGGCATTCTGCGATGCAAGTTCCGCAATGAATACAACGACTATCGATAACCGAAGCCTGCCCTTTTTTCATTTCAATTGCTTTTACTGGGCAGTTGCGTATGCAACGATAACAATCACGGCAGCGAGCTTTATTCGTGAATACAACTTGCAATTCTTTGTTTTTCATTTTAATCAAAAATGATAATTACTACTTAATCAAAATTAAGCAAAAAACCTTTAAAATAAAAGATATTTTTATCGATATATTTTTATCGTTTAGAAGTCTATTTGTATTCCATTCAGTAGATTTAAATCGCGTGGTTTTACTTTTTCGGGTGGGTCGCTATCGTAACGCAGTCTTAAACTTGTGCGAAACGTTAAATTTTGATTGATTTTTATATTAAGACTACTTTCATTCAGAAGGCGGTAATCTTTGTCGTCTGAAAAACGTGGCTGATAGTATGTAATACTTTTTATTAATAAATTTGGCGAGATATTCACTCCAAGAGAAAAATAAGAAGTAAGCCTGCCGACGGTTGTCTCTTTGCGGGGTTTGGTTTTCAACTCTTCGTTTTCAATCATTGCACCAAGTCCAAGAAATGTATATATTTCAAGTTTCTCGGTTGAATCAATCTGTATAATTTCGTTTATTATCTGAATTCTTGAAGTTATCCCGAACAAATTTCTATCTTTCAATAAAATAAACTCATTAAATTCCTTTTGCAGAAACAATTCACCATACAAATAATCAAATATCTGGTAGCTTGAACGAAGATGAATAAATCCGCGGTTTTCTCTTTTTTTGACAGCATCTTCTGCGTACGCGTAGCTGATAATCCCAAAATTATGAAATTTATCTTTCAGCCAGTCTATTCGATACGATGGTCTAACTGTTGTATATTCAGTATTTCCTTTGGTGATGCCAATGTCGACGTTTATTTTATGAAAAATTCCATCTTTTGAGAACTCTTTTCGAAATACTTCCGTATTAATTTGTGAAAATAGGTTGATTGATGAAAAGAAAAGTAAAATTACAACAATTAATATATTAACATTTTTCATAAAATTTCCTGATAATACCTTATTTAGAAAAACAAAAAAAAATACAATAACAACGTTCTGATTATGAACATTTCCCAAAGATAAACCAGGAATGTTAGAATTTATATTGTATCCCAGCTGAAAAGATATTAAATCTACTAATATTATAATCAGCAAAAATTGAAAAATTCCCAAATGCTTTGTTCAATCCAAAAGTAGCTTTCCAAGAACGATTAATTAAGTTTATCTTTGTTGTTTGAGGTTTTGTATCCCCGGGATATTCAGGTGGCTCGGGTGGCATAATTTTGTCTAAAACAGGGTCGTAACGAAGCAACCCCAATTGCATTTGCGTTTCCACAGGCAAAAAATATTTAAATCGGGCATCGATGTCGATATAATCGAACGAAAAACCACCATACAAATCAATAATATCATCGAAAGATTTAGAAATATTAATATTGGCGTTCCAGATTTGTGCGTTTGCTTTCAAGTCCGATTGAGTAACTCCAACTTTGTTCTGCAAATTAGTTCCTTGATAGACAACCTGTAGCGCAAGGTCGAACGGAGCATATTCGTAAATTTCACCATCGCTTGTTTGAACAAAATCAGTAAAATATTGTGAAATGCTATGCTTGATACCAAAGCCCCAAAACGCAAATTTGCCGATATATTTTCCTAAGTCAAGAGGTGGAACAACCCGTAGTAAAAACTCAGTGCCATAGAGCGAGCCAATCTCGATTTGTGGGACACCAGCTACGATTGTACTAATATTCCCACCTGCCGGCAAAGTAAAAAACGACGGAACCTGTTTCATTACATTCAGCAATGTATCTTTAATTTCTTGCGGAAGGTACTGATAAATCACGTGATTCTGGACTAGCTCGGTTAGAACGGCATTATCAAGATGAAGCTGAGTTGTATCTTTGCCAAGAATAGATGAGGCTTTTTTGGGCGGTACAATCTTTCCGGACTTATATCCATCGAAAAGTACAGTTTTGAAAAGGTAATTGATTAATCCAGCAGTGTCTCTGATGACGATTTCTGATTTAGATGGGTCGAAAATATTAATATTAATTGTTCCATATTGTGTAAGTTTGTTTATTGAGAAGCTATCCATCGGAAGCTGCGGGGAATAAAATTTATCAGAATTTCTGACAATTCCCGCCATTCCATTAACAGTAATTTTGAAATACGGCTTGCTAACGCTTCTTGGAACGTATGCTTTGGTATAAAATCGGGAATTTGAAGTTGCATTTACTGCTTTGACCATAGGAGATAAATACGGCACACCGTTTAAATCAAATATGTCCTTGCTAAAATTGCGTGCTAAATCAATTGTATATTCGCTTGCAGGGGCTGCCAAAATTGGCTGCACAAAGCCAAGCAAAACAATAATTAATACAAATATCTTTTTCATTTATTATTTCTCATTATTTCTTTCTTAATGATAACATAAAAAGGTACAGCAAACAAAAATATGGGTATTATCAAGTACTGCCATAATGAAGTTTCAAAATGACCGACAATTGAAATTACCGCTACCCTGACAAAAATGGCAGAAACCGCGATTGCCAAAATCCAGCTCAGAGGTGTAATTAGCTGCTTTTTCATTTATTCAGAAGTCTATTCTTGATATACAAATAAAGAGGTATTGCTAAAAGAATAGAAAAACCAAAAAAGAAAAAACTGGAAACAATTTTGTAAGTAATACTTAAAATAAAAAATATCAATCTTATTGCAATCAAAGCACCTACGATAGCAATAATTGCAGCTAAAATTTTTTTAAACATTGTTTCGTCCTTTGTTTTTGTTTATTAATACGATGTTTCAACAAAAATATTTATTTAACTCGAATTAACAAAGAATAATGAAAAAGGTAACATTTATTTTATTATTAATTACGTTGCTTGCAGGATGCAAAAGTGTTAAGTTGGATGAGAAACAAGAGACTGAACATATCTTTCATTTGCAACGAAAAAATATTGATTACATCAATATTAAAGCAGACTTCAAAGTTGAATTTCCCGATTTTAATCAAAGTTTCTCATCTGATATAAACATTGCAGGGCATGATTCCCTGAATATGACTATATACGGTCCGTTTGGAATTACCGTTGGGCGACTTTATGCTGACAAAAAGGAGTTTGTTTTTTACAACGTGTTCGAAAATTCTGTAATACAGGGGAATTCGTATGCTAAAAGCTTCGAGAAAGCATTAAAAATTAATCTTTCGCTGCCAGATTTAATTTCAGTTCTAGTCAATGAAGTAATGGGGAATGCTGAAGAATACAAAAAATATGAAGAGAGAAAGGAAAGTGTTGTTTATGCAAAGCGAACCGATTACTCAATAGATTTTATTGAATATTCACATCAAAAAAATGGTATTTTAAGATACCAACGCAAAGATGAAGCAAATGAAAAAATATTTGATGTGCTATGCGAGGACTTCGAAACAACGAAAAGCGGAGTATTTGCAAAAGTGATTAATATCCAAATACCGGAACATAAAGGACAGATGAAAATCTCATTTGATAAGATTGTTGTGAGCCCCAACAAAATTGAACAATTTAGGTTCAAAGTACCTGGTTCAGCCAAAATCATTGAGTTTGCGGAGTAGCAATGAAATAATATTTTGCTAATTACAAGAAAAAATATAAATTTGTAGTTCTATAATTAACAATTTGTTAAATAAGCAAGGCTATTATTAAAAAATAGGAGAAAAAATGAGCTTACGCCGTGTTTACGAAACAACTGTAATAATCAATGCCGCATTGGAAGATGCAGACATTGATGCAGTAATCTCCAAAATTACAAGCTACATTGAAAGCCATGGCGGCACAATCACCCAAATAAACAAATGGGGACGCCGTCGTCTTGCTTATCCGATTAATAAAAAATATAACGGATATTATGTGCATCTGGTTTTCGATAGCGTTCCAAGCGTTCTTCCAGTTTTGGAGAGATTTTTAGTATTAGAAGATACTGTTCTTCGTCATCTTACACTTGTTCTACCTGAACGCCTTCGTAAGTTGCGTCTCGAAAAAGCATTAGCAGAAGGTAAAACGGGCGATAACACTTCAATTACATCCGATGAACCTGAAAAGAAAGAAGATAAAGCTGAAAAAGCAGAAAAACCTGAAAAAGAAGTTGCTACTGCTGAGCAGGCAGCTGAATAATAATTTTGTAATTAATATTTTGGGATATAGATATGAAAATCATACTTCGTGAAGATATTGCAAAACTTGGGAAAATCGGCGACGTTGTAAACGTCCGTGACGGTTACGCACGTAATTTCCTTTTGCCCAAAGGTTTGGCTTTTGTTGCTACCGAAGGCGCTATGAAAAGAATTGAAGCTTTGAAGCGCTCTGCTGAAAAACGTAGCGAAAAAGAACGTCAAGTCGCTGAACAAATTGCTGCTAAAATCGCCGATGTCCAAATTACTATTCCTATGAAAGTGGGCGAAGAAGGCAAGCTTTACGGCTCCGTTTCTCAACAAATGATTGCAAATGAACTTCAAGCTCGTGGATTTGATATTGATAAACGTAATGTTATTCTTGAAGACCCAATCAAAACTCTGGGAATTTTCGATGTGAAAATTAAGCTTCACAGCGAAGTTATTCCTACTTTGAAAGTATGGGTTATCAACGAAGAACAAGAATAAATAATAACTTACGATTAAAAGCGTTTTATTACCAGTAAGTGTAATAAAACGCTTTTTTATTATGAATGTATTTATTACTGGTGGCACTGGATTTATAGGAAAATTCCTGATTTATCGACTAATCAAGGAAGATGCTCATATTACTGTTGCTACACGTCAAAAATTCAAACATTCCTCTCACATTGACTATATTAACTGGTTTGAATTAACCGACGATGAGAAACTGGACACTTTATCAAAATCTGATGTAATAATTAATCTTGCAGGTGAGAATATTGCTGCTCGTCGCTGGACCGACAAGCAAAAAGCTAAAATTATCCGTAGTCGAACAAGTGTTACAAACTCATTAGTAGAAATTATTAACAAATTGCCTCAAAATGAAAAGAGGGTGTTTATTTCTGCGAGTGCTGTCGGCTACTATGGGGACAAGAAAGAGGAATTAATAGACGAAAATAGTCCAATTGGGAAAGGGTTTCTTGCCGAGGTCTGCGAACTCTGGGAAAAAGAAGCATTAAAGGCTCGGAATTGTCGGCTGGTTATTCCTCGTATTGGGGTGGTGCTTCATCCATCGGGTGGTGCTTTGCAAAAAATGTTGCGTCCTTTCAAGTATTATCTTGGCGGTGCTATTGGTAGTGGCAAGCAGTTTGTTCCCTGGGTGCATATTGACGACCTTGTAGAAATGTTTATGTTCGTTGCAAAGAATAAAAGCTGCGAGGGTGTCTATAATTTTGTGGCTCCAAATCCCTGCACTATGAAAGAGCTTGCAAAAACTATTGGCAAAGTATTACATAAACCAGCAGTTTTCAAAGTTCCTGAGTTTGTATTGAAAATAATTCTTGGCGAAGCAGCTACAATGCTTATATGCAGTCAAAAAGTTTTATCGCAACGTCTAATAGATGCTAATTTTAAATTTGAATTTGAACGATTAGAAGATGCTTTAGCCGACTTACTGAAAAACAATGAATAACGTTAGATATATCGAATTACTTTCTCCTGCACAAAATTTAGAATATGGTATTGCTGCAATTAATTATGGTGCAGATGCTGTATATATCGGTGCTAATAAGTTCGGTGCAAGGGCATCAGTTGGCAATTCAACAAAAGATATCGAGAAGCTTTGTCGATATGCACATCTTTATAATGCAAAAGTATACGCAACCTTAAACACAATTCTTTATGAGAACGAACTTGAACAGGCGAGAAATTTAGTTTTCGAACTCTACGATGCAGGCATTGATGCAATTATTATTCAAGATACTGCATTTCTAATGATGGATTTGCCCCCAATTCAGATTTTTGCTAGCACACAGATGCACAATTACGAATTAGAGCGAATTAAATTCTTCGACAAAATTGGGATTAGCAGATTTATCTTGGCACGTGAACTAAATTTAAAGCAAATTCAAGAAATTAGAGAAAATATTAAAGCGGAGCTTGAATTCTTTGTTCACGGTGCTTTGTGCGTCGGGCTTTCAGGGCGATGTTATGCAAGTTTTCATTCGACGGGATATAGCGGTAATCGTGGCGAATGCAAGCAAATATGCCGTTTGCGTTATGATTTGTTCGATGCCAAAGGAAATACGATAATTAAGCAAAAGCATTTACTATCCCTGAAAGACCTTAATTTATCAGACTATCTGGAAAAATTAGTCGATGCGGGGATATCCTCATTCAAAATTGAAGGAAGATTGAAGGACATAAACTATGTTAAAAATATCACGGCTTTTTACAGAAAAAAGATAGATGAACTTATCGAAAGGAAGCAAGACATAAAAAAGACTTCCAAAGGTAATATATATTTGCATTTTGAGCCAAATCCCGCAAGAACTTTCAGTAGAGGATTTACCAATTACTTTATTGATGATAATCATTCAAAAAAGGCAAATTTTGAAACTCCGAAATCTATCGGACAGTTTATAGGTGTTGTTTCGAAAGTTGATAAAAACAAGATATTAATTGACACTAATGAAGTAATTCACAATGCCGATGGATTATGCTATTTTACTGAAAATGGGCTGGAAGGTTTTCTGGTAAATAAAGTTGAAAATAAATGGGTTATCCCGAATAAACAACTGAAAATAGAAATTGGTGTGAAAATTTATCGCAATCAGGATTATGAGTTTGAAAAGCTACTCTCTCAAAATAAGACCAGAAGGAAATTGCCCATAGATATCGAGCTAAATATTGAGAATGAATATCTGAAAATTAAATATCTGTATGAAGATATGTATGCCGAAAGCAAAATCGCTTTCGAGACTTCTTCAAATCCAAAGCAAATCGATATCATCGAAAATCAATTAAGAAAAACAAACGACACTCCTTTTGAAATAAAGAATTTAATTAATAAAGTTCAAATTCCAATTTTTGTCAAAATATCTGAAATTAACTCAATCAGACGACAACTTCTAAATTCATTAGAAAAAGTTATAATTGAAAATCATCAAAGACTTTCTTCAAAAATTACGCTTAAAACAGATAAATTCCCTATTGATACCGTTGATTATTCAGAAAACATATCGAATTCGCTAGCTGAAAAATTTTATTTATTGCACGGCACAATGATTAAAGAAAAGGCTTATGAAATAATAAGCAAAAAAGGCAATAAAATCATTATGACGACAAAATATTGCATTAAAAGAGAAATTGGAGAATGTCCTAAAATCAATAAAAAGAACAATAATAAAAAATACCACCTTCAAAATGCATACACACGCTACGAGCTTGAATTCGATTGTGTCGCTTGCCTAATGAAATTACGAGCAAATGATTAGTAGTTCGAATTGTTAATTTTTAGTTAAGACTATTTTATTTTTGATAATTACTCGGTAAGCAAGTATTTTTGTTAATCTTTTAATTGAAAATTTGTAAAACATTAATAAAATTGTATGGAAATTTATCTTTTTGTTGTAATTGCTCTGGTTTTACTGGCGACTACAAATTTATGGGTAGGTGTTGCCAATGATGCGGTAAATTTTTTGGGTTCGGCGGTTGGTTCGAAAGCTGCTCCATTCAGGACACTACTTGCCGTTGCTGCTCTTGGTATGCTTGTTGGGGTTACTTTTTCAAGCGGGATGATGGAAGTTGCTCGGAAAGGTATAGTCAACCCCGAGATGTTTTATTTTCAGGAAATAATAATAATATTTCTTGCATATGCCATAGGTGATTTAATCCTGCTCGATTTATTCAATACATTCGGTCTTCCCACTTCCACCACAGTTTCTTTGATTTTCGGATTATTAGGTGCGGGTGTTGCTGTTTCAATCTTGAAAATATTGGGAACCGATGGGAATTTATCTAATTTATATATGTATATAAATACTGCAAGGGTTCTTACATTTGCTTCTGCTATAATTGTTTCGATAGTGCTGTCATTTATTGCAGGTTCGTTAATTCAATATATAAGCAGAATTATTTTTACATTCAATTATGAGAATACTTTTCGTCGTTGGGGTGCAATTTGGAGTGCTTTTGCAGTAACTTCAATTACCTATTTTCTATTAATGAAAGGGATTAAGGGGGCATCTTTCATAACACCAGAAATGATAGATTGGATTGGGAATAATTTATGGTCTATTCTTGGTGTTTGTTTGGTGTTCTGGACTATTGTTTTTCAGTTGTTAATCACTTTTACAAGAGTAAATATATTAAAAGGTATTGTATTAGCAGGAACTTTTTCGTTAGCAATGGCATTTGCTGCAAACGATTTAGTTAATTTTGTTGGTGCACCTTTTGCGGGAATTAGTGCGTATGTTGCGGCTAATTCATCTCCTAATCCGTTTGAAGTAACGATGACTGCACTTACTGAACCATACAGGGCAAATACACTTTATCTTTTGATTGCAGGCGTAATAATGGTTGTTGTGCTTTATTCATCGAAAAAATCTAAAACAGTAACGAAAATGTCTGTATCGCTTAGCAGTCAGGAAGAAGAAGTGGAACGTTTCCAGAGTTTTGGAATTTCAAGGGGATTAGTTAGATTGGTTATTACATTTTTTGATATTGTTCAGAAAATCACTCCTGAAAAAGTTCGAAAGTACATTGCTTCACGGTTCGATAAATCACAAATGCCAAGATGGACTGACGAAAAAACGCCACCACCTGCCTTCGATTTAATTCGAGCAAGTGTCAACTTAGTGGTTGCTGCTGCATTAATCTCTCTTGGCACTTCTCTTAAATTGCCATTGTCGACAACTTATGTAACGTTTATCGTTGCTATGGGAACAGCATTTTCCGATAGAGCTTGGGGCAGAGATACAGCAGTATATAGAGTATCAGGCGTGCTTACTGTTATTGGCGGTTGGTTTATTACTGCATTTATGGCGGCTTTGATTGCTGCAACAGTAGCTACTGTTATTTGGTTCTTTAGCTTTGCTGGTATGGCGATAATGATTGCTGTGGTTGTCTACCTGGTATTTAGAAACACTATTCTCCACAGACGCAGAGAAAAAGAATTTGAGGAACGTGAAAAAGTTACTTCTAAACATCAGATGACTAAGGAAGAATTATATGAAGCAATAATAAATGGCAGCAGCAAATTTATTCACTCGATTTCTGATTTAGTAACAAACTGCAATGATGGTGTTGCTCACAATGATTTACGTATCTTGAAACTTTGCAAGCAAGGAACCAAACAAATTCAAAAAGATGCAGATTTGCTTATTCCATATATTTCGAAAGCATTAAAAAAACTAAATCAGGAAGAACTCAATAAAGCATACTCCTTTACTGATTTAGTTGGCTATCTTAATGTGCTTGCATCACTTACGCGAAGAATGGCTGTTCAGGTATATGACTATTTCGATAACAATCACAAGCTTCTGACAAAAGAACAGATTTTCGAACTATCTGAGACTGCAAAAGCAACAAGTAGTATTATTACTTCTATTGCAAATTCTATTATGAATAGAGAATATTTCAATCAAAACATTGATGATAGATTTGAATCAATTCGTACTCGTCTTGATCAATTTAAGTCTGAACAAGCAAAAAGAATGAACCAAGGAACTTCGACTACCTGGCAAAACCTTCTATATTTAAGTTTTATCGATTATTGCGAGAGGTTAGCTCTTAACTCGCTTAAAGTTGGTAAAGCTATGCGTAAGTTCTTTGTTGATTAATATCAAGTTACTTAAAAGAAAGATATTGTTTCCAGTTTATAACGGTCTCAAACGCACATTTTTGTAACCTTCGGAAGGTTTGGAACCTTCCGAAGGTTTTTAATAAAGAATTGTAGGGACAAGGTAAGCCACGCCCCTACATAATTACATATATTAAATTCTCTTAAATATATTCTCTTTTAGAAATTTATGCAAAATCGAGAATCAAATTTGTTATTAATCCATCAAATTGTTTTATGGTCAAATCCTTCAATATATTGCGTTACAAAGTCCTTTGGCAGTTTGCGTTTTTTGATTTTATTGACCCTGAAATAAAACAAAGTACTGTATAGAATTGTTTGAACTATCATTATTGTTAGTTCATTTATTGCAAAATATAATGAATTTTGCATTTGTGTAACTTTCATTATCGCTTGCAAAAACGGAACGAGTGGAAATAGATAAGAGAAGTATTTGATAGCTTCTAACAATTGATTTTGTGGCCAGGCAAATCCCGTGAGCATAAAAAACGGATAGCTTGTAAAACCAAGAATTACAAAAACTGTAATTCTATGCTTGAAAAATGTCCCGACAAATAATCCAAATGAAGCAGATGCCGCTATTCCAAGTGTGGCAATTAATAGTTTGCTTGCAAGAGTGCTCTGGTATCCTATGTGATAAAATGGAGCAAGAAATATAAAATAAATAAGTGCATAAATAATAAAAAATAAGATATAAGAAATCAGTTTACCCGCCGTAATCAAGCTAATGTTTCTTGAAACAAGAAATTGGTCGCGCCAATTATTCATTCCCCATTCCTTCGCTTGGGAAGCGGCAACGCCGATAAAAATTATCTGAGAAATAATAATTATCAAGAGACCAGGAAGTATTAAATCTCCATAGGTTAAATAAGGATTAAAGAGATATTGGAAATTTATTTTAACGGGCTGCGCATATCCAATCTCTTGAAGAACAGGTGTCCCCTTTTTCATAAGAGCGGAAGCTGTAACCTTAGCGCCATAGGTTGTAACAATTTGCGAAATAGGCAGACCAATATCGCTCAGTACCAACAACCTTCCTGGATTAATCAGAAGCTGGACAGATGTCTTTCTACCATATTTCAGATTTTCAGAAAAATTCTGCGGGATAATAATAGCTCCGTGAATGTTTTCTTTTGCCATCTCTTTTATTATTTCATCTTCGGAGTGCAATATTTGTGTTACAGCAATGTTTTGGTGAGCATCAATTTCACGGACCAAACTGCGGGATAAATTCGTGTTGTCTCTATCAAGAACTGCTATTGGGACGTTTTCTTCTGCTTTGTGCAAATATATTGCCCCATAAAGTAGAGGATAAGCAATTGGCGCAACAAAGAAAATTAATGCAAGATTTCTGTCCAGAAAGACTTTTCTTAATTCTCTTTTTATGATAGATAATAACTCTTTCATATTATTTAGTAACCGAATTTATTTCACGTCTTTGAAATACTTCACGGAACCAATCTCTCATTTTGCTTCCGACTGAACCCATCAAAATAATAATCAATGCCCAAATGACTAATGCAATGATTGTTAATTGAACGTAGCCGCGTTCGGGGTTGGAGCCAAAAAGAAATAATGGGAAGAAAGCTTCAAGATAATGAGTAAGTGGTATCAACTCGGCGAATTTGCTAATTGCTTCTGGCATAGCCCAACGTGGAAATGTATAACCACTGAATACAAAAGATGGTGCGTTTATTACTAAAAGTGCTTGGGCAGCAGTAACCAAATTCGATAAAATAAGCGATAGAAATGAGCCCATTCCAATTGAAGCAATGATATATAAATTCGTAAGCAAAATTATTTTGCCATATCCAGTGTTGATTGGTATTCCGAGAAGCGGGAAAAATACAGAGAATAAAATTACAGCAGCCATCAAAGAGAGCAAATAAATTGGTGTTAATCGTGCTAATAACCAAGGTGTTTTATAACCTTTTCGAGGTGTTATTCGACCTGGTGCTGTTTCTTTTTCCTCGCGAAATACCCATATTGCCGCAAAACTGCAAGACATTTGCAATATAGATAATAGCATTCCCGGAAGCAAATAAATCGCGTAATTAAAATAAGGATTGCCAGGAGCGAAAATATCGGTAATTATAGGCGTTGCACGAAGAGAGGCTTCTTTCTTGCTAAATCCTTTATCGACAAGTCTTCTAATCTGAATGTTTTTTGATTCGTCGAGCAAAACTTGTGCTATTGCTTTATATAGCACTTTACTATATATCATATTAAATCCATTTACGACAATATCAGTGCTACCACCTTTTCCTTGTTTGATTTTTTTAGTAAAGTCAGGTTCGAAAATAATTGTCGCAAATGATTTGTTGCTTTTGATTAAACTATCTGCTATAGACTTATCGTTTGTAACGAGAGCAACACAGACAGATTCGACCGCATCTAATTTATTAGTAATTGCACGTGTAAGTTCAGAACCATCATAATCAACTACCACAACGGGAACCTCCACTACATCCCCATTGACAAATGCTATGCTCAACACACTCCAAGCAAGCAGCGGCATAAGAAAAGCAATTACGGCAACGTGCGGTCGCCTCTTCAATTTCCGAGTTTCATTAATCAAAAAATAATTATATAGAAACCAAAAATTTCTTCTCATTTTTTATTTTTCTTTGGAATAGTGAAACGAACTGTCATTCCGGGGCGGAGCGATTGAATTTTGTTTTCAACTGGCTTCAACTTAACAGTAAATGAGCGAGTTTCGAAAGTTGCTTTATCCGCACTAATTCTCCAATTAGCATAATCAGCCATAGCGGAGAAATTTACAACTTTGAATTTTGTATTAATTCCCAGTCCGTCAATCCTTCCAGCCAACACGTCGCCAATTTTAATATTTTCAAGTTCAAGTGCAGGCAGGTTCAGTTCGACCCACACATCTTTTGGGTCAATAATTGTAATTACGGGATAACCAGTTGCAACAAGCTCCCCTGCTTCAACGAACCTCTTAGAAACAATACCTGAAATTGGACTTGTAATAATTGATTCATCAAGGTATGCTGCAACTTCTTCAAGCGATTCAACTGCTCGACGCAGCTGACCACGAGCCATATCTTTTTGCTCACTTCGCGAACCGGTAATTGCCATATCGAGTTGGGCGCGAGCAGCTTCTTTTTGAGCGCGAGCGGCATCGTATTTTTGTTTTGCTACGTCAAAGTCCTGTGCAGATAATAATTTATCTTCAAAAAGTGCTTTCATTCTCTGAAAAGTTTTTTCTGCGAGTTCAAATTGGCTCGAAGCTGCATCAAATTGGCGACGCGCCATTTCGATTTCTTCTTTTCTTGCACCTGCAATTAACATATTCAACTGCGCGCGAGCACTTTCGACAGCACCTTCCGCTTGAAAATACTTTGCTTTGAGTTCCCGGTCTGTGAGCTTTGCAATAGTATCGCCTACGCTAATTGCATCACCTTCGTCTACTTTAATCCAGTCAATTCTACCAGGAATTTTGGGCGAAACGTCATATTCGCGCATTTCTACTTGCCCAACACGAACGAAAGTTTTTTCCTCTTTCCCAAATGATAAAATTACTATAATTCCAACGATAATCACTGCAATAGCAATAAAAAGCAATGTTAGAGCAGTTTTCTTTTTCATTTTATCTCCTTTATATTAATTATTCTTTTCCCAAATATTTAGAAAATAATCGTTATTATTAATTATCTTACAGATTTGAACAAGATTGGAGTAATAGTCTTTCAAAGCGTTATTCCTTTTAAGCTTAATTGCTTCAAGAGAAAGTTCGGCATCGAGCACCTCAATAGATGTTCCCAGACCAGTTTCATAACGTTTTTCGTTAAGTCGTAAATTTTCAGTTGCTTGTTGAATTGCATCTTCAAGCATAAGGTAGCTATTTTCGGCAAGTTTCATTTCCATATAGTAATTTCTGACGCCAAGTTCGATTTTTCTCTCTATTTCTGCTGCTAATGCGTTGTAGCTTTCGCTTTCTGCTTTTGCAGCCTGGTAGTCGTTAGTACGGCGCATTCCGTTGAAAATAGTGAAGCTTGCGCCAATACCGACTGCCCATTTTGGGTCTATTGCCGAGCGGTAATGGTCGAATACATCATACATCCCAAAACCATAGATAGTTGGGAAATAGTTTGCCATTTCTGCTTTTGCTTTTGCATCTAATGCTTTAGCACCATAACGAATTTGTTCGAGAAGCGGATTGTTGTTTTTTGCAATTTCAATGAAATATTCAGCATTTTGCTCAACTGTTTTGTATTGAATTTTTTCAGCCAACTGTGAGATTTCATTATTATTCAGCAACGACGAAAGTGCAATTTTTGCAATTTTTAGTTTTTCTTCTGCTTCAAACACGTTTCTCTTTGCCTCAGATAATGCAACATCAGCGCGAAGTTTGTCGTGAGGTGCAATTAGCCCCTGTTTTAGCATTCCCTGGGCGCGTTCGTTGTGCTTTTCAATAGTTTTTAGAGCATCATATCGCACTTGCAGATTTTCTTCAGCAATTAATACATTGATATAAGCATTAATTACCTGACTGACAATTTCAGCAGTTTCAGCATCTAATTTTTTCAGTTCAAGCTCTTTTTGTGCTCTGGAGGCATCAACCCCCGCAGAAATTTTTCCACCAGTAAAAATAGGTTGGTTAATGGTAAAAGTCGCCTTAGGAAACGCTCTTTCTTTCAGTGTTTTTTCGAATTCGGGGATAGAGTTGTTAAGTTTTTCAGTTGCACCTTGTTTGATTGCTTGTTGCTGTTCGGCTGTTAGCGGTGCACCTGTTTTCAGTAAAGCCTCTAAGTTAGAAAATCCGACTTGATTATTTGCTTGCAGGGAAATCATAGCAGAACGGATTGGGGACAAATCAATGACAATATCCCTATCGATATAATTGTACGTGATATCAAAATTAATGTTCGGTAAGTACCGACCGTAAGCCGATTGAACATTATTGGTTTTTGCTTCTACGTTTTTCTTCGCCGCTTCAATGCCTTTGTTTGTAGAAATTGAGCGATTAATTGCTTCTTTCAATGTAAGTTGAGCATTTGCATTATTAAAAAATAGGAGCAAACCAATCAAACATAAAATTTTGTTTTTCATATTTTTATTTCTGAATAATGAACCATAATTCACTTTTTTTTATTTAAGTCCGTAGATAATATAATTAAACAAAGTATCGGTTAGTTCTTCTTTTGAGTAGGACAACAGATCATCTGATTTTGAAGCAATCCAGAACCAAACTCCACCAATAATAAACATAGTTGCATCCTTGGGGTTCATATCTTTTCTGAAAATATTCGCTTTTATTCCATCAGTAATTAATTCTTCGATTAATTTCTGTGAGTTCTCGACAGTTTTGGATAATTTTTCTTTTTTGTTAGAATTCCAGAAGCTATATTCATAAAGCAAGATTTTAGCGACTGATACATTTGAATAGATAAGTTCAATAATTTCACCCGTTATTTCTGCAATTTTTTGCAATGGTGTCATATTTTTTATCTTTTTCATTTCGAGAAGTTTGCTTTCAATCCGAGACCACGAACGGAGAAAAATTTCTTCGAGTATTGCTTCTTTGTTTTTGAAATACAAATAAATTGTTCCTGCTCCAATACCCGCAATTTCAGCAATTTTGCTAATTTTTGCTTTGTGAAAACCTTCACAAGCAAACACCTGCGAAGCAGCATCCAGAATAATATCGTACTTATTATCAATCATAAACACCAAATGAACAATGAACCATAATTCATTAACGTGCAAAATTAAATTATTATTTTCAGAATAAAAAAAATTTTTTCATACTTTTTGTTCTATCAGGTTCAATGGGTTCTCTTTACAAACTCGTAATCTAATCAAAAAACTATATTTATGTAATGATACCCAAATTTTATTACGGCAATCTGATTAATAAGAATAAAAAACCTTCGGAAGTATGGATACTTCCGAAGGTTAGGAATTCTTTATTTGATTATTACAGTAAAAGCGATTATTTTCCAAGCATAGCTTTGTATGTTTCAACATCCATCAAAGAATCTAATTCTGCGGGATTACTCATTTCAATTTTAATCATCCAACCTTCGCCGTAGGGGTCTTTGTTAACTATTTCGGGGTTGTCGTTGAGTGAACGATTAACTTCAACAACCTTTCCACTAACAGGTGCGAACAAATCAGCAACAGTCTTAACTGCTTCGATAGTACCAAAGGACTGACCTGCTGATACTTCTGAAATATCATCAGGAATATCGACATAGACAACATCGCCCAATTCACCTTGTGCGTGGTCAGAAATTCCAATAGTTGCAATATTACCATCAACTTTAACCCACTCATGATCCTGAGTGTATTTTAATTCTGCGGGAAAATTCATATTTATCTCCAAAAAATGTGATGTAAATTTACACAAAAATACAAACAAAAAATGTAAATTAACAAATAATTAGTTAAAATAATTAATCGCAGTCCTCTATACTGATTAAAAGAAATTTTTATCGAGAAAACAGTATTTAATTACTATTAATTATGTAAATTAAAAAAAATATTATAATTTTGAATAATTTATGTAGCAAAATTGTTTTTGCATTAATAATTGAATTATTAACAAATCAAGTGTAAAGCTATGTCACAAAACAGTTTGAACTTGTCGGAATTATTCCCTTATCCAAGCTATGAAGAATGGAAAGCGGCAGCAGTTGAGGCACTCAAAGGCGCTCCCTTCGAAAAAAAGATGATTACAAGCACTTACGAAGGTATCGAACTTCAACCGATTTATTCAAAAAATGATGTCGAAGAATTAGAAAACCTTTTGCATAATTTACCTGGCGAACAGCCTTTTTTGCGACACACTGAGCGATTAGGCTTTAAGATTACACCGTGGGAAATTGCCCAAGAAATCAACATCCCTTTGCCAAATATTTTCAATGAAGCACTGATTGGAGCACTCGAACGTGGTCAAACTCGCGTTGTATTGAAGTTCAACGAGAATTTTGCTATTAATCCTCAATCTCAAATTTCTGGCAAAGATTTGCTCGTAGCTGATTATCGAGATTTTCAGGATGCTGTTAAAAACGTTCATTTTGAATGTGCATCATTGAAAGTCAAACCCAATAGCCTTGGTATTGAATTAGCTGCTATGATAATTGCCTACATTGAGAAAAATAAATTCGACAAATCTAAAATTAATCTAAGTTTTGGTATTTCACCACTTGCACAACTTAAAAATTACGGTAAATCGCTTGTCTCGATTTCCAAGCTAATTGATGATGCTGAACAACTTATACGCTGGAAGAAAGCAAACAATATTAATGCAAAAGTTATAGCAATAGATGGCGAAACATACCTTAATGGTGGTTCGAGCTCAGTTCAGGACATTGCTTTTTCTCTTGCCGAAGCTGCATTTATTATCCGTGAGCTTATTCAGCGCGGTCTATCAATAGATGATATTGCACAGAGCATTGAATTTGATTTTGCTATTGGTCCAAAATTCTTTACAGAAATTGCTAAATTCAGAGCTGCTCGTATTCTCTGGGCAAAAATTATTGAAGCATTTGGTGGGAACGAAGAATCACAAAAAATGTATATTCACGCTTCCACTTCAAAAATCAACAAAACAGTATTCGACCCTAATGTTAATATGTTGAGGGTTACCACAGAAGCTCTATCAGCAGTTTTAGGCGGCTGTCAGTCAATAAGTGTTGGTGCATACGACGAAGCAATTGGCATCTCGGGCGACTTCTCTCACAGAATAGCACGTAATGTTCAGAATATTCTCTATCACGAAACTCACCTTATCGATACGATTGACCCCGCAAGTGGTTCCTGGTATCTCGAAGTGCTTACTCAGCAAATTGCTAATAAAGTGTGGGATTTATTCCGCGAAGTCGAGAGAAAAGGTGGTATTCTGGAAGCATTGAAAGCAGGATTTATTCAGGAAGAAATTAGAAAAACAGCTGAAAGCCGCAAAGCCAATATTGCTTCGCGTCGTGAAACACTATTAGGAACAAATAAATATCCTAATCTTAGAGAAAAAGCCGTAACAAGCTTACTTGAAATTCCTCAATCTGAAATTGATAGACATCTGAAAAAATATGCAGAAAAATGCACTAATCCTGCTTGCGAAGCTGCAACGAATGAATATCGCAAAACAATATATAATGAAAGAAATAAATCATTAGAAAAAGCTATTGCTGCTTACAACGAATGCACTACTATTGGGCAGCTTATCGAAGCAACCGGGGCTCTCAATGCTGATGATATCCAGGTTGAAGCGATTGCTCCATACCGAATGGGCACAATTTTCGAAGAATTGCGCAAAGCGTCTGCACAGGCTGACCCACAAATGATTAAGATTTGTCTTGTAAACTTCGGTTTATTAAAAGAATACAAAATCAGAAATGATTTCTCGACAGACTTTTTCCAGGTTGCGGGTCTGGATATTGTAAACACAGATGGTGCGATGAACCCAGATGAAGCAATCGAGCAGGTAAAATCAACTGATTATAAAGTATATGTGATTTGCTCTACTGACGAACGCTATGCTGAGTTTGTAGAAGATTTTGCGAGGAAGTTCAAACAGATTAAGCCGACTGCTAAACTTATTTTAGCAGGATATCCTGCTGAGCTTGTTGAGAATTTCCGTTCGGCAGGCGTTGATGATTTTATTCATATAAAGACAAATATTTATGAATTTCTTTCAGCTTTGATGAAAGAAATTGGAATTTTGAATTAATTTGGAGTGTGAAATATGAGAACACCTGATTTTTCAAATATGGAACTTAATCTGAATGCAAACCAGATTAGCTTCGATGCCTGGCGTCAGAAATCAGAGACAGAATCTGGGAAATCGTTGAATGATTTGATTGTTAATACGCTCGAAAATATAGATATTTATCCTATTTATACTTTAAATGATATTAAAGAGTTTGAACATCTGAATTACACTGCTGGAATTCCTCCATATTTACGCGGTCCATATCCGACAATGTATGTTGCACGTCCCTGGACAATTCGTCAATATGCGGGTTTTTCAACAGCAGAGGAAAGTAATGCATTTTACCGTAGAAATTTAGCAGCAGGACAGAAAGGTTTGTCCGTTGCTTTCGACCTTGCTACACATCGTGGCTACGATTCGGACCACGAACGCGTTGTCGGCGACGTTGGCAAGGCTGGGGTTGCGGTTGATAGCATTCTTGATATGAAAATTTTGTTCGACGGTATTCCACTTGATAAAATTTCTGTTTCTATGACTATGAATGGTGCCGTTATTCCTGTAATGGCTTTCTATATTGTTGCTGCTTTGGAACAAGGTGCAAAGCTTGAACAACTATCGGGCACTATTCAGAATGATATTTTGAAGGAATATATGGTTCGCAACACTTATATCTATCCACCAGAGACATCAATGCGAATTATTGCCGATATATTTGAATTTACATCGAAATTTATGCCCAAATTCAATAGCATCTCCATATCTGGGTATCATATGCAAGAAGCTGGTGCTACTGCTGACCTTGAAATGGGCTACACACTTGCCGACGGTCTCGAATATGTTCGCACTGGACTTAAAGCAGGAATAGACATTGATGCTTTTGCTCCACGTCTTTCGTTCTTCTGGGCTATCGGAATGAACTATTTTATGGAAATTGCTAAAATGCGTGCTGCACGTGTTCTCTGGGCAAAAATCATTAAACAATTCAACCCGAAAAATCCGAAGTCGCTTGCTTTGAGAACACACTCGCAAACTTCGGGTTGGAGTTTGACCGAACAAGACCCATTCAACAACGTAGCTCGCACCTGTATCGAAGCAATGGCTGCTGCACTTGGGCACACTCAATCTCTTCACACCAACGCTTTGGACGAAGCTATTGCCCTTCCTACTGATTTTTCGGCTCGTATCGCTCGCAACACTCAAATTTATCTTCAAGAAGAAACAGGTATTTGTAACGTTATTGACCCCTGGGGCGGTTCTTATTATGTCGAAATGCTTACCAAGCAACTTATGGATAAAGCCTGGGGACATATTCAGGAAATTGAATCGCTCGGTGGTATGGCTAAAGCAATCGAATCTGGTATTCCCAAAATGCGAATCGAGGAGGCAGCTGCTCGTCGTCAGGCTCGTATCGATAGTGGTCGTGAAGTAATTATCGGCGTCAATCGTTATAGACTGGAAAAAGAAGAACCAATCGAAATACTTGATATTGATAATTCAGCTGTGCGTGAACAGCAAATTAAGAGGTTGCAAGAACTTAAAGCAAATCGCAATCAAGCAGAAGTCGATGAAATTCTGGATAAAATCACCGAAGCTACTGCAACGGGCAAAGGCAACCTGCTCGAACTTGCTATTGAAGCTGCAAAACGCCGTGCTACTCTTGGCGAAATTTCTTACGCTATCGAGAAGGTTTGCGGTCGGCACGTTGCAACTACTCGCACAATTTCGGGCGTGTATAGTTCTGAATATGCTGAAAAATCAGCAATTGAAGAAGTTCGTCGAATGACAGACGAATTTGAACGTCGTGAGGGACGTCGCCCAAGAATATTAGTGGCAAAGATGGGACAGGACGGTCACGACCGTGGGGCAAAAGTAGTATCTACTGCTTATGCCGATATGGGATTTGACGTCGATGTGGGTCCTCTATTCCAAACTCCACAAGAGACAGCAAAGCAAGCAGTGGAAAACGACGTTCACGTTGTTGGGGCGTCTTCGCTTGCTGCGGGGCATAAAACTTTAATTCCTCAATTGATTGAAGAATTGAAGAAATATGGTCGCGAAGATATAATTGTTATCGCTGGTGGAGTAATTCCACAACAAGATTATGAGTTTTTATACAAAGCTGGTGTGGCTGAAATATTTGGTCCAGGAACAAATATACCTTATGCAGCAAAGAAAATTATGGAACATCTCTTCGAGAGATTTAACGATTAGAAATTGCAATATTAACCTTCGGAAGGGACGAAAACCTTCCGAAGGTTACTCTAAATCATTTTCGAGATTGTTTTTGCACAGCCGATACGGATTTCATTCAATTTCTATTTAGTTTTTTGCTTTATGAGATATTACTTTCGATTTATATTTTATTTTCATTTTTGTCAATAATGACAGCAATCATGGCATCACCAGTTACATTTATTACGGTCCGCATCATATCGAGAGGTCTATCTATCGCTAATATTAATGCTAAACCTTCGACAGGTATTCCCACAGCATTCAGCACTATGACAAGCATCACTACTCCTGCACCAGGGACTGCTGCTGTTCCAATCGAGGCAAGTGTTGCGGTAAAAAGTATTGTAAGAAAGTGAATAAATGTCAGTTCAATACCAAACACCTGAGCAATAAATACAGCTGCAATTGATTGATAAAGGCTTGTACCGTCCATATTAATTGTTACACCGACAGGCAGGACAAAACTCGCCACTTCATTACGAACCCCAAGCCCATTTTCCACCTGTTCCATAGTAACCGGCAGTGTAGCTGCGCTTGAACTTGTCGAAAATGCCACAAGATGCACGGGGAACATTTCTTTGTAAAATGTTTTAAATGGCACTCGGGCAAAAACTCTCAAAAAGATTGGATATAATACAAAACCTATTAGTAATAGCCCGGAAATTACCACCAAAGCATAATAGCCTAATGTTTCAAATAGTTGAAGCGATTGGGCAGGATTATCTCCGGAATAATCTACTATTAGAGCAGCTAACAAAGCCATAACTCCAATTGGAGCAAAATTCATTATAAAGTCGATAATTTTAAGAATAATATCATTCAAACCTGAAATAAACTCTCTGACAAGTTCTACCTTTGAATTTTTAAGTAAAACAATCGCAACTCCAAACAAAATTGCAAAAAATATCACCTGCAACATATTGGAATTGCTTGACGCAGAAGCAACAATGTTATCAGGGACAATATCAACTATAAATTTCAATGGTCCATCGGATTTTGTGCTTTCAGCGATATTTGCTTTTGTCTCTAAATCCTGCGAATATTTACTCAGCAGCTCAATTCTTTTCTCCTCGGGGAATGAATTACCGGGTTTGAATAAAGTTACAAGCATTAAGCCGATTGATACAGCCAGAATTGTAGTGAATATATAGAAAGCAATAGTTTTAAGTCCTATACGAGATAGTTTGGTAATATCTGATAATCCCGAAATTCCTGTAACAAGCGAGGCAAAAATAAGCGGGATTGCAACAAGTTTCAACAATTTAAGAAAAATCACTCCAAATGGCTTCACCCAATCATCTATTATCCAACCGGTATTTGTAGAAACTGCTATTACGCCGATGATGGCACCAATAAGCATCCCGATTAGTATGCGAGCATACAAGGGTATCTTTTTCATTCTGAATGTTAGAAGTTCGACAACTGGGATGTAATATAAGAATATTTATGTATGAAAAAAAGAAAAACTACGGAATAATTATTTCACCAAGAGATATTTTTTTTAGGACTTCGGGATATAATTTATGTTCAATTTTCAGCACTTTTTCGGCTAAACTTTCGGGTGTATCATCGGGCAAAACTTCAACTTCCATTTGCATAAGAATTCTGCCTCTGTCGTAGTCTGCATTGACTAAATGAACAGTAGCACCGCTGACTTTTTCACCAGCCTCGATAACTGCCTTGTGAACATTAATCCCATACATACCTTCACCACCAAATTTGGGAAGCAATGCGGGATGAATATTAAGCACACGTCCGTTGAAATGGTCAATGACGAAAGGCTCTAATTTTTTCATATATCCAGCTAAAACAACTGTATTCACCTGGTATTTGTCAAAAATTTCAATAACCTGCTGACCAACTTTTCCGGGATGAGTTTTCTCGCTTACGTGAAAGGCAGGAATTCCCTCTTTTCGGGCTCTTTCGAGCGCCCCCGATTGGGAATTGTTCGATATGGCGGCGCATAGATGTGCTTTGAAATAACCGTTTTTTACGCTGTCGATAATTGCTTGCATATTTGTGCCACTATGCGAGGCGAGAAAACCAAGGCGAAGTTCTGTCATTTTATTCTTTTAGAATATTCGTTTAAAAATTTCTTTTCATAATACGAAAGTGATTCTTTTCCTTTTTCGTTAATTTTATCAAGTATTTGATTTAATTTTTCCTCGTTTTCTTCTTCGTTATCAGAAAGTTCGCAGTAATCTTCTTCATATTTGTGATAAATCTGGGAAATATTCACGTTTGATATTTTTCTGGCGGCAACAATTTCTTCGGGTTCTGGAATATTAATTTTAACCTGTCTTTGCTTTGAAGAATTTATTTCAAATTCCCTTTTTTCAATATATTTTCTCATATTTCTAATTGGAATATAGACAAGAAAACCTGAAAGCACACCGAACATTATTGGAAAAGTATTATACAATTGTTGAGGATGAGCAACATAGTTTATCATTATCCACAAGCTGGCAATTAGAATTGCAAATGTTGATACAGTGAGAGGATTTTTTCTTGAAAGCCTTTCTTTGGGCATAATCAGAGTAACAAGTGTAAGAATGAAAAAACCAACAGTTTCGCTACCGCTAATGTTAATATCTTTATTCCAGAGAGATAATGTAATAAGCAAACCATTTAAGATGGAAACCATAAATAAAAATATGGGATAAAGATATTTATTCAAGTAGTTTTCTAATTTAGTAGATAACAAAATTAATATTGGTGCAAGAATAAAGATAAACAAATTGTCTTTTAACACAAACGGGTAGGTTATGAGTTGCCAGAAGTAATAATTATGCGAAATTTCCTTTGGATTAAGAAGAAATATATTGCCTAAATTCAGATTTAGAGCTGAATTAAGCAGATTAGCAAAAACAAACACAAGCAATAAAATAAAAGAAAAAGATTTTATGTTCCGCATTTTCAACATTATTTTAAGCTATCCAAAATTTCATCAACTTTTTCTATTGTTAGGTTTTCATAGAAATCTTCATTTATTGCAATCATCGGAGCACCACCACAAGCACCCATACATTCTACTTCTTCCAGTGAGAATTTGCCATCGCTCGAAGTTTCATTATTGTTTAATTGGAGATTATTAGAAATATGTTCGTATATTTCCTGACCGCCACGAAGCATACACGAAACATTTGTGCATACCTGCACGTGATATTTCCCTGGCTGCTTTTTGTGATACATTGTGTAGAACGAGACGACACCTTCAACTGTTGAAAGTGGAACATCGAGCAATTCTGACACATATTTCATCACATCAGCGGAAATCCATCCAAATTTATTTTGGGCAAGCCACAGCACACCCATCAATGCTGCTTGTTGGTGCGGATACTTCTTCTTTAAGTTTTCTACTTTTGCTAATTCCTCGTCATTAAATTTTATTTCCATTTATTATTACCCTTTTTTTATTCTACGAATAAAGAGTTTGACAGATAACCAATGTTTTAATGCAGTCATAATTTTATGAACATTCGATACTCTAATTCGTTTAGAGAAGACATCGAATTCGTTCAGTTCAATTTTTTCGAGCAATCGGTAGTAAATTGCATCCATAATTTCAGCTGAAACAATTGTTGGTTTTTCATCGGGACGCAAAAATTGCCTTGCACGATGGAAATATTCTCTTGCTCGCATTGCTTCAAAGTTCATAAGTTCAATAAAGTTTTCATTATACACTTCGTTAATCAAATCGTCTTCCGAATAATTAAACCGCCTTAAATCTTCCTGTGGTAAATATATATATCCTCTATCTTTATCAACCTTGACATCTCTTAAAATGTTTGTCAGTTGCAGTGCGTATCCTAAATTTATCGCATAGTTCTTAGTTTCTTCGTATTTATAACCAAAAATTTCAATACTTATTAGCCCGACTACACTTGCAACACCATATAAATACTCTTTAAGTTCTTCAAAAGTTTCATATCTTTTTTTGAACAAGTCTCGACGGCAACCATCAATTAAAGTCAAAAAATACTGCTTTGGAATTGCAAATCTATCAATAGTCTTGATAAAAGGGGCAAGCAGCGGAGTAGTGATTGAATTATTATATAGTTTCTCTATTTCATTTTCCCACCAATTCAATCTTTCCAGTTTCTTTTGTATTTCCTTCGGATTGGTGTTCGGTGAGCTATCGACAATTTCATCGATATAGCTACAAAAGGCATATATTGTATTAATGGCGTTTCTCTCGTCTTTGGGCAAAATGGAAAAAGAATAGAGGAAGCTCGACTTTTCCTTCCTTGGAACTTCTGCTTTTTCGTGATTTGCCAATATTTCCGGTGTTATTATTTCCATTTCTTCAATGCGTTTAAAAAGATTTTTATCTTATCTTTTCCATTTAGCTTAGGACGATTAAACAAAATATCAGTTTTAAGACGAACAACTTTTTCAAGAATTATTGTTCCACCTGAAATAATCATAGCGAGTTCAAATCTCAGTTTTTTCGAGTGTATTAATTTTAATAATTTTTCTCCTTCTTTGAATAAATTACCAGTTAGTAAATATAATTCATTCAAAGAATTAAACAAAATAAATTTATTTTTATGTTTTGCGAAATTATCAATTGTTATATTTGGAATTAAACTTTTTGGAATATAAATTCTTCCAATTTCAATATCAACCGACACATCCTGCAAAAAATTGACAAGTTGCAAACCAGTGCAAATACAATCAGAATATACTTTGGTTGCTTGATTGTATTCACCAAAAAGTCGAAGGACTAACTCACCGACTGGATTAGCAGAATACTGGCAATAATCAAGCAAATCCTCGATGCTTTCGGGCTGGGAAAAATTAATATCTTTTTTGAATGCAACGGTTAACTTAACAAAGGGTTCTGCGGGAAGTTTCAATTCATCGACAGTATTGGACAAAGCAAGAAATAAAGGATTTAAATTATCACATTTGAATTTATTATTTGCACATTCAGCTAAATAATCGAGTAAGTTTAATCCTAATTGTTTATTCTTCGCCCCGACTACATCGCCAAGGTCATCAGCAATCCTACAATACGAATAAATAGAATAGAAATGCTTTCTAATCGAGGAGGGAATTGCAACCGAAGCTACGGGAAAATTTTCATAGTGCCCAAGTGCTACCTTTTTACAAAAAATGTATGCATGATCGAGATTATTGACCCGAAACTTACCTCCATTTTCTGTTAGCAACTCGATAATATCATTTTCGCTTAGCTTCATCTTATTCATTTACAAATTTGGGTAAGGTAACGAAGAACTTTGTTCCAACTCCGACCTGACTTTCGACCGATATTCTACCATTTGATTTATCAAGAAGCTCTTTGCATAGTATTAATCCAAGTCCTGTTCCTTTTTCGTTCTGCGTTCCAAGAGTTGTATAATGCTTATCTATTCTGAAAAGAGATTTAATTGCGTTTTCGTCCATTCCAATACCATTGTCTTCAACACAAAATGTTACGGCATCACTGAATACTTCTTTTATATACAGTTTCACATAACCATCAGTGTTAGTAAATTTAATTGCATTTGAAATTAGATTTCTAAGAAGTGTTTGAAGCATATTTTTATCAGCTAACACATATATTTTTTCGTCAATCTCGTTTATCAACTTTATGCCTTTCCTGCTTGCCTGATGAGAAGCCAAATTCAAATTGACTTCAACATTTCTTTTTAGATTTAATGGCTCGATATTAATTTCTGACAAACCGCCTTGTAATCTTGACCATTCAAGCAAATTTATAAGCAGTTCATATATATTTTTCGCAGAAGCATTCAAAGCATCAGCCATAATAACTATTTCTTCTTTTGTCAAATCATCAATATCTTTGCTTATTAATTCAGTAAGTCCCATAAATCCAGTGAAAGGACTTTTTAAATCGTGAGCTATAATTGAAAAGAGCTTATCTTTGCTTTGATTGATATTTTTCAGCTGTTCAGCGGACACAATAAGTTCATAATTCAGGTCCATAATTTCATTTGCAAGCTGTTCGATTTTAGCTTTCGATGATTTGAGCTCAGCAATTAATTTTTCTCTTTCTTGTTCGTATTCTTTTTTTTCTGTGATGTCTTTCAGCACACCTTCGTAAAACAGCACTTTGCCTGATAAATCACGCACTGCTCTTGCACTATCCTGCACCCAGATTACTTTGCCCGATGGAGTTATCATCTGCATTTCTGAATAGACAACGTTGTTTTTTTCAATTGATTGCAGCCATCTGTCTCTATCGTCAGGATTTAGATACAATTCTCTACCATTAATGTTATTAAGTTCTTCTTTTGAGGAGATACCAAGCATTTTAAGCAGTTCTTGATTGCCATCAATAAATTTTCCATCAGGTGTAGTAATATAAAGTCCTAAGGGAATTCGCTCAAACAAGCTTCTATATTTCGCTTCACTTTCTGCAAGTTTGATTTCTGCTTTTTTTCTTGCGGTGATGTCGTGAATAATACCTTCGTAGCCGATTTTTTTATTTGCAGAGTTATAGCGTAAATTACATACAATTAAGCAGCTTAATATTTCGCCATTTTTATTTAATAATTGAGCTTCGAAATTATCCACAAAACCATTCGTCTCAATTTCATTTATGAAGCTCATTCTATCGGTGTAATTTGCAAATAAATCTCTGATATTTATTGTTTCAATCTCTTGTTTTTCGTAGCCCAATAATTTAAGCATTGATTTGTTGCATCCTTGAATAACACCGTCAGTATTTGTAAAGAATATTGCATCGAGGGAATTTTCAAATAGTTCGTAATATCTTTCTTGTGCTTGTTTGAGAGCCCTTTGGGACTCTTCTAATTTACTCTCAACTTGAATTCTATTGACTGTATTGAGAACGACTGATGGAAGGAAATCTAAAAAGTTCATATCTTTTACAATGTAATCTCTTGCGCCTCGTTTCATCATTTCCACTGCAACGTGCTCATTTCCAAAAGCAGTCATAGTAATGAATTCTACGTTGTAACCTTCTCGACGAAGTTCATCAATTACATCGAAGCCATTCATATCTGGAAGATTGTAATCAAGGAGAATCAAAGGATTGTTCAGGCTTTTGAACATTTCTATTCCTTCCTTGCCAAGCATTGTGGAATGAACTTCAAATCCCAATTTTCTTAATGACTCTTGAATTATTATCAGTTGATTATCATCATCCTCGATTACTAATATTTTTATTTCTTGATTAACCAGATTATTGCTATTGTTTTTCATAATAAGATAAAATAAATCATTAATAATAAAATAAACTTAAATTATTCAAATATAATAAAAAAACAATACTGAAATATTAGATTTTTCTTTTTTTGGAACAAATTTTGTTAATAGTAAATAGATATAAGGAGAAATTATGAAAAACGAGAGAATAAACGTAACAAAGCCATTTCTTCCACCACTGAACGAATTTATACCATTTTTAGAGGATATCTGGGAAGAAAAATGGCTTACTAATAATAGCAAATATCATCAACTTTTAGAAGAAGAATTAGCTCGGTTTCTTGGGGTAAAGTATATTTCACTTTTTTCGAATGGGACTCTGGCATTGATAACAGCTTTGCAGGCACTTCGAATTAGTGGAGAAGTGATAACAACACCATTTAGCTTCGTTGCAACAACCCATTCATTGTGGTGGAATAATATTAAACCAGTATTTGTTGATATAGAGCCAAACTCTTTCAATATAGACCCGCACAAAATTGAAGCTGCAATTACGCCGAAGACTTCCGCTATTTTGCCTGTGCACGTATATGGCAATCCTGCTGATGTCTATTCAATTCAGACTATTGCGGATAATTACGGTCTTCAGGTTATCTACGATGCGGCTCACGCCTTCGGTGTGAAAATCGACGGCAACTCTATATTGAACTTTGGCACACTTTCAATTCTAAGTTTTCACGCAACCAAAGTATTTACAACTTTCGAGGGTGGTGCTATTATTTCGCACGACATCGCAATGAAAAAACGCATAGACAATTTGAAAAATTTTGGATTTGCAGGCGAAACAACTATTGTCGCGCCGGGAATTAACGCAAAAATGAATGAATTTCAAGCTGCATTGGGTCTGCTGCAACTTAAATATGTTCCCGAAGCAATAGAAAAACGCCGTATTGCCACAAATCGTTATCGCGATTTTTTAGAAAAAGTTGCGGGTGTTTCATTTCTTAGAGATTTTCCAAATGTAGAGCATTGCTATTCGTATTTTCCTATTTTAATAAACACTGAAATTTGTGGGAAGACAAGAGATGAAGTATATGAAAAATTAAAGGAATTTAATATTTATTCACGCCGATATTTCTATCCTTTAATTAGCAATATACCAACATATCGCGGGCTCGAATCAGCAAAACCAGAAAATCTCCCAATTGCAAATATTGTTGCAAATCAAGTATTATGCTTACCTCTATACTCAGAAATTGGGGATAAAGTTGAATACATTGTTGAAAAATTAATTGAAATATTAGAGAAATAATGAACATTTTTTAAAATATTTCTTTTATAAATACTTCTAAAAATTGCTGTTTAGATTTTCTTCGGAGGTATATTATGCTAAAACTCACTTATGTTAGCCATTCCACTTTTATTCTGGAAGATGGTCAAAATACGCTTATTATTGACCCGTTCTTCACTGGAAATCCAACCGCAACTATATCTATCGACAGTGTCAAACCAAACTTCATTGTCCTAACGCACGCTCACGGGGACCATCTGGGAGATGCATTGTCATTAGCCAAAAAGCACGATGCTCTGATTATTGCGGTAAACGAATTAGCGAATTATTGCGCAGCCAACGGTTGCAAAGCGCATAATATGCATATTGGTGGTGCTTATAACTTCCCATTTGGTCGGCTGAAATTTACAATTGCTCATCACGGTTCTTCCACAAATGACGGGCAATATATGGGCGAACCTGCGGGTGTACTAATAAATATGGGTGGTAATTTAGTATATCATACTGGTGATACAGGTTTGTTTTATGATATGAAGCTAATTGGCGAACTCAATCCTATTGATATATTATTAGCTCCAATTGGCGATAATTTCACTATGGGTATTGACGATGCGGTTCAGGCAACAAAATTTGTCGACCCCAAATTAGTAATTCCAATGCACTACAATACATTCCCTGTAATTGAAGCTGACCCGAACGAATTTAAATCGAAAGTTGAAAAAATTGGGAAAAAATGCGTCGTGATGCAATATGGAGAAACAATTGTATTTGATGAATAAATAGGAGTATTTGATGCAAATTGAGGCAATTCAAAACGCTTTGAAAGAAGCAAATATTGATGGATGGCTTTTCTATGATTTTCATAATCGTGATGCAATTGCTCACAGAATATTGAAAATAGACACAAATCGTTTCACATCCCGCAGGTGGTTTTATTATATTCCAGCAGAAGGGACCCCCAAGAAATTAGTTCATAGTATCGAGACTTATAAGCTTGCTCACCTTCCAGGCGAACAATTTGTATATTTACCCTGGGAGCAGCAGCACGAATATTTGCGGAAAATTTTAGCAGGTGCTCGGAAAGTTGCGATGCAATATTCGCCAATGAACGCTATCCCCTATGTTTCGATAGTTGATGGTGGAACTATTGATCTTATTCGTAGTTTTGGTGTGGAAATTGTATCCAGTGCTGATCTTGTTTCTTTGTTTGAATCTCATCTTTCCAATGAAGATTTTGAATCTCACAGCAAAGCAGGAATTATTATGCAGCTAATTAAAGACGCTGCATTTAAAGAAATAGCCAATAGAATCAAATCCGGGAACCCACCAAAAGAATATGAAATTCAGCATTTTATGCATAATATGATGCGAGAATACAATCTTATTTGGGGCGATGGTCCAGTTGTAGCAATAAATGAACACGCTGCCGACCCACATTTCGAACCAACCCCGGAAAATAGTTACTCAATGCAGGTGGGAGATTTAGTTCTAATTGATTTATGGGCTAAATTTAACAAACCTGGTAGCATATATTATGATATTACCTGGATGGGCTATATTGGAGAAACAGTTCCCGAGAGAATTCAGCAAATATTCTCGATTATTGCTAATGCCCGCGATACAGCCTATAATTTAGTAAAAGAGCGATTCGCAAGCAACACTGCTGTTTATGGCTGGGAAGTTGATAAAGCCTGCCGTGAAGTTGTCGAAAACGCCGGTTATGGCAAATACTTCATCCACAGAACCGGTCATAATATCGGTGAAGAAGTGCACGGGAACGGCACTCATATAGATAATTTAGAAACAAAAGATTTACGCCGTATTATTCCAGGTTCTTGTTTCTCAATTGAACCAGGGATTTATATGCCTGACGAGAAAATTGGTTTCCGAACAGAAATCGATGTCTTCGTTACAGATGACGGAAAAGTAGAAGTAGTGGGCGACATCCAACAAAAGGTAATTCCTATTATGACATTATGATTTGCTCGTGCTATCGCAAAGTCTCTATTTTGAACCTTCGGAAGGTCCCAAGCCTTTCGAAGGCTTTCTATTATTTTACGCAAATATGTTCAACAAGTTTTAACAAAATATTTATTGAAATCGGATTATAAGATAGCTCAAAGCTTTGGTAAAGAAACTGTCGTGGCTATGCTATGTGTAACACTATAAAAAAGAAAAAGGCTGCCTGTTTGGCAGCCTCACTTCTATTAGTTTTTGTGAATATCTCTATGCATAATACGGCGAGATTCTTTGAGTTTTTCGTCGTCGGGAAGAGACAACAGACGTTGATTTAAGTCTTTGTCGTTTTCATTTTGCAGTTGAGCTGCGACATACGAAATAACCTGCGGTGGGAAAACATCGTCGCGCTCGTAAAGTTCGCGATGTTGGAGCAATTTTTCGCTTGATTCGACGCAGCTAGTAGCAAGTTCGGGTAGTTCGTTTTCGATTGAGGATTTATGAATATTAGTGCTGACGTAGCTATTTTTAGCAATATCGAGAGATTTTTCTTTGTTAGAAAGCCCCCATTCAGCAGCCATAGTAATACCAGAAAGCAACAGATGAGCGTTTGCGCTGCCATCAGGGCTACGAATTTCAACAGTTTGGCGATAGAGGCGTTTTTCAAGCGGCTCGACGGGACAATCATTAACAACCGAAGCAAGATTTGAAAGGTTATTCCAGCCGAGTGGGACGCGGATAAGTGCGCTTCTGTTCATTTCACTCCAACAGACACGAGTAGGTGCTTCCTGATGTGGAACAAGCCTTAGATAAGAAGCAGTAACCATATTACCAAATCCAGTTAGGCTTGGAGCGTAATTGCATAATCCGCCAATGAGCATTTTAGCGTGTTCGGTAAGTGCCCCGTTTTCGTCTGTCATAATATTTTTGCCATCTTTCATAAGTTGAAGATGGAAGTGCATTCCATTACCAGCGTGACCAATTTCCAATTTTGGAACAAAGGTAGCAGTAAAGTTATTTCTATAAGCAACATTTCTAATAATCCAGCGTGATAGAACAATAATATCGCCTGTATCTTCAATAGGAGTAGGCAAAAATTCAACTTCAACTTGTTCGGCACTCTTTCCATTCAGTTCAGGATAGTCGCTTTCGATGCGTTCAAGGTAGCCAACTTCAAAGTGAGCATATTTAACATTACCGGAAATTTGAGCGATATAGCGAACCATTTCGTTCAGCACGGAAGCACTTTTGACGAAGGGTTCCGAAGCGTGATAGCCGCGTTGCTTGGGCATCGGGAAAAGTTGATTATTAGTATGCCCGATAAGGTAGAATTCCAGTTCGCCAAGAGCCCATAGTTCCAAGCCTGTTCGTTCTTTAAGCAAAGAATGAGCTCTATGGAGAATATTATCGGGAGCAAATGCGGCGCGTTCGCCATTTTTGTTCAAGAAGCGGCAAACAAAATCAATACTCTTATTGTCGAAAGGATTAAGAAAAGCAGTTTTGTAAACGGGGAGGACATACATATCGGAAGAACCCGCATCAACAATACCTTTGAAAAGGGACGAACCATCGACACGTTCACCTTCGGTAAGTATCATTTCAGCCTGACGAGTGCTGCAAATTGGAATTCTGAGCTCTTTGATTTTTCCATCGATACCGGTATAGTGGAAGGTAATACGTTCTAACTCTTTTTCTTTAATAATTCTAACCAAATCATCACGAGTAAAATCCTTTGGTTCCTTGCCTAAAATCACAGAAATGGGGTTACTTAAAGCAAAATTTTCAAGTTTAGTCATAAATCACCATCAAAAAAATTATAAAATATATAGTATCAGAAATTTAATATAATAAATGTTCATAAATTTTTCATATTTTTATTTTGTTAAAAAGTGAAATTACAATAAAAAGTAATATAAATGGAAGAAATAATATATCATACCAATTATAGATTAGAGAATGAATATTGGTGGTTTGTTGCAAGAAATGAAATAGTTAAAACTTTAATATTGCAAAAAACTGACATACCACAAGGAAGCTACATAATAGATATTGGTTGTGGAACTGGTGGTTTTTCAGAAAAAATATCGCATCTGTATAATCCAGTTTGCCTGGACACCTCGAATTTGGCGATTGAATATTGTCAGAAGCGTGGATTGAAGTATGCTTTTCAATCGACTGTGGAAGAATTTGATTTCGCTCAGTTTCCTATTAAAGCAGCAATTATGCTTGATGTAATAGAGCATATTGAAGACGACATTGGAATAATGAAGCAAGTGTATGATAAATTGCCCAACGGTGCGTGGTTTATTACCACTGTTCCTGCATATCAATCGCTATGGAGCCGACACGATGAAATTCACCAGCACTATCGTCGATATAACAGGCTCGATTTTAACAACTTACTTCGGCAGGTGGGTTTTAACATTGTATATTCATCTTATTTCAATACATTGCTATTTGCTCCGGCGGTGCTAAAAAGGTATATCGACAAACTCACAGGAGCGGAGAAAAAGCAAAATGAACCTGTCGAGAATGTTCCTCCAATTGTGAATAAAGTATTTAAAAACGTGTTTTTACTGGAAAAATTTTTGTTAGGGAAGATAATTTTCCCATTTGGGTTATCAATAATAACAATTGCAAGAAAGTATAAATAATGTTCAAAAATGAGAAAAATAATATGGAGAAAAAACAATTATTTGACAAAGTTCAAGAAAGCGTAAGCTACTTAAAGCAAAGATTAGACATAACCCCAAAAACAGGGATAATATTAGGGACAGGCTTGGGCGAATTAGCTACGAAAATTCAAATCAACAGAGTATTTGATTATACAGATATTCCGCACTTCCCTACTTCAACGGTGGAAAGCCATAAAGGAAAATTAATTTTTGGGAAGCTGGAAGGCAAGGAACTCGTTGCAATGCAAGGACGTTTTCATTATTACGAAGGCTACTCGATGGAACAGATAACTTTTCCCGTTAGAGTAATGAAATATTTGGGTGTAGAAAGATTGATTATTACAAATGCTTGTGGCTCATTAAATCCGTATATTCCTGTAACAAGTATCGTTGTAATTGACGACCACATTAATTTGATTGGAGATAACCCACTAATTGGTGAATACGACCCAAGATTTGGGGTTCGCTTTGTTGATATGAGTGAACCATACAGCAAACAAATGATAAAATTGGCAGAAGAATTAGCGCTGGAATTAGGAATAAAATTACACAAAGGTGTATATGCTGCAATGAGCGGACCGAGCCTGGAAACACGTGCTGAATATCGCTTCTTGCGGATAATTGGGGCGGATTTGATTGGAATGAGCACAATTCCCGAGTGTATTGTTGCTAATCAAATGGGAATGAAAGTGCTGGGATTTTCTATTGTAACAGATGAATGCTACCCTGATGCACTGAAACCAGTATCTCTGGACGAAATAATCAAAGCTGCACAAGTAGCCGAGCCAAAATTAACCAGATTAGTAATGGAAATAATTAGTAAATTAGATTAATCATTTTGGAAAAAGAATGATTATTCCAGATGAAATATTGAATTTTACTTATAAGGATATGTATTATGGGTTCGCTGAGTGTTATGGGAATTTGGTTGTGGATGATAATTTTGTAATGATAGAGTATTTTGTGAAAGATAGCATAATTGGAGTATTAAAATCGAACATTAAGAGAGTAAAAATAAATTACTCTGAGATTATCAATACAGAAATAAAGAAAAAGTTTTATAAGAGATACTTTTTAATTATTCGGATAAAATCACTTAGGAACTTAATCGAACTTCCATTTATTGATGAGAACGCTGAGTTGAAAATAAAGATTAACAAATCGTCGTTGCTGACAGCGGAGGCAATATCATCATTCATTAATTACAGAATTGCCGAAAATAATCTTTCTAAAATTGATAATAATTATTAAATTGGAATAATATATATCGAATTTCGTGAAAGTGAGATATGGAAAACAAGGGGAAATTATTAATAGTTGATGATGAAACGGCATTTTTGAAAATACTGAGTATAATGTTTTCGAAGTATTACGATGTAAGAATTGCAGAAAGTGGCGAAGAAGCTTTGGAAATATTGAAAAATGGTTTTAAAGCAGAGGTAATATTATCAGACCAGAGAATGCCGGGGATGAGTGGTGCAGAATTTTTAGAAAAAAGTATGAGTATAGTACCAGATGCAACGCGGGTAATACTGACAGGATATACAACACCCAAAGATATAATCCCAGCGATAAACCAGGCACACGCTTATATGTATTTGATAAAACCAGCCGATGAATTATCATTAGTACAATCTATTAAAATTGCTTTTGATAATTACAACAAAAACAAGAAAGTTAAAAAACAAGCCGCTGAACTTAAGAAAACAATTGAACAACTGAAAGAGAAAAACGAGGAACTTCAGCGCTCTATCAGTGAAAATACAGAATTACTAAATCAAACTATACAGGCAATTTCGGGGATTGCAAGTTACGCCGAACGGTTCTACTTCACTAATCACACGAAATTTGTAGCTGTTACAGCAAAATTATTTGCGGAAGAATTGGGATTATCAAAAGAAAGGATTAATAATATTGTATTAGCTTCTCTTCTTCATTCAAGCGTATTAAATGGAATGCCAATAAATTACATATTGACAGACCCGCACGATTTGACTGACGAAAAAAAAATGGAATATCTAAAATATTTCAGAACTGCGTTGGACACAATTTTAAAAGTAAAGAAGCTCAAAAAATATGCAGATATTATTGCCAATATATGGGAACACCACGATGGAAGTGGATTTCCGGCTATGCTATCGGGACCAGCAATTTCCTATGAATCACAGATAATAGCAATAGTCAATTTTTACCATAACAACGTTTATCGAATGCAGTTGCACGAACTACCGCACTTTTTTGAAATTGGGTATGTGTTGCAGGGACCGGAACGCACAAAAAAAAGACACGAAGAAGCAATAAAATCGCTTTATCGGCACGCAACCTGGTTCGACTACGATTTGTTTCATCATTTTCAGGATGTTGTTAGAAAAAAATCAATACCAACATTAGTTCCAGAACAAGGAGAATTGAGAATAGTAAATATTGATGCCTCTGTTGCTAATTTAATTCAACCTAAAATTCAACCAAAAGAAGAAGCAAAAGATGAACAAGAAGAACAAATTGAAGCAATTGAAACTTCGACCGGACAAAAAATGCGAGAAAAGAATGTTTTTGTATCCCAGCTCGAACCTGGAATGATGATGGGACAAACTTTATTTACCAAAAATGGGATGCTTGTTGTAAAAAATGAGACTGTTCTTGACGAAGCAACAATAAAGAATATCAAACAGCTTGAAAGCACTGAAATGATACCTTCGAAAGTAACTATTTTGGTCCCACTGTAATTTATGGATAATATCATTGTTATGAAATTTGGCGGAAGTTCGGTAGCAAATGCTTCCGCAATGCTAAATGTTTTTAATATTATTACCTCGCAGAAGTGTAATAAACTGGTTGTGCTTTCTGCTTGCAAAGGAGTAACCGACTTATTAATTGAAGCGGCTAACTTTTCTTTACAAAATATTACGAAATCGATTGAAATTATCAATGAAATTTCAGAACATCATAAGAAAATTATTGAGAATACAATAAATAGTGAATTAAAATGGAAGGCATTAGAAAAAATTGACGTATATATCAGGCAAATCAGAGAGTTTAGCGAAGGAATACATTTACTGCAAGAACTAACAGCAAAGATGATGGATTTTTTTGTTTCGTTTGGGGAAAAACTATCGACGACGGTTTTTTATTATATTTTGCTTGAAAATAAAATAAATGCTGTTTTAATTAATTCTGAGAATTATATCATAACAAACAGCAAATTTGGTGAAGCAGAACCAAATTATTCGATTATTAAATTGAAAGTACAAAATGAGTTGAAACCAGAATTTGACAAATACGATACAATAATAGCACAGGGGTTCATAGGTTCAGATTTAGAGGGAAGAACAACTACATTAGGAAGGGGCGGTTCGGATTTTAGTGCCTCGATTTATGGGCTGGCTCTTGGTGCAAGCGAAATTCAGATATGGACAGATGTTTCGGGAGTGAAATCGGCAGACCCACGTATTGTTGAGCAAGCGATTACAATAGATGAAATGACAATAGATGATATTCGCGAGCTTTCATTTTATGGAGCAAAAGTTCTGCATCCCGACACTATAAAGCCGGCTATCGAAGCAGGTATCCCTATCAAAGTATTAAATACTTTCTCACCATCCGAACAAGGAACGATAATCAAAGAAAATAATCAAGGCAGCGAGCCCAAATTGCATTCGATAAGCGTATTGAGCGAAGTTACAAAATTGCATTTCTATCTTGATGCCAAGCGAAATAGTAGTTTGCAAATAGTTGATATACTGAATTATTTAATCAGAAGAAATATAAAAATCTTATCTTCATCGCAATCAGAAACATCATTTGTATTATTTGCAAAACTGGACAATCAGCAAATCAATAATATCACAGCAACATATACGGATTATCAAGTCGAAGCAGTTGAAGGAGATTTGATTTGCTTAGTTGGGAATAATATTTTACTTGATAAAGAATTATTATCCAAATTAACAAAGCAAATAGAAAATTATCAAATTGATTATATACAATTTGGAATAAATAAACAATTATCTCTCTTGTTTTCGAAGGACAATACAAGAGAGATAATTGAGAGAATACACTCAGTAATAGGCAGTTAGTTTTTAATTTCTTTTAAGTTTTCAAAGTATTTTCGAATAAGTTGCTCATAATCTTTGGTATATGTGCGTCGAGCATTATTTATCATTTCTTGGATATACTGGTTTTGGCGGATAAATTGCTCGAAATCGGCAGAATTAGGGCTATCGCGGTAGATGTCCTGGGCGGTGCGACCCTGGCGACGTTCTTCGAAGTCTCTATCATAGATAGATTTAGTAGCGTCGAGCAGACGTGAGAGAATTCTTTCTTGCTTGCGACGTGTTTCGGGGGTGATATTTCCGCTTTGAATGTCGCGAGCAACTTCTTCCATTTCGCGGGCAATTCTATTTAAATCGCCCAAGGCTAATTTATTACCATCGGGTGCATTTCTTTGTTCTTCTGCAAGTTCTTGAAGAGATTTTTGAGCTCTACCCTGGCGGTCAGCAAGGCGTGCCATTTGAGCTCGTTGTTCCTGGGAAAGGGCGCCGGGGTTGTTGCCTTCGCCGAGTTGTTGCATAGCCTGGTTAATAGCTTGCTGTTCGGCAGCTAGTTGTTGCAAGCGTTGCTGGAAAGCCATTCCCTGTCCCCCACTTTTGCTTTGTCCCTGTCCCATACCACCGCCGGCATCACAGGAACTTTGCTTGTTTTGCATCTGGCTGAGCATAGATTGCATTTGTCCGATTGTAGAGTTCAGCGATTTCATTGCTTCAATTTGAGATTTCGCTGCCTGGGACATCTGACGATTGGCAAGATATTCGACAGTTGCACGCATCTGAATAAGAGCATTTGTAATTTCATTACCCATTTGAGGGGTAACAGCGAATGATATTTCAGCAAGTTGAGCCATAGAATTGGCAACATTGGAGACACTTTCAAATAAATCTGCCTGTTCTTTGGCAAATTCGGGGATTTTGGTAGAGTTGAAATCAGATTTTTGAGTTTTATCTCTTAATTTTTCTTGTTTGTTTGAAGTTGTGAGCAAATCTTGAAGTGCTTTTTGCATTTGGCGTTGAGCTTCGCGATTGACTTTATCGTTCATTTTGTCTTTAAGTTCATTCATTTTTTGAGAGAAGTTCTTAATTTTTTGGGAAGCTTTTTGTTGTTTAGAAGCAGACTTTTTGAAATTACCTTTTTCAATGGAAGAAGCTGCTTCCTGCATATCCTGAGAAGTTTCTTCGTAGTTGAGTTCATCGGCGGCTTCGTTAAGTTCGGAGAGAGGCATTTCGTTTTCGCCAATTTCTTTCATAAGATTACGGAGTTCGTCGAGTTCTTTATTGACAGATTTGAGCTCGTCGCGAAGTTCCTGCTGTTTGCGAGCAAGTTCTTTTCTTTTGTCTTCGTCGTTAGGATTAGTATTTTTCAGTTGATTTTCAAGTTGATTTTGTTGATTATTAAGTTCTTCGGCACGTTTAGCAATAGCATCGGCTTTTTGTTCAGCCTGAACGCGTTTCAGTATTTTCATAGTGCGTTCGATACTGCGGCGGAATTTTTCTTCATCAAATTGAATTGACTGCATTGCTTTTTGTAATTGGTCGGGGGTCATATTTTGAAGTGCCTGTTCCATTTGCCTTTGCAAACGTTCAAGTTCGGGTGAACGCACTTCTTGCATTAATTTTTGAAGTTCAAGATATTTTTGCAATGTTTCGGGGGAAAGCAAATTATTCTGTTGGAGTTTATCTGTTGTTTGAGACAACTCTTGCGATAAATTCTCAACTTTCTTTTGAAGTTCTGACTGTTTTTTTAGAATATCTTCGACTTTTTTCTTTTCTTCCCAGGTTAGTTCCTTTTTGTCTTTTTTGAGCAATTCGCGGTTAATTGCTTCCATTTCTTTTTTTAAGTTATCAGATTCTTTGGCAATTTTTTGAAGTTCTTTTTCGACTTTTTCGTGAACTAAATCTGTGCGTTTCATTAATTCTTCGGGGGAAGGAAGCCTAACGGTAATTGTTTGAGTGCGTGCGGATTTGGGACCATTGACGATGTCGTTATCGAAGACTTCAACAAAGAATTCGTATTTATCTTCGGGAGTAATACTCAGTTTCTTTAAGTCCCAGACATAGGGCAAATCTTGAACGGTAGAGTTGCTTGCAGAAAGTGGAATTGAAATCTGCTTGTAATTTTTTTCGGGTGAAGAGTATTTTGATTCGATAAGTTTATAATGCAATTTGACAGAGCTAAAACCATAATCATCGCTAATTGCAATGCGAATAGGAAGAATAGCATTTTTATCGAGTTCGACATTCATAGTTGGAGATTGAAGAGAGATCGTTGGGTATTCATCTTTTCCGGAGACAACAGAATAGCGAATTGGTTCGGGATTAGTCTGCCCATCGATGTCGATAATTTGAATTTGGTAGAAACCGTTAAAATTGCAGGTAAATTTGCCTGATGCAACGTTGTCTTTGACCGACATTTGAATATAGGTTGTGTCGAGATTAGCGATTGTATCTTTTTCACTAAATCTATTTTTTTCAATTACTATTTGAGCAGATTTGATATGCTTATTGGAAAGCACAGAGATATTAACAGTAGAACCGTTAAGAGCAGAAATATCGGCATTTTGCTCATCGAAATCTTTTGGGGCAAGCCCCGTATAGGCTGGATAGATAACTCTACCACTTAAAGAACGGATTTGGGGCAAATCTACAACTTGAATAGAACCCAATTTTGTGATGACATTGGTGGTGAGCCATTCGGCAGAAGCGTAGAATTGTAGATTGGATTTGACGGCAGCGATTGAGTAGATATAAACATCGCCTGTATCGAGACGAAGAATGTATTCATCATAATTTTTTTGTTTTTCTTCTTTAATAAGCAATTTTATAGTTTCAGGAGCTTGACCGCTCGCTTTAATTACAATTTGGGCGGGTTTACCACGCAAAATTGTTTGTTGCTCATCGGCTAACGATAGGCTAAAAGGTGGAGGTGGAAGATAGGATTTATTCCAGTTCATTATTCGTTCGAAAGCAAAACCGAATGAAGATTGAAAGACAAAGAATGAAAAAAGAAAAATCATCAAAGAAACTGCAAATCTAAGAGCTGAATTTTTAAGCTTTTTTGTATCTAAAATAACGTTATAGTCTTTGTCTTTGGAATAAGAAGTAATTTGGTCGAATGCAGCTTCGATAAGTTCGGCAGACATACCGTTGGGTTTGTTTCGTTCTTGATAAATCTGAACTGCATTGCTTAATCTATCTTTAACATCAGGGTAATGAGAGCCAACTCTGAGTGCTATCAGATGCAATGGAGGACGACTTTTGGGCATAAGAAACCGCGCCAGGCCATCTTTCAAAAAGAAAGACAGAATCATTATTGAGGAAAAGACTATAAAACCGAACAAAATGCCGCGGAAGAAAACGTCGCCCTGGGCGAAAAGTTCGATTAAGGTAACAGTAAAGAGGACTGAAACAATAAAAGTAAGGGCATTGAAAAGCCCTGAAAACAAAATGATGAAGCTTTCTTTTCTGCGGGTAGTGCGAAGCTTCTGAATTATCTCTTTATATGTATCTCTTTTCATATCAATCAATTGGTTAGTGCATAAACAATAATATTAGTACCAATTTTCAAAGCAGCTTCCCTTTTTTCAGGTGGGTTGTTATGAACTTCCGGGTCAGCCCAGCCGTCCGTTGGATTTGATTCATAAGTATAGAAAACGCACATTCGACCATTATGGAACATACCAAAGCCCTGTGGGGGTTTGTTGTCGTGTTCGTGAATTTTAGGAAGACCGTTTGGAAAAACAAAATGACAGTTATAAATTTTATGATTAAAAGGCAGTTCGACAAATTCTTTATCGGGGAACACTTTTTTCATTTCTCTGCGAATATGTTCATCTAAACCGTAATCATCATCAATATAGAGAAATCCACCATTTTCTAAGTATGCACGTAAATTTCTGGCTTCTCTTTCAGTAAAATTAACATTCCCGTGACCAGTGAGAAAAATCACGGGATAAAGAAACAAGTTGTCGTTAGCCAAATCAACGTAGAAGAAAGTAGGATTAACATTTAAGTTGGTATTTTCACGAACGAATTTGAGCAAATTCACTTCGGCGGACTGGTCGTTGTACCAATCTCCCCCACCTGAATATTTTACACGTGCAATTTTGAATGCACTTTTTTCTTGCGAAAGTGCAATAGAATGGATTGATAATGCTAATATTATCGATATAAGAATTAGTTCTATATTTATTTTTAACATACTGTATTTCATAAATTGACTAATATACTTTAATAAAAAAAGACGTTTTAATGACAGAAATGTTACAAAGTTAAAAAATAATCCTGATGAATTCATAAAATATAAGTTTTATTCATTGAATATTAGCAATCATTTTATATTAAATCTATTTTTGTACGATTTTAGTTTAATATTAATGGAGCGAAAAATGAAAAATGCACTACTCGCAATAATTATATTGTTTGCATCAATATTAATTGCAAAATCTGAAACATTGATAAAAGGCAAAGTTTTAAATTTCGATACAAAGCAACCGATTGAAAATGTTACTATCGAAACAAGTGATGGATTAATAAAAACATCGACAGACGCACAAGGCGATTATCAAATTAACATACCGAAAAGTGGTGAATATAGAATTATATTCACTTCGCCAACAGGCAACCAAATCACAAGGAAAGTAAAAGTCGGCAATGAAAAGGAAATATTGCTTAATGTCGAGATATTATCGAAAAATTACAATCTGGGCGAAGTAGTTGTATATGGAGCATCTCGAAGAGCAGAAAAGATAATGTATTCACCGTCGGCAGTATCGGTGGTATTTAGCGAAGAGTTGGAAAGGAAATCCCGACAGGGGCAGTTAGCTTATTCAGTAGCAGGAAATGCGGGAATAGATGTTTTGCGAAATGGAGCAAATGACTTTATAGTAAATGCGCGTGGTTTCAATTCGGGGCTGAATCGTAGAGTTTTGGTATTGCAAGATGGGCGCGATGTGGCTATGCCATTGCTTGGGGCATTGGAATGGAACTCTTTCTCGCTTCCGATGGAAGAATTCGAAAGCGTAGAATTTGTAAGGGGTCCATCGGCAGCACTATATGGAGCGAACGCTTATAATGGAGTATTGCTCTTGAAAAGTCAGTCACCGCGGTACAACCAAGGCGGCAAGATTTCTATATTAGGTGGGGACTACAACACGTATAAATTCGATTTGCGTTACTCAGGTGGCTTTGAAAATCTATATTTTAGGGTAAATGCGGGGCGTTCGCACACGTTGAATTTTGCAAACAGGCGCGATTCGGTGAGATTTCTGGAATATGCGGGTCTCCCGCTGGAAAAGAGAGTATTACGTCCGGAAGACAGAAATACATATTCGAACTATGGTGCAATACGTCTGGATTATTATTTTGACGACAGCAAATCGATTACAGGAGAGTTTGGTTACTCGAATAATGGTAACGAAGCCTTTGTTTTTGGGTTGGGTAGAACGTTTGTGAAAGAAACAGAAAGACCGTATTTCAGGCTTGCCTATAATTCCGATAGAATTAATATACATTCTCACTATATGAGCCGCTTTACACCCGACACGATGTGGTTGCTTGTTCCAAACGCACCGCTATTAGACAATTCAAAAGATGTAATGTTTGATGTTCAGCATAATTTTTATTTAAGAAACAATATACATTTTATCTGGGGTGTAACTGAGCAACTTCAATACATCAGAACCTACGGGACAAGCGTACCGAACAATGTAGATGCCGATTTCACAGGAGTGTATTCCCAGATTGAATGGCAGGCACGGGATAATTTAAAATTTGTAGGGTCAGCAAGATATGACTACGCAAGCATTCATCCATCATATTTTTCGCCAAGATTTTCGGTGGTATATTCGCCTGTGGCAGGCAACCAATTTAGATTGTCGATAAATAAAGGTTTCCAAAGACCGAATTATTCAGAATTGTATCGATTAACACCCGACGCACCAGCCTTTTCAACTAAAACAAAAGCACCTGTTAATTTCAAGAATATTGAAAAGATAATTGCCGACAGCATTGCAGCACTGAGCGGGTCGCGTCCAGAAATTAACCTAAATTTAAGCCCGACGCGTGCCTTTGCAGTAGGAAACGATAAGCTCGAAGTTGAGAAAATCACTTCATTTGAATTTGGATACAAAAATACAATTTCGGATAATTTTTACGTTTCAGTAGACTTATTTTATAATAGACTTACAGATTTTATCACGAATTTTCTTCCCGGGGTCAATCCAAATATACAAAAATGGGCACCTCAACTACCAGATAGTTTAAGCCAGTATACTGAATTAGTGCAAAATATCGTGTATTCTGAGCTTTCTGAGAGAGATAGAGCAAGATTGTCAATATTCAACGGTCAGCCTGCGTTTGTCGTATCGAACACGAATATAGGCAAAGTTGATGAATATGGTGTAGAATTAACGGCATTTTACAAAATAAGTAATAATTTAAGTGCTAAGATAGATTACAGTTACTTTGGTTATGAAGTAGTTGAAAATAAATCCTCACAGCCATTGCTACCGAATACTGCACCGCATAGAGCTAATCTATCTTTAAGCTACGTTCAACCGAACACGTATGATGTAACGCTGGATGTATATTATTCTCACAAATTCGATTGGCTTGCGGGGACGTTTCAAGGCAAAGTGCCAAGCTACACAATTTTAAATTTGAATGCGGGATATGAAATAACAAACAATTTAAGTCTTGGTATAAACGTTTACAATCTATTAAACAAAAAGCATTATCAAATATTTGGTGGGACTTTCGTTCCGCGAATAGCAACAGCAAAGATTAATTATAAGTTTTGATGAAAAAGAAAGTTGTATATATTTGCAGAGAGTGTAGTTATAAATCGCCGCGATGGCTTGGCAAATGCCCTAATTGTAATGCGTGGAATTCATTTGATGAAACAATAGACGATGCCGGTGCTCGTAGAAGCAGCACCGGCAAATCTATTAATTCAGCATCTGTTGTGAAATTAAGCGAAATATCAACAGATAAGCAATATCGCATACACACAAGCATTAAAGAACTCGATAGGGTGCTGGGCGGCGGGATAGTTCCCGGTTCAATTGTGCTTGTGGGCGGAGACCCCGGAATAGGCAAAAGCACGCTTATGCTGCAAATGTGTTTCGGCATAGCGGAACAAAATCCGTTATATGTAACAGGTGAAGAATCCTTGCAACAAATTAAATACAGGGCACTGCGAATTAAAGACATCTATGAAGAATTAGACATACTTGCTGAAACAAATTTAGAGACAATTGTTAATGCAATTAAGATATCTGGTGCAAATGTAATTGTTGTCGACTCCATTCAATCTGTATTTTCGGAATTGATAGATGCCACACCTGGTTCGATTACTCAGGTAAGAGAATGTGCAACACATTTGCAGCAACTTGCAAAAAAACATAACAAAGCAATTTTTCTGATTGGGCACGTAAATAAAGATGGAGCAATTGCAGGACCGAAAATACTGGAACATCTTGTGGATACAGTAATTCAGTTCGAAGGGGAAAAAACATATTCATACAGGATTTTGCGAGCGTTGAAGAATCGTTACGGTTCTACAAATGAAATTGGCATATTCGAAATGAGCGAGAACGGGCTTATAGAGGTAAGCAATCCGTCGGAAGTATTTCTTACGGGGCGAAATGATTTTGCTTCAGGGATTACCATTGCGTCGATAATGGAGGGCAGTCGCCCTATATTGCTTGAGGTGCAGTCGCTTGTAACACCTACAAATTACGGTATGCCGCAACGTGTGTCGAATGGTTTCGATAATCGGCGCTTGCAAATGATACTTGCTGTATTGGAGAAAAGACTGGGTATTCCATTCAGTCATAATGATGTATTTGTTAATATTGCGGGTGGAGTGTATTTAAACGATGCTTCTGCTGATTTGGCAGTTGCAATTGCGCTGGTGAGTTCGTTCAAGGACATTGCAATTGACGCAAAAACTGTGTTTATTGGCGAAATCGGGCTAACGGGAGAAGTTCGTTCTGTTGCATCAATCGAACAAAGAATAGCCGAAGCAGACAAGCTTGGCTTTGAAAGAGTATTTTTTCCAACGGGAAACGCAAGTAAGATTTTGAAAAAGTTTTCTGTAAAATTAGAACCTATCGAGAGAATTTCCGCATTGTTTCATCATCTTTTTTAATGAAAATCATATTTTTTTGCTTTGTTCGTTTATCATTTTTTAATATTTAGTTGAAAAGTATGGATAAGATAAACGAATTACGAACAAAAATTGATGAATTAGATACGAAACTGGTGAAGATTTTTGCCGAAAGGCTGCAAATAGCCAAAGAGATATTATCATTAAAGATTAGCAACCAACTAAACGCCGATGATTTCAAAAGAGAAAGGGAAATTATTGAAAAATTATTCAATGAATTCGGGGACGAAATCTCGAAATATACAATTGAAAGATTATACAAAACTATTTTTTCAATTTCCAAAGAAAGTTTCAAAAAAGAACATCAGAATTTAACAGCAATAGAATTATTAAAACTAAGACCAATTATTATAGCAGGACCTTGCGTAGTAGAATCGCAAGAGCAAATATTTAGAATTGCAGAGGAACTGTCGGGGATTGGAGTAAAATTGCTGCGAGGCGGTGCATTTAAGCCACGCACACGCCCCAATAGTTTTCAAGGACTTGGCGACGAAGGACTGGACTATTTGCTTGATGCTGCTTGCAAATATCAGATGTATACTGTTACCGAAATATTAGACATTGAGCAGCTGGAACGAAATTACGAGAAAATTGATATCATTCAAATTGGCAGCAGAAGTATGTCAAGTTACGGTTTCTTAAAGCAAGTAGGAAGGTTATCGGCACAAGACGGCAAACCTGTAATATTAAAGAGAGGATTTGCTGCTACAATTGAAGAATTTGTCAATGCAGCTGAATATATAAGGCAGGAAGGTAATCCTAACGTAATATTGTGCTTGCGTGGTATAAGAACATTCGAGCAGATTGATTCGAAACTGAGATTTACGCCCGATATTGGGACAATTATGGATTTGAAAGAACGAACAGATATGCCGGTAATTTTCGACCCATCGCATTCGACGGGCGTTTCGAGATATGTTATTCCAATTGCAAGGGCGGCACTTGCTGCGGGCGCAGATGGGCTTATGGTGGAAACTCATTATAATCCCGATGAAGCATTGATTGATGGTTTTCAAGCAATATTTCCCAGAGATTTAAAGGTGATAATTGATGAAACGCTTAATTGAGATATACTTTAAAAGTCAGAAATCCACTATTTTTTTTGAGACATTCGAGGATGTTGCTCAAATTTATCCGAATACAAATGTTTTTTTGCTTACAGACGAACGGGTGCATTCACTATATAGAAGCAAATTTGAACAATGCCCAACGATTGTCGTGCCCGAAGGTGAGAGGTGCAAAAATTTAGAAACAGTTGTAAGCACAATTAATAAATTATTGGAATATAAAGCAGATAGAGACACGGCTTTAATTGGTATTGGTGGCGGGTCTGTTTGTGATTTGACGGGATTTGTTGCAAGTGTGTATATGAGAGGTCTGAGGCACTCGTTTGTGCCAACTACGTTACTTTCGATGGTAGATGCCAGCATTGGAGGAAAAACAGCTATAAATTTTGATGAGATTAAGAATTTAGTTGGGACATTCAAGCACCCTGAATTTGTTGTGATAGACACAAGTTTTCTGGATACATTAAGCGACAAAGATTATTCTTCGGGGATTGGGGAACTTATCAAAATTGCTATAATTGCTGATGAGAAATTTTTTGAAGTGCTGGAAAAAACAGACTTAAATGATAGAAGAAACATTAATTATGATATAATGTTTGAATCTTTGCGAAAAAAATCAGAAATAGTAATTCGTGATGAGGAAGATAGAGGAGTGCGCCATCTCCTGAATTTTGGACATACATTCGGGCACGTAATAGAGCGGCAATACAAGCTGCCGCACGGGCAAGCAGTAATCCTGGGAATGCTAATAGCAATGAAAATATCTATTGAGATGAAAGAGTTGAGCGAGGAAGTATATAATAGAATTTACTCGACACTCACAAAATATTTGTATTTCAAGCAGGGAATGGATATATGCAAATTAGCTTGTGGAATTAGCTTAGATAAGAAAAGAAGGAAAAACACAATAGATTATATTTTGCTGAAAGATATTGGCTTTCCCAAAATTGTTAATATGAGATTGGAAGATATTCATCAAATATGTAATAAAATAGAATTGGAATTGACTTAGCCAATTCCAATTCTTGTCTAGAAATATAACACTAAAAACTATACTTCTAATCTGCTGTCGAGCACTTTGACTATGCGTTCGTATACTTCTTTGAAATCGCCGACGCCATTGATTTTAAATGCCAAACCCATCGATGAATAATATTTTATTAGAGGCTTGGTTTGCGACTCGTAAACCATAAGTCTTCTGCGGATAGTTTCTTCTTTGTCGTCTTCACGTTGGTAGAGCTCGACATTGTCTTCAGGTAAGGGTGGATTGAACAAAAGGTGGTAGATTTTACCTGTTTTTTTGTCAACACGGCGAAGGCTAATTCTCTGAATAATTTCTTCGTGGGGCACTTCGAGGACAAGCACGCAATTGAGTTTAAGCCCCATTTTCGACATCATACCATCAAGAGCTTCGGCTTGGGGAATAGTTCTTGGGAAACCATCAAGCAAAAAGCCTTTTAAATAATCAGGTTTTTTCAGTTCGCTGGCAATAATATCTATCATAATTTTATCAGGGACAAGCTCGCCTTTGTTCATATATTCAGCGGCGATTTTGCCAAGTTCAGTTTGGTCTTTGACATTTTTTCGCAAAATATCGCCTGTGGAAATTTGCTTAATTCCGTAGTCTTTGCAAATATTTTGTGATTGCGTTCCTTTTCCAGAACCGGGAGGTCCTAAAAAAATTAATCTCATAAGAAGTTCCTATTTTGAAGATATAAACAATGAACAGAATTAACACTAATTTAATTAAAAAAATAAATATTCAAAATATATTTTTAATTTTTATTCAAAACTAAACTAATATCTTTAAGAAGTTTGTCAAATTTATATAAAACGACACCATTTTCGTTCATTTCGATTTCGCCACGATAGTCTATGAGCATTTCGTTTAATATGTTTTTGGCAATATCTACTTCATTTTTTTCGAGACGAGCTTCGTTTAAAATTTCATTTTCAGTCGCAGGCTTGTTGATTTTAAGAATAGCACGGAATAATTTCTTACGAACAATATTTTTATCACGTTTTTTATTTAAAACGTAATTAACTGGAATTCTAATTAGTGGTATTAAGAAAAACAGAAGTGAGAAAACAAACGGGAATACACCTAAGAATACAAGAATACCAAGACTATCAATCGGTGCGTTCAACACAGCAAAAGAAACAAATAAATTAAATAAGTTCATAAAGAATATAGCGATATTTTTCCCTGTTGTATTGCCATTGAGGACGTAGGGTTCTTCGATTTCATCAAAATAATAGATGATTTTACCTTCGAGCAGTTCTTTGCTAACTTTTTGAAGGTTGGGGAATTCAGCATAGACCGAACCGTCGCTATTGATGAATAAATCACCTTTGAATTTTCCGACGTATTCAGCTAATTTGCTTTCAGCCACATCCATAGGAACACCTGACAGGAGCGAAATAGCGCCGGCAGTAAGCCTGCCATTGGACACTTTTTGCAAATATGCCATCACCTCGCGAGCATCGGCTAAATCGTCCGCTTTAACACGTTCAGGACCGAAAACGAAGTCGTAGACTGAATTAATGAAAGATTTTTTAGGTTCTTTTCGCTGACTTCGATAATATAATCCTGAGCTATCCTGGTAATAGTCTGACATTTCGCGAGTGATGTAAGAAATCTGCATACCGCGAATAATAGCATAAATGATATCAACAATGAAGCCAAGATTGACGTTGCTACGTCGGTTATCTCGGTCGCCAGAGGAAGCAGCTACCATTGCAGCCAGGACAAGCAAAGCAAAAATGATTGTATAGACAATCAGAATAACGCCAATAGAAATTTTATAGATTTTCTTGAAAATTTGGTAAGATTTATCAGCAACAACGGCTAAAATTTCTTTGAAAGTTTTTTTCCCACGTTTGATAAGAGGGTACGAAAAAACGAATTCGACAGAACCTGTTTTCAAATCAGCCTGAATTTTGGAATCGTAGATTTCGAGCAAACGTTTGAGGGCATCATTAATATCATCAATTGAATAACCAGTTTCTAAAGCAATTTCGTAGGGATTAATTTTGCCTTTCTTTTGTTTGATAATTTCTGTAACCTTATTAACTAATTGACTTTCTGAAATTTCATTTTTTTTCACATTTATCCCCAAAACTCTTTGAAAAAGTATGTTTTTTGCAAGTGTTTTAACGCACAAGTAACGTTTTTATTTAACTATCGAGTTAAAATGTTGAAACAAGCAGAAAAGAGAATTAAAAAGCTACATTCTGCTTCTTAAAGCACTTCGAGTAAGCCCCAAAAATTCAGCAGTTTTTGTTTTGTTGCCTCTGAATTTTTTGAGAGTGCGGCGGACAATTTCACGTTCGAGTTCTTCAAGATTGAGCCCTTGTTCCGGAAGCTGGAAATCAGCTGTCGGAGTAAGCACAAAGGAAGAATCGGGATTGTAGTTTTCATCAAGAAAGCTTAGATGACGTGCCGTGAGTTCAGTATCGTTATGGTGAAGGACAGCCCTATCGATAGCATTTGCAAGTTCGCGAACATTTCCTTTCCACTCGTAGTTTAGCAGTAAATCAACGGCAGCGGGGGAAATTTTCTGGAATTGCTTACCTCTTTTGAGTGAATATTCTTCTAAAAACATTTTAGCAAGAGGAATGATAGCTTCTTTTTGCTGATTTAGTGGTTTGAGTTGAATATAGCCGACTTTAATTCTATGGTAAAGGTCAGCCCGGAATTTTCCTTGACTTACGAATTCATCTAAATTACGGTTTGTAGCACAAATAATACGAACGTCAATATTGATGGGTTTTTGCCCGCCAATACGATAAATTTCACGTTCCTGAATAGCACGAAGAAGCTTTGGTTGCATATCGATTGGCATTTCGCCAATTTCGTCAAGGAATAGAGTGCCGCCGTTAGCTAATTCGAACTTGCCGGCAAGTCCAGAGGACCGGGCACCTGTGAACGCACCGCCTACGTATCCAAAAAGTTCGCTCTCGAATAGATTTGGGGAAATTGCGGAACAATTTATTGTAACAAATGGCTTGGTATTGTCTATTCCGTGAATAAGATTTGCGATAATTTCCTTACCCGTTCCGCTTTCACCTTCGATAAGCACATTAACGGTTCTATCTTCGTTGTAGATGTTCGCAAATTTGATTGCTTGCCTGAAACTATCAGAGAAAACGCCAATTTTCCCAATTTTGGGGACGTAAATGAAATTGCCGATTTGTTTATGGTTATCTTCAATTATTTCTGAGTGATTTTGAATATTTTTGTCGAAGAGCTTGCGGATTATTTCGTTTAATTGAGAAATATCAACGGGTTTAATTAAGTAATCAGTTGCGTGAAATTTAAGTGCGTCGATAGCAGTTTTTACATCGGCAAAAGCAGTCATTAGAATGAAAGGGCATTTTTTTCCTTTTTCGGACTGACGAACATTTTTCAGCAGTTCAATTCCGTTCATTTTAGGCATTTTAATATCGGCAAGGACTAAATCGAAATTACCCTGGTTGAAAGCACGAAAAGCCTCTTCCCCATTTGGGAAAGCCTCGACTTCGAACTGCATAATTCCTTTCAGGAAATCTTTCATCACTTCACGGCTATCTTCGTCGTCATCAACAAGAAGAACGCAGATTGGATTCATCTTGCCAAACTCGATTGATTTGACAAATTCAATTTGTAAAATAATAAAATTTTTTTAACTTTGAATAATTTTTCAGTAAAATTTTGAATTATTTGTAGATGAAAAATGAAATATTTAAAAAGTTTTTTGTTAGTTATAATAACCATTTTAATCACTTCGTGCGAGAAAAAGATGGAAAGCCAGCCCGAATTATCCGAGCAAGCAAAAAAGATAAAGCAATTGAGTGAACAGTTTGCAAAAATTGAGATAACAGCAGATGTTTCTCATTTGTCGCAAAGAGAGCGAGCATTGCTCGAAAAGTTAATCGAGGCAGGAAAATTATGTGATGCAATATTCTGGAAACAGTCTTCGCACGATGCAATTGCAGTGAGAGATTCGCTAATCAAACTTAACACAGAAGAAGCAAAGATTTTTCTTGAATATGTAAATATCAATTATGGACCATACGATGTGTTGAATGAAAATGTACGATTTGTGGGCGTTGGACCCGAGAAAAGACCACCTGGTGGCGGTTTTTATCCCGAAGACATAACAAAAGAGGAATTTGAGAACCATATTAAGAATAATCCAAAAGATAAGGAAGCTTTTGAAAGCCAATATAGTGTAATTGTAAGAGAAAATGGTGGATTAAAGGCAATTCCATACCACCAATATTATCCTGAGACAGAAAAATTGGCAAAGCTACTTGAAGAAGCGGCTGAATTAGCAGACAACCCAACTTTGAAGAATTATCTTATTTTACGGGCAAAAGCTACTCGCACAGACGATTATTATGAAAGCGATATGGCGTGGATGGATATCGAGAATAGCAATATAGACGTTATTATCGGTCCGATTGAAAATTATTCAGATGCTCTTTATAATTACAAGACTGCTTATGAAGCTGTTGTAATGGTAAAAGACATAGAAGCCTCGAAAGAGCTGGAAATGTTCCAGAAGCATATTCCTGACTTTCAGAATAACTTACCTTACGACAAAAAATATATTGAACCAGTAAAAACTGAAAAGGAAATCTTGCAGATTGTAAATGTTGTTTATTTTGGCGGGGATTGCCAGAAAGGGACAAAAACTATTGCAGCAGCATTGCCGAACGACCCAAGAGTTCACGAGACAAAAGGCGGCAAAAAGTCTATGTTCAAGAATATGATGGAAGCTAAATTCAAGACAATAGTTGTTCCAATAGCAAACGAAATCATTGCACCTGAACTTCGCGGGTATGTTGATAGCAAAGCATTTACAAGTTTTGTTACTTTGCACGAGGTTTCTCACACATTGGGTCGTGGATATGTATACGGCAGCAAAGATTTAACTGTGCGTAAAGCATTGAAGGAGAGATATTCAGCCATAGAAGAAACAAAAGCAGATATTTTGAGTATGTTTAATCACCAAACATTGCTCAAACTCGGCAAGTTAGACGAAGAGTATATCAAGAAAGCGATAGTAACTTATATTGCAGGTTTGTATCGTTCGTTGCGTTTCGGGACAAACTCGGCTCACGGACAAGCTAATTTAATCCAGCTCAATTATTTACGAGAGAAAGGTGCTATTATCAGAAATCAAGATGGGACGTTCAGCTACGATGAGAAAAAGTTCTTCGATGGTGTAGCAAGCCTTGCAAATTTGATTTTGACAACACAGGCACAAGGTGATTACAATAAAGCAGGCGAGATAATTGAAAAATACGGGAAAGTGAATGATGAAATTCGTTCCACAGTTGAAAGATTGAAAAACATACCAAGAGATATAAACACAACATATAAATTTTAATTATTGATTTTATTGAGGTTTGATATGGGAAATTTCAAGATTGAGAAAGCAACAACGACAAGAATTAACAATGTAGACTGGGATAATTTAGGATTTGGAGTATTTTTTTCTGACCATATTTTTGTTTCGGACTATGAAAATGGTAAATGGGACGAGGGAAAGATAATTCCTTATGGACCGATGCCGATAGAACCAACTATGTGCACCTTGCATTATGGTCAGTCAATTTTCGAGGGTTTGAAAGCATTTCGCGACGTAAAAGGTGGGATTAATATCTTTCGTCCTGACAAAAATGCTGCGCGATTAAATCATTCAGGTTCAAGAGTTTGCATTCCGCCATTTGATGAAAAGACATTTGTCGAAGCAATAAAAGAGCTTGTAAGAATTGACATTAATTGGGTTCCGAAAAAACGTGGTCAATCGTTATACATAAGACCAGTTGCATTTGGTACAGGGAATTTTTTAGGGGTACACGCATCATCTACATATCGTTTAATTATTATGACATCGCCGGTTGCATCTTATTATCCAGAAGGGCTAAATCCAGTTAAAATACTTGTATCGAGCGAATATGTGCGTGCTGTTCGCGGTGGGTTAGGTTCAGCAAAGACAGCAGCGAATTATGCAGCATCGTTATTGGCGGGGACACTTGCAAAGAAGAATGGATTTTCGCAAGTATTGTGGCTTGATGGAGTTACACGTCATTTTATTGATGAAGTTGGAGCGATGAACATTATGTTTGTAATTAACGATGAATTAATAACTCCATCGTTAGAGCAAGGGACAATTTTAGCAGGTGTAACTCGCGATAGTGTGCTTACTCTTGCACGCGAATGGGGAATGAAAGTGTCGGAACGCCAGATTACAATTGACGAATTAATCGAAGCATACGAAACCGGAAAGTTGCAAGAAGTATTTGGGACAGGCACAGCAGCTGTAATTTCACCTGTTGGGCTTATTCAGTACAATGATAAATCAATGATAATCAATAATATGGAAATTGGTCCGATAGCTCAAAAGATGTACGACACAATAACAGGCATTCAATACGGCGAGCTGGAAGATGTTCACGGCTGGAATGTGCATATTGATATTTAATAATTGGCAAAGTATTTAATTTTAAAAACCTTCGGAGGGAAAGAAAACTTCCGAAGGTTTTTCTTTTATAGAAAACAAGATAATTAATTGACTAATACAATCGTTTTGCTGGATTTGTGTATAAAATAAATTGCTAACCGTGTCTGACGTTAATAATATCGCCGTCCTGAACAATATACTCTTTTCCTTCGAGGCGGAATAAGCCTTTTTCCTTACATTTAGCGAAGGAACCTTCGCGAATAAAGTCCTCGTAGCTAACAACTTCGGCACGAATAAACTTATTGTAGAAATCGGTGTGAATAACGCCGGCAGCTTCCTGTGCAGTATAGCCTTTTTTGATAGTCCAGGCACGGCATTCGTCCTCGCCAACTGTGAAGAAGCTTTGCAGTCCGAGCAGTTCGTAAGCGTTACGTATCATTTTTTCTAATGGGGATTCGGTAAGACCGTATTCTTCCATAAAGATTGCTCTTTCTTCGTCGGATAGTGAGGACAGTTCAAGCTCAATCTTTGCAAAAAATGGTTCAATGCGAATTTTATTACCTTTGAATGTATTGCGAAGTTTCGAAATAATGCTGTCGGAGTTTTTGATTTCATTTTCGGAAAAATTGACTGCAATCATAAGAGGTTTGGCAGTAAGAGGCTGGTAGTTTTTAATAAATTTTATATCATCATCGGTAAGTTCCATTTCTCTTAGAGGCAAGCCGCTTTCCAAAGTGTAGTGCCATTTTTTCATTGTTTCGAGTTCTTTTTTCACTTCATCTTTATTTTTTTGTTTCATCATATCTTTTTCGAGTTTTTCAAATCTGGATTCAAGAAATGCCATATCGTTCAGGAAAAATTCATCTTCGAGCAAGCGAATATCACGCTCGACGTCAATGGTTAGGTTTGGATGAGGCACAGCAGGGTCGTCGAAGGCACGCACAACGTGCAGAAAAGCATCATTTGTCCGAACTTTTGAGATAAACTGGCTATTGAACATAGAGCTTGCTTTATCGGTTTTCTGCACACCGACAAGGTCGACAAATTCAATTGTAGCATTTACTTTTTTCTTTGGGTTGAAAATGGAAGTAAGTTTGTCGAGACGGCTATCGGGCACTTTAACAATTGCTTGATTAGTTTCTTTGCGGAAAGAAGAATTATCAATTTGAGTTTGTGTAATAGTTTGAAATAGGGTGGTTTTTCCTGAATAGGGCAATCCAATAATTCCAATTTGCATTTTTTCACCGAGACAATTATAAATAAATACAAAATTAATGAATTTAGAAATAGCATCTTAAAAATTAATTCTATTAGAAACAAATTTCATAATTTAACGTATTAAAGAAAAAACAGATTAACATTTTTGGAGTATTTATGTCTCAAACACAATTACCAAATCAGGGGAATTATCCATATCCACCATACTATGGTCGGCAAAAGCGTCGTTCTAATTGGTGGATAGCACTACTTGTAATTGGAATAATACTGGTAATAGGTTTTGGAATTTTTGCCACAATTATTGGTGTGATTGGTTCAGCATTTGAAAAAGAGCAGGTGGAGGTCAAAGAAAACAGTGTGCTTGTACTTCGGCTGAATAACAATCCCGAATATTCGCCGAGCAATCCATTTTCCTTGTTTTCAGGCATCAAGCAACAAGTTGACTTTATTGAACTTCTTACGTCGGTTCGAAGAGCGAAATACGACCCAAAGATTAAAGGGATATTGTATATAGTCAAAGGTGAAAGTGGGTTATCAGGTGCAAAAGCAGAAGAATTTCAGAAAATCCTGGAAGAATTCAAATCAAGTGGTAAATTTATCTATTCATATATAGAAACAGGAACAGAAAGAAATTACTATAACGCCTTGCCTTCGGACAAAATATTTATGATGAAGGAAGGTTTGCTTGAAATGAACGGCTTTGGTGCGACATCGCTGTTTTTCAAGAATGCACTGGATAAAATTGGAGTAGATGTGTATGTTCAGCAATACGAAGATTTCAAGTCTGCGGGTGAGAACTTAAGTCGGACAAAATTTAGCGATTCTGCACGCTATCAATTAAGAGTGCTGCTTGACCAGATTAATGATAATTTTGTAAACGAGGTAGTAAAGTACAGGAAAATTAGTAAAGAAAAAGTGTTGGAAGCATTGAGAAATGGACTTTATGCGGCTGATGAGTTGCAGAAATATGGGTTTATTGATGAAATAGCATTCGAAGAAGATGTAAAAAACATTATCAAGAAAAAAGTGTTTGGAGAAAAGAGCGATGACAAGAAAATTAATTTAATAAGTATTAATAGATATGCTGCAAGTGAAGAGGATGTCCCGAAAGAGAAAATGGCAGATATAAACAAGCAAATTGCAATAATATATGCAGTAGGAGCAATTAATCATCAGCCAGAAGAAGGATGGAGCAATGAAGCAAGTGTGCGTTCGAGTGAATTTGTGAAATATTTGAAAAAGGCACGTGAGAACAAGAAAGTAAAAGCAATAATAATAAGAATTGACAGTCCTGGCGGTTCGGTTATTGCATCTGATGAAATTTATAATGAAATCATAAAGACAAGAAAGGTCAAGCCAGTGTATGCTTCTATGGGGAATGTTGCTGCATCGGGTGGATATTATTTAGCAATGGCTTGCGACACAATCTTTGCTCAACCTCAAACCATTACAGGTTCGGTTGGAGTGATATTCCTGCTAACGAACTTTAATAAACTTGTTGGAAAACTGGATATTTCAGTTGATACAATTTCAACATCGCCAGCATCGAATTTTCTATCCCCATTATTACCAATGAGCAACCAGGATAAAGTGCAATTAGAAAATCTATCGAGAAATGTTTATAACAGGTTTGTTTCGAAAGCAGCAGAGAGACGTGGCAAAACATTCGATGAAATGCGTAGTTTAGCCAAAGGAAGAGTATGGAGCGGAAAAGACGCCCTCGCGAAAGGACTTGTAGATGTAGAAGGTGGTTTGCTCGAAGCTCTTGATTTTGTGAAAAAAAGAATAGGTGTTGACGCAAATAAAAGAGTATTGCTGGACATATATCCACGCCCTCAGGATGAGCTCTCGTCCATACTAAAATTATTTGGTATTGAAAAGCAAGAAGACCAAACAGTAAATTTAAAGTCGCTATCTCGTGAATTAAAAATTTCATATCAAGATTTAATATCGATGTGGACAATTATTCCAGACCAGCTAAGAAAAGAATTAATTTACAACTATCAATTGATAGAAATGTCGAAAAATGAGAAAGTTCTGATGGCAATGCCACAAAACTTTGAGATAAAATAAAAGAATGTTGAATTAGTCGGGCTGGCTGAATATTTCCCGTTTTATGAGCTTGGAATTGACTTAAAAACACAATAATATAACCTTCGGAGGGGATAAAACCTTCCGAAGGTTTAAACTATTATTTTTGAGACAAGCCTATTGTTATTTTTCAGAAACAGGAAATAATAAACTGAAAATTCTATTGGCATAAGCATTACTCATCAAAAATATTTTTTTTCTTAACATTTTTTAACTAATTTTAACAATCTAAGTTTCAATCACTCATTATAAAAGGTGTTTTATGAATTTTTTCAAAAACTTAATTGCAATTTTTGCTTTATTTTCAATTGGAACTCTTTGCATTTCCAAAGCTGAACAGACAATTTTCTTCCAGGAAGATTTCTCAAATGGGATAGGCAGCTGGAAAACAGTTGATGTTGACGGGAAAACCGTTCATTCTGAAATGCGTCAAGTGTTAAGTAGCATTGGCATAACATTACCAGATAATAAAATGTCGTGGGTTGTTGGGAAAGTATCGAGCAATCCAGACGATTATATGGCATTAAGCACTTCGTATTATGACCCAGCGGGAAGAGCAGATGATTGGTTGATTTCGCCAAAAATCACAATTGGGGAAAATGCGTATCTCGAATGGAGTGCTATTGCTTTTAACACTTCTTATCCAGATGGTTATGAAGTGTATGTTTCGACAACTGATGATGAGATTTCAAGTTTTACAGCAAAGATATTTTCAATTCAAGCAGAGCCTAATGGCTCATTAAATAGACGTTTTGTGAATTTATCCAAATTGGGATATCAAAATCAAGATATCTACATTGCTTTTCGCAATAACTCTAATGATAGATTTCTTTTAGGTATTGGTGATATTATTGTATGGCAACCTTTCTCATACGACCTTTCTGCATTGCTGATTGACTTGAAGAAATACATTAAAGTTTCTGAAAGTGGTATTTCTATACCATTTTATGTAGGTTCAATGGGGGTAGATAGTGTATATTCATTTGTTGCTAATTTCCAGCCTGATGGCGAAGAAGTCGTTTCTGTAACAATGAATCTGGATAAATCAATACCATACTACTCATATCAAAGATTTGTTCTTCCTTTCAATTGGGTTCCTACAAAATTAGGTTACAGAACAATAAAATTATGGGTATCAAATATTAATGGAAATAGCGAAAATGATGTAAATCCGTTGAATGATACAACTTCAATCGAGATATATGTATGGAATAATACAATAGCCAGCAATATATTCCCATTATTTGAAGAATTTACAAGTTCCACTTGTGGACCTTGCGCAAGTGTGAATAAGTATTTAAATCCATTACTTGCACAATTTGAAGATAAAGTAGCAATTGTGAAATATCAGATGAATTGGCCTGGGAATGGCGACCCATACTACACGGCTGAGGGTGGTGTCCGCCGCACATATTATGGAGTAAACGGTGTGCCTTCTGCATTTGCAAATGGAGAACCATATTCATTTACACAGGAAAACTTATCAGCGGTTGGTATGAACAATTTAATCGAGCAACCTGGATTTTTTGAAATTATTAACCCAGAATACAAAGTAGACGGAAGAACTGTTACAGTGGAAGCAGATATTAAGCCGTTGCAATCGTTTGTTGGGTCGAATATCGTTGCTCATATTGCAGTTGTTGAAATGACAACTTATAATAACAAATCAACAAACGGAGAAACTGAATTCCATTATGTAATGAAAAAGATGTTGCCAAATGCAAACGGAACCGTTGTAACTCAACTTAACAAAGATGCTACTCAAAAATTATACTATACTTATGAATTCACTGCTAATTCGACTGTAGAAGAATATGAAGATTTGGCTGTTGTGGTATGGGTTCAGGACGTCAGTTCCAAGCGAGTTTATCAATCTGCCTGGGCTGTGAAGAAAACCGTTCTTGATGTTCCTTATGAAAATGATGGTTCTGGAATTATTGCGGTTTATCCAAATCCAGCTAATGAATTTGCTATTGTCAAATTTGCAGTAAAGGACGAAAAATCAATCTCTTATGAATTATATACAATTGATGGAAAACTGCTCAATTCAGTTGAATTAGGTTTATTGCACAATGGTTACTTCAATGAAAGAATTAATACTTCGAATTTATCAAATGGTCAATACATATTAAAGCTCAGAATTGGCGACCGTGTCTATACAGATAAGATTATCGTAAATAAATAAGCAGAAGGAACAAAAATAAAGAAAAAACTTACTAAAAGTTCACGTTTTGTAACCTTCGGAAGGTCGGGAACCTTCCGAAGGTTTTTCATTAATTATGGATAAGTAGTTGAAAAGAGTTGAAGAACAATACTAAAAATTCAGTCGGGATTAAAATTATCACTCATAAAAGAAAACTATGATATCTTATGATAATTCCCTTTTATTACAGCTCTTATTTCTCAATTTTAATTCTTGCATCAACAGCAATAAGTGCTTTTTGAGAACCAAGCAGCGGATTTATATCCATTTCTGATATTTCGGGTGCTACTTGCAGCAATGCAGAAACACGCTGAATGTAGTCAGCGAAAATTTGTTCGTTTACACCTTCTTTTCCACGAACGCCCTGAATTAGCTTGTAGGAACGAAGCGAGCGTATCATAGAGAAAGCTTCTTGCTCAGAAATTGGTGTTAAAGCATAAGAAAAGTCTTTAAGAACCTCTATAAAAATTCCACCGATACCGCAGAGAACGAGGTGCCCAAATTTATCTTCTTTCTTTGCACCGATAAAAATTTCGGTTCCCGATGCCATTTGTTGGATTAGAACAGCTTTAGCTTGGTCAATTCTCATTAATTTTTCGAATGCAGCGGTCAATTCATTTTCGTTTTGAATACCAACGATAACGCCACCAACGTCTGATTTATGAACTGGTCCGACAACCTTTGCGACGAGTGGATAACCGATACGGTTTGCAAATTCAATAATATCGGGCAAATTGCTTGAAGAGAATTCCAGAGGATGAGCTATTCCGATGGCGTCTAATATTTTTGTTACTTTTTCGGGTTCGAGATAACCATTTTCAGAATTATCGATAATGCTGCGAATTGTATTTTTGTCGATATCTGAGAAATATTTAGCTGAAATAGGTTTCGGAGTATGATAGATTTTAGCCAGAGCGCTGCCGGCAGAAACTTCGTCAACAAAAATGCAATTCCCTTTTTCAATGAATTTATCAGCGGCTTCTTTGGCTAACACAACAGATGGAAGAACAGGGAAAATTGGCTTTTTGCAAGAGCGAATTTTTTCGTGAAGCACTTCATAAACGGGAAATGAATCGAACATACCGGTTGTGCCAAAAATAACAACAGAAGCATCAATATTATCAAAATGATTGTCGCAATAGTCGAGTATTATGCCGAGTTGCTGAGCAGTTCCAGTAGCAAGGAAATCAATTGGATTTGCCACAGAGGAGCCGGGGAAAAGATTTGACATTAGTTCATTGGCTTTATCGCCGGTAATATGAGGCACTTGCATATTATTTTTGTCGAGGGTATCGGTAAGCATAACACCGGGACCACCGGCGTGAGTAATTACAGCAATTCGGTTGCCTAAAAGAGGCTTTTGTTGGAGTGCAATAGCGACATCAACAAGTTCGCTTCGGCTGTGACTGCGGATAATTCCAGCTTTGCGGAACAAAGCATCGACAGGCAAATCAGAGCCCGCAAGAGCACCGGTATGAGAGGAAACCGCACGAGAGCCAGCTTCGGTTGTTCCAGCTTTGATTGCAGCAATTCGACAGCCTTTCTCAATAAGCGAACGCGAATGTTTCAAAAAGAGCTCGGGATTATTGATTTTTTCGAGATACATAATTTTGACTTTGGAACTTGACGCAGGGTCGAATGTATCGTCCCAGTGGCGAAGGACGTCTTCAACACCTGTTTGAGCACTATTGCCGACTGAATAAACACTTGCAAAAGTTAAGCCTCTTGGTATTGCAAGTTCAAGAATAAAGCAGGCAGTGGCACCTGACCCGGAGACGAAGTCTACACCTTGTGGTTCAAGTTTAGGGAGTGGACCGGCAAAAACACCTTGATATGTAGGCGTCAGAACTCCTATACAGTTAGGACCGATGAGTGTTCCGCCGTGCTGGTTGATAATTTCAACAATTTCTTGTTCAAGTTTTTTACCTTCGTCGCCAACTTCACTAAAACCAGCGGAAAGAATAATAAACCCTTTTGTTTTTTTCTTTTCAGCAAGAATTCGGACAGTATCGGGACAAAACTTTGCAGCAATAGCCAAAATTGCAAGTTCAACCTCGGGCAGTTCTTCGGCAGATTTGTAGCATTTCAAGTTCTGAACCTGTTCTTCTTTCGGGTTGACAGCATAGAGGGAGCCCGTGAATTTGCCATCGATAATATTTTTTAAAATTCTACCGCCGGGCTTACTAATATCGTTTGAAGCACCAATGATTGCAATACTTTTTGGAGCAAAAATTTCTCGAACCATTTTTTTCTCTCATAAAACAACAAATAAGTTCGATAAAATTACTAATTTTTTCATAAAATTGTAGAATTGAATTAAATAAAGGAGAAAAAATGTTTTCAACAGTCAAACGGTTGCACTTTGTAGGAATTGGTGGAATTGGAATGAGCGGAATTGCTGAGATATTATTAAATGAAGGGTTTGATGTAAGCGGTTCGGATATAGCAAAATCAGAGAACACAGATTATTTGGAGAAGTTAGGTATCAAAATATACATTGGGCATAACGAGAAGAATATCGAGGGAGCTGAGGTTGTTGTTTATTCGAGTGCGGTTAATCCAAATGAGAATCCGGAGACAATTGCGGCTTCGCAAAAAAACATTCCTCTATTAAGGCGTGCAGAAATGCTTGCAGAAGTTTCGAGATTAAAGTATAATATTGCTATTTCGGGAACACACGGCAAAACAACCACTACATCTATGATTGGGCTTATTCTAATAAAGGCGGGACTGGACCCAACTGTAATTGTGGGCGGAAGGCTACGTGATTTTGGAGGGACGAACGCAAGATTGGGCAAAGGAGAATGGACAGTTGTCGAGGCAGATGAATTTGACCGTTCATTTCTGCAACTTTTTCCGACGATTGCAGTAGTCAATAATATTGAAGCAGAACATCTTGATATTTACAAAGATATGAATGATTTAACGGAGACTTTTGCGCAATTTGCGAATAAAGTTCCGTTCTATGGGTTTATTGCTCTTGGGATTGACGACCCCGGGGTGAAATCAATATATGCAAAAGTAAATAAAAAGATTAGAACTTATGGATTTTCGAGGAATTGTGATGTTAGAGCGGAAAGGATTATTTACGAAAATCGGCAAGTAAGAGCAATAATCTTCGAAAATAACGTTGAATTAGGTGAAGTTACAATAAATGTTCCGGGCGAACATAACTTAAAAAATGCGATGGCAGCAATAACAGTTGCTCGTGGATTGAATATAGAATTTGAAGTGATTAATTCTGCTTTGCAAGAATTCAAAGGAGTATTTCGCAGGTTCGACATTAAAGGCGAAAAGGACGGAGTATTATATGTTGATGATTATGCTCACCACCCGACAGAGGTGAAAGCTGTGTTGAAAGCAGCACGGAACAGCTGGAATAGAAGAATTGTTGCGGCATTCCAACCACACACATACACAAGGACAATGCATCTTCACGAGCAATTTGCAGCATCATTTGATGATGCAGATGTAATTATTATTACAGATGTATATCCCGCACGAGAACAGCCAATCGAAGGAATAACAGGGAAGTTAATTGCCGATGGAGCAATGAAATATGGGCACAAAAATGTCTTGTATATCCCAACATTAGATGAACTGAGAAGACAATTGTCTGATATTTTAAAAGATGGTGATGTATTTATTACAATTGGTGCGGGAAATATTTGTAATCTAAGCCAAATTTAGGTTTCTCATATAAATTTACTATTAGACGAAGGAATTTTCTTGCGAAATTGCCTTGTTTAGCAATTTCAAGTATTTATTGCTGCTAATTTCAATAGCACCAAGTTGTGCGGTGAAATGATTGATATACTGAGAATCGATAAAATGAAAATTGCGATTTTTTAGATGATTAACAAGGAAGCAGAAGGCAGCTTTTGAAGCATTGCTAATTGTATTAAACATTGATTCGCCAAAGAACGCTGAACCAATGGACACACCGTATAGCCCACCGCAAATTTCATTTTCGTGCCATACTTCTACAGAATGAGCATAACCAAGACGATGGAGTTCGATATAAGCTTCGATAATTTCGTCGGAAATCCAGGTGTCTTCCCTATTCGAGCATTGTTCGATAACAAATTCGAAATTAGCATTGATAGTGAAATGAAAATTATGATTTTTAATGCTTTTTATTATTTTACGAGGTATTTTGTATTCGGGAAGCAAAAATACAGCTCGCAATTCTGGAAAGTGCCAATAAACGGGACCATACCGCGATTGAGCCATCGGGAAATATCCAGAGCAATATGCTTTGATTAATATCTCGGGTGAGAGCAGACCTAACATATTATTTTACACAAATAATACGATAAAAAGGAATCCCAACGCGACGACAAAAATCTTCTTTATTTGTTACGGGATAATCCCAATCTGCGTCGTTTTCAATTATTTGGATTTCGAATAGTTTGAACTCGTTTAATATTTCTAAATGATAAGCATGGACTTCGGGAACATCTGTTGCAAGCAAGAGTTTGCCTTGTTTTTTCAAAATGCGGTGAACTTCGCGAACGAAATCAAGGTTGAAGGCACGACGTTTAATGTGCTTTTTTTTAGGCCAGGGGTCAGGGAATAAATAAAAGACTTCTTCAATGCTGTTGTCTTCGATAAAAGGTAACCCGTTGACAACAGAGTAGCGAAGGACAGAGACATTAGGCAAGTTTTCGCCTTTTATTACATTTTGCAACCACTCAACGGGCAAAGGACGCACCTCAATTCCCAAAATATTTTTCTGAGGGAGGCGAAAGGACATATCTAACAGAAACTTGCCACGACCACAGCCAATATCGAGCAAATCGGGCGGTTGCGAATTTGCAAAGTGATTAGACCAATCAATTTTATCAATTAGAGGAGGATAGCCTTTGGGAATGATTTGCAATTCGCTTGCGGGAAGATAAAAATTGGGTGAAGTATGGTGGCGCATTCTATTTGGTAGCGGATATTTCGAGAAATCAATCATTGAGCACCTCTTGATTATTGCTTTTAGATTTCCATAAACGTTCGGAATTAATCAATGTCATAGCACGGGCAGCACCAAATTCTATAACTGTTTCGATAGATTGCACTGCTTTTTGTATCATTAAATTTAGTGTATCTGCTTCATCATTTCTGAAATTGGATAGAACATATTCCACCAGCATACCTTTCGGAAAATCATTGCCAATTCCGCAACGTAATCGGTAGAAATTTTTATCGTTAATTTCCTGAATAATCGAGGCAATTCCGTTGTGTCCGGCGTCGCTACCACCGAATTTCAGGTGAAGTTTTCCAAGCGGAAGATTGTAGTCGTCTACGATGGCAATTATTCTTTCATTAGGTATTTTGAATTTAATTTTAAGTGATTGAACAGCTTTGCCGGAAAGGTTCATATAGGTGGTTGGTTTAGCAAGAATTACATTTTTTCTTTTATAATTTAGTTGTGCGATATGGGCTTTTTTTTCCTCTGAAAGCGAGAGATTGTATTTTTCTATTAGGTTGTCGATTACCATCCAGCCGATGTTATGTCTGTTTCTTTCGTATTTAGTTCCCGGATTGCCAAGACCAACAACTAACCACTCGAAACTACTCATCAATAGAAACCTTATAAAATTTCATAACAAAGTCGAATAGAGCGTCGGGCATAATTTGCAGAAGATTTGTAATCAAGTAGGTTGGCAAAGGGAAATTAATTCGCGATTTGCCAGTTTCGAGGGCATTGAAGATTATTTCGGCTGCCTGGTCGGGCTCAATCATAAATGGCATGGGGAAGCGATTTTTTGCGGTCATATCGGTGCGAACAAAGCCGGGGCGGATTGTAACGACTTTGATATTATGGCGATGAAGTTCGGCACGAGCAGCTTCTAATGTGCGGGTAAGAGCAGCTTTGCTGCTGGAATAGGCGGCGCTGCCTGCGAAACCACGAACATCAGCCAAAGAACTTGTTACAGCGATTGTTCCGCCATTATTTTTTTTCATTAGAGGGATTAAATATTCAAAAAAGTGCAAAACACCAAAAAGATTGGTGTTGAAAATATCTTTATATTTGTCCGAGGAGAAATTTTCGAAACTTTCGGAGCCGCTGATACCGGCATTGAGAATGGCTAAATCAATATTATTAAGGAAGTTTGTAGCGTTTTGAATTGCAATTTCTACATCAGATTGAATAGCAACATTGCACGATGAATAATCAAAAGCGTTTGGAAATTGCTCTTTGAGAGGAGAAAAGTTTAGTGTATTTCGAGAGAGAGCGAAAACTCGACAACCTTCCTTCAAATACTTTTGCAAAAGTGCCCAGCCAATTCCTCTTGAAGCACCAGAAATAAGGATATTTTTCATATATTCCTCAAACAAATTTTAAAAAAGCGTTTCACAAAAAGTAAAACGCTTTTTTAGGATATTAATTACTTACGCTTCTTGTGTCTATTCTTGCGCAAACGCTTTTTACGTTTGTGAGTAGCCATTTTATGGCGTTTTCTTTTTCTACCACAGGGCATTTTCTACTCCAAGGAAAATGAAAAAATATATTAATTTTCAGTTTGTTTCATCATTTCATTTACTTTGCTGAGAAATTCGGGAGAAGGCTTGAAAACAGGGACATATCTTTTTTCAAGCTGAACAACTTCGCCTGTTTTCGGGTTACGAGCCATTCTTGGCTTACGACTTTTTGCTTTGAACACACCAAACCCACGTAATTCTATTCTTTTACCTTCGGAAATCGCTTTCACTATGCTTGCAAAAACACCATCAACAACGGACTTGGTTTCAATTTTAGTCAGTCCCGTAGCTTTTGCAATTTCATCTACAATATCTGCTTTTGTCATATATTTCCCCAACTCAAAAGTTATTAAACAACTTAAATTAACTAAAAAATAGTATTTAATTAATTTTCAAGATGACAAATTTACAAAAATAGCATATACTTTTCAAAAATTTTTTTCATTTTTGTTCATTAAATATTAATAATTGGGAATGAATTGAATTTAGAATATTGGATAATAGTTTGTATTTTTGTAAAGGGTTAAAAATGAAATATAAAATTGCAGTCATAGAGAACAAGCTATTCGAGCCATTATATAATAATATTGGTTCGGACGGTTTTCTAATCAAAACAACGGAAGAAAAAGCAGCCGACCTGCTGCAAAGCAATCAAGTGGAGATTGCTTTGCTTACTCCAACAGCATTGGCAAGAATATCGAAGAAGGGCGATTGGCGAATAATTCCATCAACAGCATTGGCAACAAAAGGATACGCTGAATTATTAACATTATCATTTAAGCAAAACTTGAATTCCATTGATAGTATTTATTTTGAAGATGCAAATTATTATCTGAAGTCGATTATACAATTGCTACTTGCAGAGAAATTTGATATTCACACTAAAATTTCATCAGACAAAGTAAGCAAAGATGAGGTCGATGCTTATATTTCTTGTTTTGCTGAGCAAGCGGGAGAGTTTTCGATAGACATAAGCGAAGAATGGTTCGATGCATTTGAATTTCCTTTGCCTATTGCTTTTTGGGTTACTTCGGGCGAAATAGAAAACGCTGATATGATTGAACTTACCAATAGTATTAAAGATAAATTGCTAACAAATTATGAAACAATCAATGAAAACGCTGAAAGAACTAAATATCAGCAGAGAAGCGGAGAAATCATTTGGAAATGGAGCGAAGAAATAGAAAACGCTTTAGACAAGACTATGGATTTACTTTTTTATCATCAGATTATAAACGATATTCCAGACACAAAGATATTAGGACGGGACTATTCCGATGACGATTGAAACAATAATAGGCTTGCTTGCCGCGATAATGACAACAAGCGCATTTATACCGCAGGCAGTTAGGGTAATTAAAACCAGGCATACAAAAGATATTTCATTATATATGTATGTTATTTTTGTAGTTGGTTTGATACTCTGGCTAACTTATGGCATTCTATTGATAAATCTTCCGATTATAATCGCGAATATCTTTTCCCTAATCTTTGCATCAATTATTTTATACTTAAAAATAAAGTATAAATAGCCGTTCAATTCCGAACAATGAATACTTTTTAATGATTTAGTCATAAAAATAACAATTTCGTCATATTGTAATTAAGTCATTAAAAATCAAAAGCAATTTACGATGTAAATTATTCGCCACGAGCGTAAGGCTACTATTTTACAAGCAATTATAAAAAAATCATAACATCAAAATACTTTTTTTATTTTTTTCTTAATAATTTTTTAACAATTCGATTTGTTCAAAAATGAACAGTAAATTATGAAAAAATCTGATTTTGTAAGTTATTGTATTAAATAAACTTTTAGATAACCAAAAATTAAAATTTTTAAACTGAATTTTTTTATTTGTTTGATTATTTTTTTATTATGATATTTACTTGTGAAAGGATGAAACATAATTTATAAAGACAATGGTTGAGTATGGTAATTTATTTACAAGTATTCAGCGGCAAATAAGCTCCTTTATAAAAGAATAGAAGAAAATATTAGATTTTTTACTAAAAACAAGATTTTGGCACAGTTTTTAGATGGGGTTTTATCCCTTTTTTGAGAAAAGTGAGGTTTAACAAGATTATTGAGGAGAAAGAATTGGAACAGATGCTTGAAAGAAGTATTTCATTGTTTCCGGAGATGGAAATTACTGATAAATCAAAATTTAATCATCATTTACCGGAAACAACGGACAGAAAAGCAGCTGAATTATGGGATAAATGTTTAGAGTTCATTCAAGATAATGTTGATAAGCAAGTGTTTTTAACGTGGTTTAAGCCAATTAGAGCAAAGAAATGGAGCGACGAGAAGCTTACAATATTGGTTCCAAGCCAATGGTTTTATGAATGGATAGAGACGCATTATTATGATTTATTGCAGAAAACGATAGAGATAATAATTGGCAAGGACGCAAAATTACAATATGAAGTAGTGGTCGAGGAAAGCAAAAAGGCGACTGAAAGCAAGACAATATTACTGCCGGGATTAAAATATCCAATTAATAATATAGTTAAGCAAGAAAAACCTTTTAACAGCAATTTAAATTCAAGGTATGCATTTGAAAATTTCGTTGTGGGCGATTGCAACCAATTAACATACTCGGCGGCAATGGCAGTGAGCAATGCACCAGGCGAAACAAGATTTAATCCACTATTTATTTATGGTGGGACGGGACTGGGCAAAACTCATATTATTCAGGCAATTGGAAATAAAATTGTAAGGGAACAGCCTAATAAAAAGGTATTATACACAAACAGTGAACGATTTACAATTGATTTTATTAATGCAATACAGAATAACAAAATTCACGAGTTTGCGGCACTATATAGAGATGTAGATGTGCTAATAGTTGATGATATTCAGTTTTTGACAGGGAAAGAGAAGACACAAGACCATTTTTTCCATACTTTCAATGACCTTTATCAATCTAAAAAGCAATTAATTTTTGCAAGCGACCGTTCCCCAAAAGAATTGACTGATATTGATGCAAGGTTGATTTCAAGATTTCAATGGGGGCTAATTGCGGATATTCATCAGCCCGACTTTGAAACACGATTGGCAATAATCAAGAGAAAAAGCGAAGACGAAGGAATTGATATACCGCTTAACGTGCTCGAATTTATTGCAGGGAACGTTAAATCAAGTGTTCGAGAGTTAGAAGGTGCATTAATTGGATTATTAGCGAAAATCACGTTTGATAAGAGAGAGCTTTCAATTGACCTGGCAAAAGAAGTGATTTTCGGAAGCTCAAATTTCGATGATGGTTCATTGATTAGCATTGATGAGATAAAAAAGGCTGTTTCAAGTAAGCTGAAAATATCAATTGAATTAATGGAATCGAAGGTAAGAAAACACGAGATTGCATTCGCTCGACAAATGGCAATCTTTCTTGCGAAACAGTTCACGGATTTATCTTTAAAACAAATTGGTGCGGCATTTGGTGGGCGTGACCACTCAACAGTACTTCACTCTTGCCAGGCAATAGATAATTATTTAGCAACGGATAGAAGCGTAAGAAAAATTTATGAAGAACTGGTAAATCAATTAAAGAGATAGCTACGAGTTTTACAGAGAAAATAATCGATATGTTCTTTTTCCGACCACCATCGGAAGAAGACGACTATCATGAACCGAAAATAACAGTCGGAGCGATAGTATTTGGAGCATTGCTAAGAAGCGCAGTGCTTATTTTATTATCATTTTTTGGGGTAGAATATCTTGATATGAGAGGAATGTGGTGGATAACTGCATTTCTTGTATGGTTTTTGGCGATATACCCTGCTTATAAACAATACGAACAATATCAGAAACGCATAGCGAATTTCCAAAAAGATACATTGTGTGGGAAGTGCAAGCACTTTGAGCCATCGAGCCAATTATGCAAAATATTAGATGTGCACGTAACAAGAAATGAGCCCCCTTGCGAAGGTGAATTGTGGGAGCCCATTTCGTTTGAAGATTAAGCTTGTTTGAGTTCGTCCATAGTAAAAAGTGAAATCAAGTCAATTTCGTTATTCTTCAAATGCTCTTTGCCACCAGATTGTCTGTCAATTACGCAGATTGCGGAACTTACAATTGCCCCAAGATTTCTCAAATCATTTGCAGAAATAACAACCTGACCGCCAGAGGTAACAACATCTTCGACTATTAGTAGGCGTTTGTTCTGGATATCGAGCCCTTCGGCTAATTTGCAGGTGCCATATTTTTTTGCTTCTTTGCGGACAAAAACAACGGGAATACCCGTCCGAAGAGACAAAGCAGTGGCAATTGGAATTCCGCCCATTTCTAATGCAGCTAAATAATCAATATTATCAGGAATAAGTTCAGACATAAATTGAGCGATAGAGGCAAGCAGTTCGGGCTGGGACTCGAACCGATATTTATCGAAGTATTCATTGCTGATTTTGCCTGAACGCAAAACGAAACTGCCTGTAATATAGGCAGCTTCGTATATTCTTTTAGCTAATTCTTTTTTTTCCATATTATTTATAGGATATATCTACTTAAATCACTATTATCAACAATGTTATTGAGATTTTTGCGTACCATTACAGCATCGATAACTATATTTCTGTCAGAAATGTTATCAGGTGCGTTGAAGAGGATGTCTTCAAGCAAAGTGGTCATTATAGTGTGAAGTCGACGAGCGCCGATATTAGTAATTTGTTCGTTGACACGAGCAGCAATGGAAGCAATTTCGCGAATAGCGCTATCATCGAAGGTAAGTTCGATATTTTCGGCAGCAGCAAGTGCCTTATATTGCTTAATTAATGCGTTTTCGGGGACAGTAAGGATTTTGACGAAGTCTTCTTCTGTCAAGCTTTTCAGCTCAACACGGATTGGAAAGCGACCTTGAAGCTCGGGCACCAAATCTGATGGCTTAGAAACGTGGAAGGCACCCGAAGCAATGAAAAGAATGTGCTGGGTATGAACCTGCCCATAGCGTGTATTGACGGTGCAACCCTCGACAATAGGCAAAAGGTCGCGCTGAACACCTTCGCGGCTAACTTCGGGACCGTTTCCGCCCGAGCCACGTGAAGCAATTTTATCAATTTCGTCAATAAAAATTATACCGTTATTTTCAGCTTTTTGGAGTGCTTCACGAATTACTGCATCCATATAAATAAGTTTTTCGGCTTCTTCTTTTTGAAGGACTTTTTTAGCATCGGCTATTTTGAGACGTCTTTTCTTGCTTTTTTTTGGCATCATACTGCCGAAAAGGTCTTGCAAGTTCATTCCCATTTCGTCCAGACCGATTGGACCGAGGATTTGCATTGATGGAACCTGGTCGACGACGACATCAATTTCAATATGGCGTTCATCGAGGGTGCCACGACGGAGCATTTCCCGGAAATGTTCGCGAGTTCGGTGATTTTCTTCTATTTCACTATCGGTAGCAGTGTCGAAAGAAGGACCTCTTGTGATTGGCGGAATTAAAATATCAAGGATTCTATTTTCGGCTAAAATTTGAGCTTCATTGAGTTTTTCTTTTGTTTTTTCCTCGCGAACCATAGCAACGGAACGTTCCACAAGGTCGCGGACCATAGATTCGACATCGCGCCCGACGTAGCCGATTTCGGTGAATTTAGTAGCTTCGACTTTTACAAAAGGAGCGCCGGCAAGTTTAGCAAGGCGACGAGCAATTTCAGTTTTGCCCACACCGGTTGGACCAATCATAATAATGTTGTTTGGATTAATCTCATCTTTGATTTTATCCTGAACGCGTTGGCGGCGCCAGCGATTACGCAAGGCAATGGCAACGGCTTTTTTGGCAGCGTCCTGACCGATTACGTATTTATCGAGTTCGGCAACTATTTGCCTTGGAGTAAGATAACTATCAGATATATTTGTTTCTTTTTGTTGCAGTGATAATTCGTTTTGATTCATAGTATAAAAGCTCAAAAATTAAACATACAATTATAATTCTTCGATGGTAATAGCAAGATTAGTATAAATACAAATATTACCCGCAATTTTTAGGGATTCTTCCACAATATCACGAGCAGAAAGATTAGAGTGTTTGATTAAAGCTTGTGCTGCGGAAAGTGCGTACGGACCACCCGAGCCAATGGCAAGGATATTATCCTCGGGTTGGATGACATCGCCAGTGCCGCTAATGAGCAATGCTTCGGTGTTTGTCATAACAGCAAGCATAGCTTCGAGACGTCGCAAATAGCGGTCTGTTCGCCAATCTTTGGCAAGTTCGATTGAGGCACGATATAAATTGCCACGATGGGATTCAATTTTTTCCTCGAAGCGTTGAAGCAGAGTAAAAGCATCGGCAGTAGCACCTGCAAAACCGCAAAGAATAGTGTTGTTGTATATTTTTCTGACTTTTCTTGCATTATGCTTCAATACAGTATTTCCGAAGGTAACTTGACCATCCGACCCCATAGCGCAGCGTCCATCGCGAATTACGCCAATTACCGTTGTCGAACGTAAATTATTATTTTGCATAATTCCTCCTATTCGTATCTACGTTTAAATGGTTTGAACCAAATTTCACCGACGCTGATTTCGACAAAAAGCCTACCGAAATATTCATTAATGAGATAATCATTTGCTTTACCGCGATTGCCAAGGACAACCGCAACATCTAATATGCCACCACTACCGAGGGGAATTTCTCCACCCAAACTAACTCCCAATTCCTTTATGTCCTGGTTATTAATCTTGTAGTACAGTTTCTGGTAATAAATTCCAGCTTTGTAATTAATTCTATCTAATAAATCAGAGAAACGGCTTGCACTGCCATAGCGAATTGCACCAAATGACAATTTATAAGCATCGGTAAATTCTGAGTTGCTAATTGGGTTATAGCCAAAATCTTTAAATTTCATCATCATAAAATCGGACGAAAGCAGAAACTTACCTGTTTTATAGGACAATCCAACACCGTATTGAGATGGGAATTTTTCTGTGAAAGAGGATTTAATAATTGTGTCGGTAATAACAGTTGAAGAAAACTGAGTTTCACGTTTGAATTTAATATCATCAACATATTCGTAAAATGCTCCGATATGCAAATTTTCGTAATTGTAATAAGCGCCAAAGCGGGCACCCCAGGAAGTTGCATAATCAGATTTGATAACTTCATAATTATAAGAATAGTAATCGTCGAATTCTGTATAAACAGAGTTTTTGATGGGTCCGAACACTGCAAAAGTGGAAGCACCGACTGCGAGATTATCAATAATTTTGGCAGAAGCACCTAAATATGCACTGGAAAGACCGCCACTACCTTGGAAAGTATTTTTGCCTGTTTGGGTAAGTCCGTCCTTTTCAATTGTAAATTTATTCGAAACCAAATAATTAATGTTAGAATATGAATGAAGCCCAAAACAAACGGAAATTCCAAGAGATTTGTCAATATTAAAAATAGTGAATAGACCACTGATTTTGCCGTTATTTTGGAGAAGCGTTTCATCGGAAGTTTCATTCAAATGCTGATTGAAATTGTATCCCAACAGGATGCGAGTGGAAGAAGCAACAGACCACATAGCAGGATTTTTTACATTTATGCTGTTTTCTGCGGGGACAGAGATATAAGTTGAACCAATTGCTTGATAAGCCGCATTAGTTGATGGGAAAAGGTCGCCAATACCAATAGATGAATAGTTCGACCCGCCTTGTGAAAATAACTTATCAGGGACGATTGCAACCAGTAGAAGAACAATATATTTAACTTTCATCGTATATTAATCCTTTTTTTTAAGGACTGAGTAAATAACAATCAATTTAGGTCTTTTAGTTGAATCTGGTTCATTTGAAGTATAGAAAGAAAATTTGTTCAATCTATATTGGCTTGTAGAGTTTTCAAAATTCACCGATAGCGAGCCTTTGCCTGTATTTCTATTCCAGTAGCTTAGTAGAGAGGTTAAAGAATATACTTTGAAAACATCATTTCCTGTGTTTCTAATGCCGTAATAGTAATATTTGGGAGATTTTTTGTTAATCTCGTCTGTTTCGTTTTCGAAGTAGTCCAATCGAATAATAGTATCGAGCGAAACATTAGCAGAAAAGCATTTACTTCTATCGATGGGGAGATGAAGTTCTGCCTTGTGAATACCAGCAAATTTTGGGATAGAGGAAATATCGAAAGAAAGTCTTGGTTTATAACAAATGGCACCCAGCAAAGTAAGGCGATTATCATCTAACTTATTATCTGTGATGGAGAAATTCTTTTCCATTGCAGATTCTAAATATAGAGTATCAACTTTATTCGATTTTGTGTTGTTGAAAATCACACGGACAAAAGGAGCAAGTCGAGGATGCGAGCCAGAACCGTAGAACTGGCTGATAATTTTGGAATCGCTATTTGGAATAATGGAAATGCCCCAAATAGTGTCTTTTTTTTCAGCTTGTTTTTTGAACCAATCGAGCAATAATGCTTTATCGAAATCAACGATAATTTTATCCATTGTGTCTTTTCGAGGAACTGAGCCTGAAAAGGTTGACATTGGAGTATGCTTCTGGAACTTTTTCTGGAAGAAATCTTCGGCGGAGGTTTCGATTACCCACATACTTGTATTTTCGTAAACACTGAATGAGAGATAGTTTGACCCTAAAGTATCGCCAAGAGCATATCTTTCGGGTTGTAAATTTAGTGCACACTCGATTATATCATTTTCAGTAACGTAGGTAAGTGTGTCGGGAATTCCTGAAAAACGGATAACGACGCCTGATTTATATCCATTTGCTTCACCTATGAGAGAAAAACCAGGATTGACATAATTTAAAGGAAGAAAATATGTTTCTTCTTTTTCAATTAGATGAAGTTCGAAGCTATTTATTGCGTAGAGCTCCACTGTATCCTGAACGAGGGAAAACCCCAGAGGAGTAGGAGCTTCGTTGCAAGAGAAAAGTGCAAAAGCCAGAAGCAAAAATGTATAGGCAAAATTTTGACGTTTCATAATCTTATGGTTAAGCATTTTGTTCTTTAATAATGTTTCTATAAATCTCGTCGTATTGAAGTGCAGAATTTTGCCAGGAATAATTTTTGCTCATATTTCGTTCGATTAAATTGTGTAATTTATCTTTATCTGCAAATAGATTGAATGCACGTTTGAAAGCATTTGCGAAATCATCGACACTGTGATTTTTGAACACGATAGAATTGCCGTTCTCCTGGTCTTCGTCTATATCGACGGCAGTATCGACAAATCCACCGCCGTAATAAACAATAGGTATGCTGCCGTATGCAAGCGAATACAGCATATTCAATCCGAAAGGTTCGTTCGCAGCGGGAAGGAGGAAGAAGTCCGAGCCAGATTCGATTTGATGAGCAAGAGCTTCGTCCATACTGAAAATAACTTTAATTTTCTTGCTGTACTTTTTAGCCAATTTTTCGAGTTGTTTCTGAATTTCAGCGTCGCCAAGTCCAAGAATTACCAGTTGAAAATCTTTGCGAATAATTTGTGGGATAGTTTCGAGCAGCAAGCCAATTCCTTTTGAATTATCGAGTTTGCTAATCATTGCGAAAATTGGCTTTTTGGGGTCGAATTCGAGCCCAATTTTATTGCACAATTCAACTTTATTATTGTATTTGAAGTCCTGATGGTTTCCGTCGAATTTAGAGTGGATATAATAATCGTGAGAAGGGTTCCAGGTGAATTGCTCAATTCCGTTCAAAATACCTTTAAATTTGCTACTGTGTTCCTTGAAAACGGAATTCAGACCGTTAGTATATTCTTTATCGGTGAGTAAGATTTTTGCGTAATTCGGGCTGACGGTGGTAACAAAGTTAGAATAAATAATTCCTGCCTTGAAAAGATTGAGCATATTTTTGTGTTTGAATGAAGAGATATAGTCTTTTGGCAAACCAGTTTTCGAGAATTCGCTTATTGGGATTTGGGGATGCCCTTGCAAGTTGTGAATAGTAAGGACGGTGCGAGTTTTCTTAAATTTGTTAGGGAATAGTAGCTTCAAATAAGCAGGAATAATCGCTGTATGCCAATCATTGCAGTGAATAATATCGGGGAACCAACCAAGAATAAGGCAAGTTTCGACAACGGAACGAGAAAAATATAAGAAACGGTCGAAATTATCTTCGAACAATTTCCAATCGGCTAAATTATGGTAGATACCTTTGCGTGAATCGAAAAATTCGTAGTTTGTTGTGATATAAGCCTGAACTTTGTAACGAGGGTTAGAAAGCGAAGAACTCTTCACAGTAGCCGGAAAAGATTGCTCACCAATTGAAATTGGGATATCACGCAAACGGTTGATTTCGTGAATTTTGTTTTTGCGTTCCGAAACATTGCCATATTTCGGTGTCATCACACGAATATCGTGACCTAATTCCCTCATCGCGAGAGAATATGAATAAGCGAAGTCGCCTATTCCTGATTCTTTTGCGTAGGGATAAATTTCACTGGTAACGAATAATATACTTAAAGGTTTTGCCATTTTATTTTTGCGAATAACGAATATACAAGTTACAAAATTAATTAAAGTTATTGAGAATTAAAAAGTTTATTTGACAATTGAGGATAGAAGTAAAAAACTGTGGGAAAGGAAAGTTAAAATATTTGACTAAAATTCTGTTGCATAGCAATATTTTCGAAATAGTAATAAAGGTCGATAAGTTCGGAAAGAATCATAGCGGTTGCCCCCCAGAGGACTTCCGATTTATTCAAGTCCCAGCAGGGTATTTCGATTGTTTCGCCGAAAAATTGTCTTTGCTGGGAAATGATGTTTTCTTTTTGAACAAGATATGAAAATGGAACTTCGATGATTTCTTCCACTTCGCTTTTGTTTATTATCCAATCATCGAAATTTGTAGCACCGACGAACGGATAGATAAGCGAATTAGATGGAAGAACGTATAGTTCAGAGAGAGAAGCTAAAACATTTATTTCTTCGGCGGGTATTCCAATTTCTTCGAAAGCTTCGCGGAGTGCGGCATCGAGAGGAGTTTCGTTTTTTTCTATTTGACCGCCGGGGAAGCTAATTTGCCCGCTATGAGATTTCAGGTTCTGGCTGCGGAGGGTAAGCAATACGCTGAAGTCATTTATATTCGAAGGTTTAAGCAAAATCATCACAGCGCTTTTTCTGATATTCATACCATCAGGAGTAAAAGTTCGGAATGGAGTTCCGTTTTTCTTCGGAGCTAATTTTATGTGTGAGTTTAATCCGAATAACTTGTTATTGCTTTTTAGAAACTCAATGAAATTTGCATTTTCATTTTTCATTATTAATAGTATTTAATTTTTACTAATTTTATGTATTAATTATTGCGAAAAGAAAGACGTATTAATGAGAATTTCCTTTTACTTAATAATATTACTTCTGTTTCAAGATGTGTTAATTGCTGAACATAATGAAATTATCGAAAATAAATATTTACGAAACAAGAAATTCAACGATTCTTATCTTGATTTGTTCTTTAAAACGACGCCAACGGGACTGCCGTCGAGTTGGTTATTTGCGGACGAGAACTTTGTGTATAAAAAGAGCGAAAAACTTGAACTAATTCCGATAAACAGGACAAAACTTTCGCGGTATCCATATTTTGCTTTCGAAGGTGTTCCGATATACAATATAGAGGACGGTGGGATTGACTTATCGAAATTTGTGCTTTTGCCGAGTTTTTTCTATATCGAGCAGGAAAGAGCCGACAGCAGCCGTTTCCCAACAATTTCGGATTTCAACAATATTATTTCTGATACGAATTTAAGAAAAAGCTCGACAAGTGTGAGCGTTGGGGCGGGAAATCAACTTGGTAATTTGTCGGGGAACCTGTTTGTTACGCACAAGCAATTTAAATACTTTGTTTCGGGAAGTTTTCTGAACTCACCAGGAATAAGCGTTTCCGATAAAATTGCACCAGAAGCGAGGACGCAACTGAATTATCTTAAAAATTCTGATTTTTCGCAAGGAAACTTTTTTTCGAAAATATATTTTGATAATAATATTTCACAGGTAGGGCTGAAGGCATATTTTGTCGGGGGCAGGAAATCTATTCCACCGATTATTGATAGTGCGGATAAATTCCAGAAATACCCCAACTTTAACAACACGATATTAAGTTTGGATTTCAACACGAAATTCGACGAAGGGATAATTTTAGCGGGAAATTTGTTTTACAATAATCGATATTCGAAAAAAAGCGTTTTCGATGATAGTTTATTTATTGCTCAGAGATTACCAAATTCGAGAGATGAGATATATTTTGGGTATAATTACGGAAGTATTCTTGCAATTAAAACGAGTATTTTCGATGTTGTGCCAACGAATATTTTTGCGATTGCGTATATTCGGGATATTTTTAATATCAGAACGAAGAAATATTCAATAAAGAACAGGTTCGAATCTGAAAATTTACAGATAAGTATAAGGCAGCCGTTTTATTTTGGCAATTTATCTGTATTTCCGACGGCGAGATATATTGTTCAGAAGCCACTATATTCGAATAAGGATTTTTATATGCAGACATTGAAGGGAATTGATTACAGAATAGACATAAATTACGATTTTGCTGACGATTTTCTGCTGTTTGCGGGCGTTTCGAGCGAAAACAGTTTGATAGCGAACGAAGTGATGTTCCAAAGCGAAGCTATTCAGTTCGAGAAAGAGTTATTTTCGAACATTGGTTTTAGAATCAGGACGCCCGATTATGAATTAACAACGAAAGCATTTTATTCTTCGCTCGATAATATCATTGAGTTCGACGAAGCAGGTGGCAATTTTTATAACAATTCAAATTCTATCAGTAGCAAAGGAATTGACGCAAATATTAAGATATACTCTGATTTTGGGTATATACTTATTAATTACACCTACAATGATATTAATCGACTTGTAAATTTTGCAACAAAACCGAAGCATATTGGTGAGATAAAAATTTATAATACTTATGAAATTGGATTGCGGTGGATGCTGGAAGTAGAGTATTTTTCGAATGAGTATAATCTGACTGACAATGTGAATAATCTTGGGGTGAAAAATTTAATACTGATGAATTTTCGAATGGGATATAGAATCATCAAAGAGAATGAACTATTTGTGGCTGCATATAATTTTCTCAATTCGAAGTATTATGTTTCGCAGACTTTGCCCGGAACAGGGTTTAGTTTTTTTGTTGGTTTACACATTCATCTATAAGTTTTATAAAATTTTGCTTCAATTATATCGTTATATACCTAAAAATTATGAAAATTTTAATTGAGACGAGATGAAGGTTATTGCATTTAATGCGAGCCCAAATAAAGAAGCAGGGACAACGGCACTAATACTAAATCCATTTTTGAAAGGGATGGCGGAAGAAGGAGCCGAAATTGAGTTGAAGTATATCTATGACCTGAAAATTGAGCCGTGCCGCGAATGCACGAAAAACATAGATTTCGAACCCGATTTAGATTGTAAGATAGACGACGATTTGAAAGAACTTTATCCATTGATGAATGATGCAGATTTATGGATATTTGCTTCGCCGAACTACCTCAATAGCGTTACCTCGGGATTGAAAAATCTGTTCGACAGGTTGGAACCTTTGTTTGTTCCGCCGCATATATATGAAAACAATGCCTGTTATGAGAAAATACGAAGTTCGCTCACCAAACGCACAACACCGGGGAAAGTGCTTCTTATTTCGACTTGTGGGCTATGGGGAATTGAGAATTTCGATGCGATAATCGAGCAAACAAGAGCAGTAGCCGATATGCTTGGCAGAGAATACCTACCCCCTATTTTGCGACCACACTCGGGAGTGCTCACAACACTGACAAATCTTGGCAAACCGGCAAGCGATATATATGAAGCTGCCGAAAAAGCGGGACGTCAGCTGATGAAGCAAGGATTTATCGATGAGGAATTGCTTCAATACATTTCGAGGGAGTTGGTCCCAAAAGATTCATTTTTGCACGAACTTTCGCTGCTTGTTAGATAATATTTGCAAAAGATAAAAAAAATGATTAATTTTGTATTCTAATGCTCTGCGCCGGTAGCTCAGCTGGATAGAGCATCAGCCTTCTAAGCTGAGGGTCACTGGTTCGAATCCAGTCCGGCGTGCAAATTTTAAGGGACTATCTTGTCCCTTTTTTGTTTTATAGATAGTAATAGATAATTCGTATTATTTAGATATGTTTTGTCAATAAAATATTTGCACGTTTTTTATTTTCCTGTCAAAATAACTAAAATGTATTTATAAATATAAGTAACAGTTTGGTTTGCATAATAAGAAAAAGAGGCTGCCTTGCAGGGCAGCCTCTTGTTGTATGTATTTCGGTGAATACTTATTGTACGTACCAACCAGCGCCGTCAGAAACAAGTGTTATCATTTTACCGGTAGCAATTGTGCCTGATACACCAGTAGGTAAAGAAACTGGATTTCCAGTTGTGTTGATTATATAGAGTATCTGGCCTGGAGCACCAGCTGGAAGAGCTGTGATTGTATTAGTTGAATTATCTGTGAGCTTAATTACTGATGCATAACCGTAAGTACTTAAGTCAACACTGGTACCTGTTGGACCTTCAGTATAAGACAAAACGACACGACCTCGAGAAATTTCAATAGCAGTTGAATTAGAAGATAGCTCATCGTTTACCACTAAAAGTGTAGGATTGGTTGAAGACTCATTTTGAGCTACAACTGCACGACCTAATTTAGAACCAAAGTAAGCAGCGTCGTCATTGTTAGTTGACTGAGTATTATCGATAATCATCAAATAACCGGAAGCATTTAGAGTGTCAGAACTATTCGTAATTTGAATTTTAGCAGTTGGAGTAATGCCTGGACCCGTATTAGCAAATAATCGAGAAGGTCCTTCACTGATGTCAATCCAACCGGTAACTCTCATAGCCCAGGGATTAATTGTATCTGTGTTTTGAACATGAACAGCAGGATAAACACCTGAATTATTAGAGAAAGTAGCAGCATTAGCATCAACGGTAGTAAATGATGCGCCTTTGCCAGTACCATTGCTTGAAACGCTAAGCATAAAGTCGTTGAATGCTGCATTTGTGTTAGTTAAGCTAACGAATGGAGTAGTAAGACTATTAGAGCTAACAACCAATCTGCTATTGTTGCGAAGGTTAATATCACCTTCACTAACTTCTACACTACCTTTAACATCAACAGCAGGAACAGAACCAGTAGAGGTTACAGAAAGAGCTGGTCTTGTGTTATTATTCTGGATTTGGACATTAACATCGGAAGTAGCGGAACCGATAGTAACATCAGCTTCAAAAGTAGAAGCAGCTTTGACGGTGAGAGCGTCGGTGTAATCACTGCCAATTGTTAAATCATTCTGGAATGACCAGTTACCTGTGATTGAAGTGTTAGCTGCCTTATCTGCTGTCCATACGGGGTCGGTCTCTGCTGCTGGAATGTCACTTAATAAAGCAATTGTCCCACTGTTATCTGGTAATGTATAAGTTCTTGTTGTTCCAGTTGTTATTCCACTTAAT